>Ga0181519_10005387_pt1 | contig 10228 bp, 8 predicted proteins | sample PEATcosm2014_Bin_26_FD_121102 | JGI IMG/M metagenome (GOLD analysis project Ga0181519, IMG submission 121102) | Peatland microbial communities from MTU Mesocosm Facility, Houghton, MI, USA - PEATcosm2014_Bin02_10_metaG | ecosystem: Environmental > Terrestrial > Soil > Wetlands > Peat | place...
CAGCTTGCGATTGAAGCTGGAGGCATGTTCGAGAAAGTCTCGCGAAAGGTGATTGAGACCGTCGGCGCGCCAATTGCGACCTCGCTACTGTCGCGGGTCGTTCATGAGGTTGCCCAGTACCTCCGGCGCCCAGGATTCCCGCACGTTTTCGCGGGTTCCAGCGCGATTATCGCTCGGGGGCATTGAAGTTCGAAGGCGAACAGAAGCGCGCGGAACGTGCGGACCCGCACAGGGCGCGCTGGTGGCGTGCGGTGGCGAGACGGTAGGATGACAAAGGGTGTGCGATGATTCCGAACCTTGAAACCCGATACCTGGGGCTGTCGCTCGCCAACCCGTTGGTCGTCGGCGCCAGCCCATTGACGGCGCGGTTGTCGACGCTGGTGCTGTTCGAGCAGGCGGGGGCGTCAGCCGCGGTGATGCCGTCGTTGTTCCAGGAGCAAATCGAGTACGAAGAGGGGGAGTTCCGCCGCGCGCGACGCTTGGTGAATGACGACGCGGGCGAAAACCCTGGCTACGGTTTGGACGAATATAACTGCGGTCCGAACAGCTACCTCCGCCAGTTGGAGACGGCCAAGCGGGCTGTCTCGATCCCGATCATTGCCAGCGTCAACGCGCGGCGCGCCGGTCCTTGGACGCGGTTCGTTCGGTTGTTCGAGGAGTCGGGCGCGGATGCCTTGGAATTGAACATCTATTCGATTCCCACTTCGCCGACCGTCTCGGGCCAGCAGGTCGAGGATCGGTGCGTCGAGCTTGTGGCCGCGGTGCGGGCCGAAACACGCTTGCCGCTGGCGATCAAACTGCTCGACTGCTATTCGGCATTGCCGCACCTGGCAGCGCGGCTAGTCCAAGCCGGGGCCGACGGGCTAGTCCTGTTCAACCGCTCACTGGCGCCTGACATGGATTTGGAAAGCTTCGAGTTGAAGCCGACGCTCACGCTCGGCGTGGTCGAAGAATTGCGCAGCCGCTTGCGGTGGCTGGCCATCTTACGGTCGCAGCTCTCGATTTCCCTGGCGGGCACGGGCGGCACCGAAACGACCGAAGACGCCCTGAAGCTGATCGTGGCCGGTGCCGATGTGGTGATGCTGGCCTCGGCGCTGATTCGGCATGGTCCGCTACATCTGACGATGATGCTGGAGCAGCTTTCGCGCTGGCTCGCTGCCCGGCATCTCGAATCGGTCTGCGCGGTGCGCGGCTTCGGCGGCCGAAATCCGGGCACGGACGCCGAAACGCTCGAACGTGACGTGTATCTGAAAACGATCATCAAACCCACCGAACTACTTCGCGAACCTCGGTGAGTGGCCAGTTTGGCTGCTTACCATCCTACGAAAGGAAATACGATGACCATCAAGCAAATCGATCTGAGCACGAACTATCTGGGCCTCCGGCTCAAGAGCCCGGTGCTGGTTTCGTCGTGTCCGCTCACCAGCGAGCTCGACGTGCTGCGGCGAATCGAATCGGCCGGGGCCGGCGCAGCCGTGTTGCCGTCGCTCTTCGAGGAGCAGATCGAGGCTGCGGCTGGAACTGCCCTGCCGAGCGGCGTGTTCCATTACGAAGAGTCGAAAGAAGGCACGCACTACTTTCGCGAACTGAAGGACTACAACCGCGGACCGCAGTACTATGCCCAATACTTGCGTGACGCTAAGAAGGCGGTCTCGATTCCGATCATCGCCAGCCTCAACGGCACGCACGAAGGCGCCTGGGTCCGGTATGCCAGCGAGCTGCAAGAGGCCGGGGCCGATGCCTTGGAACTGAACTTGTACTTCGTCGTGGCCGATCCGACTGTCACCAGCGACGAGGTCGAGGCTCGCTACCTGAAGCTGGTCACGGCAGCTAGAAAAGCCGTCTCGATCCCGCTGGCTATCAAGGTCGGGCCGCACTTCACGTCGTTTGCCAACATGGCTCGCCGACTGGCCGACGCGGGCGCCGATGGGCTGGTGCTGTTCAATCGCTTCATGCAACCGGACATCGACGCTCGCACGCTCTCGGTGGCGCCGCACGTGTCGCTCAGCGCCCACGAAGAGATGCGGCTGCCGCTGCGTTGGATCGCGATCTTGCGCGGGCAATTGTCCGTATCATTGGCCGCGTCCGGTGGCATTCACGAACCAATCGACGTCGTGAAGGCGCTGTTGGCCGGCGCCGACGTGGCGATGGTCGCCTCGACACTCTATCGCCATGGAACGACGCATTTGACGACCATCACCAACGGCTTGCGCCACTGGTTCGAGTCCCGTGACTACGACAGCGTGGCACAAATCCAAGGCTTGGTCAGCCAGGCCAAGTGCCAGGATCCGAGCGCCTTCGAGCGCGCGAACTATGCCCGGGTGGTCAGTACTTATTCGCGAGAGTAACGCGCGCTACAGACCGTACGGTGCAACGGTGGAAGGCGACCGACCTGTAGAGCGTCGCGCCGAAGGCGACTCTGTTGGGCAACCGCTCGTCGAATGTGCGACATGCCGTCGCGGGCCTTACGACGTCCAGCGGCAATCGGCGAAGATCGATTCGTCGTTGCTCCAGCGTTGCCATGGCTCGGGCTCGCTCAGCGCGACGACCAGGGCTCCGCTCAGATCATAAACGGCCGGACCTGTCGCCGAGGTTGTGGCCGGTCGGCAGGCCTGCGGTCGGACATGATATGCAGTGCAGCTTCCGCGGTCGTCGACGAGTGGGCAGCGCAACGACTCCGGCGCTGCACCAGGCTGCCCTGCGGCAGCGAAATTCGACTGGGCCCGGTCGACGATCCGCTCGACCTCGGCCGACGAACGGCTGAGGCTCAAGAACCGCGACACGCGCAGGGCTTCCTCGGCGGTCGTGACGACGATGGTTCGGGGCTGTGGGCAGGCCGTCGAATGAACTCCGAGGGCCGGGGACAGACCCGTGGACGCGTGGCCAAGGCAAGGTTCGCAGGCGATCATCGGCAGCATGGCAAACTCCAGTCGAGCGAGAGAATTCCCCAGCAGAGACCCTCAACTCTCGGCAATCGTCATGCCGGGCCTCGCAACGAGAGAAAAACCGGGCGCCGCGGCAAGGTGGTGCGCGGCCGGTTGCGCGCGGTGGGCGAACGGGCTCGCCCCGGGGAACACTTTCGACGGCCTGCAGCGCTCTCCGGACAAAGGCGGTGGACAGACGAGCCGCCGGCATGGAAAATGCCATCTGTCGCAGCCACCCGCCACGCCCCCGCTATCACGCCCCCCATGAATCGTCGCACCATTCTGAAGTCGCTCAGCGGGCTGCTCGCAGCCGGCTGCGGCGCCGTCGTGGGCATCCCCGGCGTTCGCTATTTGATCGGCACGGTCCGACGGCATGGGGGCGGTGGCGAGATCGTGCAGCGCGTGATCCGACTCAACGAGTTGAAGGTCGGTCAGCCGTTCCGCGTGGTCGTCACCGGTCAGCGGCGCGATGCCTGGACCGTCTACGCTCGTGAGACGATCGGCCGTGTGTGGCTGGTGCGCCGAGCGCCGGACAAGAACTCGCCGGACGAAGGACGCGTCGAGGCATTCACGGCCGTGTGTCCCCACTTGGGCTGTCTCGTGAAGCTCGACGACGGGAACCGATTCATGTGCCCGTGCCACAAGGCTGCCTGGACGTTCGACGGCAAGATGGTCAGCGACGAAGCATTGACCTACAAGAACGTCAGCCCACGCGATCTCGATTCGCTCGATTGCCGGATCGTCAAGGACGCGCAGTCGGGCGAGGCCTGGGTCGAAGTGAAATACCGGAAGTTCGAACTCGGGGTCAGCCAAAAGGTGCCCCGCGCCTGAATGATCGGAGCGCGCGCTCGGGCACATGGAATCAACGGCCTGGTAGCGATATTGACGCGGCCTGAGCTGAATTCGTCGGAGATATCCTTATCGTGATGCGGAACCTGCTCTCTTGGCTCGACGAGCGAACCGACTGCCGGCAATGGCTGTTTCCCGTGCGCAGGCGCATGCTGCCCGGCGGACCACGCTGGGAGTACTCCACGGCCAGTTGCTTGTTGTGGTTGGTCGTCGTAGAGGTGGTGACGGGGTTCCTGCTGATGGCCACCTACAGCCCCTCGACGACCAGCGCCTGGGCCAGCGTTCATTTCATCGAACACACGCCCGGCGGTAGTTTCATCCGCGGGCTGCACCATTACACGTCGCACGCATTGTTGATCCTGACGGCGCTGCATCTGGTTCGCGTGCTGTTGCGGGCCAGCTTTCGGCCGCCACGCGAGTTGATCTGGATCACGGGGTTGCTGGCCTTGCCGCTGGTGCTGGTGTGGACGGTTACCGGCAACCCGCTGCCGGCGACGATCAAAGGCATGGCCCAGATAGACGTCGAAGGGCACATCATCGCCTCGACGCCGCTGATCGGCCCGATCGCCCAGCGGTTGCTGATCGGTGGAGACGACGTCGGCCACCTGACGCTGACACATCTCTATTTCCTGCATGTGGGGCTGCTGCCGCTCGTCGTCGGCGGTTTGCTGTACATTCACGTCCAGCAGGTCCGGCGGCATGGACTGACCGTGCAAGACGGGGGCGGCGCCGAAGTGCCCTATTGGCCCGATCAATCGGTTCGCAACATGACCGTGCTGGCGCTGACGCTGGCGGTGATCGGCGGGCTGGCGTGGTATTACAAGGCGCCGCTCGACGCCCCGGCCGACTCGCAGTTGCCGCACACGCCGCGGCCGGAGTGGTACCTGCTGTTCATGTTCGAGTTGCGGCGCTACTTCACCGGCCCCTGGGAGGTCGTGGCGACGGTCGGCATACCGACCCTGTTGTTGAGCCTGATGCTGGCCATGCCGGTGCTTGATCGGTGGTGTGCGCCGCGCACGGGACACTGGTTGCGTGTCGGGATCGTCGGCTGCTTGCTGTGCGCTTGGACCGGGCTGACCGTGGCCTCGCTGGTGCGCGATCATCATGACCATGAATATCAGGCCACGCTGACGCAGGGCGAATTGCTCGCGGCCCGGGTTCGCGAGCTGGCCGACGACGGCAGTATTCCGCCCGAGGGCGCTGCCGCATTGCTCCGCGACGACCCGCTGACGCAAGGTCCATTGCTGTTCACGGTTCACTGCGCCGCCTGCCATTCGCACCTCGATTTCCGTGGCGAGGGGATTCGCGCCAAGAACCCTTCGGCGCCGAACTTGAACGGCTTCGCCACGCGGCGTTGGATCGTCGATTTGCTCGACCCCGCCAAGCTGGACGGTCCACAGTATTTCGGCCAGACGAAGCTCGTCGACGGCGATATGACGTCGTTCCTGAAAGAGCATCTGACCGACGCCAAGACGCCCCAACAGAAGACGGCGCTCGACGACAAATTCCGCAAGATCGCCTGGGCCCTGTCGGCCGAGGCCGGGTTGGCTGCACAAGCCACGGCCGATCGGCACGATGCCGCCGAAATCGCCGAAGGACGCAAGCTGTTGGTCGGTGAACTGGGCTGCACCGACTGCCATCGCTTCCGCGGCCAGGGCGACCTCGGCTCGGCACCCGACCTGACCGACTACGGTTCGCGCCGCTGGTTGCTGCGGATGATCGCCAACCCTCTCGACGAACGTTGCTACCCGGGTGAGCTGAACGACCGGATGCCGGCCTTTGCGGCCGACACGGAACATCCGGATGCCAATACGCTCAGCGAGCGCGAGTTGGGATTGATCGTCGATTGGCTGCGTGGAGAGTGGTTGGCGGTGCAGCATGAGGCTGTTTCGAGTACCCACCGTCCCTAATTTGTCAGCACCGCGCCGAAAGGATCTACGTCGCATGCTTCCTGAACGGTTCGAACCACCTGCCGTGCTGGACCCGAGCGAGAACCCGATCCCGTTGGCGCGACGCTTGAAGTTCCTGGGACTTGGCGCCGAAGATGTCGAACGGTTGCGCTCGCTGGAGCCACTGTTCCAGGAGTTCGCCGATGAGTTCGTGGTGGCGTTCTATCGTCACTTGTATGCGTTTCCCGAGACGGCGGCGCTGCTCCGCGATCCGGTCATGGTCGAGCGCCTCAAGCAAGCTCAGCGCGCGCATTTCGAATCGCTGCTGACGGCAACCTGGAACGACGACTACGTTACGCGGCGCCTGCACATCGGCAAGACGCACGCCGACGTCGGGCTGTCGCCGGACCTGTTTCTGGGCGCCTACAGTCAGTATGCCGAGCACTGCTTCCGCCGGTTCCTGGTCGATCTCGATCTGAGTCAACAGGATCATCTCGAAAGCCTGTTGGCGGTGTTGAAAGCCATTTTCCTCGACATCGGCCTGACGCTCGACGCCTATTTCGCCCGCTCGATGGAAACGACGCGCAAGGCGCTTGACATGCTCTGGAAGGCGAACGTCGAGCTGAAGCAGTTCGCGCACCTGGCCTCGCACGATTTGAAGACTCCACTGGCGACGGTGGCCAACCTCTGCGACGAAGCGGTCGACGAGTTCGGCGAGCAGATGCCCGCCGAGGCGCGCAAGCTGATCGAAGCCGCCAAGCAGCGCACCTACCGCATGAGCCGCATGATCGACGAGTTACTCTCGATCAGCACCTTCGAGGAAGGCGTCGAGGGCAACACGCACATCTCCAGCCGCGAGGCGATCGGTGAAGCGGTCGACCGGTTGCGGCCGGCGATCGACGAAAAGGGGATCATACTCAAGCTGCCTGCCGAGCTGCCCGACGTCTGGGGCAACAAGATTCGGCTGCGCGAAGCCTTCTACAACCTGCTGGCCAATGCCGTGCAGTTCAGCGACAAGCAGCCGGGCCGGATCACGATCGAAGCGCAGCAGCGCGACAGGGAGTGCCTGTTTTGCGTGGCGGACAACGGCCCAGGCATTCCGGCCGATGACCACGAACGAATCTTCAGTCCGTTTCGCCGGCTGGCCGCGCACCGGGATGTTCCGGGCTCGGGGCTGGGGCTGTACTTCACGCGCTCGATGATCGAGCAGCAACGCGGCCGGGTGTGGGTCGAATCGGACGTCGGGCAAGGCAGCCGGTTCTACGTGCTGCTACGGCTGCAGCCGCCGGCCTAGCGCTTTCCAAAGGGCTGCAAAGCCGTTCGAACGTCTCTCCCACCGGGAGGGGGCGGCCGGTCCGACGCTCAAGCGTCGTCTGGCCGGCATACGGCCCAAAGTCGTTCTTACCACCTGCATGCGCAAGCTGCTCACCACCCTCAACACCATGCTCAAGACAAATCAGGCCTGGAATTCCAAAACCGCTTCCTAACCCTTGACCAAGGACACAGCAGCTTCTCCCGGAGGGAGAAGGGTTACTTTGCAATCCTCCACTCGACATCCTAACCCTGCTGGCGACGATCAGGGACGCCCGTTAAACTCCTGGGATGTCGGGATCTCTCGGGAGCGCGTGAATGAATCGGTTCGGATCGCTCGTATTGTTGTTGTGCTGGGCAAGTGCGGCTCAGGCGGCCGATTGGCCTCATCGTTTCGGGCCCTACCGCAACAGCACGACGACCGAGATCGTCGTGCCGTGGAGCGGAACGCTCCAGCGCGAGTGGCATCTTCCGCTCGGCGAGGGCTACAGCTCACCGACCGTCGCCGACGGCCGGCTGTTCGTGCATGCCAAGGTAAACGGCAAGAACGAAGAAGAGGTCATGGCCTTCGATGCCATCACGGGCAATCAGCTTTGGAAAATCGGCTACGAGCATAAGCCATTCGAAAGCAACGTCGGAAATGGCCCACGGGCCGCGCCTGTCATCGCACGTGGCCGAGTCTATGCCTATGGAATCACGGGCATTCTCACGTGCCTCGATGCCGCGACCGGGAAGCAGTTCTGGCAGCTTAATCCTTTGGAGCAGAACTCGGCGTCGATCATGATGTTCGGCGCGTCGGCCGGACCGCTGGTGGAAGGGAATCGGATCTTCCTGCCTGTGGGCGGTCGCGACTCGGCCTTGGTGGCGCTCGACACCGAGACCGGCGCGACTATCTGGAAGTCGCTCAACGATCCGCCAACAAGCGTCTCGCCGATCATGTTCTTGCCGAAGGTCGAAGGCCGCGGCATCGTGCGGCAACTGGTCTATACGTCGACCCGAGGGCTGATCGGAGTCGACGCCAAGGACGGCCACGCCTTGTGGGCCTTCCCGCTGGCGGACTTGGCGATCGGCACGTTGCCGCCGCCGACCGTCTTCGGCAACTCGATTCTCTGTTGCTCGATGCTGACCGGCAGCATCGCCTTCGAATTGAAGGACGTCGATGGCCAACTGAAGCCGGTCGAACTATGGCGCAATCCGAAGGTCACGACGTACTTCACGCAGAATCTGGCCGGGGCTGACGAGAAGCTCTATGTCCTCAATGCCACGCTGATTCCGCAGGCCGATATCGCGCTCGCGTGTCTCGACGCGAAGTCCGGCAAGGAGTTGTGGAAACGCCCGAAGATCGGCCTGTATCAACTGAACATGATTCGCACGGGCGACGATAAGCTTCTGATGCTCGACGACACGCATGGCGATCTGATTCTGCTGGATACCTCGGCCAGTGAGTACCGCGAGCTGTCGCGCAGCAAAGTCTGCAACCCTACGATCATCAGCCCAGCGCTGGCCAACGGCCGACTGTACACCCGCGACGACACCGGAGTAAGTTGCTTCGATCTGAGCGGCAGCAAATGACCGCGGGCGAAGCCGAACCTGCTTGCTGCGACAACGGTCAGTTCTTCGTCGGGCGGCCGGCTTCGGTAGGCGAGATCAACCCATCGGCGTCGGTGTCGTATTGGCCGAACGCTGCGAGTGTGCCGAGGAACTCGCGTCGCGAAAGATCGCCGTCGCCGTTGCGATCCATCAGCAAAAACCAACGCGGCCCGGCGAACTCCCCATTTGGCGCGACGGCAGCCTTCGTATCCGAGTGAGGCCGGCCGATGCTCCATGTAAGTTGGTAATCGTGAGGGAGTTCGGCCCAGGACAGTTCGCGATCGCTATTGCGGTCCCGGGCGACCACTCGCGACCAACCGTGCCGCAGCTCGCGCAAGCTCAAGGCCCCGTCGCCGTCCTCATCGAGGATAGTCGCCAGCGCTGAGCCGACGTCGCAGGCCGTCAGGATGACGCAATGCTTCGCGGCCGAAGCCTGCAGAGCCAGGTAACGTTCCATTTCCGGCGTCGAAAGCAGGCTGTCCGAGTTGACATCGGCTACGGCCGTCAAATATGAGAAGTAACTGCTCGACGCAGATCGCCGCACCTCGTGCTGGTCCAGCACTTGATTGCGATCAAGGTCGTCTGCTTCGAACTGTTGGAGTAGCCATTGACGCGCCGAATCGAAGTCTTGCGAACCGTAGCCCGGGACCGTCCGCAGCGCCAATTGCGCGGCGCCGGCGTGGCAGGTCAGGGCAGCGGTCGATTTATCCACAACGATGGTGGGCCACGATTGGCCACCAGGGGCGTGGCTGTTCGCGATGTCGAATTCCCCAGCCGCGCGGGGCGACGAGCCGAATCGGATCGCCAGCTTGGCCGGCCGTAGGATGGCCTCGGTTCCGGTCCGGGGAGCGAAGAGCGGCCCCTGCTCGGCGCCCCTGTAGGCTCGTAGTTTCGAAGCATCTGTCGCCATCCTCAACTCGGTGAAGGTGAGCCTTTCGTCGTCATTGAGGTCGAAACGGCGTAGCCGAGCGTAGGCATCGGCGAAGGATGATTCGATCCAATTACTCCGTGGCGAAGCCAGCATGTCGAACAGTCGGCGCGCGGAGACGAGGTCGAGCCCTCGGGTCGTAGGTGCTACCCGCAACTCGCCTGAGCCAACGCCGGCACGAGACAAATATTGAGCCAGCTCGGCGGGCGAAATGCTTGCGTCGGCCGGCGATCGATCGACCTGCGCCTGCGGCGCAAAGTCTGCTGTCACATTATCGAAGTCGCCGCGAAACTCGGCTTGCAAACACGCCGGAGCGGGAATTCGCGCCGCTTCGACGGAGTCGAGCGCGCCATCGGCGTTGCGATCGAGGATCGAAAACAACTTGGCGAAGTATTCGTCCCAAAACGCCGTGATCGGCCGATCGTCGATCGTGATCTCGGTCGCGATCGGAACCGGTTCTGGCGAAGCGTGAATCAAAACGCCGCCTAGGATCGAGGGCGGTATTTCGGCGACGGCCATATCGGGCAGGCAACTGGCCAGGGCAAAGCAAAGCCAGGCCGCGTGGCGTGTCATTCCACCACCCCGTCGATCGGGTGCGCATCGTAATCAACGAGATGAATCGGGCGGCCGACCGCCGAGGGATTCGTTTTGTGCGGATCGATTTGGAGCGCCTGACAGACGGTTGCGAGGAGCTCCGGTACGGCGCATGGCCGATCTTTCACGGCTACACCGTCTGC
>Ga0181519_10005388_pt1 | contig 10226 bp, 6 predicted proteins | sample PEATcosm2014_Bin_26_FD_121102 | JGI IMG/M metagenome (GOLD analysis project Ga0181519, IMG submission 121102) | Peatland microbial communities from MTU Mesocosm Facility, Houghton, MI, USA - PEATcosm2014_Bin02_10_metaG | ecosystem: Environmental > Terrestrial > Soil > Wetlands > Peat | place...
GAGCCGGGCCGCAAGTTTGGGAATGTGTGGTAACTCGCCCGCGCCGAACACGCGCGAGTGGCTGGCGCAGATCTGCTCGACCAGGGTCGTTCCGCAGCGGAAATAGCCGACGATGAACACGGGTGCTTCCGAATCCGCGCCCCAGGCGCGACGCTCGGCGAAGTACGCCCGGGAAAACGTGCGGGCGATTTCCTCGGTATTGGCCTGCAGGGCCGCGTGGTCGTAACGGATGTTGCGCGCATGCTGGGCGGCACGCAACAGGCGGTTGCCCTCCTGGGCGGCGGCAAAGGCATCGTCGAAACGTCCCGCGTCGTCCAGCAGCTTGGCCATGGCCAGGTGGCAGGCTCCCCGATCGTCGTCCCGGAGACGCTCGTCGCCGAGCGTGCGCAGCAGTCCTTCGAGCTGCGCCGCATTGCTCTCCGACCTGCGGCAGCCGGCGAGGCCGCTGCGCGCGGACGCCAGCCCGGGATCGAGCTCGAGGGCCTTTTCATAATGTTCGATGGCTTCGGTGAACCGGCCGAGCTCGCGAAGGGTGTTGGCAAGACCCACCCACGCCACGGCAAAATCCGGCCGCTGGGCAATTGCTGTCGCGTAGGCATCCATTGCCGCCTCCGGGCGCCCGGAGCCGTCGAGGGCCGCTGCCAGGAAGTAATGCGCCTCCGGATAGTCCGCTTGCAGCGCGATGGCCGCCCGATGGGAATCGATGGCCTCGTCAAGGAGCGTTGCGCGTTGCAGCGCGACGGCAAGCTGATGGTGTGCCTTGGCGGACCGGGGGCGCAGTTTGAGAGCGTGGCGCAGGTGGATCAACGCCTCCGGCAGTTTTTCGTCCTTCTCGGTCTTGAGCAGGGCATTGCCCAGGTTCGCACGCGCCTCGGCGAGCGCGGGGTCCAGCAGGACGGCGCGTTCGTAGGCTGCGATCGCCACGTCGATCCGGCCCAACTCCTCGAGCACGAGGCCGAGGTTGCACTGCGCAAGGGCGAAACCCGGCTCGAGTTCGGCCGCGGTGCGCAGTTTTTCGGCAGCCTCGGCCAGCCGCCCTGCGCCGTGCAGGGCGTTGCCGAGGCAGAAGTGAACAGCGGCTACCGAGGGCCAGCGCCCGCAAAGACCGTGGAGTATGGCCAGCGCCGCGTCGTGATTGCCCAACTGCGACTCGAGCTCGGCGCGCATCAGCAATAGCTGCGGGTGCGCGGGCGCCGTGGCCAGCATTTGCGTGCACAGCCGGTTGGCCTCTTGGAATTCGCCGCTGGCGCACATCTGCCGGGCGCGCGCGAACTGCTGGCCCAGCAGCGACGGCGGTGGCCGCTCGGGCGCAGGGCCAGCAAGACTGCCGGGATCTGGCGACATGATGGAACCGACGCCCGCACGCCGCCGTGACCGTGCCTCCCGCGAGCCTACTCGAGCGCCCTGACGAGATGTTTCACGTTGGGAACGCCCAGACCCGCGCAATTGTTGTAGCGCTCGTCGCTGCCGCCGTAATAGCCGTTGAAGCCATCCTTGACGCGAACGAGCGCTTCGTTGCCACGCATCGAGTGCGCCACCTCGTAGAATCTCTTGGGCCAGTCTGTCAGGGGGGGCTTGCCGTGTTTCGCGCGGTTCTCGTTGATGAGCGCGGCTATGCCTGCCCAGGTGGGAGAGGATGCGCTCGTGCCGCCCGTGGGTGTCACGACGCCGCCGTACACGAAGAGCGGTGGGGTGTTGGGATCGGCAACGGTGGACACGTCCGGAACGTTCTTGTGGGTCTGCGACGCCGCTCCCTTGACGTGCTTCTGCCAGGGCGGGATCTTGAACACGGAGCTCACGCCGCCACCGGAACCCCCGAAATTGATGTTGGCCGCCCCGGACCAGCAGGCCTCCTTTTCGCGCGCCACATGGCCTGGCGTGCCGCCCGGTTTCGGATACAGGGTGGTGCCCCCCGCCGCAAGTACCCATTGGTCGGATGCGGGAAAAAGCACGGTCAGCCAACCGTCCGCTTCCTTGTCGTCGGTGAAGGTTCCGCAAACCGCGCAGTAGGCTCCCCGGTCGCCCGAAGCGGCAAAGAGCGCCACTTTTTCCGCGGGCCCTCCGGTAATGGCGCTCAGCCCGGTATCGACGTTCGACATGAGCGTGGCGATCGATGGATAGTTCAACCCAAGAAGGTTCTCTTCGAGGCCATACGACGTGGTCACGGCCGTGGCCGGGTGACTGGGCTGGTCTGCGGCAATGTCCTCGTATATGTCGGCCAATGACGACAGGAAGGCCGCCTCCGCGAACCAGATGCGGATCGTCGCTCCGGGTGCCGTGCCGTACACGCGGGTGAGGTCCAGCGTGGGTTCGCCCGAGCCGCAGCCCGTTGGCGTGCCGGAGAGGTAGATGGGCGTGATGTTGGGCGCGGGGGCAAGTCCGAAGGTGCTCTGGAAGGTGGTCAGATCGCTCGCGCAATACGTGGTGAAGGCGGCAATATCGACGGTTTGGCCGGTGCCGTTCAGGCTGGGCGGGATGTCGTATAGCGCGGCATAGTCCGCGGGGCCAAATCCGCAGGCGGTGGGTACAGCCCCATAGCACGGCATCGTCGACTTCGTGCCGTATGGCGGATTGGGCAGCGACAAGGCGTTGAGCAAGGGCCCGCGACGGAAGGTGGTGCTGGCAATTGCCGCCGTTATCTCGGCCGGAAAGGTCGGCTCCGTGTTGGGCTTGATCAGCAACTTCTCGTCGGCAACGTAATTGAAGTGGCCTGCCGCCTCGGCCTGCGCGTAGTTGCCGTGCAGCTTCACGGCATTGGTCGCGCCGTGGTATTCGGCGGTAAAGCCCAGGCTCTTGAAGTAGGCCACTACCGCGTCTGCCGAGGCGCTGGCCTCGGGCTTGAGGAACACGGTGAATTCGCGCTGGCGGTTGCGGTCGGTTGCCCGCGCGATTGCGGCCGGGGACATGCGGCTCGCCGGCGAGGCCGCATCGATCTTGCCTTGCGGCATTGCGTCGGCAAAGGTACTCAAGGCCGCGAGCGTCAAAGGGCTCACGGTGAACAAGACTGCGGCAAGCTTGTTGGAATGCTTCATGGCAGACCTCCTCCTGGTGAGTCACTCGATTTCTCACGCCTGTAGAACGGAATCATGGTGGATTTCCGGACAGTTTCGTGGCGGTGAGATCTGCGGGATCGGTCAATTCTTATTGACTTGGACAAATCTCGGCGTAATCTTTTTGCGCACTGCACATACAAAAGGTCCCCCCTTGGCAAACAGCGCAGAAAGCATGTGGCAGGCCCTCATTGATCTGGTCGAGCGACTCGCTCCGAAAGATGGCGATAAGAATCCTGCCGGCAATGCCAAGAGCGATGCCGAAAACGCCAAGAAGGACCCCGGCGCTGCCAAGGACACAGCGGGCGCCGCCGCCGCAAGCGGCGACCCCTACGCGGCGTCTCGCGCCTCGATCCGCGAAACCGTCAAATGGCTCATCACGATCTTCTCGGCTTTCGCGGCCTGGATCGTCGGTGGCGTGTCGGTCTCGAACCTGGGTGGCCTGTTCGCCAAGGAGGCGAGCGCCCAGCAGGCGTGGCTGGCCGTCGCGGCACTCGTGGTCGCTTTCGTTTTCATCCTCTTTTGCATCTGCGAGGCCGTGCTGCTGCTGCGGCCGATGATCGTCTACCTGCACGACGCCATTCCGAAGGGGCCCGATGCCTTGGCCTCGGGCACGGCGGATGTTCTGGGCGAAAAATCGTGGCTGGAGCAGCGCGCGTTCGCGAAGATGCGCAAGCGTATCGCCGAACACCAGTCGGATTGGAGCCCCCTGGGTTACCGCTGCGTGACCTATGAACAACTCCTGAAAACCGCGGACCGGCTCGACGAGATCATCAGCGATCCCACGCTCAGCGCGGAAAAAAGAGCCGACGCACGCAAGGAGTACGAAGGCGAACTCATCCCTTTTTTCCTGCGCGTCCAGTCGTTCGGCAGCTATCTTGTTCTTTCGATCCTCTTCAATTGGGCGATGCTGCGTGTCGCCGTCTATGCAAGCGTCACCTTTGCCGCCCTGACGGCGTTCGCGATCCTGGGCAAGGGAGGCAGTGCTCCGGCAGCGCCGGCCACGAGCACGGTGACGCTGGTCGTGAAGGGTGCGGATGTCGCCACGGCGCCCGACACGGCGCCAACCCCGCCGCCTTTCGGCGTTTCGGCCCTCGAGTTCGACGCGGGCAGCGATGCGCTCTCGCCGGCCAGCGCCAACCTGCTGCGCACCGTCGCCGCGTGGCTCAAGGCCAATCCGGATGCCGCCGTGGTCCTGCACTCGCTTGCCGTCGCTGCCGGCGGCCAAGGCGCCAGCCTGCAAGCGCGGCGCGTTGCAGCCATCCGGGCGATGGTTTCCGGCCAGAGCGCGGGCAGCCAGAGCCGGGTCTTCGAAGGGGAAGCGGCACCCGTTGACGCGGCGGCGGGCGGCAAGACCCCGCCCGACCGGATCGAAGTGACGCCGTTCTGGATGGCGTCCAAGAAAGCGCAAACGCCCTAGCGCTTTCTTCGGTTTCGCGCGCCGTTCCCCGGCAAAGGGTCGATGGGCGGTTTGCGCTCTAGCGCACAGACGATCGTTTTTCCCGCGCGGCACCATCAGCCTTTGGATTTCGACCGTGCGTTTTGGCGCTGCCTGCTCATCGGAGCCGGGTGGTGCGCGCGGGCCTGCCTTCGATCGCGACGCAATGAGCCCAGAATCCAACGGCGATGACCCGGCTGAAACGGGCCCGAATGCCGGTGCCGGCAGGCCGAAGGGTCCGAAACCGGATGCCTCCGCTGCGGGCACGCAACCCGAAGAAAAACCCACGGCGGCGAAGCCGGGCAAGCACCGTGGCCTGTGGATCGGCGCCGGCGCGGCGTTGCTGGTGGTCATTGCCGTGGCTGGCGTGCTCTGGTGGCTGCACGCCCGTCAGTTCGAATCCACCGACGATGCCTTCGTCGATACCCATATGGTGCACGTGGCGCCCCAGGTAGCCGGCGAGGTCTTGGCCGTCATGGTCGACGACAACCAGCTGGTCCAGGCCGGGCAGTCGCTGGTGACGATCGACTCGGCAGACGCACAGGCGCGTGTCGCGCAGGCCTGGGCGCAGCATGCCCAGGCCCAGGCGCAGCGGGACAACGCGCAGGCGCAAATACGGATCAACGAAGCGTCCTTGCGCCAATCGCAGGCCGATGCCCTCTCGGCCGATGCCCAGGCTTCGATCGCCGCCCTGGACCTGGCGCGGTACGAACGGCTGGCGGCCCTGAATCCGGCCGCGGTGGCCCAGCAGCAGCTCGACCAGGCGCGCACCACCCAGCAGTCCACCGCGGCCCAGAGCGAATCGGCCGCGCGCGCCGCGCAAGTGCGGGTGGCGCAGGTTGCGGCGAGCCGCACGCTCCTGGCCGCCGGCAGCCAGCAGGTCGCGGCCGCGCAGGCGCAGCTCGACGAAGCGGGCATCAACCTCGGCTACGCGCGCATCGCCTCGCCCATTGCCGGTTACATCACCCAGAAGAGCGTGGCCGTTGGCCAGTATGTGCAGCCCGGTACGCAGATCCTGGCGATCGTGCCCCTGCAGTTGTGGGTGACGGCCAATTTCAAGGAAACCCAGCTGGTCCTCATGCGGCCCGGCCAGAGCGTCAGCATTGCGGTCGATGCCTGCCCGGCGAGGGCCGTTCGCGGCCATGTCGATTCCATCCAGCGCGGCGCCGGCCAGGCCTTTGCGATCCTGCCGCCGGAGAATGCCACCGGCAACTTCGTCAAGGTCGTGCAACGGGTGCCCGTGAAGATCCTCATCGACGACCTGCCGGCCGACTGCGTGCTGGGCCCGGGCATGTCCGTCGAGCCCCAGGTGCGGGTGCGCTGAGGTGGCAACAGCTGCTGCCGGCGCCGCCAAGGGCGCCCATGACTGGACGCCGGACCGCTCGGTCGCCGGCAAGCACAACCCATGGGCGATCGTCGGCGTCATATCGATCGCCACCTTCATGACCGTGCTCGACACGTCCATCGTCAATGTCGCACTCGATCACATCGCAGGCAGCCTGGCGGTGAGCTATGACGAGGCCAGCTGGGTGAGCACCACCTTTCTCATCGCCAGCGCCATCGTCATCCCGATATCGGGGTGGCTGGCCGACGTGATTGGCCGCAAGCGCTATTACATGGGCTCGGTCGCGCTGTTCACCGTGGCCTCGTTCTGCTGCGGCGTGGCGCCCAACCTCGACCTGCTCATCCTGGCCCGGATCATCCAGGGTGCGGCGGGCGGCGGTCTGGCGGCCGTGGAGCAATCCATGCTGGTAGACAGCTTTGCCCCGCAAAAAAGGGGCATGGCCTTTGCGGCCTATGGCATGGTGGTCATTGCGGGCCCGATCATCGGCCCGATCGTCGGCGGGTGGATAACCGATAACGCGTCCTGGCAGTGGTGTTTCCTGATCAATGTGCCGGTCGGGATTCTGTCCCTGTTCCTGGTCAACGCATTCGTTACGGAGCCCCAGGCGCTCAAGGAAGACCGTGCGAAGCTCCTTGCCGGCGGCCTCAAGGTCGATATCGTCGGCTTTCTCCTCGTTGCGCTTTTCTTTGCCTGCCTGGAAGTCACGCTGGACCGCGGCCAGGAGGACGACTGGTTCTCCAGCACCACCATCCTGGTCACCAGCGCGGTGACGGTGGTGTCGCTGTTTCTTTTCATTCCCTGGGAGCTCAGCCGCAAGGCGCCGATCGTGCCGATCAGGATGTTCGCCCAGCGCAATTTCGGCCTGGCCAGCATCTTCCTGCTCCTCACCGGCGTGATCATATTCGGCACCACCTTGTTCATCCCGCAGTTCCTGCAGCAGGTGATGGGCTATACGGCCACGGACGCCGGCCTTGCCCTTTCCGCGGGCGGCCTTGCAACCATCATTGCGATGCCCATCAGTGGCCTGCTTACGGGCCGCGTCGATGCGCGCTATCTGATCGGCGCGGCCTTCCTGGTGCAGGGATTCGCGCTGCTCAACATGAGTCATTTCAGCACCGCTATGACGTTTGCCGATGCGGGCGAGGCGCGCGTCTTGCAGGCCGTGGGCATCCCGTTTCTTTTCGTGCCCCTGACCAACCTGGCCTACGTGGGCCTGCGTCCGGAGCAGAGCAACCAGGCATCGGCCATGATGAACATGGCGCGCAACCTGGGCGGGACGATGGGAATCGCCATGGTGGAGACCATGCTCTCGCGGCGCCAGCAGTTCCATCAGGCGCGGCTGACCGAGACGCTCAGTCCCCTCGATCCGATTTATAGCGCCGGCCTGGGCAGCATCACCCGGGAACTCACCGGGCACGGTGCGCCGGCTGCCGCCGCCCAGACCCGGGCGCTTGCCACCTTGTACCAGGCGCTGCAGCGCCAGGCCGCCATGCTCTCCTACGTGGATGTCTTTTTCCTGCTGGCGGTCGTCGTATTCGGATCGATCCTGCTGGTGTTCTTCATGCGCAGCCCCAAAGGCGGTTCGGCGCGGCAGGAAGCGGCATGAGGCCTTCGCCGCATCGGGCTGCCGCGTTTGTGCTGGCCGCCGCCCTTGGGCTGGCGGCCTGCACGGTGGGTCCCGACTACCACCAACCCCGGGTCGACACACCCGCGTCCTACGACGCGGCGCCCACCGCCACGGTCGCCATGCCCGCGCCCTCTGCCGGGGACATTGCCGCCTGGTGGACGCAGTTCAATGACCCGAAGCTCTCGGATCTCGTTGCCCGGGCCCTAAAGGGCAGCCTCACGCTGCAGACCGCGGTCTCGCGCATCCGCGAGGCCCGCCTCAAGGAGATCCAAAGCGGTGCGGCCGCGTATCCCAGCCTCAGCGCCACCGGCTCGGCCTTGAAGCTGCATACCAATGGCGGCTCGGGCGCCGTCATTCCGCCGCGCCTCACCTCCTACGCCGCGGGCTTCGACGCTAGCTGGGAAGTCGATCTTTTCGGCGCAACGCGGCGCGCCGTGGAGCAGGCATCGGCCGATACGGAGGCGAGCATCTGGGCCCGGCGCGATGGGGAGGTTTCGCTTACCGCGGAGATCGCCAACGACTACCTCTCCTTGCGGGCACTGCAGGCCCGGATTGCGATGGGCAAGGCCGAACTGGCGCGCCAGCGCGATCTCTTCGTCCTCATCGGGGCACGCCGGCACGCCGGCTTTGTCACCGACCTGGACGTCAACCAGCAATCCACGCTGGTGGCCACCACGGCGGCGCAAGTGCCGCAACTCGAGGCCGAGGCCCATGCGCGCATCCATGCCCTGGGTGTCTTGGTAGGCGAATCCCCCGGCGCCCTCGAAGTCGAACTGGACGACGCCGGCGCCGAACTCCCACCGGCGCCGCCAACCCTGCCACTGGGCCTTCCCTCGGAGCTGCTGCTGCGCCGCCCCGATATCCGTCAGGCCGAACGCCATCTGGCGGCGAGCAGCGCCATCGTGGGGGTCAAGACGGCGCTGCTCTATCCCAAGCTCGACCTGTATGCGGTTGCCACTTTTGCGGGAATGTCGGTAGGCGATCTGTTCTCGAAGCAGAACATCGTGCTGGCGGGCCTGGGCATGGCGAGCGAACCGCTGCTCGACGCCGGCAAGAACCGCGCGGAGATCGGGCAGGCCCAGGAGCAGCGCCAGCAGGCGGAACTCGCCTACCGGCTCGCCGTACTGGGGGCTTTTCGGGATGTTGCCGATGCACTGGTCCGCCATGGGGCCGAGGCGTCGCGGCGCGGGTTGCTCGCCGATGCGGTCGCCGCCGCGCAGGGGACACTGCGCATCGCCCAAGACCAGTATGGGACGGGGTTCGTGCCCTTCGTCAATGTCTTGCAGGCGCAGACCGCGCTGCTGTCAGCGCAGGACCAGCTCATCCAATCGCAGGCCCTGGTGATGACCGACCAGGTTGCCCTCTATAAGGCGCTCGGCGGAGGCTGGTCGCCGTAAGGGCCCGCGCAGGCGTGCGCGACGCGCGAGCGGCCTGTCTTTGCCCGTGCCACGGCCTGCCGGGAAACGCGCAGCTCCGTCACCGGAACCGCTCATCCACCTCGACGTTGAGCGCATTGACCAGCCGGTTCGTTTCGTTGGCCAGCCCCACGATCGCCAGCAGTTCCGAGTACTGCTCCTCCGTCATGCCCTTGGCGCGCGCGGCCGCGCCGTGGGAGGCAACGCAATAGCGGCAGCTGTTGCTGGCGCTCACCGCCAGGTAGAGGAGTTCCTTGGTGAGTGGGTCGAGCGCGCCGTCGGGGGCCATCACCTCCTTGACGTTGCCCCACAGGCGCTTGAGCGCCTTGGGGTCGTGCGCGAGAACCTTCCAGAAGTTGTTCACCCAATCCGTGTTGCGCGTGCGCATGATGTCGTCGTACACCGCGCGCACCTCGGGCGATGCATCGGCCGGTTCGATCGGCTGGCGGTCGCGGCTCATGGCACGATCGCGATCACGCGCGCCGGAAAGCCCGATCCGTTCCTGGGCTTGGGGAAGCTCACGATGACGATTCCGCCCGCCTCGGGCACCTGGTCCAGGTTGGCGAGCAGCTCGATCTGGTAGTGGTTCTGTTTCAATATGTAGGACTCGAGCGAATAGTCGTCCTTGGTCGTGGCCAGGCCCGGGTCCGTGTCGGTGGTTTCGTGGCCCGAGGCGGTGATGCCGCGATCTTCATACAGCAGCTTGAGAACCTCCAGGCTCCAGCCGGGGTAGTGGTAGATGCCGGCGGCGTCGCGATTGGCCAGGGCGGCATCGTCGGGCCAGCGTTTGGCCCAGTCGGTGCGCATCGCCACGAAGGCGCCCTTGGGTATGCGGCCGTGGCGCGCCTCCCAGTCGCGCACGTCCTGGAGCGTGAGCACGTAGTCCGGGTTGCGCGCCGCCTTCTCGTGCACGTCCAGCACCACCAGGGGCATCACCATTTCCCTGGGGTCGATCTGGTCGACGGTGCGCAGGCCGATGTGGAAATGGGCGGGCGGGTCGATGTGCGTGCCCCACTGGCCGACGTGGCAGAACTCCTCGATGTGGAAGCCGTCTTTCTCCACGGTGTAGAGGGTTGCGAGCTTCTCGTCGGGGGCGCCCTTCCAGTGGGGGATGCCCGGCGCGAATTCGTGCGTCAGGTCCACGAAGCGGTGCGACTGGATGACGTCGAGGGCCTGCAGCAGGGTGGCCGGCGGGGCCGTGCCCTCGGCCCGCGCCGGCGAGAGAAGCAGGGCGAGCGCGGCGGCGGCCAGGGTGGGGCGGAGTTTTCGGGCAATGTTCATGGCCAGTGCGGTGTCGTTGCGGGTTTGTGAAGGGGTGGGGGGCTCAGTGAACCACGACGCCGTTCTTGAC
>Ga0181519_10005390_pt1 | contig 10223 bp, 14 predicted proteins | sample PEATcosm2014_Bin_26_FD_121102 | JGI IMG/M metagenome (GOLD analysis project Ga0181519, IMG submission 121102) | Peatland microbial communities from MTU Mesocosm Facility, Houghton, MI, USA - PEATcosm2014_Bin02_10_metaG | ecosystem: Environmental > Terrestrial > Soil > Wetlands > Peat | place...
CAACCTGTTAGCCGCTCCTCCAGGCCGGCCGGCGCAAGCGCCGCAAGGGCAGCGCCCTCATTCTCGGGAACTCGAACTATCTCCCACCCCCGCACGACCATGCAGTTTTCCGCATTTGAACGCAGGCGGGTCGCTTCTTTATTCGCGCTGAGAACGCCATCAATGACCACATTCAACAGCACGTCAGGGGCCAAGCCGAGAGACGAATTTGTGAGCAAGCCCGGGCTTGGCAGCGGATAGACAGTGGCGGCGGTAAGCAGGCAGGCGCGAAGATCGGCGTTGTGATCGATAATATTGGCTCCAGGACGGTAAAAATACGTCCAGCCTGGGCTTGAACGAGTGAGGTTGATCGGTTCCGCCGCTGAGGTGCTCGCTGCCGAAAGGGCGATGCACGCGATGATTACGAACCATCTCATCAGCAATTCCCCCTATTGCATCGTAATCAGAATTGTCCAAATCACTGCCATAGGAGCGGCCCACCGTCCAACTCGGGGCAGCGATTGCCGTTGTTGCGGATCCCCCGAGCGGTCGTACCAGAGTTCCGAATCGGATCGATACCCGTCCCTGGTCGTCGTCAGGAAACCGAGATTCACGGCCGCGATCGTGGCTGCAAGGGTGGAGGCCCCGCAGGCGGCGGCGCGCGGTGAAAGAGGGAGGGGTGGGAAGGCCGAGATCGTCCGATCCGACCTCTTCAAGCCGTACATTCACTCCGGAATCATCGATCCCGTTGAAGCCAGAATCCTCGCCAGTTCCTCGGGCGCGTCGATCATGACGTCGTGACCGCAGGCGACCTCGAACACCGTCCAGCCGTCGCGCTCTTTCGCGCGTTCGTACTGCGCGGCGATCTGGCGATTTCCCCAGTTCGTGGCGTGGATATAGGTGTGGTTTGCGATACGGTCGGCGTTGTTTCCGATCCGGATCTTCTGGCGGAGCGTCGCATAGGGGTGCGACGTGAGGCGTCGGTTCACCAGGGCGCGATCGGCCTTGTTGACTTTGAAGAACCAGGCCGGCGGCGGCGTCAGCTTATGGCCGCCGCCGAACAGCCAGACCGAAATCCAGATCGGCGCCAGCCGCCAGCCGGGAAAGACATAGTCGTTCATGCATTTGCCGTCCTCGGGCACGACGGCGTCGAGGAAGACGAGATTGCTGATGCGGTCCGGGATCTGGTCGGCGACGCCGCCGATGACCATGCCGCCATAGGAATGGCCGCAAAGGATCACGTCGTGAAGGTCTTCCCGTTCGAACTGCTCGACGATTTCATCGACATGGGTGGTCAGGTCGATCTTGCGGGCGTCCATGGAAACGCGCTCCGCCAGGCCGGCCAGCGTGGGCGCGAACACCCGATGCCCGTCCGATCGTAGGATCTTGGCGACGCGCTCATAGCACCAGCCGCCGTGGTTCGCGCCGTGGATGAGGACAAAGGTCTTCGCCGGTTGGGCCGTCAACTGCGCCTCCGGAAGACCACGAACCTCCTCGACCGTCATCGCCCCTTTGACGCCTTCGGTTTGAGCGTCTGGACGTGTCGCCACGCCGCCGCGAAGTAAGGGGCGAGCGTCGCCGTATCCTCAAGAACGGCGTCGGGCACGCTCACATAATCCTTCTGCACGACGCCGTAGGCGGCATGCAGCGGCGCATCGAAGCGTGCCATGAACTCACGCTTCTCGGGCTCGGGAAGGCGGAGCGCCAACACGCCCGATCCGTCCATGTAGGAGAACATGTGGCCGTTGTGCGAGGTATAGGCGTTGGCGGCGCCTTTGCGCTCGACGTCGCCTGTGGCCGCGAGAAGGGCGTCATAGAGCGCGACCTTCTCGGGCGGCGCCGCCGGCGATTTCGTCCTGGGCATCATGGCGTTCTACGCGGGATCGTCATCGGCGCAACCGGCGAGATCCGGATCCGTGAAGACGATGCGCTGAGTTCGCCTTGCAATATTCCCGCCGCCGTCCTTCGGCGCTCGTCAGGCGTTCCTGAACGGATCCACGATACGCAGACTTTCGTCGAGCATCATCCCGTGCTGCAGGTCCTCCGACCACAGGGTTTCGCAGCCGGCGTCGAGCGCGGAGGCCGCGATCATGGCGTCGTACAGGGAAAATCCATACCGCTCGGCCAGTCGCAGTCCCGCCTCGTGAACCTCCGGCGTCAGCGGATGGACGCTCAGCAGGCCGCGCGTGAGCGTGAGCAGCGTATGGGTCTCCGCCCAGGACAGCCGCATCTTTCGGCGCGCGACATTGGCCAGTTCATTGAGCACCTGAACGCTGATCGCACCCCCCATGGCGACCAGCGCCTCCGCCCGGTCAGCCTTGGCCGCATCGGCCGAGGCGAGGTAGACGAGGACGTTCGTGTCGAAGAAGCTACCGGGCATTCGCCTCGTCGCGATCGAACCTGAAGTCGGCCGGCAGCCGGCCGCGGAAGGCGCGCAGGCGCTTCAGCAGATCCTCGCGTCCCGGCTTTCGCGCGATGCCGAAACGCCGAGCGTCCGCCACGTGGATTTCGATCTCGTCGCCCTCCACCAGCTTCAGGGCCTGAACGACCGCGGCGGGAAGACGAACGGCGAGACTGTTCCCCCATTTCGCGACCTGCATGCGAGACCCTCCATCATGGTACGGATATACGCTCGGCATTACGTATATCCGCAGCGCGCCGGACGCAAGCGTCCGACGAGCTCGGGCGCCGGGGGGAATGCGCGTACGCTGGCTACAATCCGATGGGCTTGGTCCGCCGCCTCGCCTCACTATGTAACCGACTCAAAGGAGACGTTCAGGCTATGGCGACCGGCTGGGCGCGAGACGGCGCCGTCTTGGATCAGATCAACGACACCATCGCCGATGGCGTCCAGAACGCCCTCGCGCGCCTGCCCCAGGGGGACGGGCGTGAAGACTGTGTCGAATGCGGCGAGACCATTCCGCTGCGGCGACGCGAGGCCCTGCCGGGCGTCACGACATGCATCGCCTGCCAGTCGGCGCGCGATCGGCGCGTGGTCCACAGTTCCTTTAATCGCCGGGGCAGCAAGGACAGCCAGCTCAAATAGACGTTCGCGCCTCGGATCTGGACGCCTCGAAGCGCGCCCGCACATTTTTTGTGTTGGCAAACTGCAACTATGCTGCTTTAATGGGCTTATGCGATCGCGCGTCATTAAAGATCCGGCGCCGCCTTCCCAGGCGGATTACGATACGGCGGAGACCCTCGCCGCCGCCGCGGCCATCGAGCAGGACGAATGGCATTTCCAGGTCCTGGGCGATGTGGCGGAAATCAGTCTGACGCTGACGCGCTCGCTGGGCGAGTTGGCCGCCGCGCGGATCGAGACGGCGAAGGCCGAAAGTCGGGGGCTGTCGGCGTCCGACGAGGCGACGCTCACCGCGTTCAACAAGGTCGCCCAGACCTTGCGCCGCACCATCGCCCTGCGTGACAAGCTGGGCCGCCAGACCGCGAAGGCGCGCGAGCGCCTGATCGCCGATCGGGCCGCCCGACGCGCTGAACTCGACGCCGCCCATGTCGAAAAGAAAAAGACGGCCATCCTCTACGGCGTGCATGACGTCTACGCCTTCGGCGCGGACCAGGGCGAATACATAAGACTGATCGAAAACCTGATGGAGGACGTCGAGGAACATCTCCTCGACGCCGATGAATTCCGCGGCTGGCTGGACCGGCCCGTCGGCGAAACGGTGGCGCGCCTGTGCGCTGTGCTCGGCCTCGATCCCGACCTTTGCCGGCGCGACGGGACGGCCTGGACGGCGCCTCATAACCCCAGCGAACTGGAAAGCTTTCTGGCGAAGATGGGTCCCGCGCCGGGTTGGCCCGCGCCGCCCGCCGATCGGGCGATCGCTCCGGCGTTGCCGCCGTAAATCGCCGGCCGCCCTGGATGCGGTCGGCCGCGGTGGTAAGACAGCCGCTCGTTCCAGCCGAAGGGCGCATTCCCATGATCTTCCGTTTCGCCGGCCTCTCCCTCGCGCTCCTCCTGGCGGCGTCTGCCGCCGGCGCCGCCGTGCGCTATGTCCACGCCGGCCGCCTGGTGGATCCCGAGACCGGCCGCGTCCTGGAAAACCAGCTCATCCGCATCGTCGATGACCGTGTCGCCGCGGTGACGCCGTGGACCGGCGCGCCTGGCGATGGCCCGGTCGTCGACTGGTCGCGCTTCGAGGTCCTGCCCGGCCTCATCGACATGCACGTCCACCTGGCCGACACCGAGCAGAACAGCAACGTCGCCGAACCCCTGATGCACTCGGAGGCCGAGATCGCCCTGTTGGGCGCCCGCCACGCGCGCGAGACGCTGCGCGCCGGCTTCACCTCCGTGCATGACGTCGGCTGCTTTCGCGCCTTCGCCGACGTCGCCCTGCGCGATGCGATCAATCGCGGCGATGTCGAGGGTCCGCGCATGAGCGCCGTGGGCGCCTACATCACCATCCCCGGCGGGGGAGGGGAGGTCACCGGCTTCGCGCCGGACATCAAGGTTCCCGACGACATGCGCGTCGGCGTGGTCACAAGCCCGCAGGACGTGCGGCTCAAGGTGAATTTCCTGTTCCAGCACGGGGCTGACTCGATCAAGTTGATCGGCACCGGCGCGGTGCTCGCCGAGGGCACCGAGGTCGGCCAACAGGAGCTCACCGAGGACGAGATGCGGGCGGCCGTCGAGGCCGCCGCCGCGCACGGCAGCTGGGTCACCGTGCACGCCCACGGCGCGGAAGGCATCAAATCGGCGATGCGCGCGGGCGTGCGATCGATCGAGCACGCCTCCCTGATCGACGACGAGGGCATCGCCCTGGCCAAGGCCAAGGGCATCTACCTGGACATGGACATCTACAACGGCGACTACATCAACGAGATCGGCGTCCGGGACGGCTGGCCGGAAGACTATCTGCGCAAGAACCGCGAGACGACCGATGCGCAGCGGGAGGGTTTCCGCAAGGCGGTCAAGGCCGGCGTGAAAATGACGTTCGGAACCGACGCCGGCGTCTATCCCCACGGCCTCAACGCGCGCCAGTTCAAATACATGGTCCGCTACGGCATGACGCCGATGCAGGCGATCCAGGCCGCCACGGTCAACGCCGCGGCGCTCCTGGGCTGGTCGAGGGACGTCGGCGCCCTTTCACCTGGTCACTATGCCGACATGATCGCCGTCGATGGCGACGCGCTCAGCGATATCAGCGTGCTTGAACACGTCAGCGGTGTCATCAAGGGCGGCGAGGTGGTGCGGTAGAGCGGTCGGCTCACGCGGGATCGAAGCCGATGTTCAGCTCCAGCACGCCCCTGAGCAAGGGGTTGGGATTGTAGCGGAACATCGAAGGGTCATCCAGAAGGCGGGGATTCTTCAGCCGGTCGAACAGGATAGGGAAGGCGGTGTTCATTTCCTTTCGCGCCAGCTGCGAGCCGAGGCAGAAGTGGATGCCGCCACCGAATGCAAGGTGCTCATTCGCGTTCGAGCGGGCCACGTCATACCGGTCGGGATCGGGGAAGTGTGTTTCGTCACGATCGCCCGACCCGAACCGAAGGAAGATCATCTCGCCTTTGCGTAGGGCGACGCCGCCGAGTTCGGTATCGCGCGCCACGGTACGCCACATGTTGTTCACGGGCGTCAGAAAGCGCAGGGTCTCGTCGATGAAGTTGGGGATCAGCGCGTGGTCGTTCTTCACCCGCTCGAACTGGTCTGGGTGGGTGAGCAGGTAGAACATTCCGGCGGTGAGCGTGTGGGCGGTCGTTTCCTGCCCGGCGACGAAAATCTGAGTGAAGATCGAGATGAGTTCGGCGTCGGTTAGCGGGCGTGCGTCGCCTTCGGCCGCCAAGGTTGCGTGCACAAGGTCCGAGATCAGGTCGTCGCTCGGCCGCCGCCGCCGCTCGGCGATCTTGCCCAACATGTAGGCCTGCAACTCGAGCTGTCTTTGCGCCGCCTCCAGCCGGGCCTCCTTTGACGACATCGTGCCGCTGAGGCGCACGATCTGCGCGAGCAGCCAGATGTGGAACTGGCCCAGATCCTCGTGCGGTACGCCGAACTGGTCGGCAATGACGATGCTGGGCAACATGTCGGCGAAGGCGCGCTTGAATTCGCAGCGTCCCGCGCCGATGAACCAATCGATCAGACTGTGCGTGACCCGCGCCATATAGCCGCCCATCTGCTCTACGCGCTTGTAAGTGAAGGCCTGCATGGCGAGCTTCTTGTAGCGGGTGTGCGATGGCGGATCGGCGGTCAGCATGGTGTGAACCTGCGGCACGCCCCGGGCCAGGATCGCCAGCTCCTCCGCATCCATCTGGGAGATCGCAGTTTCGTATTGCCCACTCATGTCGCTGGAAAAGGTTCCCGGACTGCGCAGCACTTCCTGGATCAGGTCATAGGTCGCCACCGACCAAAATCCCCAACGTGGGTCCCGGTAGACGGGCGCTTCCCGCCTGAGCCGTGCGAAATAGGGATGCGGATCGCCCGACAGCATCGCCTTGTCCATCGAATCGACCTCGTCCAGCGGACAGCGTGCGATGTCGGGCCTGGGCGGTTCGTGCAGATCGTCGGCCATGATTGGTTCCTAACGGGAATGGTGCGGAGGACCGGCTTAAGCTATTGTGCGGTGACTGTAAGCAAACGCGCGCCAGACCAGGGCAGAGGCGCGTGGTTTCGCCGCAGTCTTCAGGAGTTGTTCACGCCGTGCGCTTAGCATGATCTCACGGCAGGAGGGCTTATGATCAGCGAGCCAGGCGGGGGCCAGGTGGATATTCGCGCGCGTCGCCACGAGGGCGCCGGTGACACCGAACGCAGGCAGGCGGTGACCGCCGAGGAGACCTACGGCATAGTCCTGGTCAATCGCGGCAAGCCGCGCAGACATCCGGACTTGTCGGTCGGCGACTATGCCCTGCAGGTCGCCGCCCTGGCGTCGGGATTCACATCCTTCTGGGGCGTCTGGACGCTTGTCCACATGATGCACTGGTTCGGGACCTGATCCCCTTCGGCGGTCCGCGATCGCCAGACCCTTGAGCGCGTATCCCTCGCCATTGCCAGCCGCCGACCGACGCGCGATAGATTCATAACAATATCGATGCGACCGTCAGAACCGCCTTGGCCCGGCGCACGTGCAGGAGGAACCGCGCATGGAACCCGTCCCTCATCTGAGCCGCTCCGTCGCCGGCAAGGTCGTGCTCGTGACCGGGGCGGCAAGCGGAATGGGGCGCGCCACCGCCCACGTCTTCGCGCGGGAAGGCGCCAAGGTCGCCGTGACCGACGTGAGGCAGGAGGATGCCGAGGCGGTGGCGTCGGAGATTCGCGGCGAGGGCGGAGAAGCGCGAGCGTGGGCATTGAATGTGGGCGACGCCGGCGAGATCCTCCGACTGGTCCCCGAGATCGCCGATCATTTCGGGGGGCTCGATGTCGTGATCAACAATGCCGGCGTGTCCGGATTCCGTCGGATCGACGATCCTGCCTATGAACAGGAGTGGGAGCGCATGGCGCCGATCCTCCTGACCGCGCACGCGCGCATAATTCGCGCGGCGCTGCCTTATCTTCGCAAGTCGACCAGCCCGCGCATCGTCAACATCGCCTCGACCGAGGCGCTTGGCGCCACGGCGCTGGACAGCATCTACGCCGCGCTCAAGGCGGGGGTCACAGGGCTGACCCGAGCCCTGGCGGTCGAACTCGGCCGCGAGGGCATCACGGTCAACTGCATTTGCCCAGGGCCGATCCGCACCGGCATGACCGCGAACATTCCCGACGAGCACAAGACGATTTTCGCAAAGCGGCGCACGGCCATGGGTCGCTATGGAGATCCGATCGAAGTGGCGCACATGACGCTGAGCCTTTGCCTGCCGGCCGCTTCATATCTCACCGGGGTGACCATTCCGGTCGATGGCGGCCTGATGGCCCGAAACGCATGATGGCCGCGCGGAGCGTCATCATGGTGGGCGACGCGCCCTCGCTGCCCAGGATCGAAGACTGCGGCCTGCCCGATCCGCACGTGCGGAACAATCGGCGCCCATTCTACGGGCGGCCTTGCGAGCATCGGCTCTTTTCCCGTGGGCCGGAGGTCGGCATTCACACGGTCTCGCGCCATGATGACGTTTGTTCGGTGTTCTGCGACGCCATGCATTTCTCCAGCGGCGCCCATAGGGCCGCCGGCCTCAACAACGGCCGTGTCTCCTGATCTGACGGTCACGACCGCGGCGATGGGTGAGCGCCCGATCCTCGCGAACCTGCTGCAGCTCTATATCCACGACTTTTCGGAATACTGGTCGGGGACCGATCAGGGCGAGCTCGATGACGAGGGCCGGTTCTTCGAGTACCCGGTGGACGGCTACTGGCGTGAGCCCGGCCGGATTCCTCTGATATTCAGGCTGCAGGGAAGACCAGCCGGCTTCGCCTTGCTGAACGACAAGGGCCACACCGATCATCCCATCGATCACAACATGGCGGAGTTCTTCGTGGTTCGCAAACACCGTGGCAGCGGCGTCGGACGCGCCGCCGCTCGCGAGATCTTCAGCCGTTACCCAGGCCGCTGGGAGGTGGCCGTCGCCCGCCGCAACGTGGGCGCACTTCCGTTCTGGCGTGAGACAATCACCGGTAACGCCGACGTGATCGATCTCGAGCAGCTCGACGTGGACAACAGCGCCTGGAACGGCGCGCTTTTTCGCTTTCGGGTCAAAGCTGACCCAGGGCGAACACCATCACCGTGATCGCCAGAGATCCGAACGCGAACACCGTCGTGAACCAAACGAACAGGGTCTTCAGCAGCGCGCCGATAATGCTGGAACCGTAGGCGCCGCGCAGGGTCTGGAACAGGTTGATCGGCGTCCACAGCGCTACGATCAAAAGCCATGGCCCCATCACAGGCAAAGGCAGTACGAACGTCAAGGCGTTGGTCAGGAAGCTGAAGGAAAGCAGGTTCATCGCCACCAGCATATGGTCGTGGATGAAGAACTGCGGCTTGTTTCGGTAGGCGAGGGCGAGGGTCAGCCCGACAATCGGCAGCAGCAATACCGCCATGCGGTGCCCCCACTCGAAGAGCACTGTCAGATAGTACTCCGGATTGGCGGTCGCCTTGTGAAGGTTGGCCTTCCAACCGGCCCCCTGTTCCTTTTCTGTCGCCTCTGCGTCCGCGGCGGCGTCGGGGGTCGTCGGCTCCGGCAGGCCCTGCGCGATGCGGTCGGCCTTCGCGTTGGTCTTTGCGAAATCGGCATCGGCCTCGCTGATCGCCCTGGCGTATCGTGCTTCGACTTTCGCGGGGTCTTCATCGCGATCCTTCAGGTCATCGGTGCGGTCGGTGGCCGCGTCCTTGAGCGCATCGGCGCGGTCGTCCATCGCCTTGCGTCTTAGACTGGCGACCTCCGCAGCGCGTCCCTGCGGCGTCGCGAGCCGGATCGCGCGTTCCGCCTGACGTTGGTGGTTCTGGACGACCGCTTCGTGCATCAGGTGTTCGGCAGAAAAGATGAACAGCAGAAGCGCCACCAGGAACGTGCGGAAAGGTGGAACGTGCCGGGCAAGCCGTCCGTTGAGGTAGTCGTTGGCCAGGCGGTCGGGACGGAAGAACAAATCTGGGAGGGTCCTGGAGAGGCGCCCGTCCAGATGAAACATATCCTCGATCACCTCCCAGGTCAGATGGAAGATAGATCGTCGATGGTTGTCGGCGCTCTGGCCGCATTCGTGACAATAGGGCCCTTCGAGAGCAGCGTTACAATTGGCGCACCTGACCCCCGGCGGAGGTCGATGGCGCTGCGTGGGCAGGCTCGAAAGCTGATCCGCCACCGCCGCTTCAAGTTCACTCGACACCTGGCGCCCCTCATCTGCCCGGGCGACAGCTTGTCAACGCGCAATGAAGAGAGCAAGCATCAACGCTGTTGCGACGCTGAAGGGCCCTGTGCGCCCTTCCTCCGGCGCCAGGAGGCTGACCATGACTGAACCCGCTCCCCCGCTCGGCGCTCCCTCATCCCTTGTTCTCGATTTTCTCGCCTGGTTGAGCCAGGGTCCCCGTTCGTACGTGGAGACGATGGAGGTGTGGCGCACCTCGTGTCCCCGGCTGACGGTTTGGGAGGACGCCGTCGACGCCGGCTGGGTCACGCGGCGGCTGTACGACGGTTGCGCCAACGTCGTGCTCAGCGACGCCGGCCGACGCCGGCTTGAACGAAACGACTAAGGGAGCGTCCCAGCGCCCCGCGTCAATGCCCGCCGTCGACCCGGATGATGGCGCCTGTGGTGAATGACGACGCCGGGCTCGCCAGGAACAACGCGGCCGTGGCGATCTCCTCCGGCCGACCGGGAC
>Ga0181519_10005391_pt1 | contig 10221 bp, 9 predicted proteins | sample PEATcosm2014_Bin_26_FD_121102 | JGI IMG/M metagenome (GOLD analysis project Ga0181519, IMG submission 121102) | Peatland microbial communities from MTU Mesocosm Facility, Houghton, MI, USA - PEATcosm2014_Bin02_10_metaG | ecosystem: Environmental > Terrestrial > Soil > Wetlands > Peat | place...
AATTCAGAACAGATCGCGCAATTTCACGAACGCATCCAGCTCGATAAGATGCTGGCCGTCGGGCGCGGCTGATACTTCAGCGTGTTCCAGCACCCAGGTATCTTTATGAAATAGAAAAACCGCGTGCAGCCCTGCGGCCAGGGCGGGATTGATGTCGCTCTTGGGGCTGTTGCCGATCATCCACGAAGTGTGGGGCGTGAGCTCGTGGCGCTCAATCACTGCACGGTAGGTTGCGGGATCTTTTTCGGCGACGATCTCGACTGCCGAAAAATGATTGGCCACGCCTGATCGCGCAAGCTTATCGGCCTGTTCGGCGTGGTTGCCCTTGGTCATCAGGATCAGCCGATGGCGCGCGCTCAGCTCGGCCAGCGTCTCGGCCACGCCCGGCAGCAAGACGATCTCCTGCTCGGCGATGGCGCGGCAAAAGCCAAGGATGCGCTCACGCGCCTCTTCCGTCATCGGCGCGGGGCTGAGGCGCTCAAAGCACAGCAGCAGAGAGCGGGTAAAGCTGGGCAGCCCGTAGCCGTGGGTAAGGATCGTCTCGCGCTCCACCTCATTCAGCGCGGCGCGCACCTGGGCGGGCGAGTGCTCCTGGTGGTCAAGAAAGCTGATAAAGGCGGCAATGGCGCGCTCAAAGTAGACGTTGTTCTCCCAAAGAGTGTCGTCGGCGTCGATCAGTAGTGTTTGTCCTGGAGGAAATTGCGGCATGAGTTTATGGTAACGAATGAAGGCGGAAACTCTCTCGTCCTGCCTCCTGCCAGCTTTCCGTCTCGCCAAAGATGAACTCGTAGCGCCGACCTCCCGGTCGGCTGTATCGTGGACCTCCCTGTCCACGCCTGTCTTTTATCCGCCCGCGCAATTCCGCCTCCTGTTATCCTTATCGTGTGGACCACCTACGCCGCATCGGCCTTCTGCGCCGCCGCCTTACCAAAGCAGGGCTTCATGGCCTGCTGGTTACGCATCTGCCTGACCTGCGCTATCTCTCTGGATTCACTGGCTCAAGCGCCGCGCTGGCCGTCACCCGCCGCGCCGCGCGCCTTTTTACCGATGGGCGCTACGTGGCGCAAGCCGCTGAAGAGGTCTCCGCCGCCGAGGTCGAGATCGTGCATAGTTCGCCCTCGGTGGCGGCCGTGCAATGGCTGGCCGCGCAATCCGGCGTTGAGTTTGCCGGCTTCGACCCGGCCAAAACCACCGTCGCCAATCTCGCCCGCTTCAAGGCCGCTCTGCCCGCGCGGCTCCGGCGCAGCTTTCTCACGGAGATTGCCGCCCCGCTCGTCGAGCCGCTGCGCTTGGTCAAGGACGAGGACGAGCTGGCAATCATCAAGGAAGCCGCGCTCGTCGGCTGCAAGCTCTTCGACCACATTCTGGGCTTCATCCAGCCGGGGCTGCGGGAGCTGGAGGTGGCCGCCGAGCTGGAGCATCAGGCCCGTCTGCTGGGCGCCGAGGGAATGTCCTTTGAGACCATCGTTGCCGCTGGCGCTCGTTCAGCCATGCCGCATGGTCGCGCCACCAGTGCCCGGCTGCCGCGCCGGGGCTTTGTGGTCATGGATTTTGGTATCATTCACAAAGGTTATTGCTCCGATATGACCCGCACCGTGCATCTGGGCGCGCCCACGGCCAAGGAGCGGGCGGCCTACGACGCGGTTCTGGAGGCGCAAGAGGCCGGCGTTGCGGCGGTGACTGCGGGCGCAAGCTGCGCGGAGGTGGATGAGGCGGCGCGCGGCGTGCTGCGCAAGGCAGGTTTGGCGGAGGCTTTTTCCCACTCCACCGGCCACGGCGTCGGCCTGGAGATTCACGAATCGCCGCGCATCGCTGCGGGAGAGACAACCCGGCTGCTGGCCGGAATGGTCATCACGATTGAGCCGGGAGTTTATTTGGCCGGACAGTTTGGCATTCGCATTGAAGATATGGTGGCCGTTGCGCGCGGCGGAGGCCAGGTGCTCACCCCCGCGCCCAAGGCGCTGATCGAACTGTGATTCGCTCTGTGAATAGGACTTTTTGGCGCAGCCCGGCGCATTTCGGCTGGGATGAACTGCCGCTAACGTGCTAACTTGCTATTTCCGCGAAGCGGAAGCTAACGCGCAGATTTTGTTTTATAAACTGGCTTTTGCACGATCTCGATTATAGGGAAATTCTGATCGAGCAGATGTTTTGAAAGGGCACGACTTCTGTCGTGCCGAAGCCGGACAAAAAAGCACGGGCTTTAGCCCATGAGGAATGAATGAAACCAGAAGACATAGCGGATTTGAAACAACTGATTGAGTTTCTGAAGGAAAACCAGGTTGCCGAGTTTGATCTCGACCGCGGCGACCTGAAGATTCGCCTCAAGTTCAATGCGGCAGAGGCCTCCTCCACCAGCCTCGGCGATCTGTCGCGGCTGCTCGGCTCCGCTCCCGCTCCGGTAGCGCGCGCGGCGGCTGCTGTAACTCAACCAGCGGCTCCGGTGACTGCGCCCGTTGAAGCGGAAGCAGGATTGCACACGGTCAAATCGCCGATGGTCGGCACATTCTTCAGCTCTCCTTCCCCCGGCTCCGCGCCCTTCGTTTCGGTCGGCGACCGCGTGGCCAAGGGCCAGGTCATCGGCATCGTCGAAGCCATGAAGCTGATGAATGAGATCGAGTCGGATGCCGTCGGCGAAGTTGTCAAGTGCCTCGTCTCCAACGGCCAGCCCATCGAATACGGACAGCCGTTGTTTGCCGTCCGCGTCAGTTAGGATGCAAATGATTACTCACTCTCTCAATAACTAACTCATCCACTTGTAAACTTGTAAACTTGTTAACTTGTCCACAGAACCGCAGGTTCCTCATGTTTCATAAAGTCCTGATTGCCAATCGCGGTGAAATTGCCCTGCGCGTCATCAACGCCTGCCGGGAGCTGGGCATTCGCACCGTCGCCATCTACAGCGAGGCCGACCGCGACGCCCTCCACGTGCGCTTTGCCGACGAGGCCATCTGCATCGGCCCGCCGCGGTTGGCCGAGAGCTATCTCAACGTCCCGGCGGTGATCAGCGCCGCTGAAATCGCCGACGTGGATGCGATTCATCCCGGCTACGGCCTGCTCAGCGAGAACGCCAACTTTGCCGAAGTCTGCCGCGCCTCCAACATCAAGTTCATCGGCCCGCCGCCGGAGGTGACCCGCCTGATGGGCGAAAAAGACAAGGCGCGCATGGCGATGAAGCGCGCCGGTGTGCCCATCCTGCCCGGTTCGGAGGGCGTCGTCGCCTCGGTGGAAGAGGCGCAGCAGATCGCCGCGGAGATCGGCTATCCGGTTATCGTCAAAGCCAAGGCCGGCGGCGGCGGACGCGGCATGAGAATCGTGCGCAGCCATGAGGAACTGCCCAACCTCTTTCACGCGGCAACCACCGAGGCGGCCAACGCCTTCGGCAACGGCGAACTGTACATGGAGAAGTTCGTCGAGAATCCCCGCCACATCGAGTTCCAGGTGCTGGCCGACGAGCACGGCAACGTCCGCTCCCTCTTCGAGCGCGAGTGCTCCATCCAGCGCCGCCATCAAAAGCTGATCGAAGAAGCGCCCAGCCTCCAGGTAACGCCTGTGATGCGCGAGGAACTGGGCAAAACCATCTGCCGCTGCCTCATGGAGATCGGCTATCAGAACGCCGGGACCATCGAGTTTGTCATGGACTCGGCCGGCCAGCTTCACTTCATCGAGATGAACACCCGCGTGCAGGTCGAGCATCCCATCACCGAGGCCATCACCGGCGTGGATATTGTGAAGGCCCAGTTGCTCATCGCCAGCGGCGCGCGACTGGACGAGATCTTGCCCGCCAAGATCGAGATGCGCGGCCACGCCATCGAATGTCGCATCAACGCCGAGAATCCGCGCAAGTTCACCCCCTCGGCGGGCAGGATCACCGCCTTCAACGTCCCTGGCGGCAACGGCGTGCGCGTGGACACGGCCCAGTATGCCGAGGGCGTCGTCCCGCCTTATTATGACTCGCTGGTCGCCAAGCTGATCGTGCATGGCCGCGACCGCGCCGAGGCTATAGCCAAGATGGAGCGCGCGCTGAGCCAGTTCATTGTGCAGGGGATTGAGACTTCGATTCCTCTTCATCAGGAGATCTTTCTCGATCCCGACTTCCGCGACGGCCACTTCGACACCAGCTTTATGGAAAGATTCCTCGCCAAGCGGAGCTGAATACCTCAGAGCCTGGCTGCAATTTTTTCACCGTAATTGGTAGCGCCGGCCTCCCGGCCGGCTGTCGCGTGGACCTCCCGGTCCACGCCGCACCCTGCCCGGATAAAAATCTTCCGTAATTTGGCCACAAGAATCGATGAGGAATCACGGGCAAGCGCGGGCGAGGACGCCCGCACTACAGCCGGTCAGGAGACCGGCGCTACAATCCGTGTATTCACAAGTTATAGGTCATGGCAATAGGGTTAGGCGATAAAATAAAAGTCCTTTACTCCCCGCCATTCCTCTTGTAAAGTTCTTAACCAAGAGGGGATCGCTAATGATTGTCAATGGTTTGCAGGATTATCAATTGGGGCAGGTGATCACCGCCATTGGCGGCCTGGGCACGGCGGCATTTGGGCTGGTGGATGCAGCCAAGGCATCCTTCACCGGCATCAACCGAGCGGGACTCAAGCACATTCATGAGGTGGTTGCCGAACTGGCTCCCGAGGGCGCTAGCTCGGGCGGACCGGTGAATGCTCTGCCGCAGCACAACATTCTGGAATCGCTCGCGGCCAACTGGGTGAATGGAAACGATCTGGCCAGCCAGAAGTCCATCGCCAAGTCGCTCATCAAGCTGCATTTGAACCCGGCCAATGCGACGGCTGTGGCCATCAAGACAAGCGTTGATCCGGCCGTGCTGACTTCGGTGGCAGGCAAGATCATCTCGGGCGAGCCGCTCTCGCAGCAGGAGAGCGACGCCTATGCGCGCTTCGATCTGATCGTTACCGCCCTCTTGGATGAGGCGTATCAGATCTCCGAGCAGGTCTATCGCAACTCGACCCGCGCTCTGGCGGCCTTTGTGGCTGTCTTGCTGGCCTTTGTCGGCGGATGGTCGCTGGTCGGGAGCAGTCAGTTCTGGCACTCCTCGGATCCGATTCTGGCGATTCTGGTTGGTCTGCTGGCCACGCCGCTCGCGCCCATCGCCAAGGATCTTTCGAGCGCCCTGGCTACCGCCGTCAATACCATGCAACTGGTGAAGAAGTAGGCCGCAATGACGCAATTCATTGATCTTCGCGTGCAGCCGGTGGGCGGCGGATTGGCCGCCACGCCCGCCGTTTATCAGGGTACGAGCCTGAGCGACTACGCGCCGATGCGCCTGAGTGACTTGCTCAACGCGATGCATGGCCGCGACGTGCTGATTGCCGCCCACGGCTTCAACGTCGATCGCGCGGACGGCATTGCCTGCCTCTCCAACTGGGCTGGCCTGCTGCAACTGCCGCGGAACGCCGCTTTCATTGGCCTGTTGTGGCCGGGAGACTCCGTCTGGGCGCACGGACTCGACTATCCCGATGAGCCCAAGATCGCCGACGAGGCGGGCGCGCTGCTGGCCAAATTCCTTGACGCCAACTTTCAGAGTGCCGCCAGCATCTCCTTTGCCTCGCACAGTTTGGGAGCGCGTGTCGTGCTGGAAACCATCTCGCAAATGAGCCGCCGGGTGCGTCGGCTGACGCTGATGGCCCCGGCCATCGATGACAACTGTTTGAGGACGGAATTTCAGGCTTTGGCGAGCGCGGACAAGGTCGAAAGCATCTCCGTTCTTGCCTCGAAGAAAGATAGTGTGCTCTCGATGGCCTTTCCGCTGGGTAACTTCTTAGCCGGCATCCTTGCCGCGGGGCATCCGTGGTGGCGCGCCGCGCTGGGCAATTGCGGCCCTGCTGCGCCCTGGCCGTCCAACTTTCAGGCTCCCTTTGAGCTGCCAGACGACTGGAAGTTCGTGCACGGCAATTACCTGCAGATCGATCAGCCTCAACCCGGCGCTTTACCACTCCCGGTGAATGTGCCGCCGCAGTCCACTCCGCCGCCCACAGGCAATGGCTGGCAGGAGGCTTTTTCTTCGGCCTTTGTCTCCACGCGCTTCCTGTAAGTCTAGGAAGTTCTTCCGACCGTCAAGCGGCGACTGATTCCCATCAAGATCATCATGCCGGTCAGCAGCAGAACAAAGGAACTGGGCTCCGGTGCTTCGCCGGAGATAACCGTGCCGGAGGGCGTGGGCGGGTCCATGTAGGCAACGGTATGGTTGTCGGACTCGAATCCGCCGCCGCCGCTTTCGGTAAAGACGATCTTGTTGAAGTAGCCGTTCTGATCAAAGAAGTTCAAAAAAGCGTACTGCTCACCGGAATCATCGTTGAGAAAATTTGCGTTGGGATTGCCGCAAAATGCGTTGGTTGAACCTGGGCAAGCGCCCACCAGGCTCTCGAACATGGCTGGCGTAAAGGTCAGCAGCAGCGAATCATTCTCGTAAAATTGAAGTTCGTTTCCCGCGTCCAGCGCCGAGAACCACAGACCGAAATAATTGACACCGGGAAGATCGCCGGAGGTGGTCAGGGTGAGCGTATAGCTGCCGCCAGCGGCGAACAGCTCAGGGTAATAACCGGTTCCTCCCGCGCCGCCGTATTGATCAGCGGCATACATATCCATTCCCGTGCCGGAATAAGTTCCTGAAATCTCCCCGGTCAGGCCGCCGATGGAGGCAATGGTTGGAAAAACGCCGGCTGTGGGTACGGAATCCGTGGCGAAGGTTTGCTCACCAACCCAGCATTGCGGGTCCGATCCACACAGAATGGTGGTATCGGGAGCCTGAACGCCAGCCGCGGCATAGGTCACAACGATATCATCGGCCAGCAAAGCGGAAGCCGGAGCAAAAAAGAGGGAAGCCACGAGCGCAAACTTTGCGCAATGCCTTACGCCAAGCGAATTCATCGGAGACGCCTCGTTCACAGACTGCTTTTGGTTTTGATAATTATCTTCAGTATAAGCCAAATGTTTTTCAGAAGCATACGCTTCAAATAAAATAGTCAAAATATTTATCGCTTTTTGTTCGCTTTTTTCAGACGACTGAGGTAATCTGGTTTGGCAACACAGGAGGTTGCTTATGGACTTTCAAAAAGATTTGATTGCCGAATACGACCGGGAAACCGCTTCGACACGCAAGATGCTGGAGGCCATTCCGGCCGATGCCGATCTCGCTTACAAACCCCATCCCAAGTCGATGAGCCTGGGCCGACTGGCCGGGCATCTTACTGACTTTACAGGAGAATGGGCGCTGAATGCGTTGCTCAAAGACAAGCTGGATATTCCGGCGGATCACAAATGGGAGCAGTATGTGCCGGCCAGCAAGCAGGCGCTGCTGGAGAAGTTTGACGGCGGTCTGCCCAAAGTTCGCGCAGCCATTGCCGCTCAAACTCCGGAGGGTTGGGATGCGCACTGGCAGTTCATTTATGGCGGGCGCGTTGTCGTCGATGAGCCGCGCAGCGGGGTCTTTCGCTCCATGGTGCTCAGCCACATGATCCACCACCGCGCTCAGTTGGGCGTATTTCTGCGCCTGCTCGACAAGCCAATCCCCGGCACGTATGGACCCTCGGCGGACGGAATGTAGAGAAGCAGGGAACAGGGATCAGGGAACAGGGAACAGGGATCAGGGAACAGGGAATAAGCGCGCAGTTCGACAATCTGTGAAGACCATGAGATTGACAAGTTTATCGCCGCGATCTGATCCCTGATCCCTGTTCCCTGATCCCTATCCCCTGTTCTACTCTTGTTTCATGACCTTTTTACTTCCAAAGATTTATCCGATCCTCGACGCTTCCTTCATCCCTTCCACGGGCCGCGCGGAGTTTCTGCGCCGGCTTGGCGGCGAGCTGGCCGAGGCGGGCGTCACGCTGCTGGAATATCGCAACAAGACCGGCGCGGAGTCCGAGTTGCTCTCAGACGCAGCGATTCTGCGCGCCGCGCTGCCGGCTGGCCTGGTCAGGCTGGTTCTGGATGATCGAGCGGATCTGGTTGAGCAGATTGGCTTTGACGGCGCGCACGTGGACGCGGGCGATCTGACGCCTGCGGAAGCAAGATCGCTGCTTGGTCCAGGGCGGATTATTGGAACCTTTGGCGGCGGCGCGGCCGGGCTTCTTCCAGGGATTCTGGAGGCTCCGGCGGATTACCTTTCCATCGGCCCGGTCTTTGGCACGCGCACCAAGCAGACCAGTTCGCCGCTGATCGGCATGGACGGGATTCGGCGCTTGCGTGCCGAGGCTGGAGCCGCTCCGGCGCTGGTGGCCATCGGCGGCATCACGCTGGCCACGGCAGCCGAGGCACTGGAAGCGGGAGCGACCCTCATCGCGATTGCCGGCGCGCTCTTCCGGCAGCCTGACCCGGCGGCGGAGTTCAAGCGGTGGAAGTCGGCTTTGTAGCGTGGACCGGGAGGTCCACGCTACAGCTGGCCTGGAGGTCCACGCTACAGTTTCATACACAGTGGGTCGGAGATACCCGTTGGATTCTGGAAGAGCATATGGGCCGCTTGAGAACTACGGCTTGGGCTGCGCCCCCAGCCACTCCTTCAGCCTGGGCTCTTGCAGTTGGCGCAGTTCGATGCAGCCGTCGATGCTTTCAAGGGCGTGCTTGACGGCCTGATCGGCGCTGGGAACCTTGTGCTGGGCAAAGAACTTCTCCACATCGGCGCGGGCGTCGGCAGAGCAGAATTGCCCGGTTGAAGTCACCAGGAAAGCGCCCACCTCTGGTGTCAGCAGCGGCGCAACTTTCTCCCAGTGACTCTGGATAAAACTCCAGGCCTGGTCGCGGTTATCTTCGCTTTGCAATTCGACGCCCAGTCCGTAGGCCGCGTCCTGGTTGCGAACCTTGCCGCTGACCGCGTACTCCAATGCCCGCTGCACCAAAGCTGGATCGGTGAAGACGGTCAGCAATTGCAGCGCTCCCTCCTGGAACTCGGGATTGGCGGACGTCTCGTAAGTCTTCTGCAATTGGTCAAAGAGCGCGGCGTTGCCGTTGCGCGCGGCGATGGTGGCAGCGGTCTGGCCAAGCGTGGCGTCGATGGAGGCGGGATCATTCAGGTACTTGCCGGCAATCTCCCGCGCCTGGGCGACAATGGCCGAGTCAGCGCCGTGATGGCCGAGAATGCCAAAGAGCGCGGCGCGCAACTCGCGCGTGTTGGCCGAGTCGCTTTCAGAGGGCGGAGCGAGTTGAGCAAAAACCGGGCCGTAGGTGGAGCGAATCCAGGCGGCAATTTGGGCGCGCTCTTCGGCGGTGGAGGCGATGCGGGAGTAGGCGGAGTTGACGCCGTCCAGAGCCTCACCCACCACATCCGCGCCGGGGTCGCTCTTCACCGCCGCGGCCAGGTCAAGGTAAGCGCCGACGGAGGCCGAGTTGGCGCGCACCTGCGCCCACTCGTCGCCAATCAAGCTGATGCGCTCGCTGGGAGTGAGCTTGCTCTCCACGCCTGCCACCAGCGCCGCATAAACGCTGGCCGGATAGGCGCTGCGATAGTAGCCCTTGCCGTTGGCGTTGGCAAAGGCGCTGCCCGCCGGAACCTTCAAAAAAGAATCCGATGGCGAGAGAAGCTGGCAATCCTGTCCAGTTTCGGTTTTAAAGCACACCGGTATCGTCCACTTCTGCTTGGGATCGGGCTGGATGCTGGGCGAAAGATAGAAGCGCTTCTGGCTGACTTCCACCTTGCCGTTCTTCGCTTCGCCAAAGGTGAGCAGCGGCTCGCCGGTCTGGGCCACCAGGCTCTCCATGATCTTGTCCACCGGTTTGTGGCTGGTGGCCGTCTGCGCGCCCCAAAAGTCCTCGGCCGTGGCGTTCGAGTATTCATGCGCGGCCAGATAGTTATGCACGCCCTGGCGGAAGGTCTCCTCGCCCAGATAGTTCTCCACCATCAGCAGCACGGCGCCGGCCTTGCCGTAGGAGATGCCGTCAAACATCTGCTCGATCTCTTCGCGCGTGTCGGCGTGGGCGCGGATGGCGCGCGTGGTGGGCTGCGCATCCAGTTCCAGCGTGGAGCCGACTTGGCTGGCGACCATGGCATCGATATTCCACTCCGGATGCATCTTGCCGACGGCCTTGTTTTCCATCCAGGTGGCAAAGCCCTCGTTGAGCCAGATGTTGTCCCACCATTGCATGGTCACCAGATCGCCGAACCACTGGTGTGCCATCTCATGCGCTACGACGATGGCTACGTATTTCTTGGCGTTCACCGAGGCGGTCTTGGGATCCACCAGCAAGTCGGTTTCGCGATAG
>Ga0181519_10005393_pt1 | contig 10219 bp, 8 predicted proteins | sample PEATcosm2014_Bin_26_FD_121102 | JGI IMG/M metagenome (GOLD analysis project Ga0181519, IMG submission 121102) | Peatland microbial communities from MTU Mesocosm Facility, Houghton, MI, USA - PEATcosm2014_Bin02_10_metaG | ecosystem: Environmental > Terrestrial > Soil > Wetlands > Peat | place...
CAACACGCCGATCACCGGCAAGTCGTTCCCCACGCTCGAAGTCAAGATTCCCGACGAATGCATCTTCAACGCGCGCGATCCGGCGGCGTGCGAATGGTATTTCACCGGGCTCGGCTTGCTCGCCGATCTCATCATCACCTGTCTGGGTAAGGCGATGCCCGAGAAGGCGATCGCGGCGCAGTACGGCGACTCGATGGTCGCATGCTTCGTCGGCGCCGACCCGCGCCAGGGCCAATGGATCGCGATCGAGCCCACCGCCGGCGGCTGGGGCGCGTTCAACGGATCGGACGGCGAAAGCGCATTGATCAACCTGTGCAACGGTTCGTTCCGCAACATTCCGACCGAGGTCTACGAGGTCAAGCACGCGATGAAGCTCGAGGAGTTCTCGATCCGGCGCGACAGCGGCGGACCCGGGCGCTGGCGCGGCGGCTGCGGCGTGGTGCGCACCTACCGCGCACTCAAGGACGTCGACGTGTCGCTGTGGTTCGAACGCTCGACCACGCCGGGCTGGGGCATCCACGGCGGCAAGCCGGGCCAGGCGCCGATCATCGCCATCGAAGGGCCGGGCGTGCGCATGGGTTCGCTGAAGCTGAAGGCGCACACGATTCCCGAAGGCACGGTGGTCAAGACCATGACCGGCGGCGGCGGCGGCTACGGGCTGGCCAAGGAGCGGCCGACCGAGGAAGTCATCGAGGATGTGATGGATGGCTTCGTCTCGGTCGAGTCGGCGGCGCGCGACTACGGCGTCGCCATCGATCCGCGCACCTTCAAGCTCGACGAGGCCAAGACCCGCACGCTGCGCAAGACCTAGGCAGGACCTAGCGTCCGGCCGCGACTCCCAGCGGCATCGCGCCGCTGAAATTCGGCGCGATGAAGCTTTCGATGCGCTTGACGATTTGCAAGGCGTGCTGGCGGGCCAGCGCGTCGGCGCGCTCGCTGTCGCGCCGCTCGATCGCGGCGATGATGGCCTCGTGCTCGTCGACATATTCTTCGGGCAGGCGGTCCCCGTAGCTGAGGTAATAGGCGCGCAGCACGCGCATGCCCTCGTTCAGCAGCTTCGAGAACAATTCGTTGTAATACTTGTTGCCGCCCGCCATCGCGATGGCGAGGTGGAATTCGCGGTTGGTCTCGAGCATGCCGAGCGCGTCGGCGCGGCGCACCGCATCGGCGAAACGCCTCTGCTGCTCGCGGATCGACGCGAGATCGGCTTCGGTCCGCCGCTCGGCCGCCAGCCGCGCCGAGAGGCGGTACATCAGCGTCAGCGCGTCGAGATAGGCGGGCATGCTGAGAAAATCGATGGTCGAGACCACCGTGTTGCGGTTGGGCAGCGTGTGGGCCAGGCCCTCGCCCACCAACCGCATCAGCGCCTCGCGCACCGGCGTGCGCGACATGCCGAAGCGGCGCGACAGGCCGGTCTCGTCCAGCGGATCGCCCGGCGCCATGCTCATGTTGAGGATTTCGTTCTTGAGGGTCTGGTAGACCGTGGCCGCGCCCGAGCCGCGGCGACGCAGTTCCCGCACGCCGCCTGCCCTCGCGCCCGGCCTCGCGCTCGCCTGGGCGCCGGTCTTTTTGATCGGCTTTCGAGCCACTTTAGTTGTCCTCCCGCCGACCGCGATAGTAGGTGCGACCCCGGCTTGGTGTCGAGCGCTCCCCCGCTTGCCGCAGGCGTTTCAGGATCGCCCTTGATCCATTCTGGGTATTTGAATACACTTTGTCGACATCAAATTCGGCCGCGGGAGGCTAGCGATGAAAAAGGATGGCGCGAAGCTTTGGCAAGGCGTGTACCCCGCGATCACCACCCAGTTTCGCGAGGACGATTCGATCGACTTCGAGGCGACGGGCAAGGTGATTGCGGCCCTGGTGCGCGACGGCGTTTCCGGCCTGATCATGTGCGGCACAGTGGGCGAGAACTGTTCGCTGACGCTCAAGGAGAAGGCGGGCCTGATGGAAGTGGCCAAGAGCGCGGCCGGCGGGCGCGTGCCGATCATCCTGGGCATTGCCGAGTACACCGCGGCCTTCGCGGTCGAGACCGCGCGCGAGGCGGCCCGCATCGGCATGGACGGGCTGATGGTGATGCCGCCGATGGTCTATTCGGCCAAGCAGCGCGAGACGCTGGATCACTACCGCACCATCGCCAAGGCCACCGACCTGCCGATCATGGTCTACAACAACCCGCCCATCTACCGCACCGACGTGACGCCCGACATGATGGCGACGCTGGTCGATGTCGACACCATCGTGGCGTTCAAGGAATCGTCGGGCGACACGCGCCGTTTCATCGACATGAAGCTGATGACCGGCGACCGGTTCGTCCCGTTCTGCGGGCTCGACGACGTGGTGGTCGAAAGCGTGATGCTGGGGGCGGTGGGCTGGGTGTCGGGCCTGTCCAACGTGTTCCCGCGCGAAGGCGAGACGCTGTTCCGCCTCGCGCACGCCGGCCGCTATGCCGAGGCCAAGGCGCTCTACGAATGGTTTATGCCGCTGCTGCATCTCGACGCGCGCTCGGACCTGGTCCAGTGCATCAAGTACTGCGAGAAACTGGTCGGCCGCGGCACCGATCGCACCCGCGCGCCCCGTCTGCCGCTCGACGAGACCGAGAAGGCCGAGATCCGCGCCATCATGGAGAAGGCCCTGGCGACCCGTCCGAACCTGCCCGACGTGGGGCTGCTGGCGGCCTGATCGCGCCCAAGCGGGCGCCGCTTTTCGCGGCGAGAATTTTCGGTCAACGGACGGGCTGGATGGCGTTGGCGCCATTCAGCCCGTGACGTGTCGGAGCATTCGCTCAATCTCAATCCGGGCGCTTGTGGCGTTTGCGCCCTAATACCGGGCATTCCCCCTCTCTCCGCTGGGGGTACGGGGGGTTGGGAGAGAGGGGGCGCCCCAGTCCGGCGACGTCACCACGCTTTGCGGTGATCGCCGGTGGTCCGGTTGAGTTCGAAACGGTGCGTCTTGCCGTCGCGGTCGACGATCTCGACCACGAGGATGTTGGGATCCTTTTCGGTCACGCTTTGCACATGCGGCCGCTTGGCGAATTGGGTCTCCAGCGCCTGCTTGACCGCGTCGGCGCTGAGCGGCTTGGGCAGGGCGTCGAGCATCTTCTGCATCTGCATGGCGCGCTGGCCATGATGGTGGCGCCAGTGCGCATGGTCGCCGTCGGGTCCGGCCGCAGCATCGGGTGCCGCAGCCGGGGTGTCGTTGGCGGCAACCTCGTCGGCGGCGGCATCGTGCGTGGCCGACACGGTCTGGGCCATGGCGAATCCGCCCACCAGCAAGATGCCGACGACCGGCAGCGCATAAAGGTACTTCATGGGTCAACTCCAAAATCCGACCCCACAGGGGTCCACTTCCATCCCGACCCCATGGCCGAATTCCACCACCGGCCGGTAACACGCGCATGTCGGCGGGCGGGGCGATTGGTTACGCCCTGTTTCAACCCGCGCCCCCGCAACCCCGCGATACCCGGTTGGGCTGACCGTCGCCGCCGGGCCCGCTATACTCGCTGCCATGAGCGAACCGACCCAACCCCATGTGCTCGTCGTCGACGATGACCGCGAAATCCGCGATCTGCTGGGCCGCTTCCTGGCCAAGCATGGAATGCGCGTCACCATCGCGCGCGACGGCGCCGAGATGATGAAGGCACTGGGCGAGCGCGGCATCGACATCGTGGTGCTGGATCTGATGCTGCCGGGCGAGGACGGGCTGGTGCTGTGCCGCCGCCTGCGGGCTGAATCCTCGCTGCCGGTGATCATGTTGACCGCGATGGGCGAGGACACCGACCGCATCATCGGCCTTGAGATGGGCGCCGACGACTACATCGCCAAGCCGTTCAATCCGCGCGAGCTGCTGGCGCGCATCAAGGCGGTGCTGCGCCGCGCCACCGCCCTGCCGACGCCGGCCGCGCCGGCGGGCGAGGCGCTCTCGTTCGACGGCTGGTCGCTCGAGGTCGCCTCGCGCCGCCTGGTCTCGCCCGAGGGCCACGAGGTCACGCTGTCGACCGGCGAGCACGATCTGCTATACGCCTTCCTCACCCATCCGCGGCGCGTCCTCAGCCGCGACCAGCTGCTCGACCTGGCCCGCGGCCGCGCTGCAGCGCCGTTCGACCGCAGCATCGACATCCAGGTGATGCGCCTGCGCCGCAAGATCGAGGCCGATCCCAAGGAGCCGCGCCTGATCAAGACCGTGCGCGGCGGCGGTTATGTCTTCTCGGCCGAAGTGAACCAATGAGACGGGTCTGGCCCGATACGCTTCTAGGACGGACCATCCTGGTGCTGGTCGCGGGCGTGATCCTGTCGCAGATCGGTGAGATCGTGGTGTTCTCGGCCAACCGGTTCCAGCTGGAAAGCCGCCTGTTCGGCTCGCATGCCGCCGACCGCATCGGCGCCGCGGTCCGCCTGATCGAATCGACCCCGGCGGCCGACCGGCCCGAAGTGCTGCGCGCGCTCGACGTGCCGGGGCTGCACATCGGCTGGGGCGCCAAGCCGCTGGTGCCCGAAAACGACGAGTCGAACGAAAGCGCCGAGGTTCTGGCCGCGCTGGGCCGGCGCATCAGCAACCATGTGATCCACGCCGCCGCCGGCGCGCCCCCCGCGCCCGAGGGCGCCACCACCTCGCCGCCGCCGGGCGCGGGCATGATCCGCAACCTGATGGCGCGCGGCCCGCATCCGCTGTTGCGGGTGGCGGTCCAGCTCAACGACCAGTCGTGGCTCAACTTCCTGGCTCCCGATCGGCCGCAGGAACCGCTGTGGCGGCCGGGCTTTTACGCGCCCCTGCTCGCCAACCTGGTGGTGATCGTGGCGCTCAGCGTCCTGGCCATGGGCTACGCCGCGCGCCCGCTGCGCGCGCTGGCGGCCGCGGCGCAGCGGCTGGGCCGCGACGTCAGCGCGCCGCCGATGGCCGAGAGCGGGCCGCGCGAAGTGCGCGCCGCCGCCCACGCCTTCAACGAGATGCAAAGCAATTTGCGCCGCTTCGTCGAGGACCGCACCCAGATGATCGCCGCGATCAGCCACGATCTGCGCACGCCGATCACGCGGCTCAAGCTGCGCGCCGAGTTCGTCGACGACGAGGAGCAGCGCACCAAGATGCTGGCCGACCTGGACGACATGGAATCGATGATCGCCGCGACGCTCGCCTTCGCGCGCGACGACATGGCGCGCGAGCCGCGCGTGCCGACCGACCTGGGCGCCATCCTGGCCACTCAGGCGACCGATTTCGGCGCCACCTATGCGGGGCCCGCGCATTTCATGGTCCGCGCCGGTCCCACCGCGCTCAAGCGCGCCTTCGCCAATCTGCTCGAGAACGCCCAGGCCTATGCCGGCGAGGCCAGGGTGACGCTCGAGGATCGCGCGCCCAACGTGTTGGTCACCATCGACGACGATGGGCCGGGCATTCCCGAGGACGAGCTCGAGCGCGTGTTCGCGCCCTTCTATCGCGTCGAGGGATCGCGCAACCGCGAAACCGGCGGCACCGGGCTGGGGCTGGCGGTGGTGCGTTCCGCGCTGCGCGCCCTTGGCGGCGACGTGCAGTTGGCGAATCGTCCCGAGGGCGGCCTGCGCGTCAAGGTGACCCTGCCCGCTTAGATTCCGTCTAACTGCCCTTCGGCATCGTCGCGGTCGGCGCGAGATGCGACATCGGCGCCGAGGGCGAGAGCGTCAACGCGGGCGACATCATCATGGACGGCGACATCGCCATCGACGGCGACATGGGCGCCGACGGCGACATCGCGGCCGACGCGGTGGCGGTCATCGCCGGTGGCGCGGGCATCGGCGGCGGCGTCTTTTTGAGCAACGCCTTGGCCGCCTCGGTTTCCGTCCGGGTCATATGCGATGCAAGCACCGCGAGCGCGGCGGCGGGATCGAACTCGGGATCGGTGGTGTGCAGCACCGCCTGGTCGCCGCCCAGCGCGGCCGAGTACCAGTAGTAGGCCTGCACCTTGTCGAGCTTGTAGGTGCCGCCGGTCTCGTAGGCCTCGCCCAGCAGGTACTGCGCGGCGGGCTGGCCCTCATGAGCGGCCTTGTCGATCCAGGTGAACGCCTCCTTCTCGTCGCGCGCGATGGCTCCCTGGCCGCGCAGGTAGATTCGCCCCAGCGCATAGTCGGCTTCCGGCGAATGGTTCGAGGCGGCAGCCTTGCGATAGAGCGTCATCGCCTCGGCCACGTTGCGCTCGCCGGCGCTGCCGGATTCGTACATCAGGCCCAGCGCGAACTGCGCGTCGGGTTCGTTCTGCGCCGCGGCCTTCTCGTACCAGTTCTTCGCCTGGGTGTTGTCGGGCTCGGTGCCCAGGCCGAACTGGTAGAGATAGCCCAGCCCATACTGCGATCGCGCATCGCCCGCCTCGGCGGATTTCTGCCACTCGTCCAAGGCGACCGCATACTGGCCAAGCTGCAGCGCCGCCACGCCTTCGGCGAATCCCGCCCGTGCGGCAGGCGCCGCCAACAGAATCGCACCCAGCGCCAAGCCGCCGGCATAGCCAATCCACCGCATCCGCCAACGATATCGTTGGACCCAGGGGGCGTCCATCGAGGACCCGCCTCGGCCGGAAAGCGGCAGATTCCGTCCCGTTCGACGATTTTTAGGGTTGCAGTGCAAAATTTTCATAAGCACAATCAAAAAAATTGATGAACCTTGGGGGATGCAGGGTGAAAACGAACTACAGCCGATTAGTCGGGCTGGTCGTACTGCTGACCGCCGGACTCATCACGGTGGGGCCTGCGCAGGCGTTGCAGTGTGTACCCTATGCCCGCGACGCGTCGGGAATCGATCTACGCGGGGATGCCTGGAAATGGTGGAATGCCGCGGCCGGCGCTTACGAGCGCGGCCATGCGCCGCGCCTGGGCGCGGTGCTGGTGTTCCGCAAGCACGCCAAGATGCGGCTGGGCCACGTGGCCGTGGTGCGCAAGATGATCGACGCGCGGACCATGCTGATCGACCACGCCAACTGGGGCCCGCGCGGTGCCGGACGGGGCACCGTATCGATGATGGTGCCACTGCGCGATGTCTCGGCGCGCAACGATTGGAGCGAGGTCCGGGTCTGGAACGTGCTGACCCGGGATTTCGGCACCCAGACCTACCCGACCTACGGGTTCATCTATTCGCACGGCCATCATCCGTCCGGTCAGGACGCTTACGTCGCCGACCTGCCGGAAGAGGTTGCGGCCGAGTTGGAGGCGAATTCCCTGCCCGCGCCCGCGCCATTGCCCGGCCATCAACCGATGAGCGCGGTAGCGGCCGTGTATGTCGAACCGGAGGCGGCGGTGGATGTCGAAGCGGTGGCGCCGGTTGAGATTCCGGTGGTCAGCTACGAGCCGATCGTCTCGGCCGAGATCGCGCGGCGCCGGCCCGCGTTGGACGTCCAGACCGCCGCGCAGCACCCGGCGTCCGGGCATTACGGCAACACAGCGACCAAGGACTAGGGCTCCGTCAGGCGGACGGGCCCGTCCCGGCCCGTTCGCCCCCGCCCTTTCCCCTAGCGCCGAATTTCGCTAGTGTCCGCGCGTGCGACCGCGCGCCCCGTCGACGCGTTGCCATGCCATCCAGCCTCGAGGCCAACAGCAAGGTTCAAGGAGCGATCCTGTCGATGAATGCCACAGCGTCCCTGGCCGCCGCCGAGGTATCCGACCGCGACATGGCTAACGCCATCCGCATGCTGGCCGCCGACGCGGTCGAGAAGGCCAAATCCGGGCATCCCGGCATGCCGATGGGTATGGCCGACGTCGCGACCGTGCTGTTCACGCGGTTTTTCAAATTCGACGCGGCGAACCCGCGCTGGCCGGATCGCGACCGGTTCGTGCTGTCGGCGGGCCATGGCTCGATGCTGCTGTACGCGGTCGCCTATTTGACCGGCTATGCCGACATCGATATCGAGCAGATCAAGAATTTCCGCCAGCTCGGTTCGCGCACGCCGGGCCATCCGGAATATGGCCACGCCGCCATCGTCGAGACCACCACCGGCCCGCTCGGCCAGGGACTAGGCAACGCGGTCGGCATGGCGCTGGCCGAGAAAATGCTGGAGGCGCGCTTCGGCCGCGACGTGGTCGACCACTACACTTATGTGATCGTCGGCGACGGCTGCCTGATGGAAGGCATCAGCCAGGAAGCAATCTCGCTGGCGGGGCTCCACCGCCTCGGCAAGTTGATCGTCTTCTGGGACGACAACCACATCAGCATCGACGGCGACACGGCGCTCGCAACCAACGACGACCAGCTCGCGCGCTTCGAGGCGTCGGGCTGGAACGCCTGCCGGGTCGACGGCCAGGAACCCGAAGCGGTCGCGGCCGCCATCGCCGACGCGCGCAAATCCGACCGCCCCAGCCTGATCGCCTGCCGTACCACGATCGGATTCGGCGCGCCGACCAAGGCCGGGACCGAAAAGGCCCACGGCTCCCCCTTGGGCGCCGAGGAGATCGCGGGCCTGCGCAAGAAGCTGGGCTGGACCTACGAGCCCTTCGTCATTCCCGATGCGACCATCGCCGCCTGGCGCGCGGCCGGATCGCGCGGCGCCGCGCTACGCAAGGCCTGGGAGTCGCGTATCGCGGCGCTGAGCACGGAAGCGCGCGCGACCTTCGAGCGCGGCATCAAGGGCGAGCTGGCCGCTGGATGGCGCGAGGCGGCAGCCGCGTTCAAGGTCAAGGCGGCAGCCGAGAAACCCAATTGGGCCAGCCGCAAGGCCTCGCAGGAGGCGCTCGAAGTCCTGACCCGCGCGATTCCCGAGATCGTCGGCGGTTCGGCGGACCTGACCGGCTCGAACCTGACCCAGACCAAATCGACCAAGCCCATCACCCCCGACGACGCCTCGGGTCGCTACATCCATTACGGCATCCGCGAGCATGGCATGGCGGCGGCGATGAACGGCATCGCGCTGCATGGCGGGTTCATCCCCTATGGCGGAACCTTCCTCTGCTTCACCGATTACATGCGCCCCGCGCTGCGCCTGTCGGCGTTGATGGGCATCCGCGTGCTCTACGTGATGACCCACGATTCGATCGGCCAGGGCGAGGACGGGCCGACGCATCAGCCGATCGAGCATCTGGCGTCGTTGCGCGCGATCCCGAACCTGCTGGTGTTCCGCCCCTGCGATGCGGTCGAAACAATGGAGTGCTACGAAATCGCGCTGACCACCACGAAGCAGCCCAGCGTGCTGGCCCTGTCGCGCCAAAATTTGCCCGCGATCCGGGTCGACGCCGGCGAGAACCGGTCGGCGCGCGGCGCTTATGTGCTGGCCGAAGCCGAGGGCGCACGCGCAGTGACGCTGCTGGCCACCGGTTCGGAGGTTTCGATCGCGATGCGGGCGCGCGATCTGCTGAAGGGCAAGGGGGTCGCGGCGGCCGTGGTGTCGATGCCCTGCTGGGAATTGTTCGAGCGGCAGGACGAGGCTTATCGCCGGTCGGTGCTGGGCGGGCCGCGCCGCGTGGCCGTCGAGGCCGCCGGAAGCTTCGGCTGGGACCGTTATCTGGGCCCGGACGGCGTCTTTGTCGGCATGACCGGCTTCGGCGCCTCGGCGCCGGGCGAGAAACTGTACGTTCATTTCGGAATCACAGCCGAAGCGGTGGCGGAAGCCGCTTTGGCCAAACGGTAGGACCGAGGAGGTCACATGGCCCTGATCGCATTGCGCCAACTGCTCGACCACGCGGCCGAGCACGACTACGGAATGCCCGCGTTCAACATCAACAACATGGAGCAGATGCTGGCGATCATGGCCGCGGCCAAGAAGAAGGACGCGCCCGTGATCATCCAGGCCAGCCGCGGGGCGCGCAATTACGCCCACGACACGGTGCTCAAGCACCTGATCCAGGCGGCGGTCGAGATGTATCCCGAGATTCCCGTGGTGATGCACCAGGATCATGGCAACGAGCCGCAGACCTGCCTGTCGGCCATCACCAACAACTTCACCTCAGTGATGATGGACGGCTCGCTCAAGGCCGACGCCAAGACCCCTGCCGACTACGAATACAATGTCGGCGTCACCAAGTCGGTGGCGGAAATGGCGCACATGGTCGGCGTCTCGGTCGAAGGCGAGCTCGGCATTCTCGGTTCGCTCGAGACCGGCATGGGCGACAAGGAGGATGGTCACGGCGCCGAAGGCAAGCTCGACAAGAACATGCTGGTGACCGATCCCGATCAGGCGGTCGATTTCGTCAAGCAGACCAAGGTCGACGCGCTGGCCATCGCCATGGGCACTTCGCACGGCGCCTACAAGTTCAGCCGCAAGCCGACCGGCGACATC
>Ga0181519_10005396_pt1 | contig 10217 bp, 8 predicted proteins | sample PEATcosm2014_Bin_26_FD_121102 | JGI IMG/M metagenome (GOLD analysis project Ga0181519, IMG submission 121102) | Peatland microbial communities from MTU Mesocosm Facility, Houghton, MI, USA - PEATcosm2014_Bin02_10_metaG | ecosystem: Environmental > Terrestrial > Soil > Wetlands > Peat | place...
ACCGGATCGCCGGTCGTGCGGCATTGCACGCCCTGAAAGACCGAGGGGAGATAGCCCGAACTCCACAGGCTCTTGCCACCGGTCGGGTCGGTCCCGCCGCTGACGAGCACGATGAAGCCCGGCAGGTCCTGGTTCTCAGAGCCCAAACCATAGGTGATCCACGAGCCCATCGACGCACCGCCGAACTGCGCCTTGCCGGTGAACAAGAGCAACTCGGCCGGGGCGTGGTTGAACTGATCGGTGACCATCGAGCGGACGATCGCCAGGTCGTCGACTTGCCTGGCCAGGCTCGGCAGCAGCTCGCTCATCCACTGCCCCGACTCACCGTGCCGGGCGAACTTGTGTGGCGTACCGAGCAGCTTGGGGTGGCCTTTGATGAAGGCGAACCGTTCGTTCTGGAAGAGCGAATCGGGGCACGGTTGCAGGTTCAGGTCGACGAGCTTGGGCTTCCAGTCGAACATGTCCTGCTGCGGCGGCCCGCCCGACATGTGCAGGTAGATGATGTTCTTCGCCCGCGCCTGGTGGTGAGGCTTGCGGACGGCGAGTGGGTTGGCAGTCGCCATTGCGCCGCGCGCAGCGTCATGCTGGAGCAGACTGGAAAGGGCCATCGAGCCCAAGCCGATCGAGGAGTTGCCCAGGAAGTGTCGGCGCGTGATCGCTGCCAGTGCGTCGCGAGGTTGCATCGGATTATCCTTTGGTCAACACGCCGTCCAAGTTCAAAAGCACGCCAGCCGCGATCGTCCACGCCGCGGCCTCGGCCGGATCGAGACCCGCCGGCAAGGCCCCCAGAGGCTCGGTCGCGAGACGCTGAGCGGCTGCCGTATCTTGTCGATAGCGAACCAATTCGCTTTCGACGAGCTTTCGCACCGCATCGATCTCGGCCGCAACCGGCGGTCGCACCAGGCACAGGCCGAGGCCGAAGCGTGCTCGCTCGTCGGACGTCGTTCCGCCCTCGCGAATGATCCGCCGCGCCAGTGCCTGCGCGGCTTCGACATACACCGGGTCGTTCATCGTCACGAGTGCTTGCAGCGGAGTGTTGGTGCGCGAACGTTTTACGGTACACAACTCTCGGCTGGGAGCATCGAACGTGGCCATCGACGGATAGGGCACTGTCCGGCGCCAGTAGACATACAGCCCACGCCGATAGCGGTCTTCGCCGCTGCTCGTCGCCCAGGTGCGCTCGCCATTGAACGCGGCTTGCCACAGACCGTCGGGCTGCGGCGGAAAGACCGACGGTCCATGCATCTTGCGGCTCAGCAATCCCGACAGGGCCAGCGCCTGGTCACGCACCATCTCAGCCTCAAGCCGGAACCGTGGCCCGCGAGCCAGCAGCCGATTGTCGGGATCGCGCGCGATCAGTTCGGGCGTGACCGCGGCCGACTGGCGGTAGGTGGCTGAAGTCACGATCGTGCGCAGCAGCGCCTTTTGATCCCAACCGACGCGCATGAACTCGGTGGCCAGCCAATCGAGGAGTTCCGGATAGCTGGGGGGGGCGCCTTGTGTGCCGAAGTCGCCCTCGGTCGTGACGAAACCGATGCCGAACAGTTGCGACCAGACCCGGTTGACGAACACCCGAGCCGTGAGCGGGTTGTCTTCGCTCACGAGCCAGCGGGCCAAGGCCAACCGGTCGGCTGCGACGCTGGTCGGCAGGGGCGGCATCGAAGCCGGCAGGCCAGGCTGCACTTCTTCACCCGGCGAAAGAAAGCTCCCCTTGGCGAGGATGCGCGTGATGCGCCTGCGTTCCTTGGGCAACTCGCTCATGATCGGCAGCGTCGGGATCTTGGGCCGGCTCTTTTCCAACGCCGCCAGCCGCTTGCGCTGCGGCGCGAGTTCGGGAGCGATCGACCGGTAATGCGCAGCCAGCTTGTCGCGTTCGGCGGGCGAACGCTTGTCGGCCGGTTTGTCGAGGGCCGCGAGAACATCGCGAGGCAGTTCGCCGCGAGCTATCGCTTGCGTGCTCTTGGTGGCCGTGATGCGGAAAGAGCCAAGTGCTTGAAACAAGTCCTTGTAGACATGATCGAGCGTGACGACCAGCCGCTTGCGCTCGGAGCCGGCGAGCGGACGGTCGAAGGCCAGCACCGCCGCATGAGGCTTCGTCTGCTCTGGCACGACCGACCAGCCCGTCCCATTGTTGCCAGCCGGTTTGACGAGATTGGCGACGTTCGTACCAGCGCGCGAGAAATCGGCCGAGGCTCGCGCGAGCCGCAAGCCCTGCCGCTCGGGCTTCTTGTCCGCCACGGTGGGCGGCTCAAGCTCGACGCCGATGCGAGCGAGCGTGAAGTCGCCGGTCCGGCCTCGCCCTGCGCCACCGGCGGGCAAGCTCTTGTCGGGCAGCACTTCGAGCCGCAGGGCTGTCACATCGGCCAGCGAAGTTTCGAACGTGAGCGTGTAGCTATCGGGGCCGACCTTGCCGCCCGAAACGAGCAGCCGGCCATCGGCTTGTCGTTCGAGTTTGGCACCGGCCGAGCTTGCGGCCGCGATGAGGTCGAGCGGCTGCCAGTCATCGCTCACGGCCAGCTTGCGCTCCCAGGCGAGTTGCGCCAGTTGCAAGGGCTCGTTGGACACGGCCAGTTCGCGCTTGAGCTGGGCGATCAGCGGATCAAGACGCGCGACCTCGGCCGCGATCTCGCGCGTGGGGACGTCGAGCAGCGGCGAGTCGTCGCCTCGGTCGGCGTCGGCCGTCTGATTGAAGATCGCATAGGCCTGATAATACTCGCGCTGCGAGAACGGATCGTACTTGTGGTTATGACACTTCGCGCAGCCCAAGGTCACAGCCATCCAGACCTGGAACGTCGTGTCGACGCGATCCTTGATCGCCTCGACGCGGAACTCCTCGTCGTCGGTGCCACCTTCGGTGTTGGTCATCGTGTTGCGATGGAAGGCCGTCGCCATGAGTTGCTCAGGCAAGGGCTTAGGGAGCAAGTCGCCGGCGAGCTGCTCGATCGTGAACTGATCGAACGTCATGTTCCGGTTCAAGGCATCGATCACCCAATCGCGATAGCGCCAAATGACGCGCAGCGGGTCGGAGCCGTAGCCCTTGGAGTCGGCGTAGCGGGCCAGGTCGAGCCAGACCCGGGCCCAGCGCTCTCCATAGGCGGGGTCGGCCAGGAACCGATCAACGAGCCGCTCGTAGGCTCCCGGCCCGTCGTCGTCCAGGAACACGGCCACTTCGGCGGGCGTCGGCGGCAGGCCGCGCAGGTCGAGACTCAGCCGGCGGATCAGGGCGTGGCGTGTCGCTTCGGGGGCGGGGGTCAGGCCTTCGCGCTCGAGCTGCGCGAGGACGAGGGTATCGATCCCATTGCGCGGCCAGCCCTTCTCGCGGACCGACGGCAGCACTGGGCGCCGCGGCTTTTGCCAGGCCCAATGCTGGGCAAAGGGAGCCCCGGCTTCGATCCAACGCCGGAGCAACTCGATCTGCTCGGGCGAGAGCGCGGGTCCGGTGTCCGAAGGGGGCATCCGCTCGTCGGCCGCGCTGGTCGTTACCCGCCGGAACAATTCGCTGTGCGCGGCTTTGCCAGGGACGATCGGCGTCTTGCCGCTGGGAAGCGCGGCGACGGCCGAGTCACGCTGATCCAGCCGCAAGTCGGCTTCACGGTGCTCGGCGTCGGGGCCGTGGCAGCCGACACAGTGCTTGGTCAGGATCGGCTGAATTTGACGGCCGAAGTCGATCGGCTGCTGCGAGTCGGCTGCCGACGCCAAGCTGGCAGAGCACGCGACGAGCAACAGCAGACCGAACGCCCGACGCGGCATGGTGCATTCTCCTTGGCGAAGCACTACTCTTTGCGACGCTTGAGTTTACCAAGAAACGCGGCGAGCGGCAAAACGACCGCCGTCGATGGTTCAGTGCCGCTTGAAGTACTGGACTTCGCGTTCGTGTTGTTCGGCCTGGCTGCGGGTGTCGAAAGTGCCCAGGTTGCGACGCCGACCGGTCTTGGGGTTCGTCTTGCGTGAATAAAGGCGATAGTGGCCGGACTTCAGTTTACGAATCATCGACGTGGCTCCTCGCATGCTTAAGGCGCGCGCTTCGCTAACTGCGAAGCGCGTTCATGCGAGGAGCGAATTGCACGTCGCGTGCCAGGCTGTCGGCAGTCGATGCCGGATGCAGGCTCGTGGCGCTACTTGGGCGGGGCTGCAAACGGGTCGTCGGCTGCCGCGGGGGCTTTCGCCGCCGGTTTGGCGGGCGGAGCGGCGAATGGATCTTCGTTGGCGGGCTTGGCAGGTTTCGCGGGGGCGGCTGGCTGACCATCGTCCTGCTTGGCAGGCATCTCTTCGCCCTTGCCCGGCACCGGCATCACTTCAGGGGCTTGCAGGTCCGGGGCCGGACGTTGTTCTACAGGTTGACGACGGCGCCGATACTGAGCTTTGGCCAAGGCCGCGGCAACTCGGGCCGATTCGCGATACCGCTCGATCACCAGGCGCGTGTGACCCTGAATGCGCTCCAAAGCTTTGCCGACGTCGTAGGCCTCGCCGCCACTCGAAGCTTCGAGCCGGGCGGCTTCGGCGAAGTCGTCGTTGCCGGCATCCGTGTCGCCCAGTGCCGATCTGCTGAGGCCGTGGAAGTAGTAGACACGCGGGTCGCTGGTCCCATAGGCAATGGCCGTGTCGAGCAGCTTCAAGGCCTTCCAGTAGTTACAGGCGTAGAAGGCTTGCGCGGCATTACCATACAACTCGTCGGATGCAGCGTTCTGAGCACGAACCGCGGAAGCAGTAAGCAACAACAATCCCACGAGAGCCGAGACAAGCACGCGCCGCATGTCGAATGTTCCTTGTAACCAAGAGCCTCTAGAGAGGCGGGGAGGGCTACCGCCCTCCCATGCTAAGCAGCCGACATGACAGCCGCAAGCAAATGCCGAGCCCGTTGGTTGGGAGCCGTCGATTGCTCCCGATGTTGGGGATGCAAGAGGGCCCCAACCGGCGGCTTATTGCCGGCTGGGGCCTGATTCACGTCGGAGCGGGTCCGAGCAGAGTGGAACGCCGGAAGAGCGACGCTCAGGAGGCGTCGGGCAGGACTTTGACCCGGATGTTCCGGAAATGGACTTCGCTCACGGGGTCGTGCCCCTGGAGCGCGAACGTCCCGTGCCCCACCTTACGTCCGGGGTGGTTCTTGACCACGAAGTCGTCGGGCTCGGTGAAATCGACAACCGTCTTACCGTCGATCTTCACCTCGACGTGCTTACCGCGAACCACGATCTCTTCGGTGAACCAAACCTCGTCTTTGGCGTGTTGTTCGAACACGTCCTTCACGTCGTACAGGCCGCCGGTCTTCTTCGGGTCGCGGTGCGTGTTGTTGACCTGCACTTCGTAACCGGCATCGGGCCAGCCAGTGGGCTGGAACTTGGTGTGGAAATAGATCCCGGAGTTCGACGAGGGCTTGGTCATGACTTCGGCCTTGAAGTCGAAGTTCTTGAAGTCGTGATTCTCGACCTGGCCGATGTAGAACAGATGCGATCGCTTGCCGTGCACGACCAATTCGCCGTTGGCGACCGAGAAGGTTTCGGGATTCTCGTTGGCTTCCCAGCCATCGAGCGACTTGCCGTCGAACAGGGTGACCCAGCCCTCTTCCGAGGCCGAGTCGGACGAATCTGCGGCCCCGGCCAAGGGTAACAGACCCGCGGCAGCAACCAAGCAAGCCGCCATGACGAGAACCACGAACCAGGAACGCGTGCGCATCGGATATCTCCGCGGAAGGTAGTAGGAAAGAGCGACGGCCAGCCCCGAGCGCTGGCCGCCGATCCAGACAGTCTTACCTACCGCCGGAACGATGTAAACCGAAAATCGCTCCTGCTCGCCGGCCGATCAGCGGATCTTGATCTTCTGCTGGGTCGGCTTGCTCGGCTGGGGCCGACTCGCAGCCGCACTGGGCGATCCCGCGCGGCCCCGATGCAGGAAGTAGCCCGAAACGTCGTCGATCACCCAGGCGGTCGACCAGGTCCGGCCATCGAGGTTCATGACATCGAAGAAGTAGTTGTGATACCGCACGCAGCGATACCCGTAAGGATACTGCGACGAAATCCGGTCGGTGCTCGTGAGCGGCTCGAGGCCTGCGTGGGCGTAGTAGTGGATCATCCCGTCGGCCGAGACGCTCATGCCCAGCGTCCACCAGCCCGGCTCCTTGATGATCGGACCATTGAAGTCCTGACCGCGCGGGCCGCCCCGCAAAATCAGCAGCGCCGAGTCGGGCTGTTTGCGCGGCGAGTTGTAGTTGAATTGGATGAACATGCCCGGCCAGTACTCTTCGATCTCGTCTTCGCCGGGTTTTTGACCACGCAGATCGAGCCGGAAGCCAAACGACGAGCCAGAGCGCTTTTCCCATTGTTCCCAGGGCGGCAGGTAGACGTGGCACACGACGCTCGGACCCCAGGACGGCGGCGCCGCTCCGCCGATTGTCGACGAGACGTTGCCGATCAGATCGTCCTGCTGCATGGTTCCATCGGGCGAATCGGGAATGCCGCTCCGCATGGTGCGGATCATCATCGCCCCTTCGCTTCCCTCCAACCCGCCGGGGGGCGTCGGGACGCGCTTGATGACGTCGGGCGCACCGCGATAGGTGCTTTCGAACCACTTGTTGTTGCGCGAACGGCCGGCAGGCAAGCGGCGATTGTGGTCGATGTTGCTGCTGCTCTTGGGGAAGGCTGGGATATATTCCCAGGCCCCGTCTTCGAAGTCATCCCCAATACCAGCCACTCGCTCGCCGGTGCCGGGCACGATCGGTTCGGCGGCCGCCAAGGTCGGAGCTGCCAGAAACAGGACACTGGTCCACGCCAAACGGCGCAAAATGGATCGACGAAACACGACTTCCATGACGTGTCACCTATCTTATCTGCGAATCGATACGGATTAGGAGGCTAAAGCGGCGGAAGAATACCGCGATTGGCCCGGCGTGTCGAGAACAAGCCGGAGCGTTCGAAGCTGGTTTTCGATTCGAAACGGCGACGCTAGCGACACGTGTTACCCGCGTGTTAGCGGCCGGCGAACGCTCGCCTGCGATTGACCGCGGCTCAGCGTGGGCGTCGCCCTTGACCTGGGGACTCGGAGGCGAGCGTGGGGACGGCCTCGAGGAAGTCGCCGGCCGACGCCTCGGGCGCCAGCATGCTGAAGGTGATCGCCTCGAACACCGGACCGATGTCGTCGAACTCACGGTCCTCGACCTGGCAAAGCAACAGGAACGTGGCTTCAGCCGTGGCGAAGCTCCGGACGATGGCCGTGTTGGTCAGGTCCAGGCAATAGAAATGCATCTCGCAGCCGAGCAAATCCTGTTCGCCGAAAGTCTCGTAAATCGGTTCGGCGTCAAGACTATCGTACTCCTGACGCATCGTGCCGACTGCCGTGTCGATCAGATCCTGAGGATTCATCCCAGCCGGATGCACGATCACGGTCCAGAATGCTCCGCTAGGACTGAACACCGAGACGCTACGGTTCTCTTCGCCCAACTCGCTTTCATCGATTTGCCAATTGTCTGGGTAGACGAAACGAATGCCCAGCTTATCGAACACGACAGGCATGATAGCACCAGAGACGAGGGACACGGACGGGGAACCGTAGACGGACCCTATCCTAACAAAAACCGGCGAGCGAACCAAGGAAATCGTGGTCTGGCCGTAGGTCCGCTGATAACAATGCCTTGTGGCGAAAACTCTCCTTTGTTAGCATCCTCGCCGCGCTTACGCCCGAGCACTTTTCCACCCAGCCGCCGGGCAATCTCGGCGGCAAGCGACTGGCAGTGCGCAGCGAATCAAGTGGTCCGCGGACGTGACGTCGAGAAGGAACATGATCGCAGTCGCAAGATGGCTGACGCGGTTCTGGTCCCATCGATGGTGGGCGAGCGCGCCGCTTTGGATCGCTACCCTGGCCGGCTTGATTGTCGCGAGCGGTCTGAGCGGCTGCCGGTTACCCAAGCAGGATGGACCCGTTTCCCGTTCGCTGGCGACGAGTCGTCAACTTTCGCAGCGCGGCGTGACGGCGGCCGAGCGCAAGGACTGGGCTTCAGCCGAGACGCTCTTTGCGCAAGCGGTCGATACCTGCGAGGTCGATGCCGAAGCCCGGCAGCATTATGCCCAAGCGCTCTGGCAGCGCGACCATCGTGAGCAGGCTCTAGCGCAGATCGACGAAGCGATTCGCTTGTCGGGCGACGACAAAGGCTTGCTCATTCAAGCGGCCGAGATGCGACTGGCGTTGAAAGATTTCGAAGGCGCTCGTCGCAATGCGCGCTCGGCCATCGATCTTGATCCGCAATCGCCCGAGGCTTGGGCCATCGAGGGGCGGATCTTCAGCCAGGGCGGGGCCCAGCGCGAAGCTCTGGCCGCCTACCAGCGGGCTCTCAGTCAAGCGCCCGACAATCGCGACCTGTTGCTCGCATTGGCCGAAACCTACCGCCAACTCAATGAGCCGCAACGCGCGCTGGTCAAACTGCAAAGCCTGGCCGACACCTACCCGACCGGGGACGAACCACAGCAGGTGCTCTACCTGGAAGGGCTGGCGCTGTCGGCCCTCGGGCGTCATGCGGCCGCCGCGACGGCGCTAGCCACGGCTTGCGAGCGTGGTCCGGCTGGAGCCGATTTGTGGTGCCGGTTGGCCGAGGCACAATGGCGATCTGGGCAATGGGACGCAGCCCGGCGTAACGTCGATCACGCGCTGCAACTCGACCCCCAGAGCCAACTTGCGGTGGCATTGCAGACGCAACTGAACGTTGCCCAGTCGAACAGCTCGGCTGAGCGGCGGTGAGAGAACCGCACGCTCCGATCCGCACAATCACTACCTCCCGACCTTGCTAGAGTCCGGGCCCAGCGCATTGGAGCGGGGCCCTCCGATACACGTTTGACCGCCCCGGCGGTGCGACGTAGGGTTGCTTCGAACGATCGGTCGGGATCCCGTGCCAGGAGCGGAGCGCTCAGCGCAGGAACGCTCGACCGGCGAACCCTTACTCGCGGCAGGAGCTACCGTCATGTCGTTGGTCGCAGAACAGCAACCGCAGCAGGTTGAGATACCGGTCTTCGTCGATCGTCGCAACAACGAGCGTCCGATCGGCGCTCCGAATCGCGAACGGCGCCAGTTCGCCGACGGCTATTCGACGCTCTCGCCCGAGGCCAAGCAACTGGCCGAGGCCATCGACGCCTACAAGCTCGTGCATCGCCGTCGCTTCATCACCTACGAAGAAATGCTCGCGGTCATGCAGTCGCTGGGCTACCGCCGCTAAGCGTCCGGCTCGCAAGCTCATTCGTCGTCGTGTACCGGGCGCGACGTCGCCACGTCGAATTCGTCGAGCGCCGGAACGAGCAACGCTGCCGCCGTGAAGGCGAAGGCCACGGCAATGGCCAGGAATACCGCCAGCGTATAGCCCAGCAGGAAGCTGGTCAGCGCATAGAGCGTGGCGGCGGGACACAGCAGCGAAGCCAATGCAATGGCGGGCGAAGGGTTGCGCGCGCCGAGAGCCAGATAAAGGCCGGCGAACCCGCCCAGCATCGAAACCAGGAATGGTTGTAGCTGGAGCGAAAACGAGCCGCTGAACGCCACGATGACGCGCATGCTCGTGGCCACCCCGAGTAGCAAGAAGCACATCGTGCCCAGGCTGATCGCGATCCCCACGCGCGAGCTGGAGTAGGCCATGCCGGCATGGATGCCCAGCACAGCGGCGAAGGCGCAGAGTACGGACCAACCTCCGAGCAGGTAGATCAGGTTCTCGGCGCCAACTCCCCCTCCGCAAGCCAGCCATGTGGCGAGCGCAGGCGGCAGCAATATCAGTTCCTTGGTGTTGTAGAAGATCCCGCCCAGCTTGCCGAAGATCAGCTCGCGCGGCTCGAGATCGGTGATCCGTAACAAGTCGAGCGCCTGCGCGTCGCGCTCGCTCGTAATCGCGGTCACGGCTTGCGCGTTGATCAGCAGCAGGGCCAATACGGCCAAAGGCGACAGCGGAAGTGCCGCGTCCCAGCGGGAGAACTCGACGCGCTCTGGATGGAGGTCGTGCAGTGCCCAAGCCGCCAAGGCGGCGGCGATCCAGAAGACCACGCGCACGCTCACGACCCGCCGTCCATACGCCCAGGTGCGAGTTTCGCGCCACAACACGGGATTGGCCCACACATGGCGGTGCGATTTCGAAGACGCGGCAAGGCCGTGAACCTTGTCGCGAGGCAATTCGTCGGCGGCGGGCTCACGATTCCGACGCGGTTCGTCTTGAGACAGCGCCCAACTCCGCAAACGCACGATCGACGTGCCGGTGAGCA
>Ga0181519_10005399_pt1 | contig 10216 bp, 9 predicted proteins | sample PEATcosm2014_Bin_26_FD_121102 | JGI IMG/M metagenome (GOLD analysis project Ga0181519, IMG submission 121102) | Peatland microbial communities from MTU Mesocosm Facility, Houghton, MI, USA - PEATcosm2014_Bin02_10_metaG | ecosystem: Environmental > Terrestrial > Soil > Wetlands > Peat | place...
CCCGCTCCACCGCAGCCCTCGGATAGACTTCCACGCTTGTTCGCATGGAACCATCCTCGCCGCCCGCTAAGCGGACACTTCACTTGCTACCACCTCCGGACATATCATGTGCTACTGACAGGCGGAGTTGTGCCTCATTGACAAAGAATGAAGTTCGAACCATACTGAGGCCACTTGAGTATTTCCGATTCACTTGTTGACTTCGTAAAATCGCGCAGTGTGAATTTTCTTTATGAACAATTCACCTGATCTCCAGGTCTCGATACATACCGAATAAAAAATGATCTCGCTGTTCTTCCCCGGCGGTCGTGAGCATTCCGTAACTGAGTCTCAAATCATGAGGTCGTGAGATGAGAACTTCATTCAGGCGCGAAGTGACGATGTTTCTGGCACTGGCTTGCTTGATCTGCGCAGCGGGCAAGCAGATGCGCGTTGACGCGGCCCAGGAACCTGCTTCCGGCGCGACGGAGAACACTGTCCCCAACGATCCATTTCTGAATAGCAATGGATTGATCCCACAGGCAGCGCAATATCAAGGACCTTTCTTCCACCTGAACCATGATTGGCCCACACAGCCGCTGCCTGCGCTTGAAGATCCTCCGTGGTTGAAGGCGACTGGCGGGGGCGCAATCAACACCCAGAACGCGCCGGCATATGTTGCAGCGCTGAAAGAGTATGTGAGCGTCAATGCCCGCTTGCTGTTGCTGGATTACGCGCATTGGGACGCGGCGAAGGCGCACTGGTACAACGAGCCGTGGCTGGGGTCAACGCGCGAGAGCATTCACGGAATGTATCCCGCCGGGCAGTTTGGGTCCTCGATCTTTCCGGGTACAGGGTTGAAGGCCACCTTCGATACGCATGTGCTCACGTATTACGATGAACGGGCTGCTTACACACTCAGCAAAGTGTGGGGAGCGGATGCAATGAACCCCTCGATTGAGACAGATAAATTTCAGTTCCCAGAGGGTTCGGTGATTGTGAAGGCGGCGGCCTTTGTCTCCGATGATCCGAGTATGCAGAAGGATTGGTGGCCAGCGACGGAGGGCGCGGCGGCATGGCCGATTTATACAGCGATTCCAGAACGGTGGCCGGGAAGCGCGGCGTTGCTGACCGCCTACGTGATGCAGTTCGACATCATCGTAAAAGACCGGGTGGCATCGCCAAAGACAGGATGGGTTTTTGCGACGCTGGTCTATGACCGCAAGGCGCAAGGCGATGCATGGGAGAAGATGGTTCCGCTGGGCGCGATGTGGGGCAATGATCCCGGCGTAGATTCGGCCGCGAATCCCAAAGCGCAGCTTGAGGAGACCTGGATCAACCCAGAGGCTCCGAAATATTCAAAGGAAACATTGGGGTGGGGCGGTCGGCTCAGCGGCCCGAATGACGGCGGGAGAAACGACATTCAGGTGGGCAAGAAGGAGATGGAGAATCACCCGAATTCATCGTGCATGAGCTGCCACGGACCCGCCGAGTGGCAACCGGCACAACATAAGCAGATTTCATTTTTGCTACCCTCTTATGCGAACCAGCAATCGGGCGCTCCGCCTTACAAAACCTGCCCCGATGGCAAGCCGAGCGACGAGGATGTTTGTTCGCCTCAACCGGGATCGTCGGAGTGGTCGCGCTGGTTTGAGGACCGGCCAGGAACAGAGCCACAGGATTCCGGCACTGGCTCAGTGGCCACGGATTACGACATGGTCTTCGCCTTCAAGACGCTGCCCATGTGGTGGAAGGCGACTGGCGCAAAGGATGCGGCCATGCCGTTTGCGTTGCGAACGCTGCGGCACGGAGCGGAGGTTCCTGCGCAGTTTAACGAATACAGCGGCGCGCCGCTCAAGGCTCCTCCCAAGGGAGCAGGCACGCCGGGTGTGCCCAGGGCAATGCACTGGTAGCAGATGAGAAATGTCAGTGAATCTTTTTCCGGCTAAAGAAAAGTCATTCCCGCAGCGGAATCAGTTCGCCGCGCTCTCATGCCGGCTTCAGGTCCTAGCAGCGCGCAGCATCGTATACTCGTCAACAACGGCAGAAAAATGATTGCGCCGGAAGGCGATGAGATGATTGCACACAGCGATTGGAAGCAGGGCAAGATTTTTGAGGGAGTTGCGGAGAACGGCAACCGGGTGCTCTTTGATGCCGACCCTTCACACACGGCGGGGCCGAGTCCGATGGAAGCGGTGCTGATGGCGCTTTGCGGCTGCACCAGCGTGGATGTGGTTTCGATTTTGCAGAAGAAGCGACAGCCGCTGAGCGGCCTGCGCGTATCCGCAGCAGCCATGCAGAGCGAGACGGCTCCGCGGGTTTTCACTCATATAAAACTGACCTATGCGGTGAGCGGCCAGCTCAGCCGCAAGGCCGTGGAAGATGCTGTCGCTCTGTCCAAGGATAAGTATTGTTCGGTCTCGAAAATGCTGGAAAAAGCGGCAGAGATCGAATACGAGATCGTCTACCTGGACGGAGAGCCGGAACCATGAGACCGGTTATACGTCCGATCAAGAATTTTTTTCAGATTGCTTCGCTGATCATGCTGCTGGTAACGGTGGCGTTGCTTTCGGCGATCACCACGATGCATTTTGCAATTCATGGCGCCGAGGTGCAGGTGCCCGCGCTGAAAGGCATGACGGTTGCCGACGCGCGCAGCCAGACGGCTGGCCTCGGTTTGAATCTCGAAGTTGACAACCGATATTATTCGTCCGATGTCGCGGCCGGGCATATTTTGTCGCAGTCGCCTCCGCCCGCAACCGTGGTCCGCCGGGAGTGGCGAGTGCGTGTAGCCGAAAGCCTGGGTCCACAAAAGGTGGATGTACCGGAGACGGTGGGCACGGATGAACGGCTGGGCGCGCTCAAGCTCCGCCGTGCAGGACTTGAGATCGGCGCGACGGCGCAATTGCCATCGAGCAGCGCTGTTGCCGGCATGGTGCTGGCGCAAGATCCGCCAGCGCACGCGCAAGGCATTGAGCGGCCCAGCGTGAATCTTCTTGTGGCTGCACCCAGCGACGAGCAGCCCGACGGCTTTGTGATGCCGGCATTGGTTGGGATGCCTGTGGTTGCGGCACAAAAACAGTTGGCCGATGTGGGCATGACGGTGCTGCCGCCGGTCTATGCGGATGTTCCTGTAGGCCAGGTGGGCAATCCAGGCGCGCTTCCGCGTCCACCTGTCAATCCCGGCGCGGTAATTGCGCAGGAGCCGTTGGCCGGGAGCCGCGTTGATTTGAGCACCGCCGTGAAGTTGACGGTGGCGAAGTAGCAGATTAGCGAGTCAGCAGGTTAGCTAGTTAGCACGGCAGCGCTCATGGACCTGCGGCGCGTTGATGGCGGAATCATTCTGCCGCTTCGCGCATCTAAAATTTATTCATGACGCGACAAGCCGGTGATCAGCAACCTCTGGGCGGTGACACCGCCGAGCGCAGCAACTTTGCGCACGCAGGCCGCGCTTTGCGTCATCGCAACTTCCGCCTTTTCTTTGCCGGCCAGAGCATCTCGCTGATCGGCTCGTGGATGACACGGGTCGCGACCTCCTGGCTGGTTTACCGCCTCACCAAATCGCCGCTGCTGCTGGGAACGGTGGGCTTTGCCGGACAGATCCCTACCTTTCTGCTTGCGCCGATCGCCGGAGTCATTGTTGACCGCATCGACCGCCGTCTGTTGCTGATTGGCACTCAGGCGCTGGCGATGGCGCAGTCGCTTGCATTGGCTTGGCTCGCACTCACCAATCGCATCAACATCACGGAAGTGTTGGCACTGAGCGTACTGCAAGGCATCGTCAACGCATTTGACATGCCCGGACGGCAGTCCTTTCTGGTGCAGATGGTCGAAGACAAGGCTGATCTCTCGAATGCCATCGCCATCAACTCATCAATGGTGAACGCAGCGCGGCTTGTCGGTCCTGCGTTGGCCGGCATGTTGATTGCCGCCACCAATGAAGGCTGGTGCTTTGCCGCGGACGGCATCAGTTACATTGCGGTGATTGTATCGCTCCTGCTGATGCGCATCCATGCGGTGAGGCCTGTGAGCACAACAACTACAATGGTCGCGCAACTGCGCGAGGGTTGGACGTATGTTGCAGCCTCCGCGCCGATTCGCACAATCCTCTCGCTCTTTGCGCTGCTCAGCCTGATGGGCTGGCCGTTCATGGTGCTGATGCCGGTGTTTGCTGCTCAGGTGTTGCATGGCGGGCCGCATACGTTGGGCTTTTTGATGGGCGCTGTAGGCGTGGGTTCGCTCACCTCGGCGCTGGCAATGGTGATGCGTCGCTCGGTGCGCGGCCTCGCCAGAATGCTTCCGCTTGCCGCGGCGATCTTTGGCGCGGGGCTGATCTGCTTTGGTGTTTCCAGTGTACTGTGGCTCTCCATGCTGACGATGCTGGTGACGGGCTTCGGCATGATGCAGGGCATGACCGCGAGCAACACTATCTTGCAAACGCTTGTGGATGAAAAGATGCGCGGACGCGTAATGAGTTACTATACGATGGCCTTTGTGGGCATGGCGCCCTTTGGCAGTTTGCTGGCGGGCGCAATGGCCCACGTTCTGGGAGCACAGCGCACAGTGATTGTGAGCGGCATTGCCTGCATCGTGGGTGGGCTGTGGTTCTGGACGCAGCTCAAAAATGTGCGCGCGGAGATGTGGCCCATCTACCGGCAGATGGGGATTATTCCGGATGCGAAGATTGTGATTGAAGAAGGGGCGGAGGGGTGAGCGGCATAGCGAGTCAGCAGATCAGCCCGATGCATCGTGTGTCCGGTTTACGATTGTTCAAGAAAGCAGGTTTCCAATGGGATTGAGTGAAGACAAAGCGCACGTCGCGTTGCAGGAGAAAGAGCTGCGACTACCTGGCCTTGATACACAGGTTGCCTGGGAGCTCGGATCGCGGTTGCGGACTCTCGCGCTGGATCGAGGACTCGCCGTGGTCATCGATGTGCGGCGCTTCGGCCAGCCATTGTTTTATGCGGCCCTCGAAGGAACTACGCCCAGCAATGCCGAGTGGGTGCGGCGCAAGAGTAACGTAGTGGCAAGGTTTCACTCCAGTTCGTACCTTGTCGGCCTGGGTCTCAAGGCAACCAACGAGACTCTCGCGGAAAAGCATGGACTACCCATCGCCGATTATGCCGCGCATGGTGGCTCGTTTCCCTTACACGCCGTGGGTGCGGGTGTAATTGGTTCCGTGACTATTTCCGGCCTGCCGCAACGCAGCGATCATGAACTGGTGGTCGAGGCGCTGTGCGGATTGTTGGGGAAGAGCTATGAGGATATGAAACTGAGAGCGGAATAGCTTCTGAGCCAGTCAGCAGGTCAGCGAGTTACCAAGCCAGTTTGTGAACTTTCAGGAAATGCGTTCGAGCATTGCTACAAAAAATCCATCCGTATGAAATGCGCCGGGGAGCAGGCGCAGATAGCCTTCGTGTGTGATGCACTGGTGCAGCCGCTGCACGCCTTCAGCGGTAAGGATCTTCCCGGCGGACAATTCGTTGATGCGCGATTCGAGCGGAACTAGCCGGGCCTTTGGATTTTCTGCAAGCACAGCGGCAATGATCTGCTCGTTCTCCTCTGGCTCCAGCGAGCAGGTGGAGTAAACCACGCGGCCACAGGGGCGGACGGCGCGCAGGGTGGCACGAAGAATTTCCCTCTGTTTATCGGCCTGTCGCGCAAGGTCTTCGATGCGCAGCCGGTGGCGAATCTCCGGGTTTCGGCCCAGCGTTCCAGTGCCGCTGCAGGGGACATCGGCGAGAACCAGATCGAAAGTTGAGTCCTCGCTGAGTGCGGTTGCATCGGCATGTCTGCACTCAACACGGTCGCCGAGATGCGCGAGACGTTGCTGTAATTGGTCGAACCGATTGGTGCTGGATTCCAGGGCTACGATGCGTGCCTGCGGGTTGCGTTCGGCGAGTAGGAGGGTCTTTCCGCCTGGAGCAGCGCAGGCATCTAAGATGCTTTCTATCTGTTGATCGGAGTTTGTGCCCACTATCTCCGCCACCAACTGCGAACCTTCATCCTGCAAGCGCACGCGGCCTTCGCGGCAGGCAGCCGTGGCAGCTATGTCTCCGGAGACAACGGTGCGGGCGCGGGTGAGTAATTCTCCGGGTTCGAGAAGGATGCCTGATTGCATGAGTTCAGTTTCAACAGAGGGGCTTGTCAGGCGAATGGTGCTGGATGGTTGGCTCTGGCCGTGATGGCAGATGGCTCGGGCGGTTTGGATACCGAAGAGATTTATCCAACGCTCGATGAGCCAAAGGGGATGAGCCTGGGCAAGAGCCAACTCCGTTGCGGGTTCTTCCGCAATATGCAACGGTGGTGTGGTAGCCAGTTTGCGCAGGACCGCGTTCACCATGCCCGAGGCGAATTTATGACCGGCTTGCTTGGCTAGTTCCACGCTCTCGTCAATCGCTGCGCGGGCGGGGATGCGATCCAGATAGAGCAATTGAAAAGCGCCGAGACGCAGTGCGATGCGAATCTCCGCATCCAGTTTTGCATTGGGTTTTGTGAGCAGCGATTGCAGCCGGTGGTCGAGGAGAATCTGCCAACGTAGTACGCCGAGAACCAGCGCTGTTGCCAGGTTGCGGTCGGGTGAAGAGAGCGCGTCAATGGCTGTGCTGCGCAGCAACTCATCGGAATGTGACTGGCCGCGCTCAACGGTGAGCAAAATCTGGAATGCGGCTTTACGTGCGGCGGAAATGATGGCCGGAGTCTTCTTTTGTGTGGGCTTGTGTGCCTTGCCGCGCGCGGATGATTTTTTCGACGGGGTCATTGTGTTGCGATCCCAAGGCGCGTGTTGGCGGCAAGCGGATTACCGCGCAGAAATTCGGCGGCCGTGAGGCGCTTTTTGCCTTCGAGTTGAACTTCAATGAACTCAAGCCAGGTGTTGGCAGCGCAGGCGACGAAGAGGCGGTGGTCCTCTATATGAATCTGACCAGGCTGGCTTGGGAAAGAAGTAGAAAAGGGTGGAGTGTGCTCAGCGTTGAGCCGATGAACAATCAGCTTCTTACTATCAAGTGTTGTGAAGGCTCCGGGCCAGGGCTGAAATCCGCGCCAGCGATTGTGCAGCTCAGTGGCAGTGCGATTCGCAAAATCCATGCACCCGTCTTCGCGGTCGAGCAATGGGGCAAAGGTGGCGAAGGCATGATTCTGCGGCTGTGGCTGGAGGGTTGCGTTGGCCAAGCCAGTGAGTGTTTCGACGATGAGCGGAGCGCCGGCATGAGCCAACGTGTCGAAAAGATCAAGGGCGGTTTGCTCAGGCGAGATGACCTGTGTTTGCTGAAGCAGGATCGGGCCGGTGTCGAGTCCTTCTTCGAGGAGCATTGTGGTGTTGCCGGTAAAGGCGTCGCCCATTGCTACTGCCCATTGAATGGGCGCTGCACCGCGATACTTGGGCAACAGAGACGCGTGCAAGTTGATGCAGCCGTGCTTGGGCAGCGCCAGCATCCACGGTGGGATGATTCGCCCGTAGGCGACAACGATGATTGCATCGGGCGCGATGGATTCAAGCTGCCCGCGGAACTCGGCATTGGCGCGAATTTTGTCCGGCTGCGCGACCGGGATACCAGCGGCCAGTGCGGCCTGCTTGACGGGCGGCGCGGTAAGTTGCTGACTGCGGCCTACCGGGCGGTCAGGCTGCGAGACGGCAAGAACGATTTCGTGGCCCGCATTTAATAGCGCTTCGAAGGTTGGTACTGCAAAGCCCGGGGTTCCGCAGAAGACGAGTTTCATTGGACTCCAAAACGAGCGCGCCGGTTGAGGTTTGTGGACTCCCAGGCCTATTGCTTGGGTGAGTGCCAGCGGGCTACCACTCGCCGGCGCGAATCAGCTTGCGAATCTTGCGTTGCACGAGATCGCGTTTGAGGGCGCTCATGCGGAAGATGAACAGCATACCGTCGAGGTGGTCGATCTCATGCTGCATGCAGCGCGAGAGCAGCTCTTCGCTGTCGCGCTCGAACCACTTGCCGTATTCGTCCTGGGCGCGAATGCGCACCTTGGCCGCGCGCTGCACCTTTTCACGAATCTCCGGGAAGCTCAGGCAGCCTTCCTCTTCGTAGAGCTTGCCTTCGCGGAAGGTGATCTCCGGATTGACGAGCACCAGCCTCTGCGCGGGGTCTTTGCCCATACTGAGGTCAATTACCGTGACGCGCTTGGAGACGCCCACCTGCGGCGCGGCCAAGCCAATGCCCTGCGAGGCGTAGGTGGTCTCAAACATATCGGCGACCAGCTTGCGCAGCTCGTCGTCGAATTCAGTTACTGGCTCGCCGGGCTTGCTTAGCACCGGCTCGGGGTATTTCACAATCGTCAGGATCATTGCAGTCTGTCAGTAGCTCCGTATCTGTTCGATGTACCCGGCGAAATTGCGTTGCAGTTCAAGGGCTGAGTCGCCGCCGAATTTTTCCTGGGCGACGCGGGCGATGGTGAGCGCCACCATTGCTTCGGCCACTACGCCCGCCGCCGGCGCTACGCAGATGTCACTGCGCTCATAGCTTGCGCTGGTGGACTCGCGAGTGTCAAAGCGCACCGACTCCAGCGGGCGGCGCAGCGTGGAGATGGGCTTTTGATAGGCGCGGACGATGATATCTTCGCCGTTGGAGACGCCGCCTTCGAGCCCGCCGGCGTTGTTCTGGTCGCGGACAAAGCGGGTGGGCTTGCCGTTGGGTTCGGCTGCGTAATGAATCGGGTCATGGACTGTGGAGCCGAAGGACTCGGCGGCCAGCACACCGCGGCCAATTTCCACGGCCTTGATGGCCTGAATGCTCATCACGGCGGCGGCTAGTTGGCCGTCGAGGCGCTCGTCCCAGTTGACGTAGGTGCCGAGTCCGGCGGGCGCGCCATGGACGACGACTTCAACCACGCTGCCGACCGTATCGCCAGTGCGCGCGGCTTCTTCGACCTCTTCCTTCATGCGGGCTTCGGTTTCAGGGTCGATGCAGCCGAGAACGACTTCATCGCGGAGGGCGAGGGCGGCGATCTCCTCCCACTTGGCGGCGCGGGGCAGTTCAGCACGGCCTACGCGGATGACATGGCTGAGAACCTCAATGCCGATGGTGCGGAGATAGAGCTTGGCCAAGGCCCCTGCGGCTACGCGCGCGGTGGTTTCGCGGGCCGAGGCGCGCTCCAACACATAGCGGGCGTCGGGGAAGTTGTATTTGAGCGCGCCGGCGAGGTCGGCGTGGCCGGGGCGGGGGGAGGCGACGGCCTGATGCTTGGCCGGGTCGCCGGCCTCTACCGGGAGCTTCTCTTCCCAGTTCTTCCAGTCGCGGTTGACCAGCTCGATGGCGATGGGCGCACCGATGGTTTTGCCGTGGCGTACGCCGCTGAGGATGTGGGCCTTGTCGGTTTCAATCTTCATGCGCCCGCCGCGGCCATAGCCCTGCTGACGCCGCCACAGTTCACGGTTGACGAATTCGAGATCGACGGGGACACCGGCAGGAAGGCCGGAGACCAGCGCAATGAGGGCCTCTCCATGCGACTCCCCGGCAGTTGAGAAACGAATCATATTCTCTTCATTGTAATGGGAAAAGACAGGGACTAGGGACTAGGGAATAGAGACTGAGAAAACGCAGTGAATTTACCGACGCCAGATGATTGCGAGACAATACCTGCATAAAAATCGAACGAAGGGATAGACATGCGGATGAGGAAGATGATGATTGCCTACTGGATAGCGTTGTTCTTTGCAACCGCGCAAGGGCAGAACGGGCAACGTTTTGTGGTGCTGCCGGAGAGCGAATCAAAGGCAGTTGCGGACTTCTATCCGAGGACCGGCGCCGAGAAAGTTGGCGGTAGCTGGCAAGCCACAACAACGGATATTGATGGCTTGGAAGCCAATCTATCTCAACTTTCAGAATTAAGGCGAAAAACTGGAAGGTGGCTTTGCGCATCGAGCATCCAGAGAAGTATTACCGGCAGTATGTGGCTATTCTACAGGGAGGTCAAAGGAGAATTTTTGTCAATGTATTCTGCGGCGATGTCACTCCTACGTCCGAGCCGTCGCCGGAGTGGAAGCAACATTTGGAAATCATCATGGACGGGGGAACATGCGTCTGGTACGCGCTGTACGATCCAACTTCCGGTAAGTTTATAGACCTGGAAATTAATGGCCGAGCATGAAAATCATTACAGGCTGTTTCATAACCGAATCTGGTGCATTGCGGGCTGTTTCCTCAGGGGCTAAAGCCCGCGATTTTACTGGCTCCGTAGCGGCACGGCTGAAGCCGTGCCCTTTCAAAACCGGGTTATGAAA
>Ga0181519_10005400_pt1 | contig 10216 bp, 7 predicted proteins | sample PEATcosm2014_Bin_26_FD_121102 | JGI IMG/M metagenome (GOLD analysis project Ga0181519, IMG submission 121102) | Peatland microbial communities from MTU Mesocosm Facility, Houghton, MI, USA - PEATcosm2014_Bin02_10_metaG | ecosystem: Environmental > Terrestrial > Soil > Wetlands > Peat | place...
CCGGCTATTACGGCGGCGGTCCCGCTTATTACGGCGGCCCGGTCTATGTCGGCGGCGGCTGTTGCTATGGCGGTTATGGCCGTGGCGTATGGCACGGGCGCTGAAGAGACGGTTTGCCCCGGCTCGGCCATCAAGGATAGACTTCGCCCAGGCGCGATAGTGCGGAACTCGCTGACGGTGACAATCGCTTGAATCGCTTTTCGATTTTTCGGATTTTACCGCTGATCTTCGCGGCACTCGTGCCTTTCCTGGCATCGCCCGCCCGAAGCCAGGAGGGCGGCGCGCCAGGGACGGCGGCATCCATCGGTCCGGCGTCGGGGCAAGCCGCCGGGCAATCTGGCAGCCCGGCCGCCGCGAAGGGGCAATTATCCTTCATCGAAGAAAACGATTCGATCTTCTCAAAAAGCGACAAGCATTACACTCAGGGTGTGCGCGCCGATTACCTGTCGCCGCCGCTGCTGCAAGGCTGGCGTTACGACATTTTCGATTTCCTGGCGCCGATCTTCCCGGTTTCGGCCGATCAGCAGCGCCGCTTCGACTGGATCGTGCTCGGTCAGAGCATCTACACACCGGCCAATCTGAAGATCAATCCGCCCAGCGCTTCGGACCGGCCCTATGGCGGCTGGCTCTATACCGGCGGCGAGTTCTTGCAGGAGAATGGCGGCAATAACTTGACCGGATTCGAGGTGCTGCTCGGCGTGGTCGGGCCTGCGGCGCTGGGCAAAGAAGTCCAGAACGACTGGCACCAGTTTATCGGCATTGCCGGCGGCCAGGGCTGGGACGACCAGCTCAAGAACGAGCCGGGCATCGCCCTCTCCTACGAAAAGCACTGGCGTCTCAACATCATCCGCCTCGGTGGATTTGGCGTCGATGTCGTGCCCGAGGCCGATGCCACCATCGGCAACGTGTTCACCTACGGCGCGGTCGGCGGCATCATCCGCATCGGCGACGGTCTCGACACCGATTACGGCCCGCCGCGCATCCGGCCCGCGCCCTCGGGCACGGATTGGGTCGATCCAAGCCGGCGCAGCGGCAATTTCGGCTATTATTTCTTCATCGGCGGTGAGGGGCGCGCGGTCGGACAGAATATTTTCCTCGACGGCAATACGTTTGCGTATAGCCGCAATGTCGAGAAGAAGCCCTTGGTCGGCGATCTGACCGCCGGGCTGGCGATGTTCTGGAAGGACGATATCCGCTTCGATCTGGGCTTGATCAGCCGCACCAAGGAGTTCTACGGCCAGCAGGGTCAGGACAGCTACGCCGGCTTGCGCCTCACCTTCGGGTTATAGCGCCGTAGCGGCCAACGGCCAGAAGTGCTGTTTTTAACGCACCGGATTGCCATACTAACGCGATGAAGGATTACGCCGCCTATAGCTTTTGGCTCGAAACCTGCGGCGATGATTTGACGCCCCGGCCGGCTTTGGCCGGCTCCATCGACGTCGACGTCGCCATCCTCGGCGCGGGCTACACGGGGTTGTGGACCGCCTATTACCTCCTGACGCGGCAACCCGCCTTGAAAATCGCCATCGTCGAGGGCGAGATCGCCGGCTTCGGCGCCTCGGGACGCAACGGCTCTTGGTGCACGGCGCATTTTCCGCTCGGCCCCGGAAGCGTCGCCAGAACCTACGGGCGGGAAAATGCCGTGGCATTGTACCGCGCCATGGCCGCCTCGGTCGACGAGGTGGCGAATGTCGCTTCGCGCGAAGGATTCGACATCCAGTTCGTCAAGGGCGGGAGCCTGTCGGTTGCACGCGGACCGCAGCAATTGCCATCGGTTCAGGACGCATATGCCGAATTCGAGGCGCTGGGTCTCGGCGACCGCGTTCGGCTTCTCGACCGGGCGCAAGCGGAATCCCTGGTCAGGATCGCGGGCGTAGAGGGCGCGATCTTTTACCAGGACGCGGCGAGCATCCATCCCGGCCGGCTGGTGCGCGGATTGGCTCGCGCCGTCGAGCGTAAAGGTGCGACGATCTATGAGGGCACGCGTGTCACCGGTATTTCGACCGGATCGCGCCCGGCGCTGCACAGCGCTGCCGGCGATGTCAGCGCGAAAACCATCGTGCTGTGCGGCGAGGCCTATCTTTCGCGCCTGAAACCGCTGCACCGGCAATTGATTCCGGTCTATTCGCTGATGACCCTGACCGAACCCCTATCCGCGGCCGATTGGGACGCGATCGGCTGGCGGCACCGGGAATGCATCGATTCATGCCGTCTCACCATCGAATACGCCGCCAAGACGGCGGACGATCGCATTCTATTCGGCGGGCGTGGCGCGCCTTATCATTTCGGCTCGAGGATCGACGATGCCTTCGACCGGCATGAACCGACGATCCGCATGTTTCAGGACGGCGTGCGCAATTGGTTTCCGCGCCTGAAAGACGTGCGCTTCACCCATGCCTGGGGCGGGCCGCTGGGCGTGCCGCGCGATTTCATGCCGACCATGATGTATGACCCGGCGCAGGGCGTGGCCAGCGCGCGGGGATATGTGGGCAACGGCGTGGCCACCACCAATTTGTCGGGCCGCGTGCTGGCCGATTTGATCCTCGGCGTGAAGTCAGGGATAACCGCCCTGCCCTGCGTCAACCACCGCTCGCCGGATTGGGAGATCGAGCCGTTGCGCTATCTTGCCGTCCACTACATCCAGAACGCCTATTGGAGAATCGACCAAAAATCCGAGCGCAGCGGCGTGCCGCCCAGCGGTAAAACGCTCGCCGAACGCCTGACGCGGCATTAAGCTGTCTCTGAAGGAGATACGCATGCTCCGGCCCATCCTGATCGACGGCAAATTCGTCGCCGCGAAATCGAACACGGCGATCGAAATTCACAATCCGGCGACGCTCGAAAAGCTCGACAGCATTCCTTCCTGCCGGGAAGCCGACATCGACGCGGCGGTGAAGGCGGCGCGCACCGCCCAACCCGCGTGGTGGCGCACACCGGGCGTCACCAAGGCCGAACTGATGCACGAAGTCGCCCAGCGCATCCGCGCGCGGCAGATGCCCATTGCCAAGATGATGACGGCCGAGACCGGCAAGCCGCTGATCGAATCCACCGATTGCGTGCAATGGGTGGCCGAATGTTTCGATTATTTCGCCGAGGTCGGCCGCGCCTCGCTCGGCCTCACCATTCCGCCCGGAGCCGACCACCAGGTCAATTTCGTCCGAAAAGAACCCTATGGCGTGGTCGCCTGCATCGCGCCGTTCAATTTTCCGTTGCTGCTGACGGCCTGGAAAGTGGCCCCCGCGATTGCCGCCGGCAACACCGTGGTGTGCAAACCGCCGCACCAGAACCCGCTCTCTGGGCTGTTGCTGGGCGAGTGTTACGACGCGCTGCCGCCGGGCGTGATCAATATCGTCACCGGCGCCGGCGATACCGGGCAGATTCTGACCAAACATCCCGATATCGACATGATCGCCTTCACCGGCTCGACCGCCGTCGGCCGGCAGATAGCCGCCGAGGCGGGATCGCAACTGAAGAAGGTCAATCTCGAGCTCGGCGGCATCGATCCGCTGATCGTATTCGAGGACGCCGATCTCGATGTCGCGGTGCCCGGCGCGGTGTGGGCGAGGCTCCTGAACGCCGGTCAGGTCTGCACCTCGGCCAAGCGCATTTACGTGGTCGAGAAAATCGCCGGGGAATTCACCCGGCGCGTCGTTGAACGGGTCAAGACGCTGAAAGTCGGCGATCCGGCCGACCCCAAGACGGATATGGGGCCGCTGATCTCGGCCGACGCGGTCAAAAAACTCGAAAGCCAGGTGGCAACCGTGTTGTCCGAGGGAACGGAATTGCGGCTCGGCGGCAAGCGGTTCCAGCCCAATGGCCTCAAGGGCCATTTCTTCCAGCCGACGGTGATCTCCGGCATGCGTCCCGGCAGCATCGCCACCAAGGAGGAATTATTCGGGCCGGTGGTGTCGATCTTCACCGTCAAAGACGCTGACGAGGCAATCAAGCAGGCCAACGATTCCGAATACGGCCTGGGCGCGTCGATCTATACCAAGAACCTCGAACTCGCCATGAAAGCGATGGAAAACATCAAGGCGGGCAGCTTCTGGATCAACGATCCCTTGGCCGACAATAACGCAGCACCCTTCGGCGGCATGCGCCACAGCGGCATCGGCCGCGAGCTCGGCGCCGAAGGTTTGGACGCTTTCCGCGAGCCGAAGCATGTTCACCTCGACTACGTGCAGGAGCGCAAGCGCGACTGGTTTCCCTATGCCGACAGGAAGCTGCCCTAGTCCTGGTCGCCCTAATCCTGATCGACTGAATCGGTCCCTTGCATGACGGGGTGGCCCTTGCGCCCGCCGCCCGAAACCGCGATCGGCATGGGCTCCGCCGCGACCAGTTTGCCGGCGAAATCGAGACAGCGCCGGGCGAGCGCCGCAGCACCTTGCTCCAGCTCCTTCGAATCGCGCACGATGCGCACGTTGTTTTCCATGTCCTCATGCGACCAGCCGCGCGAATGCGCGATGTAGGGAAATTGCGGAAACAAGAAACCGAGTTCGGCGAAAAAGCTCAGCATCGAGCCGGCGACACCCTGGATGTTGTCCTGGCCGCCAACGATGATGAAGCCTGCCACCTTGTTGCGGATGAGGAGTTTTTCGTTCCTGGAAATATCCACTTGGGCGCAGTTCAGCCGTTCGACCATCTTGAAATAAAGCGAGGAGGCCGACCCCCAGCGGATCGGCGTCGACACGATGACCGCATCGGCCCAGAACACCAGCGCCTCGTAAACCTGGTCCATCTGGTCCTTCGGGTCCATTTGCGTGATCGAGCATGGCCAGGTGCAGGCGTAGTAACTTTTGGAAAAATATCCCTCGCAGGCCCGGAACTTGAGATCGTTGAGCGTGATGAGCTTCGTCTCGGCGCCGAGCCGCTTTCCTTCGGCCAGCGCATGACCGAGCAGATGATCGGAGCCGGAGAAACGCGGATGCGCCGCATCCATGATGGTCGTCGAGATGCCCGCGAGGCGCAGCGGCCCCGGCGCACGCACCGGATCGCGCGACAGCGGATGCGGCGCGTGCGCCTTTTTCATGCGCTTGCTCGGATTGGCGACGTCGATGAAGACGTGGCCCGCCTCGACCTTCACGGGATAGGCGGGCACGCAATCCTCCTCGAAACCGGGCTCGCCCTTGCCGGTGCAATGGTGGAATTTCCATCCATGCCAGGGGCATTTGATGAACCCGGCCGGGTCGATCTCGCCCTCGCCGAGCGGACCGCCGACGTGATTGCAGGTATTGGCGATGGCGCCAAATACGCCGTCCTTGAACGAGAGCGCGATGTCCGCGCGTTTGATTTTCATCGGCCGGCAGGACTGCTTGGAGAGTTCGTCGGCGGCCCCAACGTCGATCCATTCCGGTTCGCGAGCCATGATTGCGCCCCCCTGCGGCAATGTTTCTGTCGAACGGCGCATTTGACATGAGCCGGGCGCGGCATTCAATCCGTCATCGCGCCGTATCACCGTCATGTTACTTCGGCCTAACCAGCCAAGGGGTTAGTTTGGATAAGGGGAATCTGCCATGGAAAGAATGAATTGGCGGCCGCTCAGCGGCATCGATCGCGCCGCCTTGCGCGCGGCGCGAGGTCAGGCCCATTACGCCGTGCAATTCCTTGCCCGCGCCGCGCGCGCTTACATTCCACCGCAATCGGACGACAGCCACACCAATTTAGGCTGGGCCGGCAAGCTCGGCGGTTTCACCACGCACCGCCTGAAGGGCGATTTGCGCCTGGGCTTGAGCGTCGCCGATCTGACGCTGCACTGGCTCGATCAAGAGGGTGAACCCGCCCAGACCTTTCCGTTGAGCGGCCGCGCCGATGATCAGGCGCGCAAATGGCTCGGAGAAAAGCTGGCCGCCATCGGTCTCGATCAGGGTCTGCTCGACAAGCCCTCGCCCTACAAAATGCCCGAACCCGTTCCCGCCAGCGGGCCAGTTTACGACGCAGCCAGAAACGCCGCGGCCTTGGCCGAACTGGCTTCCTGGTTCGCCAATGCCGATGACGCCATCGGTCTGGTTCGGGAAGAGATGATGTCGCGCAAGTACAATGTTTCGCCCCTGCGCTGCTGGCCGCATCATTTCGATCTCGCCGCCTTGATTGCGCTCGATCCGGCCGAATCCCCGAAAGCCCGTTCGGTGAATGCGGGGCTGTCGCCGGGAGACGAGTATTACGACGAACCTTATTTCTATGTGAGCCCTTATCCCTATCCCGATCCTACCGCTTTGCCGCCGTTGCCGAAACTCGGACATTGGCATACGCGCGATTTCACCGCCGCAATTTCATCGGCAAGCCAAATCCTGAAAGCGAAGGATCCGATCGCCGAGACCGTGGTTATCCTGCGCGGCGCGATCGAAGCCGCCATCAAGGTGTTGGGCGGACGCTAAATTCCCGGACAGACGATACCTGCGCGCCATCCAGTCTTGGCGCAGCGAGGATGCACAAGCTTGCAGCGGTTCCTTAGAACCTTAATATCGCCGTTGCCGCCATCACACCCGATTGAAGTGCGCCCTCCATGAATCCGAAGAAAGGCAGGCAAACATGTTCGCCGGCGAAGTGCAGTCGCCGGAAAAACGGCTCGCTCAGAAACTTGCCGATACGGGTCACCTCACCGGGGGCCGGACAGGAATATCCGCCCCAGGTCCAAGGCTCCAGCGGCCAAGGAATGAAATGCGGCCACCGCGCACGGCTGCCGGGATAGGTCTTGTAGATCTGCCCGATGCGCCGGTCATAGTAATGGTGCAGGCGCGCAGGGTGATTTTTGTCATAGTGGGACAGCGCCCGCTCGGCGGCCGGGCCCCCGGCGAATAGGGCAAAGCGGATGTTCTGCCCCGGAGCCTGCATCTGGTTATCGGTGCCCTCCCAAGTCATGCCGAAACGCTCGGAGGTGCTGTTGGGCGAGAGTTTCCCGTCAAACCAGAATCGCGTCTTCACCGCGCCGAGATATTTCACCGCCGTTCCCATCGACATGCGGTAGGACGGATCGATAGGCGGGTCGATCTTAATTCGATCCCAAGCGCTCGGCGGCACCGCCAGCACCACGTGATCGGCCGTAACCGGCGCCCCCCGCCGCGGCGTCACGGTAACGCCGTGCTCGCCGATGACGATGCGCTTGACCCAATTGGACAGATTTACCGTGCCGCCCTGCCGCTCGATGGTTTTGGCTAGATTCTTTGCCAGCGACTGGCTGCCGCTTTCGCAGCGAACATTCTCGATCTGGGTGAAATAGGAATGCTCGTATTCCTCCTTGCCTTCCCGCGCCCTGGCGGCGCCCGCAATCAAAGCCAGAATTCCGAGATAGCTCTGCCGGGACGTGGGTGCGCCGTTATTGTTGGCGAATTGCGCTTCGATCGCCGCCTTGACCAGGCGCGAACGATCCAGTTTCTCGATCCAGTCGGACAACGGCCGGTTATCCCACCGTTCCGCGTCGGGAGCGAGCCAAGGCCTGTAGGGCCTGGTTAGCTTGATGGCGTCCCGGGACAATTGATGGAACGCCTCGGTCATCTCGTCGTAAACGCTTTCGACCTGATCCCGCGGCAAGAGCCGGCCATCGAGATATGTCGGCATTTCGAGATTGAGCGCGGCATAGTCGTCGTCGTCGGTCACCATCGACAGGCCGAGCTTGAAATGATTTGCCAATCTCATCCACAGCGGATGAGCGTGGCCGATGAACTCGCCGCCGGCTTCGATGATTTGCCGGGAGCTTTTATCGATCTGGCTCCAGACGCGTCCGCCCACGCGCGGCCGCGCTTCGAATACGGTGACCTTGTGGCTGTTCGCAAGAATGAACCCCGTCATGAGTCCGGCCAGCCCGCCGCCGATGACGATCACGCGCTGACGCCGGACCTTGGGCTCGGCTTCACTGGCGGCAAGCCATTCCTCGATCGGGAATCGCCGCCTGAGTCGCTGGATGCGTTCGTGCATCCGCCGCTGGCGCTCGCTTCCGGTAACCCTCTGCCCGAACCGGCTGTGCAGCCGTACGTAAAGGGAGCGCGACATCACTGCCTCAAGAAATTTATTCGGACTTCAATCATATACATACCAGATTCTGACGCAATGAAGCCCCGGGAATGAGACCGGCGCCCATCCATCATGACGGATTTATCAAGGACCAGTTGTAAACCGCCCCTGTCATGCAAATACGCGAATATCGGATATCAGGGCAGCAATGACCCGCGCCGAAACTTCCGCCGACTATGGATGCGCCCCTTGAATATCGCTGACGCTGATGGCGCCCTTCGCCGGAACATCGGCAGCGGAAACCGGCGGCAATGCGGCCAGATCGGAATTCACCTGCGCGCTCTGGCGGGCGACGTAGCGGTAATACTGGTCGTAGAAGGCGGCGAAATTGCGCCGCGCCGATTCCGTCGCCAGCAAGGACGGCGTCTTGCCGAGGTGGCGTTCGCCGTCTTGTTTCAGATACCAGGCGACCGGCTTTTGATCGGCCAGAATGGTCCGATAAAGCCCGGAGAAATAAGCCAGGTTGGCGCGCAGATCGAGATAACGCGGATCGGCCATCATCGCGTCCATCCGCCGATGATAGGGCTCGGTGATCGGCCAATCGTAGAATATCAGCTTGAGATCGGTGTCGTAGAGATCGTTGTTTTTTTTGACGCGCACGATCGACCCAAGAGCGCCCGGCTCGGTGGGAAGCCAATCCTCGCGCATCAGGGATTCTCGCGCCATCGGATCGGCGTAGAGCGCGAGCGGATCGGTCATCGGCATATCGTTGGTCCGGACCAGTTGGTCGACGAATTCGTTTTTCGGCACCGGGAAATCGAAGGCGGCAAAAACGATGAAACGGTTGGGCGTGTAGCTGTCCCATACGCCGGCGGCGGCCAGGGCGTTGTGCGTCAAGTAGGAACAATTGTCCTTCACCACGTTCCACACGAATTCCGTCTGGCCACTCTTGTAGATGTCGTTCCGGCCGTTCAGGTAATCGATGATCGCCGTCATCTTGTCCCGGTCCAGCGGAATGCGCGCGCAATAACGGTCACGCGCGAAATTGATCGCATAATCGGTGCCGACCGATATCTCGTATTTATAGTCGGCGCGCGACCAGCCAGACGGCATATTGGCGAAGACTCTGTCGTGAAATTGCACGCCGTCGTAAATGCCCAGGGCCTCGGCCCGGGCCTGCGCCTGGCGGTAGGTTTCGCGCGTCAGTCGCACCGTGGCGGGCAAGCCGCCATTGAAGAAGAAATCGCGGCCTGGCGTTGCAACCCAGTTCGCGTTCTTGAAGTGCTCGTTGACGCTGATGCCGACGCCTTGTTGATCCGCCGGCGTGGAAGGATCGCATAGTTCCAGAACCGGATAATGAGCGTCTTTTTTCCGGCATACCCCGTTCAAATAAAGCACGGCATGGCCGCCGGATTCTCCGCGAATCTCGGCGCCGAAACCGGGCTTTTTGAGGATTTGTGAGACGGCGCAAATTTCGGCATAATAGGGGTAGAGTGAAGAATAAAGACCGGCCTCGCCGGCCATTGCGGCCGAAACGGCCATGAGAAAAGAACAAGGAAAGGCGGCCAGGAAAAAAAGCGCCCTTGCCTTTATCGGCAAACCGCCGTGACTTCTTTTCATGTCGGCCATTGATGCCGTTCTATCACGTTCGGGAACGATGCTCTTAGCTATCTCTGCCTTCACAAGACCATTATTTATACCTAGGGGAAGTAGTACACTACCTAGGTGGATGTGTTAACGGCCGGTTTCGAGCGGTATTTAAACAGTGGAGACTTGATTGCCCGAAACAATGGCGGAAACGGAATGTGACGTTTTGGTGGTGGGCGGCGGCCCTGCCGGGTCGACGATCGCGGCACTCCTCGCCCAGCGCGGCGAACGCGTCGTGCTGGTGGAAAAAGAAAAGCATCCGCGGTTCCATATCGGCGAATCGCTGCTGCCACTTAATCTGCCATTGATCGATAAATTGGGCCTCGGCGAGGAGATCAAACGCATCGGCATCGTCAAATACGGCGCCGAGTTCGTTTCCCCGACTCACCCCCAAAAATCCGTCAAATTCGAATTCGCCAATGCCTGGGACAAGAATTTTCCCTATGCCTATCAGGTGCGGCGTTCGGAATTCGACCACATCCTGTTGAAGAACGCGTCGGCCAAGGGTGCCTCTGTCATCGAGGAATGCCGGATTTCCGATGTCGAATTCCTGCCCAAAGGGCAAGGCGTGCGCGCCAAGGGCCAGACCAGCCGGGGTGAAAACCTCCAGTGGCACGCCAAA
>Ga0181519_10005404_pt1 | contig 10215 bp, 5 predicted proteins | sample PEATcosm2014_Bin_26_FD_121102 | JGI IMG/M metagenome (GOLD analysis project Ga0181519, IMG submission 121102) | Peatland microbial communities from MTU Mesocosm Facility, Houghton, MI, USA - PEATcosm2014_Bin02_10_metaG | ecosystem: Environmental > Terrestrial > Soil > Wetlands > Peat | place...
AGGCCTGCCGGGTGCTGAGCGCAGAGGGATACCGGGTCGTGCTCGCCAACTCGAACCCGGCGACGATCATGACCGACCCGGATCTGGCCGACCGCACCTACATCGAACCCCTCGACGCCGCGATCTTGAGCGCCATCGTGGCCAGGGAGCGGCCCGACGCGATCCTCCCGACGCTCGGCGGCCAGACCGGCCTGAACCTGGCGATGGAGCTTGTCGGGCTGGGAGTCGTGGAGGAATTCGGGGTCGAGCTGATCGGGGCGAACGCCGAGGCCATATCGACGGCGGAGGATCGGGACCGTTTCAAGCGTGCCATGGGCGAGATCGGGCTCGAGGTGCCCGCTTCGGGGTTCGCCAGCTCGTTGGACGAGGCGATGGCGGTCGGCGAGGAGGTCGGTTTCCCGATCATCGTGCGTCCGAGCTTCATCCTCGGCGGTGCGGGCACCGGTACCGCCAACGACCGCAACACTCTTGCCCGCGTCGCGGCCGAAGGGCTCGCCGCCAGCCCGGTGTCGCAGATACTGATCGAGCGCTCCATCGCCGGCTGGAAGGAGTTCGAGCTCGAGGTGATGCGCGACCGGGCTGACAACTGCGTGGTCGTGTGCTCGATCGAGAACTTCGACCCGATGGGGGTCCACACGGGCGACTCGATCACCGTCGCGCCGGCGCAGACGCTGTCCGACGTCGAGTACCAGGCGATGCGGGACGACGCCTTCGCCTGCATAAGGCGCGTCGGCGTCGAGACCGGCGGCTCCAATATCCAGTTCGCCGTCGACCCGGCCGGCGGCCGGCGCCTCGTGATCGAGATGAACCCCCGCGTCTCGCGTTCGTCCGCGCTCGCCTCCAAGGCGACAGGCTTCCCGATCGCCAAGATCGCCGCGCGCCTCGCCGTCGGCTACAGGTTGGACGAGATCCGAAACGACATCACCGGTGCCACCCCGGCGAGCTTCGAGCCCACGATCGACTACGTGGTGACCAAGGTCCCGCGGTGGGCCTTCGAGAAACTGCCCGGGAGCGTCGACAGGCTGGGCACCCGCATGCAGTCGGTGGGTGAGGTGATGGCGATCGGCCGTACGTTCCCCGAGTCGTTGCAAAAAGCGCTTCGCTCGCTCGAGCAGGGTCGGGCGGGTCTCAACGCGGATCCGGGTGAAGCGGCCTACGACCTGCTGGATGACGACAGCCTCGTCGAAAAGGCGTGCCAGCCGACTCCGGAGAGGGTCTTTCAGATGGAGGCGGCCCTCCGCCGGGGCGTGACTCCCGACGCGCTCGCCCGGGCGACCGGCGTCGACCCGTGGTTCGTCGACCAGCTGCAGCGGATCACCTCGGCTCGGCGGCGGATCGAGGAGCTTGCGAGCCGCGGCGAGAAGGTGGGGAGCGCGTTCAACCGGAGGACCTGGCGGGAGGTGAAACGTCTCGGGTTCTCCGACGCCCAGATCGCCTACCTGTTCGACAGGGCTGCCTCGCCGAAGGGCGCCGGGGCGGTCGACGAGGCCGAGGTCCGCGCCGCCCGGCGCGGCGCGGGGGTAAGGGCGACGTTCAAGACCGTCGACACCTGCGGTGCGGAGTTCGCGGCCAGCACGCCGTACCACTACGCGACCTACGAGGACGAGGACGAGGTGCGAACGAGCGACCGGCCCCGCGTCGTGATCCTCGGGTCGGGGCCGAACCGCATAGGCCAGGGGGTCGAGTTCGACTACTGCTGTGTGCACGCGTCGATGGCGCTTCGGGAGGCCGGCTACGAGACCATCATGGTCAACTGCAATCCCGAGACGGTCTCCACCGACTACGACACCTCGGACCGCCTCTACTTCGAGCCGCTCACGAGCGAGGACGTGGCGAACGTGATCGACGCCGAGCTCGCCGCCGGATCCGGCGGCCCCTTGACAAAGCCGGCGCCCCTGGCCGGCGTGATCGTTTCTCTCGGCGGCCAGACCCCGCTCAAGCTCGCCCATGGGATCGACCCCGGTCTCGTGCTCGGCACCTCGCCCGCCTCGATCGACCTGGCGGAGGATCGCGAGCAGTGGAACGTGCTCTGCGAGCGGCTCGCCATCCCCCAACCTCCGGGCGGCACGGCCGCGACGGTGAGCGAGGCGCTCGAAGTCGCGGCACGGGTCGGCTATCCCGTGCTCGTCAGGCCCAGCTACGTGCTGGGGGGACGAGCGATGGAGATCGTCTTCGACGACGACCGCCTCGGACTCGCCTTGCAGGCGATGTCGGGCTCGTTGAGGAGGGAGGGCGGGGTCTCGGCGCAGCGCCCGGTGCTCGTGGACCGGTTCCTCGAGGACGCGATCGAGGTGGACGTCGACGCCTTGCGCGACACCTCCGGCGAGGTGCTCGTGGCGGGCGTGATGGAGCACGTCGAAGAGGCCGGCGTGCACTCGGGCGACTCGGCGTGCGCCCTGCCGCCCCAGACCATCGCCCCGGAGCTGATAGCGACCCTCGAGCAGCACACCCGGGCCATCGCCGAGGCCCTCGAGGTCGTCGGCCCCCTCAACGTCCAGTTCGCGGTGAAGGACAAGGTCTGCTACGTGCTGGAGGCCAATCCACGGGCCAGCCGCACCGTGCCCTTCGTGGCCAAGGCGACAGGTGTGCCTGTCGCGAAACTGGCAGCCCGCTTGATCGCAGGGGCGACACTGGCCCAGCTGAGGGAGGAAGGGCTGTTGCGGCCGCCGGCGACAGGGCCTTGGGTCTGCGTCAAAGAGGCTGTGCTGCCTTTCGGCCGGTTCCCGGGCGTCGACACCGTACTCGGTCCCGAGATGCGCTCGACGGGTGAGGTTATGGGGATCGGCGCGACATTCGGGCTGGCATTTGCGAAGAGCCAGATCGCCGCGGGTAGCCGGTTGCCCTTGGAGGGAACCGTCTTCATGTCCCTGGCGGACCGCGACAAGCCGGCGGGCCTGGGCGCGGCCCGTGCCTTCGCCGAGCTCGGTTACGAGATCTCGGCGACATCGGGCACGGCTGCGTACCTGGAGTCGAACGGGCTGCCCGTCAAGACGGTGGCTGCCAAGGTCGGCGAGCACGGCGCCGCGGACGCCGTGGAGCTGATCTCCTCGGGCCGGGTGCAGCTGGTCGTCAACACGCCTCGCGGTCAGGGACCACGAGCCGATGGCGCCCGTATCCGATCCACCGCTCTGCTCCATCAGGTGCCATGCCTGACAACCGTCGCCGCCGCGCGGGCAGCCGCAGCCGGCATGGCGGACTGGAAGCGGCACGGCATGTCCGTGGTCAGCCTGCAAGAGGTGCACGGCGGAGCCGGTTAGCCCGGCCGTGCACCGGTGTCTCAGCCTTGGGCGGGCACGCCTTGTGCGTCCGGCGCGCCGTGCTTGTTCTTCCAGACGGCGTGACTTATGGCGACGTTGAGGATGACGACGATGGGCAGGGGAATGAAGAAGGCCATCATCAACGGAATGAACAGCACGAGCGTTAAGACGACGAACGACCCCCAGTGCCACCACTTGGGTCCGACGATCAGGCCGACCGCGAAGGCTGCCAACAACAGCGCCACACCGATCAAACCTGCCGTCGTGCTCGACATTGCGGCGATCATTGTGCCCTCCGATCGCTAGTGGACCGGAACCTCCCGGAGTTGTCTCTGAGGCCCCCGGGCGGCCCGCTTTTGAGCTTCTGCCTCTGATTGTCCGCAGCTGGACTTGCGGCTGACAGAGGCGAAAGTCCCCACCGGGGGCACACCGCGGACCAGCCGCGAACGCCCTCCCGCTCATGTCGCACGTCGTCATGGCGCAGGGTCGGCCGGCTTTCGCGGCCTATTGCGGCCAGTTTGGGCGCGGCGAGCTTTCATCCGCAGTTCACGCGGAATTAACCGCTTATGAGCCAAGTCCCGCCCGATGAGGGGCCGGCGGCCGCTATAACGGTTGTGTGACAGACTCCCCGGTCTACGCCTATCCGACCAAACGAACGCGGCCCTCTTCGGCAGAGCCGATGCGCATCGCGCTCGTGGCCCATGACAACAAGAAGTGGGATCTTGTCGAGTGGGCGCGCTTCAACAGCGAAGCCCTTTCCCATCACCGGCTCCTTGCCACCAGCGCCACCGCCGCCGCGCTCGAGGAGGGCTTGAAGGGCGAGCTCCACGTCCCGATAGAGCGCTTTCACAGCGGACCGCTGGGGGGTGACCTTCAGCTCGGGGCGAAGATCTCCGAAGGACAGATAGACCTGCTGCTCTTCTTCTGGGACCCGCTCGAGCCCCAGCCGCACGACCCTGATGTGAAGGCGCTCCTGCGCATCGCGGTCGTCTGGAACATCCCGGTCGCATGCAACCGCGCGACGGCCGACTTCCTCGTCACCTCGCCGCTGTTCGACGGCGATTACCACAGAGTCGTGCCCGAGTACTCCGGAACGAGCGTCCTGACCGAGTCCCCGGCCTGACCGAGCCAACCTGACAACCGTCGGGTCGCCTGCCTTTGCCCGATCTCGGAGCTGAGCCGGGGGATGCGTGCCCGCCACCGCGGAGAGCCACGCTTCGACAGGCGGGTGGCCGCGCCCTACGTTGGCCGTCATGGAATATCGCCAGCTAGGTAATTGCGGTCTGCGCGTCTCGACGATCACGCTCGGCACGATGGGCTTCGGTGCGACGGGATGGTCCAGCCCTGTCGGCCACATCGACGCCGAGGGGGCCAGCAGGCAGGTCCGCCTCGCCCGCGACGCCGGGGTCAATCTCTTCGACACGGCCGACATGTACTCGAACGGAGTGTCTGAGGAGTATCTCGGTCGGGCCCTCGGCAAGGACCGGGACGAGGTGCTCATCGCCACGAAGGTGAGGCTGCCGATGGGCGAAGGCCCCAACGACGCAGGGCTGTCGCGCCACCACATCCTCCGCTCGGCCGAGGCGAGCCTGCGCCGGCTGGGAACCGACCACATCGACCTGTACCAGGTGCACGGGTGGGACGGCCAGACCAGGCTCGAGGAGACCATGAGCGCCCTCGACTCGCTCGTCCGATCGGGCAAGGTCCGCTACGTCGGTTCGTCTAACTTCTCCGCCTGGCACCTGATGAAGTCCCTCTGGGTCTGCGACCGAGCGGGCTTGGAGCACTTCGTCTCCCAGCAGATCTACTACTCCTTGCAGTCGCGTGACGCCGAAGCCGAGCTCGTGCCCGTGGCGATCGACCAGGGTCTCGGGATCCTCGTGTGGAGCCCGATCGCGGGCGGCCTGCTCTCCGGCAAGTTCCGGCGCAGCGGGCCGGTCGGGGCCGAAGGCAGCCGCCAGCTGAGCAGCGACTGGCACGAGCCTCCGATCGACGACGAGGACAGGCTCTATGACACGATCGAGGTGCTCGTCGAGATCGCCTCGGCGCGTGGCGTCTCTGGAGCCCGGGTCGCCCTTGCCTACCTGCTGGCCAAGCCGGCCGTGACGTCCGTGATATGCGGCGCGCGCAACGAGACCCAGCTCGCCGACGACCTGGCCGCCGCCGAGCTCGAGCTCTCCGCCGAGGAGGTGGCGCGGCTCGACGCCGTCAGTGCGGCGCCGCTGCGCTACCCCTACTGGCATCAGGCCGGCGACATCGCCGACCGGCTCAGCCCGGCCGACCGCAGTCTCCTCGGGCGCTACGTCAGCTGAGGCGCGCGGGGTGCCGGTGGCCGGCGCCCGTCAGGACTTGGGGCCGAGGTACTCGTAGTCCGGAGACCAGATGCACGCATCGACGGCCGCCTCGATCTCGTCGTCTGTAGCCATCGGGGCAACCTTTCCGTCCCTGGCCTCGTGGGCGACGGCGAGGGCGATCTCCCGCGAGATGTGCCGGAGCTCGGTGAGGCGCGGGTAGATCGCCCCCTGCTCGATGCGCTCTGGCGGCACCAGGGCCGCCAGCGTGGTGGCTGCCACGAGGAACATGCGGTCGGTGACCTCCCAGGCGCGCCCCGCCAGGGCTCCGAGCCCGACGCCCGGGAAGACGAAGACGTTGTTCGCCTGCCCCGGCACATGGGTGCGGCCGTCGAGCTCGACGGGGTCGAACGGGCTCCCGGTGGCCACGACGGCGCGGCCGTCGCTCCACTCGAGCACGTCGGCGGGAGTGGCCTCGGAGTTGGCTGTCGGGTTGGAGAGCGGGAGCACGATCGGCCTCGGTGCACGCGCCGCCATCTGCCTCACCGCGGCCTGCGTGAAGGCCCCCGGCTTTCCGCTCGTCCCGATGAGGATGGTCGGCGCCACCTGGCGGACGACGGTCTCGAGGTCGTAGCTTCCCCCGGGCTCGAAGCCGAAACCGCTCAGGTCCTCTGCGGTGAGGGCAAAGGGAAGCTTGTCGTCCTGCATCCCGTCGCGACCCTCGTAGAGCAGGCCCTGAGAGTCGAGCATGGCGACGGCACGGCGTGTCTCGTCCTCGGTCGCGCCCTCGGAGCGGATGATCGACTGGAGGAGCCTTGCGATGCCGATGCCCGCCGCCCCGGCTCCGAGGAGAACCATGCGCTGGTCGGAGAGCTTCTCGCCCCGATGGCGCAGGGCGGCGAGGATGCCACCGCAGACGACCCCGGCGGTTCCCTGGATGTCGTCGTTGAAGCAGGGCAGGCGGTGACGGTAGTGGTCGAGGAGCCGGATGGCGTTGTGCTGCTTGAAGTCCTCCCACTGCAACAACGCGTCGGGGTAGACCTCCTTGACGGCTTCCACGAACCGGTCGACGAAGGCGTAATAGGCGTCGCCGCGAAGGCGGCGCTGCTGGTAGCCGAGGTAGAGCGGGTCGTGGAGCAGCTCCTCGTTGTCGGTGCCGCAGTCGAGGGAGATCGGCAGGGTCAGCTGCGGGTGGATGCCGGCACCGGCCACGTAGAGGGCGAGCTTGCCGATGGGGATGCCCATGCCTCCGGCTCCCTGATCGCCCAGGCCGAGTATGCGCTCGTTGTCGGTGGCGACGATCAGGCGGACGCCGGGCTGGCCGGCGTTTCGGAGCAGCTCGGGAATGCGGTCGACGTCGTCGGACGTGATCCAGATGCCCCGGGGCCGGCGGAAGACGTGGCTGTACTCCCGGCAGGCTCGGCCCACCGTCGGGGTGTAGATGATCGGGGCGAGCTCCTCGAGGTGGTCGACGAGGAGGCGGTAGAAGAGGGTCTCGTTCCTGTTCTGCAGGGCGGCGAGACCGATGTACTTCTCGAGGTCGTCTCCCTTGCGGCGCAGGTGCTCGAGCTCCAGGGCCACCTGGTCCTCGATGGTGGTGATCCGCCAGGGCAACAGGCCCCGGAGGCCGAGGGCGGCACGCTCGTCCTCGGCGAAGGCGGTGTCCTTGTTGACCGCGGCGCAGTCGAGCAGCTCACGGCTTCGCGCCGACGCCAGCACGTCCGGCAGGTCACTCAGACCGGATCGGCCCGGGCTCGACATGATCTCCTCGTTTCACTCGGCTCAGTCCAGGTAACTCGCTTTGCCCAAGGCCTGGAAGGGCCGAACGTCACATCCTCCGGGCTCAGCGCCCGGTGGCAGGGCGTCCAGGGCGGGCACAACGTGCCGGGGCGGTAGTTTTGGAGACTGACCGCGAACCGTGTCGCGGCCCCAGAAAGGGAAACGGAGCAAATGACGCTCGAGTCGACTGCCCAGGAGGCGCCAGCTGGCCACGAACCGTCAGCTGGCCACGAACCGTCAGCTGGCCACGAACCGTCCGCTGGCAAAGAGCCGTCCGCTGAGCTGCTGGCGGAGCTCGCGGAAGCTTCGGCCCGCCTCGAGGGTGCGGATCCGGTGGAGATCATCAAGTGGGCGGTGGACCGTTTCGAGGGAAATGTCGCCCTGGCGGCCTCGTTCCAGGACGCGGCGTTGGTCGACATGGCGGTGTCGGTCGATCCCTCCATGGAGGTGGTCTTCCTCGACACCGAGTTCCATTTTCCCGAGACGCTCGCCTATGTCGAGCGCCTGCGCCGCCGTTACGACCTCAACCTTCTCGTCACGCATCCCGAGGTGGGACCCGACGAGTTCCCCTGTGGCTCGAGCCGCTGCTGCGAGCTGCGCAAGGTGGTCCCCCTCGGCAAGGCGCTTCAGGGGCGCGGCGCCTGGATAACGGGCTTGAAGAGGGTCGACACGCCTGAGCGTGCCGAGGCGCCGGTGATCGCCTGGGACCCAGGCCGCGCCATGGTGAAGGTCAACCCGGTCGCGGCCTGGGACGACGACGACGTGGACGATTACGTGGCGGCCCGCGACCTGCCCCGGCACCCGCTCAACTACGTCGGTTACATCTCGATCGGGTGCGCTCCGACGACCGTGCCCGTGCCGGAGGGCAAGCACCCGCGCGAGGGACGATGGGCCGGCACCGACAAGACCGAATGCGGGCTGCACCTGTAGGAGACCGCTCTGAGCTGGTCTCGCGCGTCGCCCCTGTATCGGTTGCCACGAAGTGCTGTAGCGTGTGGGGTTCTGAGCCGGCGTTCTCGGGGAGCGGCCGCCTGGCGGCGAACCCGGACCGCCCTTCCAAGGGGAGATGGTCATGCGAGGAATCGTCCGAACCGGGGCATTGAGGCTGCACGGCAAGAGTGTGGGGGTTTCCCTCTTCGCCGCTGCTTTAGCGGTACCGGCCCTGGTCATGACTCAGTCGGCACCTGTCGGGGCTGCTACAGGGGCCCCGAGGGCCGCAACGGTGGCGCAACGGCCGATGACCGCCGCGCTGGCCGCGCAGCTGTCGAGGAACGTGAACCGCCGCGTGATCGTGATCCTGAAGAGCCAGCTACCGGCCGCCCACGTCGGCACCAGGGCGGCCGCCATTCGCTCGCACGCCATCGCCGCCTCTCAGGCCCCCTTGATGAGCGAGCTCCGCGAAGTCCACGCCACGCACATAAAGACCTACCGGCTCGTCGACTCTTTTGCGGCAACGGTCTCGTCCGGGGAGGCGGCCTGGCTGAAGGCAGACCCGGCCGTGGCCAAGGTCATCCCCGACGTGGTCATCCACAGCGCGGCGTCGCCTGTCGCGGCGAGCTCCTCCAAGGCGCTGAGCGCAAAAGCGGTGGCGAAGTCCTCGCGCGCCCACGTCGTGTCGCTCACGCCGAATGTCATCCCAGGAGCCTGCGGCCCCAAAGGCCAGGTGCAGCTGGACCCGGAGGGCTTGGCCCTGACGCACACGGACTCGACCGACCCGTCGGCCAAGACCGCCCGGTCGCTGGGCATAACCGGCGCAGGCGTGAAGGTCGCCTGGATCGCCGACGGCGTCGACACCCAGAACGTGAACTTCATCCGACCCGACGGCACCTCGGTGTTCAGTGACTACCAGGACTTCAGCGGCGACGGGCCGGGTCAGCCGACGGGGGGCGACGAGGCCTTCCTCGACGCCAACACGATCGCCGGCCAGGGCATCCACGTCTACAACGTGCAGAACTTCTCGGCCCAGCCCGACCCGTCCGCCTGCAACATCCGCATCGAGGGCGTGGCGCCGGGCGCGAGCCTCGTCGGCCTCGACGTGTTCGGCTACAGCGAGGACACGACCGAGTCGAATTTCCTCGAGGCGATCAACTACGCCGTCGAGACCGATCACGTCAATGTGATCAACGAGTCCTTCGGGTCGAACAACATTCCCGACGTCACCGCACTTGATGCCACCAAGCAGTTCAACGACGCAGCCGTGGCCGCCGGAGTCGTCGTGAGCGTGTCGAGCGGCGACGCCGGGTCGACCAACACGATCGGCTCGCCGTCGACCGACCCGAACGTGATCTCCGTCGGCGGCTCGACCGACTTCCGTTTCTATGCTCAGACGAACTACGCGGCCGCCCGCTACTTCGCCACCAAGGGCTGGCTGAGCAACAACATCAGCTCGTTGAGCTCCGGCGGCTTCGACGAGACCGGCCAGACGGTCAACCTCGTCGCCCCCGGTGACCTGAGCTTCGCCTCCTGCAGCACGGACGTGGCCATCTACTCCGAGTGCACGAACTTCACGGGCGCACCTTCGGATGTCGAGGAGAGCGGCGGCACGAGCGAGTCCTCACCCTTTGTCGCCGGTGCCGCGGCACTCGTCATCCAGGCGTACCGGCTGACGCACTTCGGCTCCACGCCTGCCCCGGCGCTCGTCAAGTCGATTCTCGTCAGCACGGCCACGGACCTCGGCGCTCCGGCCACCGAGCAGGGAGCCGGCCTCCTCGACAGCTACGCGGCCGTGAAGATGGCTGAGTCGATATCGACCAACGACGGGTCGCCGGACCGCACCGGCGAGACGCTCCTCAAGTCGGCCGACCAGCTGAGCGCCGTCGGCAACCCGGGCACTTCGCGGACCTGGCCGGTCTCGATAACCAACACGGGCCAGCACACCCAGGTCGTCA
>Ga0181519_10005406_pt1 | contig 10212 bp, 9 predicted proteins | sample PEATcosm2014_Bin_26_FD_121102 | JGI IMG/M metagenome (GOLD analysis project Ga0181519, IMG submission 121102) | Peatland microbial communities from MTU Mesocosm Facility, Houghton, MI, USA - PEATcosm2014_Bin02_10_metaG | ecosystem: Environmental > Terrestrial > Soil > Wetlands > Peat | place...
CGTTGTACGCGAGCAGAGGTTCACCCTGGCGAAGGCAGTCCTCGACGGCATCGATGGCCGACTGCTGCTCGGGCGGCACCGGCGGCTTGAGGTCCGAATCGGCCATGTCAGGCGCCGTGGCAGTTGAATCGAGCGCGGAGCTGGGACGCCCTCATGTCGGCGAAAGGCTAGCATGATTGGCGTGCCAGTACGACTTGGCATCCAGTGATCACCCGGAATCCGCGATCTCATCGTCCTTAGTATCGGCTCAGACTCCCCGCACCGACGATGCGACCAACCCGTCTGCCACCGGCAACAGCGCCGACGACGGCGCCTCGTTCTCTTCGGCCGGTCCCACCTACGAGGGCTTCATCAGGCGCATGATCGGCGTCTATGGCGCCCACGTCGAATCGCTCAAGTGCTCATCGAGCGCCTTGCCGGGAGCGCATTGATCCGAGTAATAGGCCGCCTGCATGCCGCCGATTGTGCCGCGCATCTGATAATCGACATGGTAGTAATCGAGCGCGTTTCTCTTGGCGGTGGCGTCCGGCACCCCCAGCAGCTTGGCCGCACGGTAGTTGCGCTGCACCGCCTGGCATTCCGTTCGAGCCTCATTGAGTTCGCCACGAATGTGCATGCTTTCATGCGTGAACATATCCAGGCTCTCGAGTTCCTCGGAGCTCGCGCGCGCGGGATGGTCAAGGTACGCCATCAAGGTGTCGCACCACGGATGCTGAATGCCGATTTTGCCGGTCTGCGGATCGGCATGACCGGAGGCGAGCATCTCCGTATCGAGCATGGTGTCGAAGATGGTGTTGCAATGAACCATGGCACGATGATTGTCGGCCAGCATGGTGGCTTTGGCCGACAGGAAGCGTTGAAAGTGCCAGGTGTGAACCGGCGGCCACGCAAACAGCAGCGCCAGGGCGAGGACGATCACGAGATACGGCGTCGATACCGGCACGGGAAAGGAAAACCCGGGCGGAGCAACGAGGCTGCCGCGGATTTCGCGGATCGCACACCAAACAAAGAACAGTGAAATCAGAATCCAGAGCACGGTGACCGGGGCGCACGCGGACAGGCCAACCGTGAACTAATCAGGTGCTCGAGCGGCCGGCGATTTTGTTCTCGTACAGGTAGATCAGGACCGCTCCCACCAACACGCCTGCGATCAACCACAGCCACATCGTATGCAGCGGCCCGAATAGAAACTGGTAGATCGCAAACGGCACTCCCAGGATGAAGAACCAGGGCACCGGGTGCAATGTCACGAACATCAGCAGCAGCTTGAGCGAGTCCTCGCGCTGAGCATCTCGCGGCGCCGATCCGCCGAGCACGCGCCGCAATGTGGCCAGCCAGCGTTTGGTCGGACCGTAACCCAGGGCGCTCGCCATGGCGCCGAGTATGAACGAGAGAAGCGGTGGTAACCCGACCATGCCGAAGCCCTAGCTGACCGAATGGCACTGTAGCATAGCCCCGGTGACCGACGACATCGCCCCTCGCCGGTGAGATACGATGCCGACGGTCGCCCGGCGGTCGGGGTGCGATCGGCTTCCTAATGGCCGGCCGGGCGCCGCAGAGCCTCCTCGGCCTCCTGCAGCCACCGGTCCCGATCCGCGCCCGATGGTAACGCCACGGCCGCGTCGCGGGCGTGCTGGTAGTTCTCGCGTGCGCCGCTCGGGTCACCGTTCTTTGCAAGCGCCTCCGCCAGCGCCAACAGATTCGGGGGCCACTTCGGGCGCAAGGCCGCGGCACGGCGCGCAGCGACCAAACCGGCCTCGGCATCGCCCGGGCCCAGCGGCCAACCCGGCGACCGGATCAACACCAATGCCCTGACGCGGGCGGATCCGGCCTCATCGTATAGTGGATCGGCCGCTTCGGATTCACCGAGGCTGCCGAGCATCGACTTGAGCAGCTCCCCGGCGCGCGTCGGATGCGCCCGCGCCTCGAGACCGAGGGCAATCGCGCGTCCATAGAGGCAGGCGGCGGCCCGGGGCTCGCGCGCGAGGCACGCATCGGCGTTTCGGCCTGCATCGGCCGCCAGATCCCCGCGAATCCTCGCGTCGGATTCCAAATCGCTGCGTTTTGCGTCGGCGGCGATTGCAGCGGCCAGCTCCTCGACCGAGCCGGCGGAAGGAGCCCGATTCGGTGCCGTCGGTCGCGGGGTCGTGCACCCTGCGACCGCGAGCACGAGCAGCGCGCACGGCATCCATTTGATCATCGGGCGGCGGCGCGGCCGGGAAGCTGGGGTGGCACGAACCCCTTCAGATGCAGCTGGCCCAGCGTATCGGCCTCCGCGGCCGAATGGCCGAGCGTGAGCAGCGCCGCGCGCAAGGCGCGGACACGGGCCGCAGTCAGTCGGTCATCGACTACCGCAACGAGGGCGATCGGCAGCGGATTCGATTGCATCACGGCGGTGAGCTGGGCGGCGAAAGGCAATGTCGGGAGCGCCGCCGCCTGCGTTTGATCCAGCAACGCAACCACGTGATCGCCGGCAGCAGCCCGCCGCAGAGCGCTCAGGATCTGTCCCGTCGGCTCGATCACCACATCCGGCGCCAGCGGCCAGGTCGGCAGAATCGAGCGGCGTACGAAGTCCGGCGCATAGCCGGCAACACTGAGCACGGTGTATCCCGACAGGGATGCCTGACCCGTCACGGATCCGGTCTTGGCGACCAGGGTCCAGCGCTCCGTGGTGCCGATGCCGGCCATGTCCGCCTGCACCAGCGGTATCAGATGCAGCTCCGCGCCGTGCTGGACGAAGAACGGGTAGGGAACGAAGGCGAGCGCCGCCTCCGGGCTGGCCAGTTTCGCCAGACCGCCCGATTCGGTGGGATCGTAGACCGCCGCAAGGCTTCCTGCAGGCCAACCCGCGGCTGCGCTCGCCGTTGCGGCGAATTGATCGAGGAACGGCTGCGCGTCGCCCGCGCCGCCCGGATACCCCGGGGCACAGAAAACGAGCGTGGCAACCGCAGAGATCAGCAACGTGCCCATGCACCTAGGCTATCATTCCCACGCGCGCAGAGCCTACTATCGGCCGACGCCCGCCCTTAAATGGACACATCCACACCTTCCAGACTCATGCCCATCTTCCGGCGCGTGCTGCACGCGCGGCCCTGGATCCTCCTGGGCTTCTGCATCCTGGTGGCGGCCGGCATTTACGGTCTGACGCAAACAGCCACTGATTCGGCGATCGAGCGTCTGGTCGTGGCCGGGGATCCGGTGGCGCAAACCACGCGCGATTTCGAGCGGGTCTTCCCGGAGGGCGAGCAGGCGATTCTCATGCTGGAGTCGCCGGATCCGTTCAGTGCTGATGCATTGCAGGGCGCCGGACGGCTCGAGCGTGATCTGAACAAAATACCGCAGGTCAGCGCACACAGCGTGATGACGCTGTTTCGCCACGGAGGACCTCCCGTGGATATCGGTCCGGACGACGCCGCGCGCCTGCGCGCATTCGCGACGGGAACGGCGCTGTTCCGTCGCGCCGGCCTGGTGGGCGATCATTACCTCGGCATCGCCCTCGATCTGCAGGTGAACTCCATCGCACAGCGCAATCGCGCGCTGGAAGCCATCGACGCGATCGTTTTGCCTCTCGGAAAAACCGGCCATCCGTTCAGCGCCATCCGGCGTGTCGGTTCACCGTGGCTCGATGCGTGGCTCGAGCGGCAGACCGGCAGCGCAACGAGGAAGTTCATGCCGCTATTCGGCGCCTTCCTGATGGCCTTGGTGCTGGCGGTGTATCGATCATGGCGCGCATTGGCCGCGATTCTTCTGACGCTGGGCGCGGTGGTGGCCATTGCACTTGGATTGGCGGACGTCTTCGGGTGGACGAACAGCGTGGTCTCGACCATTGTGCCGCTCACAGTGATGGTCACGACCACCGCGACGCTGGTGTACATCCATTCGCGCTACATGGAGCCGGATGACGCACCCGATGTGCAGGAGCATCAGGCACGGGCACTCACCAACAAGTTTCTGCCCTGCACCGCCTCAATGTTCGCAACCGCGGTCGGCTTTGCCGCGCTCGCAGTGTCGGACATCCGCCCCATTCGGGAGATGGGGTTGTGGACCGCGTGCGGAATCATCGTGGCTTGGGTGAGCTGCTTCACGCTGTTTCCGGCGCTGCAGTCGCTGCTGCATGCGCCGATGCGCTCCGGCGCGCTGCCGGCCGGCAATTGGTTCCGGGTTTTCGTCGACGTGCTGATTCCCATGACGCGACGTTACCGCTTGCTGCTGGTGGCGGGCGCGCTCCTGATGATGCTGGCTGGAGCGGCAGCCTTGTTCGGCATCCCGGGACGGTTCGCGCCGTTACGGCTCGAGACCGATGCGCTGACCTACGTCGATCCCGCCGAGCGCGTGGCATCCGACACACGGCGCTTCGAAAAATCCAACGGCCTGGATGTCATCGATCTGTGGTTGCGGACACGGCCCGGGCATGCATTGGACCCGGATTTCCTGCACGCCGTCGACCTGTTGAGCAGGCGACTCGAGCAGCACCCCGGAGTCGACGCGGTGGACGGTCCCACCTCCGTGCTGCGCTGGGCCCGTTACATCGCCTCGGGAACCGATCAATTGCCGGCCGCATCGGCCGAATGGCCGAAACTTGCCGCCGATCTCGAGCAGATCCTGCTCACCGAACCTGGTGCGCGCAGCTACGTCGACGTGGCGAACCTCGAGAGCGTGCGTCTCACCATCCGCGGGCGCGGGGAGTTGTTCGGTCCGCCCGGCGCCATGCGTCGGTTCGTCGAACAGACATGGGCGGCGCAGCAGCGCAGCGACCCGGCGCTGCGCGATGTTCACGGCACCGTCGCGGGCAAGGGGGTTGTTTCCGGGGAAATCACCGAACGCCTGCTGCCGACGCTGACGGAGAGCTTCGCGCTCACAGCGGGAGTCATATTCTTCGGTTTCCTGCTGGTATTCCGCAGCCCGTCCGCGCGCTTGATGACGATGATTCCCTCGCTGTTCGCGATCCTGTCGGTGTTCATCGTGATGCGCGTCGCCGCCATCCCGCTGAATATCGCGACCATCCTCATCGGCTCGACCGTGCTGGGTTCGACCGAGAACGACCAGGTGCACTTCTTCTATCATTTCCAGGAGAAGCGCGGTGGCGGCTCGACCGCCACCGCGCTGCGTCACGCCATGATGGTGGCGGGCCGCCCGATCCTGTTTGCCACCCTCATCAATGCCAGCGGCTTTTTGGCGCTGGCGCTGTCGGATCTGCCGCCCATGCGCCAGTTCGGCATCGTCTCTGCTTCCGCCTTCGTACTCGCGCTCCTCGCCGACTTCACCGCATTGCCGGCTGCGCTGTGGATTTTGAGCCGCGACGAGCGCGTCCGGGGTCGCACCTCCAATGCACCCGGTTGATCGATGACGCGGCGGTGCTGTGCCGCCGCCCTGCTCGTGACGTTCTGGCTGACCGGCATCGGCACGGTCGAGGCCGGCCTGGTCGACGCTCCCGGGGAGAATCTCGAGGTCTCCCTCGTCACCTACGGCCCCGGCGACATTTATTGGGAGCGATTCGGCCACAACGCCATCGAGATACGCGACGCTGCCAGCGGCCAGGCTGTGAATTTCAACTATGGCATCTTCGATTTTGACGAACGCGGCTTTTTGCTGAATTTCGCCCGCGGCCACATGCACTACATGATCGACGCGGTGCGCAGCGACCTGGACGAGCAATTCTACGTCGATGGCGGGCGTTCCGTGACGCGCCAGCAGCTCGCGTTGAGCGGTGCCCAGGCGGCCATGCTCAGGGATTTCCTGCTGTGGAACATGCTTCCGGAAAATGCGCGCTACAACTACGATTACCTGACCGACAACTGCAGCACCCGGGTGCGCGACGCGCTCAACAGGGTGCTGGACGGACGTCTGCAGCGGCTGTTCACGCAACGTGCCGCGGGCATGACCTATCGCGAGCAGATCGACCGGCTGATGGGCGGCCTTCCGTGGATGATGCTGCCGATGGATCTCGGCCTCGGACCGTTTGCCGACCAGCCGCTCACGAAGTGGCAGGAGAGCTTTTTGCCGGTGGTGCTGCAGGAACAACTTCGCTCCGCGCGCATCGGGGACGGCGACGGCGTCCCAAGGCCGCTGATCGCCGCCGAACAGGTGATCGCCCCGAACCGGCTGATCGCTCCGTCGGCGACGCCGCCGGACCTGCGTCCGCCGCTATCGCTGGCCGGACTGACGATAGCCGCACTGATCGTCGTCAGCCGGCGCCGCCTGCCGTTGGCGAACGCGACTTTGGCTGTTCTGTATTTGTTGCTGGCCGGCCTCGCCGGGCTCTTTCTTCTCGGACTGTGGGCCTTGACCCTGCATCGCGCGGCATGGGCGAATGCCAATCTGCTGCTGTTCAATCCGCTGGCATTCGCACTGCTGAGACCCGCGTGGCGCAGCCGCCGCGGCGTCGCCGCTTCTAGATTTGCGGGGATATTGATCGCCGCCCAGCTGTCCGCCGCCGCGTTCGCCGTGATGCTGCACGCGATGCCATTCGCGACGCAGCGGAATCAGCCCTGGCTGCTGTTCGCCATTCCCATCTGGTGCGCGCTTGCCTGGTCCTTGCTCGCACACGACCGTCGATTTCATGCACGTCAGCCGAGCGCGTGACACACCGCTTCGATTTTATTGCCGTCGCGTCCAACAAAGTGATACCGCGTGCGCGCGCTCGCAGATCCTACCAAGTGCGGCGGGCGGGATGAACTTCACTGCGTATCCACTGCGACAGCAGCCATTTCTCCGCTGCCGTCACCGGCATGCCCGCATGCAGACTGTCTTTGTGGCCGCGTCCGTCCGCGCCCAGGTTATGAAAATGCAGCAGATCACCGCGGCGGCCTTTGACGCCCAGCCGCAAGGCGGGAAAAGAGGTGCCGCCGCCGCCGTAATCGTCGTTCAAATACATCAGCACGGTCTGAGCGCGCTGGCCGCCATCAGCCAGCGATTGCTGCGCACCGGCGCCGCTTTCGTTGAAATAGTCCACGTGCGGCCTGAACTCCTCTCCCACGCGGTATCGCAGGATCTGCAGGAACTCGCCGTTCAGCTGCGGTATGCCGGAGACGCCGCTGATGCAGCGTTCGAGTGCCTCCAACACATGATCGTGCTGACGGGGAGAAAGCGTGACATGCCAGCTGTTACGCATCGGGTCGGCACGCACCTCGCCGGTACGAGCATCGACGATCTGCGAAGGCTGCACCAGCGGCGCCGCCAGATTGATCACCGCATCCAGCACCAGCGGATGAATCACCCCGGGTAGTCGTCGAATCAGCGGCGAGTCGTGCAGTGTTTCGGCAGTGGGTGGCCGAATGTATGACGCGAATTGCGGCAGCGCCTCTTCCAGCAAAAGCCAGTTGATGTTCATCACCGACCGCTGTCCTGTCACGGGGGACGCGGGCTTCGGCTTGCGCAGATGCTCCTCCAGCCGCCGGCCGAGATATTGGGTGCGCGCCGCTTCACTGCGGCTGATCGCCGCGGCATGCGATGGATCAGGCGCGCCACCGATTCCTTCGGCATAACACCACACCAGGGCATAAGCGGCGGCGGCATCGCCGCGTCGGGCAGACGCGTCCAGCAACGGACGGATCAGATCCCAGCGCCGATGGCAGGCGCTCAGCAGTGCCAGTTGGCGCAGCGCGCCGGCGTCCCCCATTCGCGCCGCAGCCAGGAGATAACGCAGGCCGGTGTCCCGATCGTCCATTTGTAGCGCGGCAAAGCCGTGCAGTTCGCCGAGCAGCAGATTGGCCTGGATGTGGGTCGCCGCCAAGGGTTGCAGCAATGCGATGGCCTGATGCCGGTCGCGCGGGCACCGGCGCCCGTCGATGAGCATGACGGCAAGTGTCATTTGCGCCGCGATGAGTTTTTGTGCGGCTGCCAGACGCAGCCAATGCACGCTCTCATCGAATCGTCCGCGCTGGTGCAATACGGAACTCAGAGCGTACTGAGCGTCAGCGTCGCCCGATTTTGCAAGCGCGGCCGCTTCCTCGTACGAAATGCTCTGCGCCATCGACAGCTCCTTATTCACCGCAGGCCCGGGAATTATATCGGGAATTGAGAACCACGACGACCCCGCTGTCATCAGGCGGTTCCTTCCGATGTGCGAACTTCGGCGATCCAGTTTCGCTGGTGGCGCGCCAGGCGTGCCAGTGATTCTTCCGGATATTCGTGCGACCTGCCGGGCGCAACCGGAAAACCGGGGCCTTCGACGAGGCCCAGGGCCCAGGCAATCCGGCTATTTGCGGGAATGCTCCGAATCCTGCATTCGCCCGACAGCCGCCATCGCTGCGGCAAGCGCGAGGATCAGGCTGGCCACGCCAACCAACGTGGTCCAGGAAGTTTCGTACAGATTGAGGGTAATCACCTTGTTGCACAAGGCCATCAGAGCGGTCTGCACGATCAGGGCCGTGTTGACCTCGTGTGACGCAAGTAGATGTCGCAGAATCTTGAGCAGTTCAACGCCGACTAGAACCGCAACAAACAGTCCGAACACATCAAACAGCGCCTTCGGTTCAGCTGCAAATTCACGGACGCTGCGCAGATCGTCGACGAGGGACCATGCGACGAGCGCTGTGCCGAACGCAATCGTCGCCATGAGCAGAACCATCAGCACGCCAACGACCCCACGCTCAAACAGACCTGCAAGTTTATCCATTCGGACCTACATCCCCTCTCGATTGCATAGATCCCGCAAGTATCATTTCGCGGCTGACAGCGGTTTGCTCTAGACTTAGTCGCCAGCAGAGCCAGTCGAGCACGCCGCTGCGAGGATCATGCATTGCCACCGCCTGTACCCGCAAGTATTTGCAGGTACTTGCGCCTTTTTGCCCGCGGATGGCGCCGAGGATCTGCCGCCGCGCAGTTTCGGACGGGGCGCGCATAGGTCTGGCCCAAGAGGTCGTCGTACACCTTTGGCGGGCGTACCCACGCTACGATGCTCGCTTGAAGTTCTCCACGTGGATGTATCGGATTGCCCTGAACGCCGCAATCTCGTGGCGAGACTCCGGTCGCAGGTACGGACTCCGATCTGGCTCTCTTGCCCATCGAAACATTGGACGGAATTGGACCGGTACGAAGCCGCGAGCGTCCGCCTCGCTTGCAATATTCGCGTGAATTGGAAGCCTTGCGCGCCGACGTCTTTATATCCGGCGAACTGCGCCAGTTCGCTCATCCATATGTGCGACCCCGCCGCCGCCATCGGCAGATGTGAAATCGCGCTCCGCCACTTCACAGTTTGCAAACAAAGCCGCCAATGCCGTTGGCCGGCGCCATCCACTCTGTTCTAATGTGCTTCTCATGACGGCCTCGCTGGCCGGCACGATTCAAAGGGCAAACCCGTCGCGAGGCGGGGACGCAAAGCCTCCGGCTTTCATGCGGTGACGCGAAAGTAGCGGGGTTGCCAACGATACCGTCGTTGTCGGCGCATGGCCCGCGCACTTTTTGGGAGCGATAGGCCATGACGCATCGATACTCGATTCCGGCGCGCGCTATGCGCACCGTGCCCGTACTCACTGTTGTACTCGCGCTCAGCGCCTGTGGCGTCGGCGGCAATGGCGGTGCATCGCAGACCGCGGCTGCACAGCTGACAGGTGCGGGTTCGGTGCAGTTTCAGGGCATGTCCCTGCCGGCGGCGGCGGGGGACGTGCAGGCCGAACCACTATTTCACGTGGCGCCCGTGGTGTTGGCGGAGCCCGGAGAACTCGATGCGGCCCAACCGGATGCCTCGGCCGCCGTAGGGCCGCACCGGCAGGCTGTCACCGCCGAACTGTCGCAACTGTCCACCCGCCATCTGACACAGGGCGCAATCGAGTCCGTGCTGCGCGATGGCATCGTGCCGACCGATGTGTCGGCCGAGAGCACGGGTGCCACCCCGCTGAGCACGGGCACCGTGGTCACGACTTATACGCCCGCGCAAATTCGCGCCGCGTATGGCTTGCCGGGTCTGCCGGCGACCGGCGCCACGCTGACCTCGCTGCAGGCCGCACAACTGGGTGCCGGACAGACGATCTATATCATTGATGCGCAGGACGACCCGAACGCGGCCGCCGAGCTGGCCACCTTCAATCAGACCTTCGGCCTGCCGATCTGCGGCACCGCCAGCATCGCCGCGGGTGCCGCGCTGCCGTTGCCGGCTGCCGCCACCAGCGGTTGCGTATTTGCGGTGGTACATAGTACTGCCTCGGGCGCCATGACGGCCGCGGCTCCCGCCTACAGCTCCGGCTGGGCCACCGAGATAGCGCTCGATGTGCA
>Ga0181519_10005407_pt1 | contig 10211 bp, 9 predicted proteins | sample PEATcosm2014_Bin_26_FD_121102 | JGI IMG/M metagenome (GOLD analysis project Ga0181519, IMG submission 121102) | Peatland microbial communities from MTU Mesocosm Facility, Houghton, MI, USA - PEATcosm2014_Bin02_10_metaG | ecosystem: Environmental > Terrestrial > Soil > Wetlands > Peat | place...
CCTCACCGTCATCTCCGACTCCGAACTAATGGTCAAGCAGATGCAGGGCAAGTACAAAGTAGCCAGCCCCATCCTCCGCCCGCTCTTTGAAGAGGCCCGCAAGCTCTCCCGCACCATTCCCAAATTCGAGATGCGCCACACCCTCCGCGGAGGCAACAAGCACGCCGACCGCCTGGCCAACGAAGCCATGGACAAAGGCATGGGAAAATCGGCGATCCCCCAAGTCGGCAAGCCAAACGACTTCGAAGCCATGCGACAGCAAGTCAGCAAGCCGGTGAGTCTGCAAGTCAACAAGCCAGCGAGTCAGCCCGCCCCCAAGCCCACCCGCCAGATCTTAGAAGGCTACGTAAAAGGCGGCGTAGTCCACCTCTTAGAAGGCGAACTCCCCGACGGCATCTTCGTAAAAATCATCAAGGAATAGTTAGACGAAGTCTTCTTCTTTCGCAGCCAATTGCAGCCCAAAGACGATTACTCGGTCCAATCTTTGCGTGTAGTGACTCGTAGATTCTTGATGTTCTTCACCACGACGGCTTGAGCAGCCCCACGCACGTAATTTTCTAAAGGACAAATGGTGAAGTCCGCGTAAAGGGCCTTGCTACCATCTTCAGCTAGATATTTGGAAATAAGTGGGTCGTTGTAGTCAAACGAAAACTCATGGTGCGTTCCGATGTGCCAGATGCGGGCTTGGCCGTCACCCGTATAGAGTATCGCTCGACCATGAATCACTCGGCACGACTGGGCAGAGGTCGGCAATGCATCCAGGATTGGAAGGGCAAAGATGAAAAGCAGAATGAAACGCACGACTATGCCTCGCAAGTTGCAAGCATCAGCGAATATAGCATGGCTAGAGACTGACTCGCCGGTTGGCCCTCGATAAGGTCGAAGGCCGGATGCCCTAGGATCCCTCGCTCTTGGGGACCTGAGAAACCACGAACCCAAAGGGCCGGCTGTCTCAAATTCCTTGTTCCCTTGGAGAGTTCATGGCCAACACAGAACAATCACCGTCAACACGGCCCAGAAAAACCGTCGCCGTTTTGCAGATAATTACGAGTCAGCGGCGCATCATGTGAATTGAGTCGGGCGCCAGGGTCAGATCCCTGAGGAGGAACGTGACAGATCAAAGCGAATATCGGAAAAAAGCGTCCTAACTCCTTTAATGTCAATATTCTGCTGGTAACTCACCTGTAATGAGGATTTTGCAGCGACATGCCACGCGTAACACATTGAAAAAAGATATTTTATTCACAGAATATGGGTGGGGGGTACCGAGTCCTTTAGTCCCTAGTCCCTAAGTCCCTACCCTTATGCTTTCCTGCCCAGGTCATCCCTACAAGCGTGATCTCCGCCCGCGTATCGGCGGACGAAACGATTCGAGACTTGCCGCCACTATTCCCTGCACGAACGAAGAAGAGGAGAGTCAACATGAGCGCTACACAGCAAGCCGTCCCCACAGCTCCCACACCATTCGCACCGGAAGGTTACTGGGAAACGATCTTGGCCTACATCGTAACTCTGGCGAGAGAGGTCAACTCCGCCGCATTCGGTGGGCCCACCGATGTTCAACACGCAACACTCTTTGCAACCGCGGAAGCGGCCAGCAAATTGGAAGAAGCTCTACCCTCGTTTATCGAGAAACTCAGGACCGCCGCTGTCGGCCCGATGGCCGCGGCAGCCCTTGCCACCCAGGCGCAACCCGGAGAAAGCGGCGTCGCTTCCCAGGTGAGCCCGCGAGCTGTCGAAAAGGTCAACTGCGCACTCCTTGCGGAAGAGATAATAAAGGCCCAAAACGCTGGCGTCCGATTCACTCTCAAACAGCAACACCAATTTGAGGCACCTTGCCCCAACGTGGCATCGCTCTTCGACAATGGAGGCGGCGGATTTCCGAGGCCGTAGTCTCGAGCGTTTCGACCCGCCATTTGAGCCGGGATCTTGAGATCTCTAACTTGTTGTTTCCCATCCTTGCAGCATAAGGCCGCCGCACGGATGGGAAATCACAAACCTCCGCTCAACCGGCTAGTCCCGAGTACCTAGTCCCTTAGTCCCTGCTTTATCAGTCCCTCAGCCCCTGCCCTTATGCTTTCCTGCCCAGATCATTCCGCCAAGCATGTCCGTCGTCCGCAAGCAAGTGATCCCCGCACTCGGGCCCCCAGCTTCCCGCTTCGTAATTCGGAAACTTCTCAGGATTCTTGGCCGCCCAAGCCTCCAGCACAGGCGTATACAGCGCCCACGTAGTCTCCACGCCGTCGCGATGGGCAAAAAGCGTCTGATCGCCCAGCATCGCATCCAGCAGCAGCCGCTCATAGCCGTTGGCGCTCGATTTCCCAAAGGCCGCCGCGTAGTCGAAGTCCATGTTTACCGGGCAGACAGCCATCTCCGGCGTCGTCGGCACCTTGGCTCCAAAGCGCAGCGCAATCCCCTCATCCGGCTGAATGCGAATCGTGAGCAAATTCGGCTGAATCACCTGGCAGGCCGCTGTATGCGCAATCCTGTCAAAGATCAAAAGCGGCGGCTGTTTGAACTGGATGCTGATCTCCGTCGCTCTCTGCTTCATCCTCTTACCCGCCCGTAGATAGAAGGGAACCCCAGCCCAGCGCCAGTTCTCAACCTCAAGTTTCACCGCCGCATAAGTCTCCGTTCCCGACTCGCGGCTAACTCGATCCTCTTCGCGATAACCCGCAACATGTTGGCCATCGATCTCTCCCGGCCCATACTGCCCGCGCACCGCATTCAAAATCGGAATCGAAGGGATCGCCCGCCAGACCTTCAGCTTTTCGCGCCGCACGCTCTCTGACTCAAAGCTCGATGGCGGCTCCAGAGCTACCAGACTTAGTAGCTCCATCACATGATTCTGCACCACGTCGCGCAGTGCGCCCGCCTTCTCGTAAAAAGGTCCGCGGCCCTCGACACCAAGTGTTTCGGCCACTGTAATCTGCACCTGGTCAATGTAATTGCGGTTCCAGATCGGCTCGAAGATCCCGTTGGCAAAACGGAAGACCAATATGTTCTGTACCGTCTCCTTGCCCAAATAGTGGTCGATGCGGAAGACCTGGCTCTCGTCGAAGACGGCGTTCACCTGACGGTTCAGCTCGCGCGCCGACTCCAAATCGTGGCCAAAAGGCTTCTCAATTACGATGGCCACTTTGCCCTGCTCCGGGTGCGCCATCCCTTGCGCGCCGAGGTTCTCGACAATCCCGGCGAAAAACTCCGGCGCTGTCGCCAAATAAAAGAGACGATCGCCGCCAATGCCCTTCTCTTGCGCGATTCGATCTAACTCCGTCTTCAGTCCAACATAATCCCCTGAGTTATCGAAGCGCAGCGCAAAGTAACTGATCTTTCCGGCGAACTCATCCAGCTTTGCGTCGCCCGCTCCAACTCCGCCAAACTCGACAACTCCAGCGCGCATATCCGCGGCAAACTCATCGCCCAGCGGCCGCCTCGCAACGCCCACAATGGCAAACTTCTCCGGCAGCAGCCCAGCCTGCTCCAGGTGAAAGAGCGCCGGAAGTAGCTTACGCTTCGTCAGATCGCCCGAAGCTCCAAAGATCACCAGGATTGCCGGCTCGGGAATTCTCTCATTACCGTGGGGGACCTGCGATAGATCCTCACGTCGAACGCTCATCTCGACTGTTGCCATAAACTGAACCGCCTCCGGCGCCCGTCGAGCGCCGATCGTAACAACTAACTTGTCACTGCCTGCTCTTTCTTCACCGCATGCCCGCCAAACTCATTGCGCATGATCGCCAGCATCCTGTCGGTGAAGTTATTATCTTCGCGTGAGCGGATACGTCGCATTAATGACTCGGTAATTACCGGTGCAGAGACATTCAACTCAATCGCCTCAAAGACCGTCCAACGTCCTTCGCCCGAGTCCTCGACAAACGCCTCCAGCCCCTCCAGCGCAGGATTCTTCCTCAGCGCATCGGCCGTCAGATCCAGCAGCCAGCTACGAACCACGCTTCCATAACGCCAGATCTGCGCAATCTGCGGCAGGTTCAAGTCCAGCTCTTCCTTCTTCTCGAGAATCGTAAACCCCTCGGCATAGGCCTGCATCATTCCATATTCAATCCCATTATGAATCATCTTCACAAAGTGCCCCGCGCCGCCGGGACCAACATGCCCCCACCCCCTGTCGGCCGCAGGAGCCAGCGTCTCAAAGATTGGCCGCAGGTACTCGACCGGCTCCTTATCTCCGCCGATCATCATGCTGTAGCCTTCCTTCAGCCCCCACACCCCGCCCGATGTACCCACGTCGACAAATTGCAGCCCGTTGGCACCAACTTCTTCGTGCCTGCGCATTGTGTCTTTGTAGTTTGAGTTGCCGCCGTCGATCAGAATATCGCCGGGCTTCAATAGCGGCGCCAACTTGGCAATCGTCTGATCTACCGGGTCACCCTGCGGCACCATCATCCAGATCGCTTTCCGGCCCTCCAGCTTCTGTGCGAGCTCCTCTAGGCTCGAAGCACCGACGTTCCCAGAGGCTGCGAGCCGAGCCACCGCCTCAGCGTTGAAGTCGAACCCCACCACATGGTGGCCGCCCAATCGAAGCCGCTCCGCCATGTTGCCGCCCATCTTGCCCAAACCGATCAATCCAAGTTGCATTGCACACCTCCAATGATCTTCTTTTGCCCCCTCGATCGAACGGAATCTGAGGCTTCGGTTGCCTCAAACAATCCCATTGGTCCTTCCTGGCCGCAGACACTGGGTTAGATGACAGCTGCGTCACGCGGGATTCCACCGGATGATGACCTTCGTTCTGCTCTGGCGGCTTTTCAATGGTCTGACCACTCAGGTACAATAAGAAAGACTTCACCGCACGCAGCGGATATATTGGGTGTCTTGGGAGAATCTATGCCGGAAGCATCGTGTGACATCGGCCTGATCGGCCTTGCCGTCATGGGACAGAACCTCGTCCTCAACATGAACGACCACGGATTCAAGGTGGCCGTCTTCAACCGCACAACCTCAAAAGTGGACGACTTCCTGGCCAATGAAGCCAAGGGGACAAAGGTCGTCGGAGCTCACTCGGCCCAGGAGCTGGCGAGCCTGCTCAAACGCCCCCGGCGCGTGATGCTGATGGTCAAGGCCGGCGATTCCGTCGATCAGACCATCGAACACGTGCTGCCTTATCTGGAGGCTGGCGACATCATCATCGACGGCGGCAATTCGCTCTTCACCGACTCCAATCGCCGCACTGCCGCATTGGCAGCAAAGGGCATCCTTTTCATCGGCACCGGCGTTTCGGGCGGTGAAGAAGGCGCGCGTTTCGGCCCCTCGATTATGCCAGGCGGAAATCCGGCCGCATGGCCTCATGTGAAGGCGATCTTCCAGGCAATCGCCGCAAAGGTGGATGATGGAAAGACTCCCTGCTGCGACTGGGTCGGTGAAGCCGGCGCCGGCCACTTCGTCAAGATGGTGCACAACGGCATCGAGTACGGCGATATGCAGCTGATTTGCGAAGCCTATGACCTGCTCAAGCGCGGTCTCGGCCTCACAGCAGATGAGCTGCACAAGGTTTTTGCCGAATGGAATAAGGGTGAGCTGGATAGTTATCTCATTGAGATTTCCACCGCTATCTTTGCCATGAAGGATGAAGACGGCCAGCCGCTCGTCGACAAGATTCTCGACACTGCGGGACAAAAGGGCACCGGTAAGTGGACAGTTATCAGCGCACTCGACAACGGCCAGCCTGTAACTCTGATCGGCGAGTCAGTCTTCGCACGCTGTCTCTCGGCGCTGAAGGATGAGCGCGTGGCAGCGTCGAAGATCCTCTCCGGGCCGGCGCCGAAGATCGTTGGCGGCGATCGCGATGCATTCATCGAGGATGTGCGACGCGCGCTCTATTGCTCTAAGATCGCCTCTTATGCCCAGGGCTATATGCTTCTCAGAGCCGCGGCAAAAGAGAACAAGTGGAATCTGAATATGGGCGGCATTGCCCTGATGTGGCGCGGCGGATGCATCATTCGCAGCCGCTTCCTGGGCAAGATCAAAGAGGCATTCGACAAGAATCCCAATATCGAAAATCTCCTCCTCGACAGTTTCTTCTCAAACTCGCTCAACAGCTATCAGGCTTCATGGCGCAAGGCAGTGGGTCACGCCATCGAGCTCGGCGTGCCCACTCCGGCGTTTTCCACCGCGCTGGCCTTCTTTGACGGCTATCGCGCTCCCCGGCTGCCCGCCAACCTGCTCCAGGCGCAACGCGACTATTTTGGCGCGCACACCTATGAGCGCGTCGACCGGCCGCGCGGCGAATACGTCCACACCAACTGGACCGGCACCGGTGGCCGCGTCTCATCTACCACTTACACTGTTTAGTTGATTTTGTAAGTCCATCTAACTTAGTTCGGCGGCGCGTCGGAAGATACGCCGCCGAACTGCTATTCACAATACGCCAAGGCTCACCAGCTCGGTCCGCAAGCTCCCCAAACCTTCAAACTGGATACCCTTCATTCCCTGAGCCACCGCCGCCGCCACATTCTCCGTCCGGTCATCGATGAAGAGAATCCGCTCTGCCGGCCTGCCAAGAATCTCCAGCGCCCGTTTATACATCGCCGGCTCCGGCTTGCGCAAACCGAGATAACACGAACTTAATTCCACTTTGAAGAATTTGCGCAGTCCAAAGCGCTCGAAGCGATACTCGTTCGTCTCGCGCGCCTCGTTGTTCAATGCTCCCAACAGACATTTGTTTGCAGCGGCAAGCTCCCCAAGAATCTGCAACGCGCCATCCGGCAATATCTTTGACTGCGCGCAGATGGCAGCAAAAAACTCATCAGCGGAAAAACTGCGCGGCTCGTAAAAGACCGTTTCGCCGAGGTAGCTCGCGGCGGAAACTGCGCCTACTTCCCAAGCCGCATAGGGCTTCGTATGTCGAGCTTCAAACTCCGCCACGTCCAGATGAAACTGTTCCAGCACCCGCGCGCGCTCACAATGGTCCCAGCCGTTGGTAAGCAGGACCCCACCCACATCGAAGAGAATCACGTCGAAGAGATACAACGGCGCCTCTCATCCACATACTGTGGATTCTGTTTCTTACTTTCGAACTAAGTTTTCTCTGAATTCCTGACAATTACGCCGGATTCGACGAGCCATCACCGCAGAGATACTTCGCCTCGATCGCCATCACCTTTTTGAACCGGCGCTGAAATCGCTCTTCGTTTGCGATGAACTGCGCGCCAATGAACCTATCTACGATCTCAAAGGCAAGTGCCGATCCAATGATACGCGCGCCGAGCACGCAAACATTCATATCGTCATGTTCGACGCCTTGGTGAGCCGAATAAGTGTCGTGGCACATCCCGGCGCGAATTCCCGGAATCTTGTTGGCAGCCACGCACACACCGACACCCGAGCCGCAAATCAGGATCCCGCGCGGTGCATCGCCCCGCTTCAACGCAGCGCCAACCTTTTCGGCAAAGTCAGGATAATCGGATGGCTCGGTGTTATAAGCTCCAAGATCCACCACTTCGTGGCCGGCCTTGGCGAGATAGGCGCGTACCTCTTCCTTCAGCGAAAATCCCGCGTGATCTGAACTGATAACGAGCTTCAATGCAGATTCCTTTCTGTTTCGGGCAGAGTTAGCGTACTTCGCGGAGTTAGCAATCCTGGGCTTTTACTTACTGTGTCAGCACGCACAGAACGCGGCTAACTCCGCTACCCTCGTTACGTTCACTTCACCAGCTTCTTCGCCCGCGCCGCCACATTTTCCGCGCTAAAGCCAAGCTCCGCCATCACCTTCGGGCCCGGCGCAGAGGCACCGAAACGGTCAAGTCCAAGGACGCCGCCTTTTTCGCCGACGTACTTCCACCAGCCGGCGGTCGCGGCCGCCTCGACTGCGAGCTTCGGCACGCCTGCCGGCAATACGCCCGACTTATATTCCGCCGATTGCTCTTCGAAGATCTTCCAGCTCGGGAAGCTCACGACTCGCGCTGTGATTCCCTCGGCGGCCAGCAGCTTCGCGGCCTCCACACACGGCCAGACTTCAGATCCGCTGCCGATCAGAATCACCTTTGGCGCGGCTGCATCCACCAGCACGTAGGCGCCCTTGCTCACACCGGCATAGATGTCCTGCGACGTGGGATCGATCACCGGCAGGTCCTGACGGCTGAGCGCAAAGAAGCATGGCTTCTTCCGCTCCAAAGCCAGCCTCCACGCCGCCACAGTCTCATTGGCGTCTGCCGGATGAAGGTCTGTCATTCCCGGAATCGCCCGTAATCCCAGCAGTTGCTCGACCGGCTCGTGGGTCGGTCCGTCCTCGCCCACGCCGATCGAGTCGTGCGTGTAGACAAACAGCGAGTGTACTTGCATCAACGCGGCCAGCCGCATTGCTGGCTTTGCGTAGTCGGAAAACACAAAAAATGTCGAAGCAAAAGGAATCAGCCCGCCATGTGCCGCCATTCCATTCACCGCGGCTGCCATGGCAAACTCGCGTACGCCAAAGAAGACATTTCTTCCTGCCGCGTCTTCGTGGAAGCTGACGCCAGGCTTGAAGATCGTCTTGGTCGACGCAGTCAAATCGGCTGCTCCGCCAAAGAGCTCGGGCACAACCTCGGCAATCGCGTTCATCACTGTGCCGCCTGCCGTGCGTGTGGCCTGAGCCTTGCCCGGCGTGAAGCTCGGCAGCGCTTTTTCCCAGCCGGCCTTGAACTCGCCGCGTTGCGTGCGCTCAAACTCCGCCGCCAGCTCAGGAAACGTCGCGGCATAGCCCGCGAACAGCTTTTTCCAATCAGCCTCGAGTTCGGCCCCACGCCCAATTGCTTTGCGCCAGTTCGTGAGTGCATCCTCTGGCACAACAAAGCTTTGGTCTTCGGGGAAGCCAAAGAACCTTTTTGTTGCAGCCACGGCCTCAGCGCCCAGTGCCTCGCCATGCGCCTTGCTCGTCCCGGCCTTCGGACTTCCATAGCCGATCACCGTTCGGACCGCAATGAACGAAGGCTTGCCGGTTTCGGCCTGAGCCGCGGCGAGTGCCGCCTCCAGAGCCGCAAGGTCGTTGCCATCGGCCACACGCTGCACGTGCCAGTTGTAGGCCTCGAATCGCTTCAGCACATCCTCGGTGTAACTCAGGCTCGTCGGCCCATCCAGCGAAATCAGATTATCGTCGTAGAGCAGCGTCAGCTTGCCCAGGCCCAGCGTTCCAGCCAGCGAAGCGGCCTCGTGCGAGACGCCTTCCATCAGGTCGCCATCGCCCAGCATCGCGTAGGTATGGTGATCAACGACGTCAAATCCCGGGCGGTTGTACACGGCCGCCAGATGCTTCTCCGCCATCGCCATGCCAACAGCCATTCCGACGCCTTGACCCAGCGGACCGGTCGTCACCTCCACGCCGTCTAGGTGTCCGCGCTCCGGATGGCCCGGCGTCCGCGAACCCCACTGCCTGAAGCCCTTCATGTCATCCAGCGTCACGTCATAGCCAGACAAAAACAGCGACCCATAGAGCAGTGTCGAAGCATGCCCATTCGACAGCACAAATCGGTCACGGTCCGCCCACTTCGAGTGCTTGGGATTGTGCTTCATCAGCTTGTTGAAGAGCAGATACGCAAGGGGTGCCAAGCCCAGCGGAGCGCCAGGATGGCCGCTATTGGCCTTCTGCACTGCATCCACTGCCAGCAGCCGCAGAGTGTTGATGGAGAGTTGTTCAAGAGCCGGTGAGACGACAGAGCTTTCCGCGAGGCTGGAGGTCATATGACTGCGAGGTCCCTTCATTGAAGCGCAAAGCGCGCCATTAGGTCGATTGATGGGTTTTCGCCGGGCGATTGCGGTACGTTGGCGTCAACCCTCACCTCTATATTGTAACCAAGCCGGCAGCCCCGTTCGGGTCGACGCCCCCTCCCGATCGCCGCCATCGACCAACATTGGAGACATCCGCAGGTGGGTCCAGACCGAGACGACACCTGACAAGAAAAGCAACCCGGCCCGCCAAGCATTCGATGTTGTGTGACTGTCTATGGTTTCTTCCCCGGCCCGGCCATTAACCCGAATCCCTTCAGCCTCCTGTGGCATCCATCCAAGTGCAGAGTGATGCAGCCTGATGGAAACACCGCGTTTCCAGGCTCGCTGGCCCGACCGCTTCCCATCAGCAGGCCGACATCCAATTGAACCACGCAAACCGATCTCAAGGAGATTCGCCTCATGGCTTTCGAACTAGCTCCCCTTCCTTACGATTACGCGGCACTCGAACCCTTCATCGATACAGAAACGATGAAGATCCACCACGGCAA
>Ga0181519_10005409_pt1 | contig 10210 bp, 8 predicted proteins | sample PEATcosm2014_Bin_26_FD_121102 | JGI IMG/M metagenome (GOLD analysis project Ga0181519, IMG submission 121102) | Peatland microbial communities from MTU Mesocosm Facility, Houghton, MI, USA - PEATcosm2014_Bin02_10_metaG | ecosystem: Environmental > Terrestrial > Soil > Wetlands > Peat | place...
CGACCACTTCACCACCGTCGATACCGCTATATCGAACCGGGCCGCTACCGTCCGGCAGCTCTCGCCCCGCAGTACCGCTGCTATCACTCGCTTCCTCAAATCATTGGATAGGGGACCGCTCATCGATGCTGGCCTCCTTCCCAGCCAGCATCTTGAATCACATTCCCAGCCCTAACGGAATCCCCTTCCGATTCGGCTTAGGCTTGAAACGCTCTAATACATCAGCCAGCCGCCGGACACGTTGATGGTGGCGCCGGTGATGTAGCTGGCGTGGTCCGAGGCCAGGAACACCACGGTGCCGGCCAGGTCCGACGGCGGCGCCATGTAGCCCATGGGAATCGGCGCGATCTGGGCCGCCAGCTGCTCCTCGGTGAGGCCGCTACGCAGCATCGCCGTGTCGACCGCGCCGGGCGACACCGCGTTGACGGTGATCTTGTCCTTGGCGTAGGTGCGGGCCAGGCCGCGCGTCAACGAGACGATGCCGCCCTTGGTCGCGGCGTAGACCACCGAGCCGCCGAACCCGCCCGTCCACCAGCCCTGCGAGGTGAAATTGATGATGCGGCCGCCGCGCCCCTGGGCGCGGAACGCGCGGCCGGCGGCGCGATTGAGGAAGAACGTCGCCTTGAGGTTGATGTCGTGCTGGAAGTCCCAATCTTCCTCGGTCACCTCGTCGACATGGGCGCGGCGGATCAGAACGCCCGCGACATGCGCCAGAACGTCAAAGCGGCCGAACCTGTCCTGCACGTCTTTCAGCAGCGCCTCGTGCTCGGCGATGGCGCGCAGATCGAAGGCGCGCGCGAAATGCGGCCCGCCCTCCATTTCCGCCACCACCGAGTTGACCGGCTCCTCTTTGACATCGATGGCGGCAACCCGGGCGCCGGCCTTGGCGAAGGCCAGCGCCACTTCCCGGCCGATCCCACCGGCGGCGCCCGTCACCACCACGCCCTTGCCCTCGAGGCCCGCGCCGACGCTCCAGCTCACGATGACGCACTCCCTGTCGCTCCCGGCCTTTCCGGCCGGTTCAATTCGGATTCGTTATCACGAAATTGAACCGTTATCATGCCCAATTCGAGCCGCTTTCAAGTACGGGGAGAGCCATGACAACAGCGAGTTTGCAGGGACGGGCGGCGGTGGTCACCGGAGGGGCGCGCGGGATCGGCGATGCCATCGTCCTGAGCCTTCTCGCGGTCGGTGCCACGGTCTTTTCGCTCGACAAGATTGTGCCGACCGTGCCTCGTGCCGGGGTTCGCTACCTGGAGACCGACATCACCGACCCCGCCAATGTGGCGACATCCTTCGCCACCATCGAACGCGAGGCCGGACGCATTGACGTGCTGGTCAACAACGCCGGCATCCAAAAAGTCGGGATGATCGGCACGATGTCCTTTGCGGATTGGTCGGCGGTGATCGCGACCCACCTCAACGGATTCTTTCTATGCGCTTCGCAGGCGGTGCCGCGCATGGTGGCGGGCAAGCGCGGCGGCGCCATCATCAGCATCGCCTCCACCGCGGCCTTTGTCGGCATTCCCGGTCGCGGCCCCTATTGCGCCGCCAAGGCCGGCATCGTCAGCCTGACCCGTGTGCTGGCGATCGAAGTCGCCTCGTCGGGCATCCGCGTCAACGCGGTGGCGCCGGGCTTCACGCGGACCCAACTGATCCAGCAGGCCCTCGACGACGGGTCGCTGCGCGAGGAATGGATGCTCGAGCGCGTGCCGCTGGCGCGGCTCGCCACGCCCGACGAGATCGCCAATGTGGTCCGCTTCCTTGCCACCGACGAAGCCAGCTACATCACCGGCCAGACCATCGTCGCCGACGGCGGCTGGACCATCCAAGGCGTCAATCAGGCGCCGGACTATTTGCGCAACCCGGGCGGCGCGGCCGCGCGATAGGCGATCTGTGTCCTATTCGCCGACCGGCGCGGCGGAACGCACAGGCGCGTTCGTGGCGACGGCAGGGCCGCTCCAGGGCCGGGCGCAGGAGCGGCCCAGCACGAAGGTGGTGGGCAGGCGGATGCGCCGGGCAGGCAGATCCGATCCGGCGCGGATCCGCTCGAGCAGCAATTGCGCGGCGGTGCGCCCCATCTCGTCGATATCGCGGGTGATCACCGCGAGCGGGCCGGGATAGTTCAGCGACAGATCCGTGCGGTCGCAGGTGATCACCGAAATCTGGTCGGGAATGACCATCCGCTGCTGCTGGATCACGCGCAAGGTGCCGGCCAGGAACTGGTTGCCGCCGGCGATCAGCGCGGTCGGCGGATCGCGCAATTGCAGCAGCGCGGAGGCGTCGCGGAAGCCGACATCGGGGGTGGGGCTGTGGGCGCGGATCAGGTCGCGCGGGCAAGCGACGCCGCGCCGCTCGAAAGCCTCGACGAAGCCGCGGACCCGTTCGCGGCCGGGCAGAATCTCCTCGCCGAAGGTGATCAGTCCGACGCGGCGGTGGCCGAGCTCGATAAGATAGTCGACCGCCTGGTCCATGCCGGTGGCGTGATCCGTCAGCACCGCGTCGATGTCGAGCCCGATCTCGCGGTCGAGCAGCACCGAAGGCACGCGCAGGGTGCGCAGCCGGTCGAGGCAGCGCGGGTCGCGTTCGCTGTTGATGGTCATGATGATGCCGTCGACGCGGCCGTGCTGCATCGTGTCGATGGCCTCGGCCTCGCGGTCCGCATTGCCGCCGGTATTGACCAGGTGCAGCGAGTAGCCATGCTCGCGCAGATCGGATTCGGCCGCCTTGAACAGCATCGAATGAAGCGGGTTCGAAATGTCGCTGATGATAAAGCCGATTGTCAGCGTATTACGCCGTCGCATGCCCTGGGCGCGGGCGTCGGGCATGAACCCGAGCTCGCTGATGGCCGCGCGAACCTTGTCGAGCGTGGCGGGGCGCACCGTTTCCGGCGCGTTCAGGGTCCGTGAAACGGTTCCAACCGAGACCGCCGCCCGGCGGGCGACATCGCGGATCGTGGACGGGCGCTGCGTTGCTCTTGCCACTCAAATCACCCATTGGCCGGCGCCATAAAATGGTACCGCAATCGCCCATATCCGCACCAGCGCCACGGGTATTGGCGCTAATCCGGCGATTTCTGCTACTCCAGCGGTTCCGGCGCGCCATCCGCCGTCGCCGTGGCCGTCTTCCACCCGTTTCGAAACGCCGGGCGCCTTGACCCCTACCCCCTCGCACGATATCTTGGAAACGATATCATTTAGAAATTCCGGGTAACCGGGCGGGCTTTGGGGAAGGCAACGTCGGATGTCGCAGCTCCGGGTGGAACGCATCGAGTGCGTGGCGCTCTCGATGCCCCTGCCGCGCACCTTCCGCGGCAGCAATTACTTCATGACCCACCGCTGTACCATCATTACGCGGGTCTATACCGCCGAGGGGATCGTCGGCGAATGCTATAACGGCGACGAATTCGAGACCCAGGGCGAAGTCCTCAAGATCATCACCGACGAAATCGCGCCGCGCCTCAAGGGCATGGACGCTTTCAACATCGAGGGCTGCTGGCAGGCGATGCTGCCGCCCAGCTACAACATCCTGCGCGACCGCAAGCTGGCGATGTGCGCCCAGGCCTGCGTCGACAGCGCGCTGTGGGATGCCGTGGGCAAGGCGTTGAAGACGCCGCTCTATAAATTGTGGGGCGGCTTCCGCGAAACGCTGCCGGTCGTTTGCATCGCCGGCTACTACGAAGAGGGCAAGACGCTGGCCGATTTCGGCCGCGAGATGGAGGCGCTCAAGGCCGCCGGCTATGGCGGCTGCAAATTCAAGGTCGGCGGCCGCACGCCGCAAGAGGATGCCGAACGCGTCAAGGCTGCCCGCTCCGCCGTCGGATCGGATTTCGTCCTCACCGTCGACGCCAACCAGGGCTATTCGCTGCGCCAGGCGATCGAATTCTCGCGCCTAGCCGCGGAAACCAATATCCGCTGGTTCGAGGAACCGGTGCGCTGGTTCAACGACAAGATCGACATGGCGAACACGCGCGCCATCACCGGCATTCCGATCTGCGCGGGGCAGAGCGAAATCAGCCGCGCGGGCTGCCGCGATCTGATGATGGCGGGCGCCATCGACGTGTGCAATTTCGACGCGAGCTGGGGCGGCGGGCCGACCGAGTGGCGGCGCGTCGCGTCGCTGGCGCTGTGCTTTGGCGTCGAGATGGCGCATCACGAGGAACCGCAGATCTCGGCGCATCTGTTGGCCTCGATCCCGCACGCCACCTATCTCGAAACCTTCCATCCCGACCGCGACCCCATGTTTTATATGCTGGTCGCCAATCGCCCGCCTTTCGTCAACGGCACCTATGCCGTGCCGCAGGGCGCCGGGTTCGGGCTGGAATTGGATGAAGGGGTGATTGCGAAGTATCGGGTCTAGCGTTTCACTGTGGCGGCGAGCCGGATGGGCCGCGCCAGGAGGAGAGGAATGAAATCGCCCAAGCGCGCCAGCGGCGCAACCACACCGAAAGGCGGGGCCAAACCGAAGAACGGGGCCGGATCGAATATCGCGCCGCTCAACGACCGCGAGCGCGTGCAGCTGTTCGCCGACATGGTCCAGATCCGCGAATTCGAGGAGCAGGTCCATCGCTCCTATCTCGAAGGGCTGGTGCACGGCACCACCCATCTGTGCCAGGGGCAGGAGGCCGTGTCGGTCGGCGCCGCCAAGGCGTTGCGCGACGACGATTACGTCACCTACACCTATCGCGGCCACGGCCATTGCATCGCGCGCGGCATGCAGATGGAGCCGGCCTTCGCCGAACTGTTCGGCCGCGCCACCGGCGTGTGCGGCGGCCTGGGCGGCTCGATGCATCTGCAGGACATCGACCGCGGGCTGATCGGCTCGTTCGGCATCGTCGGAGCGGGTCTGCCGGTGGCCGGCGGCGCCGGCGTGACCGCGCAGATGAACGGGCGCGGCCAGGTCTCGATGGTGTTTTTCGGCGACGGCGCCTGCAATATCGGCGCGTTCCACGAGGCGCTCAACATCGCCCAGGTGTGGAAGCTGCCGGTGCTGTTCGTATGCGAGAACAATCTCTACGGCGAGTTCACGCGCATCGAGCACACCACCCCGTTCGAGGATCTGGTGAAGCGCGCGCGCGGCTACGACATGGACGCGGTGATGGTCGACGGCAACGACGTCGAAGCCGTCTATCGCGCGATTGCGCCCGCCGTGGCACGGGCACGCGACGGCGGCGGCCCCACCTTCGTCGAGTGCAAGACCTATCGCCATCGCGGCCATTCGCGCACCGACCCGGCCAAGTACCGGCCGCAAGAAGAGCTCGAAGCCTGGCTCAAGCGCGACCCGATCGATCTCTATCGCGCCAAATTGGCCAAGAGCGGCGTGCTGTCCGAGAAGGATGCCGCGAAGATCGTCGACAAGGCGCGCGACGCGGCAGGGGCGGCGGCCAAGCGGGCGGCGGCGGCGGCGTGGCCCGACGGCAATCAGAATTTCACCGCCAAGATGTTCGCCTAGGGGTGCAGCGACCATGCCTGTTCAAGAAATGACCTATCGCGAGGCGATCCTCGCGGCCCAGACCGAAGAGATGCGGCGCGACCCGAAGATCATCATCATGGGCGAGGATATCGGCCCGTCCGGCGGGCCGTTCAAAACCTGCCAGGGGATGTACGAGGAATTCGGCGCGCTGCGTGTGCGCGACACACCCATCGCCGAGACCGGCTTCGTCGGCGCGGCGCTGGGAATGGCGCTGACCGGCTACCGCCCGATCGCCGAGATCATGTTCGCCGATTTCCTGGGCGTGTGCTTCGACCAGATCGTCAACGGCATCGCCAAGCACCGCTTCATGTCGGGCGCGCAGAGCACGGTGCCCCTCGTGATCCGTTCGATCGGCGGCGGCGGGCTGCGCTTCGGCGCGCAGCATTCGCAGACCGGCGAATCCTGGATGCTGTCCGTTCCGGGCCTGAAGATCGTCTGCCCGTCCAGCCCGGCCGAAGCCTACGGCATGCTTAAATCGGCGATCCGCGACGACAATCCCGTCCTTGTGCTCGAGCATAAGGCGCTGCTGTCGTCGAAGGGCAATGTCGATATCGGCATGGATCACCTCGAGCCGTTGACCGGACCCAAGGTGCTGCGGCCCGGCAAGGACGCGACCATCGTCGCCAGCCTGAACATGGTGGGCCGCGCGCTCGGCGCCGCCGACAAGCTGAGTGCCGAGGGCATCGACGCCGAGGTGATCGACATCCGCTCGCTGCGCCCGATGGTGATCGGCCCGATCGTCGAAAGCGTGCGCAAAACCAACCTGCTGGTGGTCGTCGAGGAGCAGGTGCAGGTGGGCGGCTGGGGAGCCGAGGTGGTGTCCCAGGTGGTCAGCGAGGCGTTCGATTATCTCGACGCGCCGCCGGCGCGCGTAACGCTCCCTGACTATCCGCTGCCTTACAGCCCGGCGCTCGAAGACGCCGCGCTCCCGTCGCCGGACTCGATCGCAGCCGCCGTCAAATCCTTGATCTAGGGGACACCGGCATGGACTTCGTCGTTCCCAAGCTGAGCGCCACCATGGAAACGGCCACGGTGCTCAAGTGGCTGAAGAAGCCCGGCGAGCGGGTCAAGCTGGGTGAGCCGCTGGTCGAGATCGAGACCGACAAGGCGGCCATTGAGGTCGAGGCGCCGGCCGACGCGACGCTGGCGACCATTATTGCGCCCGAGGGCGCCAAAGTGCCGATCGGGGCGATGCTGGCGACGCTCGATGCCGTGGGGGGGCCCGCGCCCGCGCCCGTGTCTGCGCCGGCGGCCGCCAAACCCGCCAAGCCGATTCCGGCCGCTCCGTCGGCTCCGTCCGTGTCCGCCGCTCCTGCTGGCCCGACGCCCGTGCCTTCGTTGCAGCGCGGGGCGCCGATACCGCCGCGCGTGCTGGCTTCTCCTTTGGCGCGGCGACTGGCCCGCGAAAGCGGCATCGAGATCGCGGCGCTGACCGGAAGCGGGCCGCATGGCCGGGTGCGCAAGCGCGATGTCGTCGCCCGGGCCGGGGCGCAAGGCGCGGCCGTGCGGTTGCGAACTGCCGAGATCGCCCGACCCGCCACTTGGAGCGGCGGCGAGGCGCTGAGTGCGATGCGCGCGCGGATCGCCGAGACGGTGACGGTCAGCCGCCGGACCATTCCGTCCTTCGCGCTGGACCGTTGGGTCGAAACCACCGCGCTGCGCGAGGCACGCAAGGATCTGGGTGCGCAGATCGAGCGCGAAACGGGCGTCAAGGTGACGGTCACCGACATGCTGCTTCAGGCGCTTGCCGACACGCTGCGCGGCCAGCCCGAAATGCTCGAGCGGCTGGTCGAGGCCGGCGGACAGATGCGGCGCGAGGGCGGCGGCGCCGTCGATATCGGCCTGGTGGTGGCGCTGGACGATGGCATGATGATCCCGGTGCTGCGCGATCTCGGCGACAAGTCGCTGGGCAAAATCGCGCGGGCCAGGCGCGACGCGGTGGCCCGGGTCCGGGCCGGACGGCTGATCGCGTCCGACACCGCGCCGGCGCCGATTTCGCTTTCCAATCTCGGCACCGGCGGGGCCGATCGCTTCGAGGCGATCATCAATCCTGGCCAGTCGAGCATCCTGGCGATCGGGCGCGAGCACGAGCGGGTGATCGCCAAGGGCGGCTGGCCGACCGTGGCGCCGGGCTTCCATCTCACGCTCTCGGTCGACCATCGACTGATCGACGGCGTGCGCGGTGCGCGCTTTATCGGCGCGCTCGCCGATCGGATCGAGTTCGGTCCCTGGACGGCGGCGTAACGGCCGAACCGTTCCGCTTCAGTGCGCCTGGCGGGCGTGGCGCTCGAGCTTGGTGACCTCGGTCGCCAGCGCCTCGACATGCTCGTACTTCCTGACGTCGACCGGCGGCGACAGTTGGCCGTCGGACACGACATAGACCAGGTCGGCCGCCTCGAACATTTCCAGCACTTCGGTGCAATACATGATCACCGCGTTGCCGGCATGCGCGAAAGTGCGCAACAGCCGGTAGATCTCGCCCTTGCTCTTGATGTCGACGCCGCGGGTCGGCTCTTCGAGCAGAAGCAGCTTGGGCTGCTTCACCAGCGCCTGCGCGATGGCGACCTTCTGCTGATTGCCGCCCGAGAGCGAGCGGATGCCTTGCGTGATGGTCCGGGTCCGCACCAGAAAGCGCTTCACCGACTCCTCGGCCATTTCGCGCATGCGCCGCCGCCGCAAGGTCAGGCCGGCCCCGGCGATCTCGGGCGTGCCCAGGCGCACCAGCAGATTCTCTCCGACTGACAGGTTGGTATAGAGGCTTTCCTGGCGCGTGGCCGGGACATAGGCCGTGTGGCGGCTGACGGCGGCCTGCCCCAGCGTGTCGGCGATGGCGATGGTTCCGGTGCAGCGCTCGAGCCCGCCGAACGAGCGCAGGGTCTCGCGCGCCCCCGATCCCTCGACGCCCATCAGGGCGACGATCTGTCCGGCCTCGACGGCGAAGTTGGTCCGGGCGAAGGCGCCGGCGGTGTCGGACCAGTCGGCGACGCGAAACAGCGTGCGCGGGGTCGGGCCGGCGTGGATCAGCCGGTCGTGCGCCACCGCTTCGCGTTCGAGTCCGCCGCCCAGCACGAGCTGCTGCGCGATCGACTCTTCGGTCAGCGTGTCGCCCTCCAGCGTGGCGGTGACCGTGCCGTCGCGAACGATGACGACCCGGTCGGTATGCTCGACCAGATCGCCCAGCCGATGAGTCACCAGAATGACGATCCGTCCGTCGGCGACGAGCTTGTGCATCTCGCGGAACAGTTCGTCGGACTCGTCGTCGGTCAGCGCGGAGTTGGGTTCGTCGAACAGAAACACGCGCGCGTCGCGCGCCAGCGCGCGGGCGATTTCGGCGCGCTGTTGGGTGGCGAGCGTGCAGCTCGCCAGCGTCCGGTTCGCCAGGGCGGCGATGCCGAGCGCCTCCATCAGCGCACGGTCGTCGCGCCCCAGCCGCGGCCGCATGATCGTGGTGTCCTCGCGCCCCACCATCAAATTCTCGGCGACGGTCAGGTTGGGGAAGAGCTGCGGCTCCTGGTGGACGACCGCCACCACGTCCTCTGCGTGGTAGGGCGACCAGTCGACACCGTCGAGCCGCACGCTGCCCTGGTCGGCGCGGTCCTCGCCGGCCAGGATGCGGATCAGCGTGCTCTTGCCCGCGCCGTTGGGCCCCGCGATGCCGAGCAGTTCGCCGGATCGCAGGTCGAGATCGAGCCCGTCGAGCGCCTTGGTGCTGCCGTAGTACTTGCGGAGATCGCGAATCTCGATTTGCGCTGCGGCGGTCACGAGCCCGGTCATGAGTTCGAACGCGCCCGCAGCTTGGTGAGCAACAAGTCGAGCGCCACGGCGCCAATGGTGACAAAGCCGAGGAACAATTGCTGCGCGTGGGGCCCGAGCGTGAGCAGGGCCAGACCGGTCTGCAACTCGGCGAGCAGCAGGGCGCCGCCCAGCGTGCCGATCACCGTACCCTTGCCGCCGGCCAGGCTGGCGCCGCCGATGATGACGGCCGCGAACACGGGGAAGGTGGAAGACAGACCGAGATCGGGCTGCGCGGTCTGGATGAAGGAGAAGTCGAGCGTGCCGGCGGCGGCGCTCAGCATCCCGGCCAGCACGAAGGCGATGATCTTGTAGCGTCGCACCGGCAGGCGCGCGAGCCGGCCCGCGATCGGATTGCCGCCGATCGCCATCAGACGGAAGCCGAACAACGATCGATGCAGCAAGAAGGCGACGATCAGCGCGAACAGCACCATCCAGAAGACTTCGATCGACATCTTGTGGCCGCCGATCTGCTCGGTCAGCGCTTGGAAGAATTTGAGCTGGCCGGCATCGATTTCGATTCCCTCCGGCGGGTAGACCGGATTGAAGGTGCCTGCATGCGAGATGTAGAGCGAGATGCCATAGAGCAGGTTGTAGCTGCCCAAGGTGACGACGAAGGCCGGGATTTTCGCGAAGGTCACTAGCACGCCGTTGAACAATCCGACCACCGCGCCGATTCCGATCGCCAGCGGAATCGCCAAATACACCGACACGCCGTTGAGGATCCACATCACGGCCAAGGAATTCGCGGCCAGCCCATACATGGCGCCGACCGAAAGATCGATCTCGCCGCCGACCACGACCAAGGTGAGCCCGAGTCCCATGATCGCCACCGAACTCATCGAGCGCAGCAGCGAAATGATCACGTCGGTGTTGAGGAAGGCATTGTTCATCGCCTGGAACACGATGCCGACAAGGATGATGGCCACGAACAATCCACCCAGGC
>Ga0181519_10005411_pt1 | contig 10208 bp, 7 predicted proteins | sample PEATcosm2014_Bin_26_FD_121102 | JGI IMG/M metagenome (GOLD analysis project Ga0181519, IMG submission 121102) | Peatland microbial communities from MTU Mesocosm Facility, Houghton, MI, USA - PEATcosm2014_Bin02_10_metaG | ecosystem: Environmental > Terrestrial > Soil > Wetlands > Peat | place...
AGCTCCCTTCTTCGCTGCTTTCTTCGCAGGCTATTTAGGTTCCTTTTTGGCTGCGACCTTCTCTGCCGGCGGAGTGGGAGGTTTCTCCGGTGCATCCGATCCGGGAAGATCCTTCTGACCAAGTCCGGGCGAATGCAGTGGCGTCCGGGATTGCTTATCTTCGTAGATTTTGATAATCGCCTGTTTGTCCATGAAAGCCACTGCCGGCAGTGGCGACTCCCCGGCCGCCATTTGTGCGCATCCAGCCGAATTGGAAGCAGATAATAGCTAAGAGCCTCACGCCCATAAGAAGGGACGGCGTAAATCGACGAGATGCCGATACAGCAATATTCCACTTCGAAAGACGCGCTTGACGCGATTTCTGCCAAGCTTCGGTCGAGCCATCGTCCATTTGCAGGCGCCCAGTTTCGCCTGGCGTCTGTTGAGAGCCCCGATGGTCTGTCATTCATTACAGGAACCGCTGTATTCGCGGAAAGCGAACTCGCCAGCAGGAATGAGGCGGTCTATCAAAGCCTGCACCTCGTTGAAACATGGATCGGCGGCCAGGACGCGGCCATGGACTCGATTGCAAGAATTTTCCTGGGGCAGGAAACACTGCAAGGTCACAAGATCTCGAATACCTTCGGTCACGCAATTCTCCAACACTCCGCCGAAGAAGAGCTGGCCTCGGGATGGCCGTGCTGGGTCTTTGCCAGCAGCGTAGATTCTGCGGCCGATCGTCAGCGCCTGTTTCTGCCGCCCGAACCTACCGTCAATAAAGGTCTCGAACCATTCTGCTCTCCTGCGGATGCGATTCGCAGCTGGATCTTCAATTCGCCAGGATCAATCAACTCGATCGGCGAAATTCCGAACCAGGAACGGTTTCTCACGGTTGTCCCGGACACGCGCGCCTGCTTTGAAAGCGGCAGGTGGGAGCCAGGGCGGCTCACCCTTCAGTTATCGCTGAACATCGCACCCCGGGAACTTGAGCTACAGATTATCCACGTCGGCGCGTTAAGGAGATGTGCAATTCATCCCGTCGTAGAAGGGACTGTGACTATTGACGTACCCGAGGACGCGCAACAGCTAATCCTCCATCTAGTCCACCAGGACGGCGATCTGATCTGTCACAAGCCGCTCTATGCCGTCTACCGCTCCTTTGGGTATTCCGGGCAACAAGTCGAAGAAGCAGATTTTGCCGGCGATTTGAGCAACGGCGAAAATGAGACCCGCGAGTTCAAGCCATTCATTGCGCCGAATCACGAGAAGCAGTTAGAGCTGGTCAGATCCGTCGTTGCGTTCGCCAACACAGCAGGCGGCCGATTGTTTATTGGAGTCAATGATGAGGGCACGCCGCTTGGTCTGCCGGCAGCGCAAAGAGTATTCAGACAGAATGATTCGCCAGTTGAGGCGCAACTGGCCTGGGTCAGGAAATTGATTGCCGACAACACGAAGCCGGTTCCGAATGTGGTTTATCGCATCGCAGAGGTCCGCGGCAATCCGGTCATTGTCGCCGAAGTCAGCAAGCTTTCGCGCATTTGCTCGACTCGAGAGAATCTTATCTACATCAGAAAGGGCGCCACCAACCGTCTCGCGGACCCGCTGACCGAGATTCCATCGATGCTGTCGCCAGAGAATTGGATCCAGGGGCAGAGCTACTGAGTCACGGCCCTTTTCATCCCGGGCATCGTCGATTCCACCCAGCAATTGGGGCTTGGCGCAGAAACCCGGTTTAGAGATTTAGTACCATCAGGCGCAGAGTACTGCCGGACGCTTCCAGGAAAACCCCACTAGAATCGCTACAGTCACTCTTTGGGAATGGCCACATCATGAGCATCCGCCGATCAGACATCGAAAAAGCACTGGATGAGCTCACCTCCAACTTCGAGGGGATCCGGTTTCAACGTCTCGCTGTGATGCTCGCAAAGCAGCGGTTTCCCGATCTGGTCGCAAGCGAGCCAATGCAGGATCTTGGCGCCGACGCCGTGGGCTCCGGAAAAGTTCTTATTTGCTCCTTGACAGCCACACTGTCGAAACTGCGAAGCGATGCGGCAAAGATCCATCAGTCATTCGAAGGGATTGCGAGACTGATATTTGCGACTCCTCGAACGGTTTCAAACCGTCTGATGCGCGAGTGGACGAATGCAGTCAGAGACGAATTCGGTTATGAACTGGAGCTATTGGGAAGAGAGGACATTGTAGCGTCGTTGACCGACCCCTCCAACCTTGCGCTCTGTCACACTTACCTCGGTTTGCCTGGTCGAGATGAGACGCCAGCAAATGAGCTGACGAGCGCGATTCACCGGGCAGTGTGCGATTTGGCGGAAGGATGGTCGGCTCCCCTCCCCGGTATGCCGCTGATCGAACTACGCTCGATGAGGATCGGCAAAGAAAACCGGGAGCGGGAGATATTCGGACTGGCGGGCATATCCGATTTGCTACGCCAGGGCAGACGAGTTACTCTTGAGGCCCCTCCTGGCGGAGGAAAGACTACGACGCTGATCCAGGTTGCCAGATCGCTTGGCGCCGCGGGCTGCATTCCATTTCTGATCGACCTGCCTTCCTGGATCGGCTCCGGCCTTGAGCTACTCGATTACATCGCTTCCAGGCAAGCGTTTCAGGCCCGCGAACTGAGCGCAGCCAAGATCGCCCGGCTCCACAACGATCTTGAATTTCAGTTTCTATTGAATGGATGGAATGAAATCGGTGATGGTGACGCTGCCAAGGCGGTGCGCTTGGTGAGAGATCTCGATCACAACTTCCCGAAAGCGGGAATCGCCGTTGCGACCAGGGCCCATTACCTGTTCCCTCCTCTGAGAGACGCGATCCGGCTCGAGATCCTGGGCGTGAGCGGAGACGCGCGAGCGCGCTACCTCGCAGAGCGTCTCGGAGAGCGTGGGCCCTTGCTCCGGTCGATGTTGGACAACAACGGAGTCTTAGATGAACTGACAAAGACGCCCTTGATTCTTTCCGAGGTGACGGCTTTGTTCGATGCCGGGATCGCAATCCCGGACACTAAAATGGGGGTTCTGGATGCGGCCGTCAGGCTTCACGAGAAAACCGAGCAACATGCCAGCTTCCTCGAAGCACCTCCCCTCTCAGGCCGTGCATCGGTTTATCTGGCGGCGCTTGCGGAAGCCATGACATGGAAGGGCGGAACATCACTTTCGGACGACGATGCCCGTGAGGTTGCCGGCACTACGCTCGACGATCTCAAGTCGGCGAAGCAGGTCCGTGCGGATACCGAACCGTCGACCATTTTGCATACGCTCAGCGGACATCACCTTCTCGTCCCCGGCGACGACAAGCCCGTTTCCTACCGGTTTGTTCACCAACAATTCCAGGAATTTTACGTTGCCGCGACTCTGAAGCAACGGCTCCTCGCACTGACTGAGTCGGAAGACCCGCAGCGAATCCTTCTGTTCACGAAGCGCTATGTTAACGATCTGCGCTGGGATGAACCGCTCCGGATGTTGGCGGCATTCATTGGCAAAGACCGGAACCAGGATCCCCACCTCATTCAATCCGGTGCAGCTCTGGTCGAAATGGCTCTTCGCTGCGATCTGGTCTTTGCTGCCGAGCTCGCGTATCTTTGCGGTCCCCAAGTCTGGAAGCAAGCCGGGCGGGCGGTTGCGGATCAGCTTCGTCTTCTTTACAGCGCTCCCGAGAAACATGATCGCGAACGTGCATTCGCCGGGATGCTCGCGAGCGGCTCTGCGGATTTCAGGGAAATCGTTCTCGCCGCATTGACCAGTCAGGATCAACAGGTGAGGCTGACCTCTTACCGAGGTTGGCGGGAGTTTCATCTCTCCTCGCTCGGAGAAGACTGGCAGGAAGTCGTGCGGCGCTGGACGGTTGCAGCCAGGGCAGAATTCATGTCCGAACTCATTCATTTCGGGAAAGCGGCTCGATCGCTAATTCCTTTTGCGCTGGCGGACGCTTCGATCGAAGTGCGGGTGGCGGCCTTCTCGGCGTTTGCCTGGGTCGCTCCGCCCGAAGAAGTCGCCTCAAAATTGGCCGAAGTCGATGACCAGACCTTTGACGCGGTGATGTCTGACTTTCCGGCTGAATGGGTACACGCTTCCATTCGGGCTCGAGCCCTCAAAGCCTATTGGAGGTCATACAGAAAGTCCTCTGACCCGGTCCGAATGCTGAAACTTCTGATGGAGGTTACCGAGCTTGGCGCCGCTCCGATAGACGAGTTGAAAGCGACGCTAAACCAGCTCGAACCTGACAAGCTTCGTGATCTTGGCCATTTCGTGATCAAGCCGGTCGTGGAGGTGATTCGCAAAACGGACGCGGCCTGGGTCAGCGAATGGATTGCACGTCATATCTTCGATCAACGCTTGAGCGCTGAAAACTGGCTGGATTATGTCTGCGACGCGCCAAGCAGCCTCAATGAAGAGTTCTTCGACAGCCTGCAGACGACAAATCGAGGATCGGCTCATTTGCCTGGCAGCGTGCCGATGTTGGTGAAATTTGCAGATCCTGCTCTGGTTGAGCGCTTATTCAAAAAGCTCTGCCAGTTGCGCGACGCTCTCGCGAACACCCCTTCCTTTGGGCATGAGCAGGAATTCGCAGTTGAGCGGCAGCTCGAGGGGGTCTTCTCTCAATTGCCTATGGAATTGATCATAAGAGGGATTTCGCCGCATCTCGTTGGAGAGACCAACGCCAATGAACTCGCTGTCGTCATCCGGCGGCTCAGCCGGGTTGGGCAGCATGGTCCCGATGATCTGCGCGGCAGTTTGAAAGAGGATGCTCGACAATTGTTGCGAGCCTATCTCACTAGGGCAGTCTTTGTGGTTCTCGAATGGCCCGACGATTCAGGAACACATATGGCACAACTTGCATCTGCCCTGTCTCGCGTTGGCGAACCGGATGACATCGGTCTCCTCAAGAAGTTGATCAGTCGGGACATCGAGCGGATGAAGGCGCAGCGTGCGTCTTTTCCCGTTTCAAGACGCCGCGCACCCGGAACGAGGATTGCGGAATGATGAGCTATTCGAACTGGAATGTTCGCGCTATTGCTTCTCTTGATCCGGAGGGGGCGGATCTCCTCTTGGCCGAGCTGTTGAAGGAGCCGGAGTATGCCGTCGATGCCGTTGGGACCCTTGTCAGCCTGGCTTGCAAGCTGGAGATCAGAATCGGATTTGGCGGGAAGAGAGACTTTGAAGGGATATGGAACGCAAGAAACGGGGGCCGGCTCTGTGACCTCAATGAGACACGCCGGAGCCGGTACGCGGCAGCAATCAAGGACGCAATCGAGGCGTTAACCGAAGAGGGGCAGCGTATCGGCCAGTCTTACGAGATGCAGTTACGAGAACTGGCGAAGGGTCTCGCAGTCATCGACGGCCTTCACAGTCAGGATATCGTTCTGAGGATTATTATTCAGCCTGGCCGATCTCATAGCTGGCGTACAGCTGATGCGCTTGAGATGCTCGTGTTTGACGGAATCATCCTGTCTAAGGCCTGGATGTTTCAGCTTCTCGATGAAATAGTAGCCGGCCTCAGCCCGCATGGCTTCGCGGACGACGAATTCGGACCTTTGTTCAATCTGCTTCGTTTGCTCCCGTTCATCGACGAACCCTCCGCGGGTATTGAGAAGATACGAGAAGTGCTGGGGGGGCTGCGGATCAGACCATATCAAACAGGGGGAATCGCAACCGCACTGGGTCATTGCCGGTTTCCGGACGCGCTATCGTTGCTCGTTGAACTCGCAGTCGATCAGTCGCATTTACATGCAATAGAAGCGTCATGGATTAAAGCTGTCGCGCAACTTGATCATCCGGACGCCCGGGAAGTTCTGGTGAATTTTGTGAACCCCTCTGCGACTGGCTTTCCGTTTGGATCGAGGTTGGAGAGGGAGGACATCCTTGCTGCGAGACTTCGGGAGTGTGCTGACAAACACCCGGAGATTCAGCAGCGCCTCTTCGATTTCTGTCCTGGGCAGCTTGATCCAGTGAAACGCGCTCGCCTGGCTGGAATCTTACGATTCATGGGTACTCAACAGGCAGCGCTGGCGGGATTGAATCTGATCGATGACCACCTGATTCCCGCGATCCCTTACGAGATCGGGCAGCTGATCGAAGAAATCTTCATCGAGCATGTATCTGACGGAGACAACTCGAATTCCTACAGGCTGGTTCCACGGAGTGCAAATGAATTGAGAGCTCAATTGTTTGAGATGTCGAAATCCGATGATCGCCGAAAGAAATCGGCGTCATCGCTGCTTGGGCAGCTTGAATTGTGGCGGCTCGAACATGGAAGACCGTTGGATGAGCCGAGGAGCATCGCAGTCCTTCAACAGTCCTCTTTGCCGATGGTGCCCGTGAGCCGGCTTCGTCCCGAAGTTTAGGCCGGCATCGTGAACTGCCATCGTGGGCCAAGATCGAAGCTTGACCTGGCCACGCGCAGCGAACCGCGATTGTTATTGCGAGTCTGAAATCAGAATTTGGTCGACATCAGGTCCAGTTACCCTCAGGTATTTTCCGTCACCGTCATAGAATATGAATCTTCCCTGGCTTAGCCGGAGGGGCAACTTGTCCTGCCGCGACCATCCGAAATTGCCTTGAAGCCCCGCTCTTCGCGGAAAATCGAAGTCAACGGATTTGCCCAGACCGTACTCTCCGCCGGGACCACTCGCAGGTTTTTCCGCACAAATCTCCCAGACTTGGCGAGTGGAGATCCATTGAAGTCTGCCCGTCAGCTCGACAAGAGCCGGACCAGTCGCGCCGAAGGAATGGTATTTTTCGACCTCGGTGATCACCTTAAATCCGGCCACTTGTGGTCACTTCAAAACCGGCCACTCTGGATGGCCTGAGACGTGATTGTTTTACCTTGCTGCGAGGTACATTTGCAAGGTGCAGTTTCAGTCGTTACAGTTATGGCCGGTGTTCAAGCCTTGGGATGCGTGGTAAGGTTGTAGTCGCTCCTCCGGGGTCGCGCCTTGCGGAGTGATCCAGGGCCGATGACACGGGGCTGGCTCCGAAGAAATCGGTAATCGAGACCCTCTGCGGTTGGGCCTGACAGGCTCGCCTTGCAGAGGGTTTCGTGTCTTCAACGAGATTTCTAGGGTGAGGCTCCGGCGTCGAGGCTTCTGGATCCCGAGTCGCGATGCCGCCGGGCGCTTTTGCCCGGCATCTGTATTGCTTTGGCTTTTTCACTGGGCATCTCCCACACCGCTGGTTTTGGTGCGCCAACTGCGCGGGCCGCACTTGAGCACGTGTCCGTGATGCAGTAGCCGGTCGAGCATGGCGGTCACGGCTGCACTGTCGCCAAGCAACTTGCCCCAGTCGTCTACTGGTCGATTGGACGTGAGAAGTGTACTTGCTCGTTCGTAGCGGCGCATGATGATTTCCAGCAGTTCCTCGGCTGCGGTCAGCGGCAGCTTTCGCATTCCAAGGTCGTCGATGATCAACAAGGGCACAGTGGTGAGCAGTTCCATGTGTTCCTTTCGTTTGCCGTCAAGCGTGGCGTCGGCCAGTTCTTCCAGCAGGGCGTGGGCTTCGCGATAGAGAACACGATAATTTTGTTGGATAACAGCGTGCCCGATGGCCTGCCCGATATGGCTTTTGCCGCTTCCAGGTGGACCGAGGAACAAGGCATCTTCACGCCGACCCACCCAGCCTGCGGTAGCCAGATCGAAGATGAGTTTCTGATTCATCTTGGGGTTGAACTGGAAGTCGAAATTGTCGAGGCGCTTGTCGGTATCGCGGAACTGCGCTTGTTTATGGCGTCTCTCCAGAAGCCGCTTGCTGCGGCAGACAAGCTCATCAGATACCAGTGTGGAGATCAGGTCGATGGGCGCCATGTTCTCCGATTGTGCTTGCAAAAGCCGGGTTTCCATCACCGCGGCCATGCCGCTCAGGCGTAGTTGCACCAGGCAGCGATTGAGTTCGATCATGTTCATGGTTGGGATTCCTCGAAGTTCATGCGTTGTTGGATCACGTCGCGATACTGGCTCAGTTCGCGGATGAGGGGATCGATTTGCTTCAGGCTCAGAGGGGCCTGCTGGCTGCGCTCCAGATAGCGGCGGATGAATCGATACTCGCTTACGCCTAGCTCCAGCGCCGCTGCGCAGGCTTGATCGCAAGCAGCGTTGCCGTACTTCTTGGCAAGCGAGAACATGCCCTGAATGCGGCGGGTTCCGAGTTCGCCCTGGCGAGCGTGGATGGCATCGCAGACCACGCCGATGTTGGCTCCAGCCTTGTGGGCTCGTGCCAGCAGTTGCAGCAACTGCGGTGGCGTACGACGCGGGCGATCCTCATCGCGGATGCGATGACCGCCAGCCTTGCCGCTCAAATGCTCACGCAACAACTGGCCGGTGCGGAGATCGAGCAGGCGCACGTACATCGCGTCCCACTGCACTTGGACCTGACGGCCGATCCAGCCCGGTGGTGCGCCATAGTAAGCCGCATCCACCTCGACACATCCATCCAGATGAACGGTACGTTCGCCATACTGGTAGTAGCGAAACGGCTCCAGCGGTAGTGCTTGCAGAAACGGTTTCTCTTCGGCGAACATCGCCGCCACCTGCCGCTTGGTCCGCCCGTGGATGCGCTTGTCGGCCCAACGCTCTTCCCAGTGGTCCAGGTACGCCTGAGCCTCTTCCAGGCTCTCGAACTTCTTGCCCTTCAACGGCGTCATCTGCGCATGGTTGACGCCACTTTCGACTTTTCCTTTTCGATCTGGATCGCGCACTTTGCACGGTAACGCCGTCACACCATAGTGCGCCAGAACGTCGCGATACAGTGGATTCAAGCGGGGATCGTAGAAGTCTGGAGACAACACGCCCTCGCGAAGGTTGTCCAGAACCACGACTCGCGGCGAACCGCCAAGACGGCGAAAAGCCTTCTCGTGCAGTTCGGCCCATACTCGTGAACTCGATTTGAAGACCAGCAGACGAACACATTTCCGACTGCACCCCAGCGTCAGTACGAACAGCCGCGTGCGCCGATACTTGCCGCTATCTGGGTCGCGCACCATAGGGCCGGTGCCGTAATCAACCTGGCCCTCTTCACCGAGTTTGGTCTCGATGATCACCCGCGCTTCGGGCGATGAGGATCCGCGCAGTCTCTGCACGAAGCGCCGCACACTCTGATAACCGCCCGTGAACCCGTGACCATCAACCAGATCCTGAAAGATGCCCATCGCGTTGCGGCCCCGCGATAGCTCCTGTTCGATCAGTTCGCGATAGGGCTCACTGCTGCTGGCCGTGCGCTGGTCGTTCTGCGCCAGTTCTGCCCCTGAAGGCAAAAAGCCGGTGATCACTGAAGTGGCCGCTTTTGAGTTGTTGGCTGGTTCGCCGGTGCCGGTGGTCACTTCTATGGCCGGTTTTGAACCGTCCGAGCCGGTGATCACCAAAGTGGCCGGTTTTGGAAGGGATTTTGGTCCCCAGCTTCCTGGCGAACGCACCACGATCCCTGCTGACCTCAGGTAATCGCCCGCCGTCTCGCGACGAACCGCCGTCGCCTCCTCGATTCGCCGCAGGGACCAGCCCAAACGTCCCAGCGCGATCACCTGTTCCCGCTTCTCTCTGCTCAAGACATTACCCATGCCAACAGAGGCTAATTGCCTCCGTCAGTGCGTATGTCTCAGCCCCTCAGAGTGGCCGGTTTTGAAGTGATCATAAGTGGCCGCTTTTGGGTGATCACCAAGGTGGCGCGTGATATGGAGCTCGCAAACCGCGAAGTCCGTGATCTCCTGTTCAAAACCAACGTGCTGCATGTAAGCCCAAAACCGGACAGGAATTTTCGCCTCAAAGGGAAGCGCTCAGGTCAGGCCACGAAGGGACGCAAAGTACCCCTGCCAGCAATCTTCATGGCGCGGATGAAGAAATTCTGTGAGGGTAAGGCGCCAAAGGGGTTGATCTTCCCAAACGGCATTGGCGGGGTCGAGTATCACTTCCTGCGGCGGTGCAAAAACATTGCGCGGCGTGCAGGACTGCCGAATTGGGAGGAATTCGATCTCCATCGTTGGAGAAAGACTGGCGCAACACGGCATCACGAAGCCGGCGTTTCGGTTCGCAAGATCCAGGCATGGCTGGGTCATGAAAGCCTTGAAGAAACGCTCGCCTATTTGGGCATCGAGGATGCAGCCGATGAAACCTCTCAGGAGCAAGTGAATACCGGTGCTCTCTCAGCGTTCGTTTGAGGCAAATCGCCGTTCGAGCCAGTACCATGATGCTGGTTCGGACAGAAAGCCGGCGCCCCACTCGCTGAGTTCAGTGC
>Ga0181519_10005415_pt1 | contig 10205 bp, 8 predicted proteins | sample PEATcosm2014_Bin_26_FD_121102 | JGI IMG/M metagenome (GOLD analysis project Ga0181519, IMG submission 121102) | Peatland microbial communities from MTU Mesocosm Facility, Houghton, MI, USA - PEATcosm2014_Bin02_10_metaG | ecosystem: Environmental > Terrestrial > Soil > Wetlands > Peat | place...
CACCTGCTGCGCGGTGATCTTCTGTAGGCTGCCGAAGAGCACGTTCGACGACGTATCCGATCCGGTAAGCGCCACGCCCAGCCATCCCAGCAACGTGCCGAAGAATGGATAGAAGTGGCCGGTGCGGGCAAAGGCCAGGCCCATGGTGGCGTCCAGTCCGCTGTATCGGGTCAACATGCCAATGCCCAGCATGGCGGCAATGGTCAGCAGGCTGAAGCGCACCTTCACCAGGGTGTGGAAGAAGATACTGAGAATGGTGCCAAAGCCCTGGCCCATGATGAAGCCACTGATCACCGCGGCCAGGAAGATTCCCGTGCCGGTGGCGCTCAGCCAGTTCAGGCCATACACCGCGGGTTCCTTGGTGGGTTTGGCAACAACCGGTGCGACGCGTTCCACCTTGTTATGCAGAATCGTCACCGGGAACGTCGGGTTGGTGATGGCGCTGGGCTTGGTGGAGAGCGTGGCCAGCGATGGGAAAACCTTCTCCGGAGTGTTCATCCAGAGCTTGCCGGTCTGCGTGCCCCACACAAAGACGATGACGCTGAGCACGACCCAGGGAATCCATGCCTGCACGGTCTCCTTGCGGGTGTACTTGGGTGCCTGTCCAACGGCTGCCGCGGCCTCCGCTGCATCGCCCTCAAAGTTGTGCTGCGTTTTGGGATGCCAGATGAGCAGGAAGCCGGTGAGGCACAGCATGGAAACCACGCTGGCGACCACGTTCACCACCCAGGGGCCGTGCACGTTGCTGATGATCAGCTGCGGAATGGCGAAAGTGACGCCGGCCACAAGAATCGCGGGCCACACCTCCAACATTCCAGCAAAGCCGGCAAAGGCCCAAATCAGCCAGAAAGGAACCAGGATGCAGAACGGAGTCAGAATGCGTCCGGTCATTGCCGAAAGCATCACTTCGCTATAGCCGGTCACCTTGCTGAGCGCGATGATCGGCGTTCCCAAAGCTCCAAAGGCGACCGGAGCGGTGTTGGCGATCAGCGACAGTCCCGAAGCCTGCAAGGGCTTGAAGCCGAGACCGATCAGCAAGGCGGCCGTCACGGCCACCGGGGTTCCAAAGCCTGCGGCGCCTTCAAAAAATGCTCCAAAGCAGAATGCGATGAGGAGTAGTTGCAACCGGCGATCCTTCGTGATGCCGGTCAGGCTGTGCTGCAGGATGGTGAAGCGGCCGCTGGCCACCGTGAGCTGGTACATGAAGATGACGTTCAGTACGATCCAGCCGATGGGGAAGAGTCCGTAGCCCGCGCCGTAAACGGCGGTGGCGGCGGCCAGGCGGGCCGGCATGTGGAAGCCGATAATCGATGTGGCGAGGGCGGCCAGCAGTCCGGCCATGGCGGCGTAATGGGCTTTAATGTGTCCCAGGGCCAGGGAACCGAGCAGCACGGCGATAGGAATGGCAGCAACCAGCGCTGACAGGAACCAGTGACCTAGCGGATCGTAATTCTGCTGCCAGGCGGTGGCCAGGGGCGGCAGCCGCAAAATGACAATGGCGGCAACGATGCCGGCCAACAGGACAACGGCAGCGGCAATATAGTTGGGCTTTGCGGGAGCGGCGGTAGCGGAACTCACGTGTCGGACCTCCAGAGGCAGTCGCCAATGCAGACCGGGCGGTAAAACCCTTCTGCGGGCGTTCAGTGTGTGTGAATAAGGGAAGAACGGCAAGACAATACTATGGGTCAGCTTGTCAGACAACATGAAAATAGGATTGACCCACAAATTCTTTTTGACTATCCTTCCCGTCAGTTGGTACCCACAGGTGCAACGTGTCTAAGTTACTGAACAGTTTGGACCCACTCCCGCGTGCGACCCTGAGCGAACAGGTGGCGAAACAGTTGGCGGCCCGGATTACGGCCGGAGACTGGAAGCCTGGCGAAAAGCTTCCCTCCGAGGCCGAACTCTGCAAGGCCCTTGGTGTTGGCCGCAGCAGCCTGCGTGAGGCCTTGACCTCTTTAGCCTTCATCGGGTTGATTCGCGTGCGTGCCGGCGGCGGCAGCTACGTGGCGGAGACGCCTTCTGCATACTTCACCAGCCAGTGGCTGCAAAGCGGCAAACTGAACAGTGAAGAAGCGTTGGAGGAGTTTGCCGAGGCGCGCATGGTTCTGGAGTGCGAGATGGCACGCATCTGCGCCGAGCGCATTACGGAGGTGGAGTTGGACGAGCTGCATACACTGGTGGAGAAGATGCGCCACTGCACCAATAACGCCGAGGAGTTCTGGAAGCTCGATCTCTCGTTCCACATCATCATGGGCCGCGCCGCTAAGAACAAGGTGCTGGACAACATCCTGAACGGCATCCGCGAACAGATGCGCGACCTGATCAGCAAGAGCCTCCTGCTGCAGGAAGGCATGGAGCAGGCCGCGGCGCAGCATGCCCGCGTGCTGGAGGCGTTGCGCCTGCATAGTCCCGTGAAGGCCTATGAGGCGATGCGCCAGCATCTGCAGAGCTTCCAGCGCGGATACAAGGTTCTGTTTGCCAGCCGCAATGCGCTGGGCACCGATTAGCCGCCTGGGTGGTGCCTCGCGCCACGCGGGGCACCAGTTTGATTCCCCTTTACAAAAGTGCCTGCGGCTTTTTTGTCGCCGCTGAATCCAATGGACATGAAGCAAGTAGATGTTGATGTTGTTGTCATAGGCGCGGGTCTCGCTGGCCTGTGTGCCGCCCGCAATTTGGCCTCCGAGGGCAGGCGCGTGGCCCTGGTGGAGGCGCGGGAGCGCGTGGGTGGCCGCATTTGGACCGTGCACACACTCGGCGGACATGCCGTCGAGCTTGGCGCGGAGTTCGTGCATGGGCGTCCGTCGGAGATTGCCGAGCTTGCCCAGGAGGGCCAACTGGCGCTCACCGAGGCCAGCGGCGCGCGCTTTGTGTACACCGCCAACGGCCTTGAGCCAACCAATGACTTTCTTGCCGGCGTGCGGGAGGCCCTGGCCGGGCTGAGCGAGCAGGGCGTGGACCAGTCCTTTGCGCGATACCTGGATGTGGCGTGCGGCGAAGATGACGAGGCACGGCTGAGTGCCCTGGAGTTCGTCGAAGGCTTGCAGGGCGCGCTGGCCGAGCGCATCAGCGCGCACTCCATGGCACGCAGCATCCGCGCGTCAAGTACCGTGGAGGGCTGGCGGAGCTTCCGTTTTGCCCAGGGTTTTGACTCGCTGCTCAAAGTGATGACGGCGGCACTGCCTTCCCGGCAGGTCAGCCTGCATCTGGGCCACGTGGTGCACACCGTTCGCTGGAGCCCCGGTCGGGTTCAGGTACGGGCCATGGGGCCAGATGGCGAGGTAGAGTTCAAGGCCGACGCCGCCGTGGTGACCCTTCCGCTGGGCGTGTTGCAGGCTCCGGCCAACACCGAGGGCGCCGTGCACTTCGAGCCCCCGCTCAACTCCAAGCAGGCGCCGCTGGCATCGCTCTTCATGGGCCAGAGCATGCGCGTGACCATGATCTTCCACGAACGTTGGTGGGAGTCCAACGGCGTTGAGGCCCTGCGCGGGCCGGGTACCGTCTACGCCAGGGACGACTGGTTCCCCACCTGGTGGACGCCACAACAGGATGGAGCCGTGCTGGTAGGCTGGTCGGCCTCACGCCGCGGCGAGCGGCTGAGCGGGCGTGGCGACCAATTCATCTGCGACAAGGCCGTCGTGTCGCTGGCGCGCATCTTCGGCGTGCCGGAGCACACGATTATGTCGTCGCTGCGCAGCTGGCACGTGCATGACTGGCAGGCCGATCCCTTCGCGCGCGGCTCCTTTAGCTATATGGCGGTGGATGGTGGCGAGGCGCAGGCCAAACTGGCGGAGCCTTTGGCCGGAACTCTCTTCTTCGCCGGAGAGGCTACGGTGAGTGACGGCAATCAGGCCAGCGTGCAGGGCGCCATTGCCAGCGGCAAGCGTGCTGCGAGCGAGGTGCTCGCGGTCTTCAAAGGCCAGCGCGTATAGAGCGTTACACAGGTCGAGGTTCTCGCAGAGAGATTCTCTCGCAGAAAGCAAAACGCCACGCATCACGCGCGGCGTTTTCTATTTGCGAGTAAGTGTCGCTGCCTACCCGCGCCACAGGTGGTAGAGCAAATAGTAGATGATGACGCCCGTCACAGATACGTAGAGCCAGAGCCAGAATGTCAGCGGCGCAATCTTCACGTGGCGTGCGTACTGGCCCTTCAGTCCGCGATAGAGCGTCATCAGGATCAGCGGCACGATGACCACGGCCAGAATCGTATGGCTGGTAAGCAGCGTGAAGTACACCGGCCGCCGCCATCCCTGTCCGGCAAAGTGCAGCACTCCGGCGTGCGCGTGGTAATACAGGTAGCAGACCAGGAAGACCGCGCTGGTGCAGAAGGCGGCCAGCATGGTGCGGCGATGCGCGTCTCGGTTTTTCTGAGAAATTTGCCAGCGTCCGGCGACCAGCAGCACGGCCGCCGTGGCGTTGAGCGTGGCGTTCAGGGCGGGGAAGTAAGAGAGCGTTTGCGCCTGCATGATGAATCCCTATCCTCTTAAGCTGCGGGTTTGGTGGTGCGGCGGTTGGCCACCACAAAGGCCAGTGAGAACATGACGACAGTAAAGACGACAAGTACGGCAAAGCTGGTCGTGAGTGCGAACTCCTGCACTCCGCGTCCCGGAAAGAGCAGTCCGCGCAGAGCGTCGGTGCCGTAGGTCATCGGGTTCAGCTTCATCAGGAATCCCATCCACGGCGCGGCCGAAGCCACGGGGAAGAGTGATCCGGAGAGCAGCCACAGCGGGATGAGAAACAGGTTGATGATGGCGTGAAAGCCCGAGGTGGAATCCATGGGCCAGGCGATGATGAAGCCCAGGGCGGTCAGCGAAAACGATACGAGGAAGATGTCGAAGACCACCAGAAGGCCCTGAGTGGCTCCAAAGTGGATGCCGAGAAACGGCGCCAGCACCAGGAAGAGCACGCCCTGCAAGGTCGCCAGCGTGGTTCCACCCAACACCTTGCCCAGCACAATCACCGAGCGGCTGACCGGAGCGACCAGCACGCTGAGGAGAAAGCCCTCGTTGCGGTCTTCGATCAAACTCATCATGGCGAAGATCGAGGTGAAGAGCACGATCATCATCAGTGCGCCGGGAAAGAAGAACTGCATGTAGTTGGTGCCGCGGCCGGTGGCGGGGTTGCGGAAGCTGTCTCCGAAGCCGGCGCCGATGACCACCCAGAAGAGCAGCGGTGAGGCGACGACGCCGACCACGCGGCTCATGTTGCGATAGAAGCGCACCACCTCGCGCCGCCAAAGGCTGAGTGCGGGCATCGGGCTGAAGCCTGTGGTGGCCATGGGCGCGGGATGATTCGTACGGACGGTTGCCATCGTAAGGAAATCCTCTTAGTGCTTTTTCTTCTTCGCTGTCGCGGCTTCGCGCTCTTCAATCGCCTGCGCGTCTTCGTTCCAAAAACGGTGGCCGGTGCGGCGGATGAAGACATCCTCCAGCGTCGGCTTGCTTACCGAGACGGCGTCAATCTCGCCGGGGAAAGCCTCGACCACGTCGGTGACAAAGCGATGCCCGGCCTCACGCTCCACCCTCACGCGGCCGTCGTCCAGCACGGTGGCAGCAAGGCCGAAGCGCGCGGTGATCTCTTCGGCAAGCTTCTTCGGCTCGGGGGCGTCAAACAGAATCACGTCGCCGCCAATCTCGCTCTTAAGCTGCGCGGGAGTGCCGAGCCCAACAAGGTTGCCATGGCTCAAGATAGCCAGCCGGTCGCACTTTTCAGCCTCTTCCATCAGGTGCGTGGTCACAATGACCGTGACGCCTTCCTGGTCGCGCAGCAGCCGCAGATACTGCCACAGGTCCATGCGCGCGCCGGGGTCGAGGCCCGTGGTGGGCTCATCCAGCAGCAACACCTGCGGACGATGCAACAGCCCCTTCGCCAGTTCCAACCGGCGCTGCATGCCGCCGCTGAAGGTCTCGGCGCGTTCTTTTGCGCGGTCGCCGAGCGAGACGCGGCCCAGCATCTCTTTTACGCGCTCCAGCAGGGCAGCGCCCTTGATGCCATACAGGTGGCCGACGTGGATCAGGTTCTCCTCCGCCGTCAGCTTCACGTCAATGCTGCGCGACTGAAACACCACGCCGATCTGGCGGCGCACGCCATCGGGATCGAGCGCAACGTCGTGGCCCAGGATCAGCGCGCGGCCCTTGCTGGGCAGCATCAAAGTGGAAAGGATGCGGAAGAGCGTCGTCTTGCCGCTGCCATTCGGGCCCAGCAGGCCGAAGATCTCGGCGCGATTCACATCAAAGCTGACGCCGTTCAGCGCCACGCGCTCGCCGTACTGGTGGCGGAGGTCTTCGATGCGTATCACTGCCGCGCTGGAATCTTCGGTGGAGTTCGTGGCGTTCGCGGTTTCAACAAGCGGGGTGGTCAAATTGGTCCATCCTCGTGCGGTTCAGGAAAAGATCAGGCCGCGCTGTTCAGCATCATTAAAGCAAACAGCAGCGGCAGGTAAGTGACGGTGGCCTTCAGCAGGATGCGCGCCTGTATGCGCGATTCGGGCGAACTGACCGGCAGCGCCTCTCGCCAGATGCGCGTGCAGAAGTAGAAGAGTCCCAGGCCGAGCAGCGAGGCTCCGAGCAAGTACGGCAACCCGGCCATGCCAAGCAGTGTGGGGGCCAGTGTCGTGGGCAGCAGCGCCGCGCCGTACATCAGAATCTGTCGGTTGGTGGAGCGGCCATCGCCTTCCACCACAGGCAGCATGCGAATGCCGGCCTTCGCGTAGTCGTCGCGATAAAGCAGCGCGATGGAATGAAAGTGCGGGAACTGCCAGAAGAACACGATGGCGAAGAGAACCAGCGCCTCGACCTCAAGATGTCCACGCGCCGCCGTCCAGCCCAGCACGCCGGGCATCGCTCCAGGGAAGGCTCCGACGAAGGTACAAAGCGGGCTGATCTTCTTGAGCGGCGTGTAGATCAGCAGATACGTGGCGGCCGTCGCCAGAGTCAGTCCGGCGGTCAGCAGGTTCATTCGCGTGGCCAGCAGAATCGCTCCGCCAAAGGTAAGCACGGCCCAGATGGTGAGCGCGTGGCCCAGCCGCAGAGAGCCGGTGACCATGGGGCGCTGCGCGGTGCGGCGCATCAACGCATCGCTCTTGCGCTCCATGATCTCGTTCATACAGGCCGTGCCAGCCGAGACCATTCCGATTCCAGCCAGGGCCCACAGCAGCGGCCATCCCATCACCGGCAATCCGGACTTGTGGCGGCCAAAGTAGTATCCGCACCATGCCGTCACCACAACCAGCGTGGTCACCCTGATCTTGATAAGCTGCGCGTAGTCGCGCGCCAGTTGCATGGGGCGGGAGACGATGGCGGCAAGGGAGATGGCGGGAGCAGTGGCGGTGGTCATGCTTGGACCGTCTCCTCGACTTCGCGGGCTTCAACCTGGTTGGCCACTGCCTCGGAACTGGGCACGGGCAGAGCGTGGCGATGAATCTGAATGGTGAGGATCAGCGTGGTGACCAGCACCAGGGCTCCGCAGGCGACGTGCGCCACGGTCGAAACGATCATGCTCACCAGCGGCGCCGGAGCCCCCGGGCTCCACATCACGCGGGTCACGTAGCTGGCCAGGCCAAGCGAAACCTGCACCAGCAGCAATGTGAGAAGTATGACCGCCGGGCGCGCCAGTTGCGGAGTCGTGTGATGGCGCTTGATGGTGAGCAAAGTAAGTGTGCTGGCCAAACAGAAGACCACAACGGCGCCCACGATGTGCGGCAGCAGACGGATTCCGCTGTGGCGGAAGGCCGCGCCCATGATGAGCTGCATCCAGATGGCCGCCACCGTGAAGAGCGATAGAGTGGTCAGCCGCGGCCGCGCCGATTGGCTCACAACTGGCGCTGGCTCCTGCACCCAACTGCGGCTGGTGAAGAAAGCGATGCTGACCATGATGCAGAAAAACGTTTGCCCCAGCGTGGCGTGCGCCGTGCTGATGGCCGGCGGCAGGTAGAACAACACGGTCAGGCCGCCCAGGATTCCCTGCGCGATGACCGTTCCCAGTGCGCTCCAGCCCAGGATGCGCATCCAGCGGCGGCGGTCCACCTTCTGTGTAAACACGGCGACGCCGATGGTGAGCAGCCCGATAAACTCGGCCAGCATGCGGTGTCCATGCTCGAACTTCACGCCGCCGGTCATGGGCGGCATCCGGTAGACGGAGCCAAAGCTCGTTGGCCAGTCCGGCACGCTCAACCCGGAGTCCGTGCTGGTCACCAGGGCACCCACCACGATCAGCAAAAGGACAAAGCCGGCCGCCACCACCGCGAAGCGATGGTGCAGGGCGTTGTATGGCGTGCTGTTGTGGACTGCGGTGCTCATGCGGTGCGTTGACCTTTGCGTGGCGAGGTGCGGCGGGAATGACCCACCACCCATTCTAGCAATCTCTCGTATCTATTCAGATGATTCTGAAGGGTAAAACGATGCCGGAAAAGGGCTGCGGAATCTCCAGCCGGAATCAGCTCGCATCCCCCAGCCAGCGGCGCCGCAGAAGACGGTTCGCGGGCTCGCTATACGTGCGCGCCACCAGGGCCCCCAGCAGCCCGGCCACCAGCAGCATCATCAGGTTCGCCACCGGAGACCAGCCGACGCTCAAGCGGCTGTGGACATAAAGCTGGATGCCCCAGTTGGCCACAAACATATGCGTCAAATACACCTCGTAGCTGTTGCGTCCAAACCAGCGCAGCGGTGCCAGCAGCAGGCTTCCATGGCCGCGTAGCAGGCTAGCCCATACCAGCACCAGCGCCGTACCCAGCGGCAGCGCCGAGTCGTCAAGCTGCCAGCGGAAGAACCACGGCATCATCTTGTAGATGGGCCAGCAGCGGATGGCCACCAGTACGAAGAGCATCAGCGCCGCGCCGGTGATGGCCAGCCCAACCACCAACCTCCGCCGCGCAGCCAGCCACCCCGCGGCCATGGCGGCCAGACAGCCGTAGGCGATGGCGTCCATGCGGCACAGGTAGCCGTACTCGGCCCACAGGCCTCCGTCGTAGTGCGCTCGCAGGATAGGCCCGATCACGACAAATCCGCAGAGCGCGATGGCGATGTTGCGCGGCCTGCGCAGCAGCAGGCACAGCAGCGGAAAGAAGAGATAAAACGCCTCTTCCACTGAGAGCGACCACAGCACGTCCCAGTTCGCGGGCAGGTAGCCCACCGCGGCCTCCAAGTAATTCACGTGGAAGGTCAGCCCAGCCAGCAACGCGCGGGGCAGACTGGTCTGGTTTGCGTGGATGACGAAATCTTTCGCGCCCGCTATGTGCAGAACGCTGAGCGCCGCCAACAAGGCCAGCAGAAGGGGCAGAATTCGCGCCGCGCGCAAGCCGTAAAACTGCCGCAGCCGCGGAGTCCCCAGCCCGCCCCAGCGTCGCATTGCCATGCTTGTAATCAGAAATCCGGAGATGGCGAAGAAGATGAGCACGCCATCGGCGCCATTCCAGAAGACAACGCGCGCCAGCGGCTTCGGCATCAGGCTGGCCCATGCCAACTTCGGTCCCCGCAGATGCAGGTTGACGTGGTGCAGAACCACCAGCACGATGCTGAGTCCACGCAAAGCGTCAATGGCATCCCAGCGGGATGCCATCGGCAATGTTTCGGTATTCGTCACTGTGTCACGCAAAACTAGAGTCACCTAGACCGGGTTGGTTTCGCTGGCGGCTTGCTCTCTCCAGGTGTTGTCCTGCATGGCTTCAATCACGGCGTCGGCGAATTCGCCCGTGCTGGCCGTGCCGTTCATGTCGCGCGTAATGTGCTTGCTCTCGCGGTACACGGAATGCACGGCGTACTTCACCTGGTCGGCAGCGTCCTGCTCGCCCAGGTGGCGCAGCATCAGGATGCCCGAGCGCAACACGGCCGTCGGGTTGGCGATGCCTTTTCCGGCGATGTCCGGAGCCGAGCCGTGCACGGCCTCAAAAATGGCGCACTCGCTGCCGATGTTCGCGCCCGGCACCAGTCCCAGGCCGCCGACGAAGGCCGCGCACAGATCGCTGACAATGTCTCCGTAGAGGTTTTCCAGCAGCAGCATGTCGTACTGGTAAGGGTTGGTCACCAGCTGCATGCAGGTGTTGTCCACAATGTGCTCGCCGTAGCCGATCTCCGGATACTCCTTGCTGATATTGCGCGAGCAGCGGATGAACAGGCCGTCGGAGAGCTTCATGATGTTGGCCTTGTGGATGGCGTGAATCTTCTTGCGTCCGAACTTGCGGGCGTATTCAAAGGCCCAGCGGCTGATGC
>Ga0181519_10005418_pt1 | contig 10203 bp, 7 predicted proteins | sample PEATcosm2014_Bin_26_FD_121102 | JGI IMG/M metagenome (GOLD analysis project Ga0181519, IMG submission 121102) | Peatland microbial communities from MTU Mesocosm Facility, Houghton, MI, USA - PEATcosm2014_Bin02_10_metaG | ecosystem: Environmental > Terrestrial > Soil > Wetlands > Peat | place...
AACGAGCCGCCACCGGGCAGCGGCTGCGTGGTCAGCGACTCGACGTGCGTGCCGTTCAGGTCGAACGTCAGCTTGCCCATCGCGCCGACGTCCCAGCGGTAGTGCACCTTGACGTCGATGCCCTTCGTGGCCACGTCGCCGATGTTCTGCTCGGTGGTCGAGACGTAATCACTGGTGCTGAGCCAGAGCGAGCCGCTCGGACCGCGGTGAATGAGGCCGCAGAGCGTCGGGTCACCGGTGGTGGCGCAACCATCGAGCACGGTCGTCGAGGCAAGCTCGGTGATCGTGTTCTTGATCTTGATGTCGTAGTAGTCGACCGACATCGAGAAGTTCGGCAGCGCCTGCGGCTGGATCACGAAGCCGAACGCGTAGGTGTCGGCGATCTCAGGCGTGAGGCCGGTGTTGCCGCCCGCCGCCGTGTTGATCTGCGCCGCCGCGTTGACCGTGATGTGGCCGTACTGCCCCGGCGTCACGTGCGTGAGTTCGCACTGGGCCAGCGTCAAGCTCGGGTTTGCGCCCCAGCACGGATCGGCCACGCCACCGGCACCGACGGTGACCGGTGCGAACAGCTCGTCGATGCTCGGGGCGCGGATCGCGCGGTTGTAGCTGCCGCGGATGCGGACGTCCTGGATCGGCGCCCACTCGAGGCCCAGCTTGAAGGTGTTGGTGTCGAAGCCTTCCGTGTAGCTCGAGTAGCGGTAGCCGCCTTCCGCCGACAGCTGGTAGAAGCCGGGCTTCTCGTCGACCAGCGGCACGTGGATCTCGGTGAACGCCTCGCCGACGTGGAACTCGCCGAGGATGGCGTGCTCGATGCCGTCACCGCCGCCCTCGAAGCCGTTCGCGAAGATGTAGTCCGGAGCGAACTGGTACTCCTCCTCGCGGTACTCGGCACCGACGTTGACGACGACGCCGCTCGCCGCGGTCGGCACCTGCAGGCCGTACTTGCCGAGGTCGCCCGTCACCGAACCCGAGGCGATGTACTCGATCGCCTTGTTGGTGTAGGTCGACGGTACCGTCAGGTACGCGAGCTGCTGCGCCGTGATGCTGTTCGGCTTCCAGATGTTGTAGGGCACGCAGGTCGTGTCGGTGCCGGAGAGCACCGACTGGCAGACCGGCTGGCCGTTCGCCGGATTGGTGACGACGTTGAGCGCATTGGTGATCTGCGGGGTGCCGACGAAGTTGCCTTCGATGTCCTCGAGCTGCGAGACGCCGACCTGACCGTACACGTCGTACGACCAGACCGAGTCGATCTTGCCCTTGAGACCCAGGACCTCGCGGAACGAGTCCGACGAGTAGTTGTCCTGGCGACCGCCGCCTTCCACGTTGCGGCGCGCGATGTAGAGGCTGATCTGGTTGCCGGTGAGCCCGTACGCCGCCTGGTTCGAGGCCTTCGTGGTCGGGTTACAGAGGACCGACACTTCCTGCGCGGTCAGCAGCGGATCAGCGCAGCTGATGGTCGCGAGCTGGAAGAAGTCGCCGCTCGGTCCGTACTGGGCCTGCGAGGTGTTGCGCGAGAACATGAACTCCGAGTAGGCGTCGACGTGGTCGTTGATCTCGTAGTTCAGGAACGCGCCGGCCGTGTAGCGCTCGGCGGGCCGCTGGAAGTAGCTGAGCGCGCCGTAGTTGTAGTCGTCGACGGCCGGGTTGTACGGCCGGAACGCGCCGGTGGAAGGATCCACCGCGCGGTCGACGATCGTGCTGACGACCGGAGTCGTCTTGCCGGGGGGGATGACGTTGCCGAGCATCAGGAACTGGCCGTGGCCACTGGTGCCCGAGCCACCGCAGGCGAGGTGCCCGGTCGCGAGGCCCGGAATGGTCGACGGCGTGTTCAGCGTGCAACCCGCGTAGTCGAACTGGTAGCCGACCGCGGAGCCCGCATTCAGGTACGTGAAGTAGACGGTCGCATTGCCCTTGCCGTCGGCGAAGTTCGAACCGGCGACGAAAGACACATCCTTCTGCTGCGCGGTGTCGACGGTGCCCGGGGGCGTCGGGGCGCCGAAGGCCGACAGGTAGCCGAGGTCGGTCGAGTTGTTGTTCGAGTGATTGTAGAAGCCGTAGTTGGCATCCAGCTTGACGCCGTCGTAGTGCGTGTTGAGCACGAAGTTGACGACGCCCGCGACGGCGTCGGCGCCGTACACAGCCGAGGCGCCGCCGGTCAGCACGTCGACGCGCTCGATCAGGTCCGCGGGAATCTGGTCGATGTCAGGCTGGGCAGCGGTGCCGAGGCCCGCGCCCGGGTTCATGCGGCGGCCGTTGATCAGCACCAGGGTGCGCTGCGACCCGAGGTCGCGCAGGCTGACGGTCGCCGTGCCGTTCGAGCTGATCGACATGCCGGAGCTGAATTCAGCAGTCACCTGCGGCAGGCTGTTCAGCAGGTCTTCCGTACGCAGCAAGCCGCTCTGTTGAATTTCGACGCTGGTCACGCTCGTGACCGGGCTGATCGAAACGTCGTTCGGCGCCTGTTGGATGCGCGATCCGGTAACCACGACTTCCTGAACACTCGGGGCAGGCGCGGTCGAGGCAGCGGGTGCCGTCTGCGCGAGAGCGAGTGGCCCGCCCACCGTCGTGGCGAGGCCCGCCAGCGTGAAGCGAACCGCATGCCGCAGAGTGCGACTTGTATTCGTCATTAGGTAACTCCCCAATTATTGATACACGATGCCGATCCGGCGCCGGGAGCAAAATCCGCTCCTGGTCCCGGTGGTTCCGGCCCCTGAGCCGTGAAACCGAGTGCGGAAATACTACACGGGCTAGGTATAAGGTGCAAAGAACTACGGGGTCGCACGGCCGTTTTTAGGTATCCGCCGCCGTTCCGACCACTGGTGTTGCATTAAAGCAACGGCTGGAAATGCCACTTTGTGCAGCGCGATGAGGAGTCCGGGCAGGTCCCGGGGCGCGATCCTAGGCGAACCAGCAGTTCGTCGCGACCGTGATGCGCCGGTCACGCCCGTAGAACGGGGTGACCTCGTGGAACATGTAAGAGGGAAACACGACGAGCTGCCCTTCCGCAAGCCTGACGTCGAGGGACTTCAGGGCGAACTGCCGGTGGAGCGGCGCGATCGCCGGGTCGACGTAGCCGTCGGCGCCCGCGCGCGGGTCGAAGAACCTGAGGATGCCGCTGTCCGGCTGCTCGGCCACCGTCTCCCCGCTCCGCACGCAGTACACCGCCGACCACGACGCGAGCGGGTGGTTGTGGCCGACGAAGCTGCCGGCGTAGCGCGAGATGTGGAACCAGGTGTGGTTGCGGAAGGTGAAGCGGGCGAGCTGCTCGGGGCTGAGGTTCGTCGTCGCGAGCACCATGCGGCCGACTGCGTCCAGCATGAACTGCCGCAACTCCTGGATGCAGGGCTCCGGCCAGCGGAACAGGTTGAACCGGCTCTCGAAGGTCTCGGCCTGCGGCGTGTGACTTGGCGTGGGATTCCTGTGCTCGTCGTCCTCGCGGGCGAGGAAGAGCGCCTCGAGCTCGCGATTCAGCCGCTCGCAGGGATCGAGGCGCGTCTCGCCAAAGGGCACTGCGAACAGGGGATTCACCCTGAGCGCCGGGGCTACCACCGGCCCATCCCCGTCTGCTGGTTGGAAACGAACCTGACGCGCAGCGCGACGAGCACGAGCTCACCCGGTGCGCGAATGAGCGCAACCTCGTGATTGAGCGAGCCCGGAAACACGACCATGCGCCCCGGCACCGGCCGCCAGGTGTAGTGGCCCGGCGTGAAGGGCAGGCGCAACGTGCTGTTGGTCGCGTCCGGAAACATCGTGCCGAGGCGGGACTCGTGGATCCTGAGTACGCCACTGTCGAAGCGGCTGGTCGACGCATCGGGCGCCGCGACGCAATAGACCGCGGTCCACGCCGTGAGCGGGTAATTCTGCGTCGCAATCTTCCCGTCCGGACGCGTGATGGTGTACCAGCCGCGCGCCTCGAGGTTGAGGTCGTCCCATTGCGCCTCGCTCATGTCGCTGACGGCGCGGACGAAGGAATGCACGCCCTGGAAAAGCTCCGCCACGAGCGCGGGCACGGGCTCGCCGGTCCATTCGAGGAGATCGTCGCGGCTGCGGTAGCCGAGCGGGTTCTGCGGCGCGGGGTCCGCGGCGGCGCGGGCGACGAGCAGCGCACGCAGCGCGCCGTTCAGGCGCTCGGCCCCCGGCAGCTCGACGATGCCAAGCGGGGTCGCGAGGATCGGCAGCACCGAGAGCGTATTCAGGGTCGGCCGGTCAGTGGCCATTCAGGGCTCCTGCGGCTCGGCGAGGTAGGCGGCGAGCGGCGCGAGCTCGCGTGCGTAGTGGCGCGCGCGCCCGGAGGCGCGCTGGTAGAGGGGCTCGCGCACCTGCCAGACGCTGGCGGTGCCGACCGCCCGGTCGGAACCCACGGCGACCGGTTCGCGCCCGCCCCATTCGAGCCCGAGAAAGCCGCACAGCCGCTCGAGCGCCGGGACCGGGTCGCGCACCAGCGTGTCGTAGTCGAAATCGTAGATGTCGGGCCCGTACACGGTCTTCCAGTGCGCCATCAGCCGCCGATACTCGCGGAAATAGTGGCCTATATCCATCAGGTTGAACGCGTAGCTCAGCTGCTGGGTAACATGCAGGAAGTAGACGGATAGGCAGTTATCGAGCGGGTTGCGAGTCGTGTGCACGATGCGTGCATCCGGGAACAGCCGCTTGATGAGGCCGATGCAGAGAAAGTTGTCGGGCCGCTTGTCTATCACCCAGCGGGCCCCCGGTGCGTAGCGCGCGAGTTCCGCTTGGTAGGCGGCCGCGATCGCCTCGAGCCGCGCGGGCGACAGCGTCGCGAGCGACTCCGGAAACGGCGCCAGTTCGCCTGCTACGAGCCGCGGCAGGAACTCGAGCTCGCCCGCGGCCGCGACCCCCGGGCAGGTCGCGAGCAGCTGTTCGATGAGCGTCGAACCCGAGCGCAGCATGCCGCAAATGAATATCGGCCGCGGCCCGCCACCAGCTGCGCTGCGCGCCGCGGGCGGCGCCGCGATCAGGCGATCGACGAAGGCGTGCTGCCACGCACGATCGTAGCGCGGCACGTGCGGCGCGCTCGCGCGGCTCGCGGCCTTCGCGGCCGCATAGGCCGTGAAAGCGGCGGCGTAGTCGCCGGCCGCGTCGTACAGGCGTCCGAGCGCGAAGCCGAGACTCGCGCGCTCCGCCGCCGTCGGCTCCGAGGCAGCGAGCGCTGCCTCGAGGCGCGCGATGAGCATCGCGTCCCGGCCGGTGGCGGGCGCCAGGTTCGCGAGCCGCGCGAGCGCCTCGAAGCAGAACGCGTCGAGCGCGAGGATCCGCTCGTAGACCTCCCGCGCCGGCACGCGCCGGCCGAGATCCTCATGGAGGTTGCCGAGGTTGAGGAGCGCCGGGATGTAGGCCGGGTTCACCCGGAGCGCGAGCTCGAGCTCGCGTTCGGCCGCGGCGCGGTCGCCGTAGCCTTCGCTGTAGACGAGCCCGAGCTGCAGGTGCGCCTCTTCCGGCCGCGCAGCCCCCGTCGCGAGCGCTTGGCCGTAGGCCGCGCGTGCGGCCGGGAAGTTGCGCAGCCGTCGCTGCAGCACGCCGAGGTTGAACCAGCAGTCGGACAGCCGCGGGAAGCGCTGGAGCAGGCGCTCGTAGGCGGCGACCGCCTCCGGGTAGCGGTTCGCGCGCTGCAGCGCAACGGCCTCGCGCACCAGGGATTCGGCAGACGCCGCCACGCTCACCTCGACTCACACGACGGGTAGGCGGGATTTTCCCACAGTGGGTCGGGCGGCGCGCGCTACCTGAGGCACCAGAACTCGACGCCCTGCTCCTCGAGAAAGGCCTCCGCACCCGGGCCGCGGAGCATCGCGAGGGTCGCGAGCATGCCCGCCTCGATGCAGCTCGAGGCCGCAACCGTCACCGACCGTGGCGCATCGCGCACCGGCCAGCCGCTCCTGACGTCGAGGATGTGGCCGTAGCGCACGCCCCCGACCTCGATGAAGCGGTGCGTATCGCCGCTGGTCGCGAGGCCACCGCGGGAGAGGTCGAGCAGCAGCCGCGCCGCGCGATCGGTCCCGGGCCGCTCGACCCCGATCACCCAGGGTCCGGTGGCGGGTGCCCCATTCGCCGCGAGGTCGCCGCCGAAGTTCACGAGCACCGCCCCCGGGAAGCGGTGGGCAACGAGCCCGAGCGCACGGTCGACCGCGTACTCCTTGCCGATGCCGCCGAGGTCGATCTCCATGCCCGCCGGCACCGTGAGCCGCGGGGCGCTCCAGCCGAGCCGCGTAAATCCGACCCGCGCGCGCAGCGCGTCGACCTCGGCCGTGGTTGGCAGACGGTTCGAGCCGTCGAAGCGCCAGGCGGCGCGCAGCACACCCGAGGTGATGTCGAAGGCGCCGTCCGAGAGCGAGTGGCAGCGGGCGGCGAAGTCGATGAGGGCCGCGGTCTCGGCGTCGACCTCGACCGGGTCGCCGTTGCTGCGGTTGAGTCGCGACACGACGCTGTCCGGCCGGTAGCGGCTGAACTTCGCCTCGATGCGGTGCGCTTCGGCGGCCGCGCGCGCGCCGAGGCGCGCGGCGAGGCCGGCATCGGTGGTCTCGAGCAGCACCTCGCAGGGGCTCGCCATCGCGGCGAAGGACACGGCGTACAGCCCTGCCGCCCGCGCCTCGATGCGCGGCGGCGCCGGAGCGGGGGGTGTCGTCTCAGAAGCCGTGGCGCCAGCCCACCTGGAAGATCACGGTCCGGAGGCCGGGATTCAGGTCGAGGCCGCTCAGCAGCGGCAGTGAACTCGAAGTCTGCGTCGGATCCTGCTTGTAGACCTCGATGCGGAAATTGATCTCCGCCTTGTCCTCGAGCATGAAGCCGAGCTTCGCGCCGACCGTGATGGCACTGAATTCCGCGAGTCGCGGATCCGCCGACATGTACTCGGGCAGCGTGTCCGCCGCGTCGAGGTACAGGTGGTAGAAGCTCGCGGCTGTCTGGTGGTACCAGCGCAGGTGCGGCTCGAGGTAGATGTCGGGATTGCCGAGCGGGAAGCGCAGCCGTCCGTCGACCGTGTTCGAGTGCACGCTCCAGTCGTCCGTGCCGTGGCGGAACGAGACGTCGAGCACCATGCTGTCGCTGAGCGCGACCTTGTTGCCCCAGTAGAGCGCCTGACGCGTGCGCTTGTCGGGCCGGCTCTCGAAGCGGTAATCGGTCAGCGACCCCGCCGCATCGACGACGCTCAGGATCTTGTAGGGATCCGTCAGGTAGCCGTGCGACGTGTCGTACGAGTAGTTGAACTGCGCGATCCAGGTGCGGGACATCACCTGCGTGACGCTGAGCAGCCCGCCGAGGACGTCCTTCGAGTGATTGCCGAGCTTGTCGAGCATGCGGTAGTCGGTGCGCGGCACCGGTGCGCCGCCGATCGGCTTCACCGAGTCGAGCTCGACGTTGAGCCCGAGGCCGACGGTCGTGTTCTTCTCGTTGAAGTCGCGGCTGACGGCACCGTTCATCACGGCCGAGACGAAGTCGAGCTCGTGCGAGAGGCTGCCACCGATCGTGTAGTGATTGGCATCACCGAACGGCTCCGACCAGTCCGCGTTGAGCGCAATGCGGGTGTCGTGGAATCCCGGGTCGGCCGGCAGCTGCCCGGGCTCGATCGTGTACAGCGTGATCTTGCTCAGCTGCGCGACGGTCTGCCCGGACGGCGTCGTGTACGTGACCGGAGTGCCGCCGACATTCGACAGGATCGTGCCCGACGGCGAGGCGAAGGTCTGGGCCTTCTTGAGCGGAATCGCACCGTTCGGCGAGCCGCCCGAGAGACTGTCGAACCCGAGCCCCATGTTGAGCACCTGCTCGTCGCCAAAGTCCTTGCGCAGCCCGATGACGGGCTCGGTCGTCGTGACGCGGCCGTCATTCTCCTTGTAGTAGAGGAGCCCGGTATCAAACTGCCAGGGCGTCTCGTCCTCCGCCGGCACGTCGCCGGCGCTCTGCGCGAACGCGGGCGTGCTGAGCAGCGAGCAGCTCGCCGCCATGAGGCCGAGGCGCAGCGCGCCGGGCGTCGGCTTCTTCAATTGCATCCGCAGCCCCCGCCACCGTAGCCGCGACCGCCGCTGGCGGCTTCCTTGCTGAAGTAGATGTGCTCGTCGAAGGCCGTGTCGAGCGGGTAGGCGTTGAGCGCCATCTCCGGCCGGGCCAGCACGTCGCGCTGCCACGGCTTGACGCCGAGGCTGCTGCAGCCCGCCAGCGCCGCGCCGACGGCGACGACGGCAGCCAGCCTGAAAATCGAGGATTTCAGCATGACGAGACTCCTGAAAAACAGACTTAGCGCGCGAGCACGGCTGCGCGTACGCGCTTTTCCAGCGCTTCCCGGTCCTTGAGGCGGAACCCCTCGTGCGCGAACACGGTGTTGCCGTTGCGGTCGATGAGTACGCTGCTCGGCATGCCCTTGACCTTGTAGCGCTCGGCGAGCACCCCGTCCGGGTCGTAGACGATGCGAAACTCAGCCGCCACGTCTGCGAGGAACGCGTCGGCCTCGGCCCGGGTGTGGTCGACGTTGACGCCGATGATCACGAAATCGTCGCTGCCGAACTTGCGCTGCAGCTCGTTCATCCACGGGAACGACTGCCGGCACGGCGCGCACCACGACGCCCAGAAATCGATGTACACCACCTTGCCCCGCAGCGCCGCGAGGTCGAGGTCGGTGGCAGCCGCGGCTACCGGGCGCGAGACGAAAAGACCAAGCGAGAGCACCGCGAGGGCCGCTGCCAGGGCGGCGCGCGGCAGTAAAATCGAGCGCGGGTGCATCGTAGGGGTCAGCCTCGGAACGCGGGACATTGCCCCCCTGGGGGGCGCCGGGCGGGGATTATTGCAGGTATCGCGGCCACCGTGCCCGGCGAATGGTGGCGGGCCACGGACAGACAGCCGCCGGGGCGCATTGGTTCCCCGCCGGCCCGGCGGGGCGCCAGCAGGCGTCCGGGGGCCCCGCCCCCGGCACCAGGGCGCGGGTGCTCAGTGCCGCGCGTGCTCGAGAATCTGCGTCGCGAGCGCGCCGTAGTCGCCGCCGAAGTGGTGGCCGCCCTCGAGCCGCACCACAGCGACCGCACCGCCAGCGAGCTTGGGGCACGGCGAATCGGTGTCCTCGGCCCCGTACAGGCACAGCACGCTCGCGCCGTGCATGCGTGCAACCTCGGGGACCGTCGGCCGGCCGCCGTCGTCGCTGCCCGGGATCCAGTCGGCCACGTGGAATTCGAAGGTCGCGGTGTCGCTGAGGGCCAGCAGGCTGACCGTGCGCACCGTATCGCGGAGCTCCGCGGGCAGGCGCATATAAAGGAATGGCAGTACGTCGGCGCCAAACGAGTAGCCGACGAGCAGCACCTTGGGCCGCTTCCAGGCGGCGGCGTAGCGCGCGATGACCCTTGCAAGGTCGCCCGCGGCCGCCTCGGGCGTGCGAGCGGTCCAGTAGTACTTGAGCGAGTTGAGGCCTATCACCGGTACGCCGCGCGCGGCCAGCGCGCCGGCCACGTCCTGGTCGAGCCCGGCCCAGCCGCCATCCCCCGTCAGCAGCACCGCGAAGGTGTCGGACGCCGCGGCGGCTGGACTTGCCGTCGCCGGCACCTCGACGAGCGGCAGGTCGCGTACCTCGGCGAGCGTGACCGGCGCGGGTGCCGCGCGGGCCGTGAGCTTCATGAAGCTCGCCCGGAACTGCGGCAGCCAGTTGCGTTCGACCGAGAAGCCGTGCCCGACCTTCGGCAGCCACACGAGCTCGGCGTTCGCCACGCCCGCGACGAAGTCGCGCGTCGCGGGCGGATCGCATACCTGGTCGGCGTCGCCCTGGAACACCGCCCACGGCGTCGCGTTGTGTGGCGCCTGTTTGAAGAACACGCCCTTCGCCACGTGCGCCGCGGGCTCCTTGCCGAAGTCGACGTCGTAGGCGAGCCCGTTGCTCTTGCAGATGCTCTGGGTGACGGCGAAGTCCGGGCAGAAGCCGAGGCTCATCGCGCCGCCAAACGTGCCCTTCGGCGACTGCACGATCGTCGCGTAGGCGAGGGTCGCGCCGGAGGAGTAGCCGACGATGATCGGCGGCAGGTAGTCGGTGAGCTTCATGCGCCGCTCGACTTCATGCGCGAGCCCCTCGAAGTCGACGCCGAAGCTGCGGCAGCTGTTGGTCGCGGCGTTGACCGCCTTCAGGTAGCTGCGGATGTCGATGCCGACGACAAGCGCGCCCATGTCGATGAGGTGCCGTGCCATGTCGACGACGCCGAGATTCCAGCCGCCGTCGCC
>Ga0181519_10005419_pt1 | contig 10202 bp, 8 predicted proteins | sample PEATcosm2014_Bin_26_FD_121102 | JGI IMG/M metagenome (GOLD analysis project Ga0181519, IMG submission 121102) | Peatland microbial communities from MTU Mesocosm Facility, Houghton, MI, USA - PEATcosm2014_Bin02_10_metaG | ecosystem: Environmental > Terrestrial > Soil > Wetlands > Peat | place...
GACGAAGACCTGCTGGAGATTCCGGCCTTTCTGCGCCGGCAGGCCAACTAGGTAAGACGGCGCATCGAGGCCGGGCGAACGGCCCCGGCGCGCCGGAGAATCGCCGCGATGTTATAGCCAAGCCGCGGGACCAGGAACGGTCCCGCGGCGAGCGGCTCCCGGTTCAAGAACCGTAGCCCAAGGCTTCGGCAGCTTTCGCGAAGACGGCCTCACCGCTTCGCCGCAAAACTCCGTAAAATCGAACCGCCCCATCCCCGCCAACGCCGTATTTTTCGGCAGCGCGCTTACGTCTTAGCCAAGGTGAGTAAAACCGCCGCGCGCCGTGCTTGGGTGGTGCGTGCGAGTGGCGCGCCGCCTTGGGCATCGATATGATCGGAGAACTGATTCGGCGCGTCGGGAAAGAGCAAGATAAAGCACGAGATCATGCGCATCCATGTCGGCTACGAACTGATTTACGAATGCCCGCAACCGACGCCGATGATTCTGATGCTCAACGTCCATTTCAGCCGGGTTTCCGACCTCATCGTGCCCGACCACATGATCACCGACCCGGCCGTGGCGATCACGCCCTATCGCGACCCGTTCGGCAATTGGTGCAACCGTCTCCTCGCCCCCGCCGGTAAACTGAAACTCACCGCCGACGCGCTGGTCAATGACAGCGGCTTGCCCGACGCGGTGGTGCCCTCGGCGCAGCAGCATCTGGTGCAGGATCTGCCCGATGAATGCCTGATGTATCTGCTGCCGACGCGCTATTGCGACATCGAGAAGCTGGACAAGATCGCCTGGGCGACCTTCGCCTCGACCCCGCCGGGCTGGGCGCGGGTCCAGGCGATCTGCGATTTCGTCCACCGCCATATCGTGTTCGGTTACAAGCACGCGCGCCCGACCAAGACCGCCTGGGAGGCCTATGAAGAGCGCCTCGGCGTGTGCCGCGATTACGCGCATCTCGCGATCTCCTTCTGCCGCTGCATGAACATCCCGGCGCGCTATTGCACCGGATATCTCGGCGATATCGGCATCGTGCCGCCGCCCAACGAGCCGATGGATTTCTCCGCCTGGTTCGAGGTCTATCTCGGCGGACGTTGGCACGTCTTCGACGCGCGCAACAACATCCCGCGCATCGGCCGCATATTGATCGGCCGCGGCCGCGACGCCACCGACGTGGCGATATCGACGACCTTCGGCCCGAACAAGCTGGTAGGGTTCAAGGTGTGGACCGAGGAAGTCGAAATCGAAGCGCAACAGGCGAGCGCCAGCGCATGAGCACCCGCCGCCTGACCGTGCGCCACGTCACGACTTACCGCTATTCGCAGCCGGTGGCCTTCGGCGAGCATCGCATGATGTTCCGCCCGCGCGAGAGCCACGATCTGCGCCTGATCAAGACCGGCCTCGAAATCCAGCCCGAACCCTCGAGCCTGTCCTGGCTGCACGACGTGTTCGACAATTCGGTGGCGGTGGCGACATTCGACGCCAAATCCGACGAGTTGCGCTTCGAGAGCAGCCTGAGTCTGGAACAGCGCGAGGTGACGCAGCCCGATTACGCGCTGGAGGATCGCGCCAAGACCTATCCCTTCGCGTATTCCGAGGACGAATTGTCGAATTTGGGCCAGGCCTTGAAGCGCCACCATCCCGGCCCGGAGGCCGAAACCTGGATCCGGGAATTCCTCGACCCCGGCGACAAAACCGACACCATGGATTTGCTGCGCCGGGTCAATAACGGCATTCGCGAGACATTCATTTATGAGCGCCGCACCGCCAAGGGCGTGCAAAGCCCGGATGTCACGCTGAAACGCGGACGGGGCAGTTGCCGGGATTTCGCGTTGCTGATGATGGAAGGGGTGCGGTCGCTAGGCTTGGCCGCGCGTTTCGTCAGCGGTTACATCTTCATGCCCTCGGACAACCCCGATGACGGCACGGTTGACGACACCATCGGCGGCGGCGCTACCCATGCCTGGATGCAGGTCTATCTGCCCGGCGCCGGCTGGGTCGATTTCGATCCGACCAACAGCGTGGTCGGCAACCGCAACCTCATCCGGGTCGCGGTCGCCTGGGACCCGGCCCAGGCGCTGCCGCTTTGGGGCAGTTTCTTTGGCTACCGCTCGGCATTCAAACGCATGGATGTGAGCGTGAGCGTCACCGAAGAGCATGGCTGAGACGGCCTTCACCCGGTTGCGTCCCAAAGGGGGCGGCGGCTTCGTCATTTACTGCGATCACGCCAGCAACTGCATTCCCGGCGGATTGAACCGGCTTGGCCTGAACGAGGCCGATCTGGCGCGGCACATTGCCTGGGATATCGGCGCTGGCGGCGTGGCCGCGATCCTCTCGGAGATGCTCGACGCGCCGGCGATATTATGCGGCACATCACGGTTGGTGGTGGATTGCAACCGGCACCTCGATGCGCATGACCTCATTCCCGAGATCAGCGACGGGACCGCGATCCCGGGCAATATCAATTTGAGCCGCCTGGAAAAAGAGGCGCGGATCGCGCGCTGGTTCATCCCCTATCACTTGGCGGTAGAGGAGCTGCTGGAAGAGCGCCTGGCTTCTGGCCGGGCCGTGATGGCACTGTCGATTCATTCCATGACCGAAAATCTCGGGGGATCGGCGCGGCCCTGGCCGGTCTCGATTTCGAGTTTCGGCGACAGGATCTGGGCCGAAGCCATGATTGCCGCCTTGCGAAGCACGGGGGATACAAATGTGGGCGACAACCAGCCCTATGCGCTCGATCCCGCCTTCGATTTCAGCACGCCGCTGCACGCGATGCGGCGGAACCTGCCCTATCTACAGGTCGAGTTCCGCCAGGACGAAATCGCCGAACCCGCCGGCCAGGAAAAATGGGCCCGGCGCTTCGCCGCATGCTTGACGGAAGCCATGTCCGGCATGAGCCGGGCGCGACAAACTTGAATCCGGACCAACGGACGATTTTACCAAGCCCGTGGATTCGGTTTAATTCACTGAAATACCAGGGAAATTCCGGAAATATTCTGAAACAAAGAGTGATTTGTGCGCCGCACCCAAAATTGGTTAAGTGCGGCTCATAAGGGAATTGGGGGGCTTGGTTCGCATCTTGGCTAACAACGCGCAGAAAACCTTGAAAGCGCCGATCCACTGCCGTGGCGTCGGCCTCCATAGCGGCGTGCCGATCGAGATGATGCTCCACCCCGCAGCCGCCAATACCGGCATCCGTTTCCGCCGCAGCGACAAGAACGGCGTCGAGATCGAAGCCTCGTGGCGCAATGTCGTCGAATCGACCTTGTGCACCACTCTTTCCAACGGCAAGGGCGTTTCCATCGCCACCGTCGAGCATCTGATGGCGGCACTTGCCGGGCTCGAAGTCGACAATGTCGTGGTCGAGCTGAACGGGCCGGAAGTGCCGGCAATGGACGGCAGCGCCGCGCCCTTCGTGTTTCTGATCGAATGCGCCGGATTGGTCGAGCAAGACGCGCCGCGCCGGGTCATCAAGGTGTTGAAGCCGGTCAGCGTCGGAACCCCGGGCAAGACCGCTTCGCTGGTGCCGGACGATGTCTTCTCGGTCAGTTTCGCCATCGATTTCAATTCCAGCGCCATCGCCCGCCAGGAATTGTCGCTTACCCCCTGCCCCGAAACCTTCAAGCACGATCTTGGCCCGGCGCGCACCTTCGGCTTCCTGCACGAAGTCACGGCGATGCGCGACGCCGGATTGGCGCGCGGCGGCTCGCTTGACAACGCCGTCGTCATCTCCGGCGACCGGGTGCTGAACCAGGAAGGCCTGCGCTACGACGACGAATTCGTGCGCCACAAGATGCTCGACGCGGTGGGCGACCTTTACCTCGCGGGCGGCCCGCTGCTTGGCCAGTTCCGCGGCGTGCGCTCGGGCCATGCGATGAACCGCCAGTTGCTGGCCGCCTTGTTCGCCGATTCCTCGGCCTGGTGCTATGCCGGCGAAGAGGAAGCGGCCGAAGCCTTGCCCGAGGCCGCCGTCGCCTGACCGCGCCGAATCGGCCAAATTCCCCGTGGATCGGCGGTATTTAACCCCGGCTTATCGTCGGCCGTTCGTTGTTGGCCTCGCCGCCATCATGCTATAAGGGCGGCCGTGAGCATTCTTGGATTTCAATTCCTCTCCCGGCCTTCGGCGCGGCTTCTCGCCGTGGCGTTGTCTTTTTGCCTGCTCGCCTCCTGCGGCGGTGGCAAGGAAAAAGACACCTATGTCGATCAGCCGGTCGAGTATCTCTACAACACCGCCATGGACCAGCTTGCCAATGGCGACTACTCCAAGGCGTCGGACAGTTTCGACGAGGTCGAACGCCAGCACCCCTATTCCGTCTGGGCGACCAAGGCGCAGCTCATGTCCGCCTATGCGCTCTACGAGGGCAATAAATACGACGAATCGATCATCGCCGCCGACCGCTTCATCCAGCTTCATCCCGGCCACCGCGACGTGGCCTATGCCTATTATTTGAAGGCGCTCGATTACTACATCCAGATCGAGGATGTCGGCCGCGACCAGAAGACCACGCAACAGGCGCTGGACGCGTTGAACGAGGTGATCAGGCGCTTTCCCGATACGCGCTATGCGCGCGACGCGCGGTTGAAGATCGATCTGGCGCGCGACCATCTCGCCGGCAAGGAAATGGCGATCGGCCGCTGGTACGAAAGCCGGGGCACCTATCTCGCGGCGATCAACCGCTTCAAGACCGTGGTCGACCAATATCAGACGACATCCGACGTGCCCGAGGCGCTGGAGCGGCTGACCGAGTGCTATCTCGCCCTCGGACTCAAGGACGAGGCGCAACGGACCGCCGCGGTGCTGGGTTATAATTATCCTGGCAGTTCCTGGTACGCGGCCACATACGTGCTGGTGACCGGACAGAAGCCGCAGCAAGTGACGGCGCCCGACGCCAAGCAATCCGACAATTCCGGCCAGACGGGCACCCAGCCCCTGCCGCCGGCAACGGAGCAGCCGGGCTTTTTCAGCCGGACCTTCGGGCTGATTTTCTAGCGCCGATTCGGGCCGCTAAAGTCCCCGCCAAAACCCAGATCCCCCAAGACTGGCCCGAAGACTGGCGGGTCGCGCGCCGCGCGGCTATCATCGCGCGCGATGCTGCTCGGACTTTCCATCCGCGACGTGGTGCTGATCGACAAGCTCGACTTGTCGTTGAAGCCCGGATTATGCGTGCTTACCGGCGAGACCGGCGCGGGCAAGTCGATCTTGCTCGACGCCCTGGGCCTGGCCTTGGGCGTGCGCGCCGAATCGGGCCTGGTACGCCACGGCGCCGAACAGGCGGTGGTAAGCGCCGAATTCTCCCTGCCGCGCGACCATAAGGCACGGGCGCTGTTGTCCCAGGCAGGCATCGAGGCGCCCGGCGATTCGCTGGTATTGCGCCGGGTGGTCGATAGCGGCGGCCGCAGCCGCGCCTTCATCGACGACCAGCCGGTGAGCATCGGCTTGCTGCGCCAGGCGGGCGAAGCGCTGGTCGAGATCGAAGCGCAGTTTGCTCAACGAGGTTTACTTGATCCCGCGACCCACCGCGCGGCGCTCGACGCCTACGGGGTGATGGCTGCCGACTTGGCAGCCATGGTTGCTTCATGGAATTCCCTGCGCGAAAGGCTGCGGGCGCATCAAGAGGCGGGCGAGAATCTGGCCCGCGCCCGCGCCGAGGAGGAATTCCTGCGCCATGCCCTGAAGGAACTCGACGAGCTTGAACCCAAGCCGGGCGAGGAAAACGCCCTGGCCGAGGAACGCGCGCTGTTGATGAATCGCGAGCGGCTGACCGAGGGCTTGGAAAGCGCGTTGGCGGAATTATCGGGCGAGCGCGGCGGCGAGCGCGCGCTCAACGCGGCGATGCGGCATCTCGAACGCTTGAAGGACAAATCGGGCGGCAGGCTGGATACGGCGGTGGCGGCGCTGGAACGCGCTGCGGTGGAAACCCGCGAAGCCATCTCCGAAATCGAAGGCGCCTTGCGCGATTTGGGCCAGAGCGCCCACAGCGCCGAAACCATCGAGGAACGGCTCTTTGCCCTTCGGGGCCTTGCACGCAAGCACAGCGTTCCGGTTGACGGCCTCGCCGCTTTGCGCAGCGAGATAGCGGCCAAGGTCTCGGCGTTGGAAGATGGCGGCGACGCGGTGAAGAAGCTGGCGGATGCTGTGGCCGAAGCGCGTAAGGCCTATATCGCAGCCGCCGACAAGGTTTCGGCTCAGCGCCGCAAGGCGGCGGCTTCGCTTGACGCGGCGGTGACCAAGGAATTGAAACCCTTGAAGCTGGAGAAGGCGCGGTTTGCCACGGTGCTGACGGCTTTAAGCGAATCCGATTGGGGCGAGCATGGGCGCGAAAAGGTGCATTTTGAAGTGGCGACCAATCCCGGCGCACCGGCCGGACCCCTGGCCAAGATCGCCTCGGGCGGCGAACTCTCGCGTTTCATGCTGGCCTTGAAAGTGGTGCTGGCCGAAACCTCGCCGGTGCCGACGCTGGTCTTCGACGAGGTGGATAGCGGCATCGGCGGCGCGGCGGCGGCGGCGGTGGGCGAGCGGTTGCATCGGCTGGGCCAGGATTTGCAGGTGCTGGTGGTGACGCATTCGCCCCAGGTGGCGGCGCGTGGAACGCATCATTGGCGGGTGGAAAAAAGCCAGTCGGCGCAGAAGACCATGACCAGGATCGATGAACTTTCGGCCGAGGCGCGGTGCGAGGAAATCGCCCGCATGCTGTCGGGGGCATCCATCACCGCCGAAGCGCGCGCGGCGGCGGCATCGCTCATGGCCGGAGCCGAGGCGTGAGCCGGAAGGACCAGCCGGAAAAACCCGTCGAGGATCTGACCGAAGCCGACGCCAAGGCGGAGCTGAAACGCCTGGCCAAGGAAATTTCCCATCACGACAGCCTCTATTATCAGAAAGACGCGCCCGAGGTTTCCGACGCCGAATACGATGCGTTGAGGAAACGAAACGCGGCGATAGAAGAACGCTTTCCCGATCTCGTCCGCGCCGACAGCCCTTCCAAACATGTAGGCGCGGCGCCCACCGGCGGCTTTGCCAAGGTTCGCCACAGCCACCCGATGCTGTCGCTCGACAACGCCTTCGCCGACGAGGATGTGCGCGAGTTCTTCAAAGGCGTGCGCAATTTCTTTCGCGCGCCCGAGGACGTGAAACGCGTCGAGCCCGAAACCATCGCGGTGATGGCCGAGCCCAAGATCGACGGGCTTTCCTGCTCGCTGCGTTACGAGAAGGGGAAATTGGTTCTGGCCGCGACGCGCGGCGACGGCGTCACCGGCGAGGATGTGACGGCCAACGTCAAGACTCTCAATACGATTCCGCATGTCTTGAAAGGCCAGGGCTGGCCCGATGTGATCGAGGTGCGCGGCGAGGTTTATATGGAGCATCCCGGCTTTTTTGCGCTCAACCAAGAGCGCGAGAAGGAAGGCGAGCCGGTCTTCGCGAACCCCCGTAATGCTGCGGCGGGGTCTTTACGGCAATTGGACTCCTCGATCACGGCCAAGCGGCCGTTGAAGTTCTTTGCCTATGCCTGGGGCGAGGCCAGCGCCGCTTTCGCCAAGAGCCACGAGGAGGCGTTGCAACGCCTCAAGGCCTGGGGCTTTTCCGTCGATCCGCATTCCAAACTGTGCCGTGGCGTCGACGCACTCTTGGAATTCCATAGGAATATGGCGGCCAAACGGGCCGCCCTGCCCTACGACATCGACGGCGTCGTTTACAAGGTGAACGATCTCGATCTGGAGGAGCGGCTGGGTTTCGTCAGCCGCGCACCGCGCTGGGCGATCGCGCATAAATTCCCGGCCGAGCGGGCGCAGACCCTGCTGAAAAAAATCCGCATCCAGGTGGGGCGGCGCGGCACGCTGACCCCGGTGGCCGATCTCGATCCGATCACCGTGGGCGGCGTGGTGGTGAGCCACGCGACGCTGCACAACGAGGACGAGATCATCCGCAAGGATATCCGCGAAGGCGACACCGTGGTGATTCAGCGCGCCGGCGACGTGATTCCGCAGGTGGTGGAAGTGGTGCAGGATCCTGGCCACGAGAAACGCGCGCGGTTCAAGTTTCCCCATAAATGCCCGGAATGCGGCAGCCTGGCGGTGCGCGAGGAAGGCGAAGCGGCCTGGCGCTGCACCGGCGGTCTGATCTGCCCGGCTCAGGCGGTGGAACGCCTGAAGCATTTCGTTTCCCGCAACGCGCTCGACATCGAGGGCATGGGCGAGAAGCACATCGCCGAATTTTGGCAAGACAAGCTGATCAAGACCCCGGGCGACATTTTCCGCCTCAAGCCGGCGCAGATCGAAGCCCGGGAAGGCTGGGGCGAGCTAAGCGCCAAGAAGTTGATCGCATCCATCGATGCGCGGCGGGCGATATCGCTCGACCGTTTCATATACGCGCTGGGCATACCCCAGACCGGCGAAGCGACTTCGAAGCTGCTGGCGCGGCATTACCGCTCGCTCAAGGCCTGGCGCAAGGCGATGACAGAAGCGGACGACAAGGAAAGCGAGGCCTGGCGCGAGCTCAACGACATCCAGAATATCGGCGAGGACACCGCCGCCGATATCGTGGGGTTTTTCGCGGAAAAACATAACCGGAAGGTGCTGGACGATCTCGCAGGCGAAATGAATGTCGCCGATTTCACCGCCCCCGCCGCCGGGAATTCGCCCTTCGCCGGCAAGACCTTGGTGTTCACCGGCACGCTCGAAGGCATGAGCCGGTCCGAGGCCAAGGCGCGGGCCGAGGCGCTGGGCGCGCTGGTCGCCTCCAGCGTTTCGGCCAAGACCGATTACGTGATCGAGGGTGCGGATGCCGGCTCCAAGGCCAAGAAGGCCCGCGAACTGGGCGTGAAAATATTGAACGAGGCGGAGTGGCTGAAACTGGCGCGGGGGTAACGGTTTTACCGGCCGGACTGAAACACTTTTCCGTCACCTCCGCGAAAGCGGGAGTCCAGAGCAACCACTCGGAACCTATCCCTGGATTCCCGCTTACGCGGGAATGACGATTTTAGAGTCGGCGCGCGCGACTTACACCACCACGCGCATTTTTTCCTTGTCGGGTTTCTTCTCCGCGAAGCCCGAATGGGTGGGGAGCGAGCCCCACATGTCGAGGGCGTAACGCTCGAAGCCGAATTGGCGCGGGCGATATGTCGCCTCTTCCTCGGGCATGATGTGCTTCACGCCCACCGAATATTCGAACACCATGCCGTCCGGTCCCTCGAAATAGACCATCATCGCGCCCGACAGCGGATGGCGGCCCGGGCCGAACACGATCGGCACGTTGCGCTCTTTCAGGAAATACCAGGAGCGCATCACGTCGTCGATGTCCTCGACCTGGTGGTTGATGTGCTGCACCCCCGGCCCGGTGGTGGGGAATAGCACCACCGAATGATGCGCGGTGGCGATGCGGAACAGCGGCGTGTCGCCGAGCCAATCCGAAACCCGGGCGTTGAACACCGTTGTCCAGAATTTTTCGTCGCGTTGCGGGTTGGTGGTGTTGAGGCCGATATGGCTGAAATGGGTGATGCCGGCGTCGCGGCCGGGGAAATAGCGCACGCCGGAAAAAAACGGCCGCGCCAGCAGCTCGATCTTGTTGCCGCTGGGGTCTTGGGTGGCGATGAAGGCCTTCACCCGGCGCTGCTCGCATTCATCCTTCGTGCCCAAACGCACGGGGAAATTGGCGTTGTCGAGTTGCGCGCCGACCTGATCGAAATCTTCCGGGTTTTTCAACTCCAGACCGACGATGTGCTCGGCCGGATCGCCCTCGAAATAAGCCAGGGTGTGGTCGCGCGTGTCGCCGCGGGTTTTCACCTTGTCGCTTTTGAAATAGGCCCATTTGCCGTCGCGCGCGCCCAGCTCCAACCCCACGATCTTGGTGGTGAAGGCAATGGCGGATTCCAGATCGCGCGTGCCCAAGCGGACATAGCGGATATCGTGCAGGTGAATCATGGCGCCCGAACTCCCGAAAACATTAAGGCCATAGTGCCATAAAGCTCAGCCGCGGACTAGCGGCTGGGTGACGCGCTCGAGCCAGGAACGGGTCGCCGCATCCAAGAGCGGGCCCAATTCCTTGCGGCAGCGCGCGTGATAGGCGTCGAGCCAGCGCGTCTCATGCGCATCGAGAAGAAGGGGCTCGACCAGTGCGAGATCGATCGGCGCCAGGGTCAGGGTTTCGAAGCCCAAAAGCTTCTTGGTCCCCTCGCCCGCCTGCCCGAGCTCGATCACCGCGACCAGGTTTTCGATGCGGA
>Ga0181519_10005421_pt1 | contig 10199 bp, 8 predicted proteins | sample PEATcosm2014_Bin_26_FD_121102 | JGI IMG/M metagenome (GOLD analysis project Ga0181519, IMG submission 121102) | Peatland microbial communities from MTU Mesocosm Facility, Houghton, MI, USA - PEATcosm2014_Bin02_10_metaG | ecosystem: Environmental > Terrestrial > Soil > Wetlands > Peat | place...
CCAGTTCTCTATCGATACTATCCTCCGGGTCGGGGCCTTTCGGGTGTGTCACTGTATTGAGCGGCAGTGTCGGCGCGCGAAAGAATGGCGTGCTGATCGAAACGACGGACCGAAAAACGTCCGGGCGCAATCGCGCACACCATTGGGCGGTAGGCCCTCCCCAGTCATGTCCGACGACCATGGCGGCCTCCTCGTGTCCCAAGGCGCGGACGAGACCCAGCACATCGCTGACACGATTGAACATGGAATACGGCACGAGACTGTCACTGTAGCTGACTGGCTGCGGAGCGCTGAGACCATACCCCCGCGCATCCGGCGCAATGACGTGATACCCCGCGCGGGCGAGGGGAAGCATTTGGTTGCGCCAGGTATACGCCAGTTCTGGAAAGCCATGCAGCAGGACGACGCACGGACTGCCGGGGGACTCGAAGCCGGCCTCGAGGATATGCAGGACCACTTGATTGTTGGTGTCGATCCGGCGAGAACGAATCCCCGGTGGAAGCGTGGCACTCCCATAATCGACGCGGGCATTGCCTTGTGAGGCCGGCACCGGGCTGGCGCTCGTGGCCCCCAACGCATGGCGCGCGAGAAGAAACAGGCCGCTCGCCAACAAGCGGCGCCTTGCGGTACTGCCGATCTCTCCCATCATCGGGGCGCCCCCGGTCTCAACGCACCACAGCCGATCGCCCGGCCCGCATCATCGCGCGCAACGGCAAACACGACGTTCGGCTGCTTCAACGAAGCCAAGTCCAGGCAGTGCCTGCTCTCGGGCGGGTACAGTGAGTCCTGGTAGGCGTCCAACTCGGCAATGAGGTCAATTACTTCAGGTTGATCCGGTGATTCAAGGGCGATGATCATGAAGTTGCGTCAGCCCAGCCAACGCTTCATCAAAGTCCGCACATCCTCGCCCTCGCGAATCCGCCCGGGCGTGCGCGAGAAGCGCGGCGCCGGCGCCGCGTGCCAGTGACCGTCGATGCGCCGGTAGACTTCGCGCGCCTCGAGGTGCGGATCGGCCGGCACCTCCGTAAGATCGAGCACCGGTGCGAAGCACGCGTCGGTCGACTCGAGCAACGCGCACCACTGCGCGCGGGTCTTGGACAGGAAAATTTCCCCGAGCACGCGCGCCTGCTCCTCCCAGGTCGCGCGATCGTATTGGATATCGGCAAATCGCGCCGGGGCACCGATCGCCCGCAGGAGCTCCCTGTAGAAGGCCGGCTCCAGGGGGCCGATCGCCACCTCCGCTCCGTCGGCGCATCGGTAGGTTCTATAGAAGGGGGCGGCTCCGCCGAGAATATTTTCGGATCGATCGACGGACAGCTTGCCGCTCGGAATGAGGCCCGAGAACATGGTCATGAGCGAGGCGACGCCATCGACGATGGCGCCATCGATCACCTGGCCCTTGCCGGATCGCGCGCGTTCCAGGAGAGCCGCCAGAATGCCGAATGCCAGGAACAGGGAGCCGCCACCGAAATCCCCGACGAGGTTGAGCGGGGGAATCGATCGCCGGCCGGGCTCGCCGATCGCCTTGAGCGCACCGGTGATCGCGATGAAATTGATGTCGTGACCGGCGATCTTCGCCTTCGGGCCGGTTTGTCCCCACCCCGTCATGCGCGCGTAGATGAGCCCGGGGTTCGAGGCGAGCAGCGGCTCGGGACCGAGTCCCAGCCGCTCCATCACTCCCGGCCTGAAACCCTCGATCAGCACATCCGCCCGCGCGGCGAGCCTCGCGCATTGCTCGCGTCCGGCGTCGCTCTTGATGTCGACGGTCAGGACGCTGCGGCCGCGATCCACGACGGGATTCGGCCAGCCGTTGCCGCCCGCCCGATCGATCCTGAGAACTTCGGCGCCGAGATCGGCCAGGAGCATCGCGCAGTGCGGTCCCGGGCCGATGCCGGCAAACTCGATGACGCGCACACCGCTGAGAGGACCGTCCGATGAATCCATCGAGCTACGATACCTCGAATCGCCCATGCCGGGTTTCCTAACCACCGTGTCGGGTTTCCTAATTACCGTGTCGCAAAGCTGATCTGATCCGAGCGCGGTCTCATTAAGATGCCCCACTCGGCAACGCGAGGTTGAACATGGCATCAACGGCGGGAGTGGTCGTCATCGGCGGCGGCGTGGTGGGATGCTCGGTGCTCTATCACCTCGCCAAATTCGGCTGCACCGATGCCTTGTTGCTCGAGCGCGATGAGCTGACCTCCGGATCCACGTGGCACGCGGCGGGCGGCATGCACACGATCAACGGTGATCCGAACGTCGCCAAGCTGCAAAAATACACCATCGACTTGTACCAGGAGATCGAGAAGCTCTCGGGCCAATCGACGGGACTGCACCTGACCGGCGGCGTGATGCTGGCCGCGACCGAGGCGCGGTTCGCGTGGCTCAAGAGCCTCGCCGCCAAGGGCCGCTATCTCGGCATCGAGGCTGACATCATCACGCCCGAACGCGCACACGAGCTCATGCCGCTGCTCGATCCGGCATGCTTCGTCGGCGCTTTGCACACCTGGGTCGACGGCCATCTCGATCCCTCCGGCACCACTCACGCCTACGCGCAGGCCGCGCGCAAGCTCGGGGCTCGCATCGAACGCTTCACCCGCGTCCAGGAGCTGGTGCAGAACCCGGACCGCAGCTGGCGGGTGATCACCAACAAGGGCGAGATCCTCACCGAACACGTGGTCAATGCGGGCGGCCTCTGGGCGCGGGAAGTGGGCGGAATGGTCGGGCGCTACCATCCGGTGCTCGCGATGGAGCACATGTACCTGCTCACCGAGGATCTGCCGGAGGTCGCCGCCATCAATGCGAGAACCGGCGAGGAAGTGCTCCATGCGCTCGACTTCGACGGCGAGCTGTACCTGCGCCAGGAGCGCGGCGGGATGCTCATCGGCACCTACGAGAAGGCCGGCAAGCCCTGGTCGGAGGATCATACGCCCTGGGATTTCGGCCACGAGCTGTTGGCGCCGGACTTGGAACGCATCATGCCCTCGCTCGAGGTGGCGTTCCGCCACTTTCCGGTGTTCCAGAAGGCGGGCATCAAGAAAGTCGTCAACGGTCCCTTCACCTTCGCGCCGGACGGCAACCCGCTGGTCGGTCCGGTCCGCGGCCTGCCGGGATACTGGTGCGCCTGCGGCGTGATGGCCGGATTCAGTCAGGGCGGCGGTGTCGGGCTCGCGCTCGCCAACTGGATCATCCACGGCGATCCGGGATTCGACGTGTGGGCGATGGACGTCGCCCGCTTCGGCGACTGGGCCAGCAAGGCTTACACCAACGCCAAGGTGCGCGAGAACTACTCGCGCCGCTTTTCGATTCGCTTTCCGAACGAGGAGCTCCGTGCGGGGCGACCGCTCAAGACCACGCCGGTCTACGATCGCCTCAAGGCGCAGGGCGCCCAGTTCGGCGCGGTCGCTGGCTTGGAAGTCCCCTTGTGGTACGCGCCTCCCGGGGTCACCGACACCTTCAGCTGGAATCGCTCGACCGATTTCGACACCATCGGGGAGGAAGTGCGCGCGGTGCGCGAGCGGGTGGGCCTCATCGAGACCTCCGGCTTCGCGAAGTACTCCGTGACCGGCAAGGGCGCGGCGGCATGGCTCGACCGGCTGCTGACCTGCCGGCTGCCGTCGCCCGGGCGCATGACCCTCGCGCCCATGCTGAAAGAGGATGGCCGCCTGATCGGCGACTTCACCCTCGCCAATTTGGGCGCCGAGGAGTTTCTGCTCATCGGCTCGGGCGTCGCCGAGGACTATCACCTACGCTGGTTCGAGCAGCATCTGCCCGGCGACGAATCGGTGCGCATCGCCCCCCATGGCGCTGCGCTCGCGGGGCTGGCCATTGCGGGGCCGCGGTCACGGGAGCTGCTCGCGCGGGTGACCCGCGAGGACGTTTCCGCGGAAACGTTCCGGTTCATGGACGTGCGGCGCATGAGCATCGGAATGGCACCCTCCGTGCTGGTCGGACGGGTGAGTTACACGGGTGATCTCGGCTATGAGCTCTGGTGCGATGCTACCTACCAGGTGCATCTGCTCGACACGCTGATGAGCGCGGGCGAGCCCTTGGGCATCCGCCTGTTCGGCTCGCGCGCGCTCAATTCACTGCGCCTCGAGAAGGGCTACGGCTCGTGGGCGCGCGAGTATCGGCCGCTGTACAGCCCTCTCGAGGCAGGCCTCGATCGGTTCGTCGCGCTCGGCAAGGAGGCATCCTTCATCGGCAAGGAAGGCGCGGCGGGCGAGAAGGCGAGCGGCGGGAAACTCAGGTTGCGCGTCTTCGTGGTCGAGGTCGACGACGCGGATGCGATCGGCGATGAGCCGATCTGGCGGGATGGCGCGGTGTCCGGCTGGGTGACCTCGGGCGGCTTTGCGCACGGCTCGAAGCTGTCGGTCGCGCTGGGTTACGTACCGAAAGAGGTCGCCGACGAACCGGACGGCTGGCGCATTCAGATTCTGGGGCGGTTTTTCCCGGCGCGGCTGCAGCCGCAGCCGCTGTTCGATGCCGACGGAGCGCGCTTGCACGGCTGAACGAAGGCGCAGTGCTCGAGACCTAGGGCCAGCGGTCAGTCGGCGCGCGCAAAGACGATGCGTCCATTGAAAACCGTCAGGTCGACCGGAACCTGGTGGATCTCGAGGGGTGCGGTCTCGAACAGATTTCGATGCAGCACGACGAGGTCGGCCCTCTTGCCGGGCGCGAGCGTGCCGCGCGTGGCTTCATCGTGCATCAGGTAGGCGCCGGTGCTGGTGTACGCGACGATCGCCCGCTCCAGGCTCACACGCTCCTCGGGATGCCATTCGCGGTCCTCGATGCCGAAGGGATCGCGGCCGCCCGGATAGCGGTGAGTGATCGCGGTCTCGATGCCATCCAGCGGCGAGACCCCGGTCACGGGCCAGTCCGAGCCCCATACCAGCATGGCGCCGGCGTCGAGCAGCGATCGGGTCGGGAATAAATGCCGGCTGCGGTCGGGCCCGAACATGTTCGGCGCATCGACCGTTTCCCAGGTGTCGCCGAGACTCCACACCGGCGTCATGTTCGGAATGACCGACAGGGATCTGAACCGCGAAATGTCGGCCGGGTCGACCAGCCAGAGGTGAGCGATGGTGTGCCGGTTGTCGCGAATGCCGTTGATGCGCCGTGCCTCCTCGAAGGAATCGAGGCCGGCCCGCACCGCCCAATCGCCCTGCGCGTGCATGTGGACCTGAAAACCCGCCGCGTCCAGTCGGGCGACCAGCCGATCGAGCCGCGCCTGCTCGATGAAGAGATTCCCGCGGCCCAGCGCCGGCGCATCGCTGTAGGGCTGCAGCAACGCCACGGTATGGGCGGCGGCGCCGTCGATGAACAGCTTGACGCAGGTCGCGCGCAGCCATCGCCCGGAGAGCGCGGCGCGCTGCTTCAGGAAGGAGCGCACTTGCGTCTCGTCGTCCTTCTCGGGCTGGAACGGCAGGCAGAGATTGACACGCTGCTGCAGAGCTCCCTGCCGGTCGAGCGTCTTGAAAGCGGCCGCGATGGGGGGCGTCGCCATGGCGTCCTCGAGCGCCGTGAACCCCAGCCGGGTCATTTCATGCAGCGCGGCCTCGAGATCCGCGAGCTGCTCGGCGGCGGATTTCGGCGGTATCAACGGCACGACCAGATCCATCGCGGCGTCTTCGTGCAGAAGGCCCGTGGGTTGACCGTGAGCGCCGCGCTCGATGCGGCCGTTCGGCGGGTCGGCGCTTGCGGCCGTGATGCCCGCGGCCGCCAAGGTCCTCGAGTTGACCCAGGCGTCGTGCCCTGAATTGTCGGTGAGGAACGCGGGACGATCCGCAACGACCGCGTCCAGCTCCTCGCGCGTGGGCATGCGGCTCGGCTCGAACGCCACCTCGTCCCAGCCATCGCCCACGATCCACGGAACATCGGGATGGCTGTCGGCATACTGACGGATCCGGGCGAGGATCTGATCGCGCCGCGTGAGCCCGTGCAGATCGAGCGATGTTGCCGGATTGGGCACCATTCCAGGATGCACGTGCGAGTCCTGGAATCCCGGCAGCAACATTCGATGCTGCAGGTCGATGACGCGGGTGGCGGGGCCGACGAAAGTCCTGGCGGTGGCGTCATCGCCCACATAGGTGATCTGCTCCCCCGTGACGACCAGGGCGGAGCCCCAGCTTCGGGCCGCATCCACCGTGTATACGGCGCCATTCATGAACACGAGGTCCGCGTGCGGAGCCGCGAAACACGCCGTCGCGCCGAAGAATACGGCCGCCGTGAACAAGGCGGCGATCGGGCGGATCATGGCAGCAGCTCAGCCTGATCGATGCGCAGCGGCTTCATGACCGTCGGCTGCTCGCGGGTGCGCACCTCCGCAGGCGTCGTGCCGAAGATCCGCCGGTACCACGTGGCAAGATGCGACGTGGCGGAGAAGCCGCAGGAGGCCGCGATATCGCCGACCCGACGATCCGTATAAATGAGGAGCTCCCGCGCGCGCTCGATGCGCAGGCGCAGGTAGTAGCGGATCGGCGTGGTGCCCGCATGGCGCATGAACAACCGTTCGAGCTGCCGGGTGCCGATGCCGACCTTGCGCGAGATCCGGTCGAGCGAGACCGGCTCGTCGATGTTGTCCCGCATGATGCGGATCGCGCCGCGCACGGTCTCCGGCAGATGCGCGAGCACTTGCTGCAGGCCTCCCCGCTGATCCTCGCGGCCGTCGCGAATGCGCTCATGGTGAAACTGGTTCGCCACGGCGCCTGCAATTCCCGCTCCGTGATGCTCGGCGATCAACTGCAGCATCATGTCCATCGCCGCCGTGCCGCCGGAGCAAGTCAGCCGGTCGCGATCGATTTCGTACAGCTTGTTGGTGCAATTCACGTCGGGGAAGGACTCACGGAAGCTGAAGATATGCTCCCAATGGATGGTGCAGCGATAGCCGTCGAGCACGCCCGCCCGGGCGAGCAGCAGCGTGCCCGAGGAGAGCGAGCCGATGGCGATGCCGCGCGCCGCGCCGCGCCGGATGGCGGCGATATAACGTCGCTCCCTGGCCTTTTGGATCGGAAGTCCGGCACAGGTGATGAGGTAGTCGGCGTTCGCGAGCGCATCATCCAAGGCGACCGTTTGCAGCGTGATGCCGTTGGATGCCGTGATCGGCTCGCCGTTCAAGCTGGCGAGGCGCCAGGAATAGAACGGATTGCGCGACAACCGGTTGAGTGCGCGCAACGGCTCGATGGCCGAGGTCAGGGCCATCATGGGCAGGTTCGGCACGAGCAGGAAAACGAATACCCGTGGGCGGGTGGCAGCGGGAGGTTCGACAGAAGGGCTCATGTGCGGAATGGTATCAGCGGCAGCTCGCGCGCGATGCCCAAACCGTCTCGGGGGCGGGCGCGCCGACCTCTGCCGACGCGCCCTCGCCTAGAACCTCAAGACAAGAAACTCAGCACAGGGAAATCAGGTCCCGTGGCCGCCGAAGCGGTAGCCGATTCCGAGCCCAAACAGCAAGGGATCGATGTGCACCGTCGACACCTTGGGACCGCCGGCCAGGTACACGCCGGATTGCAGCTCCACCCATTTGACGTCGGCGTTCAGATACCAGTGGTCCGCGACCTTGTAATCGAAGCCGGCCTGCGCCGCGGGTCCGACACTGGTCGAGTTGAGCTTCAGCCCACCGACACCCGGAACGTTCAGATTCACGTCATTGATGATGGTGATATTGACACCCACGCCGATGTACGGCTGGAAGTCCTTGCCCGGCAGGAAGTCGTATTTCGCCGTCAGCACCGGCGGCAGATGCTTGAAGGTGCCGATGTCCGTGCCGCTCACGCTCACCGTCTGAGTCTGCGGGTAAGTGAGAATCAGTTCCGCCGACCAATTCGGCAGGAAGTAGTATTCGAAATCCAGATCCGGCAGCCCTTTGCCGTTGATGTGAATCGCATTTTCGGGGACGCCGACGCTGGGAATTGCGTCCGACTTGTTCGCCGGATCGAGATAGACGCCTCGCAGGCGCACTTCCCAGTTATCGTCGTCGGCGCGTGCGGTGTTGAGCGCGATTGCGCCCAGCGCCGACATAATTACTACACCAAACAAGCGCGATCTCATGACTATTCTTCCTCTCGTTGTTAAGCGGCTACACCTTAAGTCGCGGGCCGTTGAGTCTCCATCCGTAGTTCCCGAAATGACCCGGACTCGGGGCGTGCCTGGCACGTCGTCGTGTATGATCGAGTGCACCAACGCAGAATTTTTAAAGGGTGAACCGATGCACAGATTCGAAGGGCGTATCGCGGTAGTGAGCGGCGCCGCGCAGGGCATGGGCAAGGCGGTGGCGCTGCGCCTCGCGGAGGAAGGCGCGACGGTGGTCGCCGTCGACATCAACGTCGCCGGCGCCGCGGCGACCGCGAAAGAGCTCGGTGGCGCATCGCTCGGCATCGGCTGCGACATCGGCGATGAGGCGGCGGTCGCCAAGCTGTTCGAGACGGTCAGCGGGAAATTCGGCAAGCTGGACGTGCTGGTCAACGTCGCCGCCATCGTCCCCTTCGTGAAATGGGACGAGCTCACCTTCAGCGAGTGGCGCCGCGTGCTGCGCGTGAACCTGGACGGGCTCTACCTCATGTGCCGCGCGGGCTCCGACCTGATGCGCAAGAACGGTTATGGGCGCATCGTCAACTTCAGCTCGAACTCGATCTTCGCCGGCACTCCGAACATGGCCCACTACGTGGCGTCGAAGGGCGGCGTGCTGACCTTCACACGGGCTCTCGCCACCGAGCTCGGTCCCCACCACATCACCGCCAACTCGATTTGCCCGGGATTGATCGACACGGAAGGCGTCCAGACCACGGCCCACAAGGATGCGTTCGAATTCGTCGGCATGCTGCAGGCGATCAAGGGCCGCGGGCTGCCGAAGGACGTGGTGCCGGCCGTCGCTTTTCTCGCCTCCGAGGAAGCGCACTGGATCACCGGGCAGGCGCTCAACGTCGATGCGGGGATGGTGCGCTGGTAGGTCGCCGGTCAGGAGTAGTAATCGGCTCCGGTGCGGTAGCCCTTGAAGCTCTCCAGATCGTGCGAATAGAACAGCTCCGCGTCGTGGGTCTCGGCGAGCGCCTTGAGCCGCTTCATCGAGTTCAAGCTCGCGGTCGGGTCGAGGTGAAAGCTCGAGATGCACATCATGTCCATGCTCTTCTTGCTGTAGCACGCATCGGCCGTGAACAGCATGGGGCGCCGGTTGTTGAGCTCCACCATCAAACTGTAATGGCCGGCGGTGTGTCCCGGCGTCTCGAATAGCTTGAGGCCTTTCGCGATCTCCTGATCGCCGGTCAGCGTCTCGAACTTCGGCGTATACATGTCGAGCGCCGGATCCGGCGGGAGCTTCAGGCCGCGCTTCTCGGCGAGGCTCGGCGCAAAACTCAGATCCGAATAACCCAGATGCTCGAAGGGCTGGCAGTTGCCGGAGGCCTCGAGCTCCTTGGCATGACACAGCGTGCAGGCCGAATGGAAATGCTTGTTGCCGCCGCAGTGATCGAAATGATAATGGGAATTGATCACGTAGTTGATGTCGCCGGGCTTGAGCCCGAGCTTCGCGAGCTGCGCCGGGAGCGTTTGGGAGGGATCCTGGATCGGCTTTTCAAACGGCAGCACCCGCATCACGTGATCGAAGTCGTAGCCGGTGTCGAACACGTAGCGTCCGTCCGCATGTTCGATCAGCACGCTGTAGCATGGAAACCGGACCTCGCCGCCGGGACCGCGGTTCCAGAACGCGTGAAACCCGTCGATCACCAGCGAGCCGCCGTCGAGCAGATGAACCTTGGTGTCGGTCACGGATGGAAGCTCCTCACGGCGGTGGGTCTCGAGGCTCGCGCCGATGGTGGTCGTCTCATTTCGGCGGCGCCGCCACCGAGCTCATCATAGCCCGCACCGTGGCCGCATCCCAGACCGGATCGACCTTCACCTGGCCGCGGATGATCTGAGTGCGCACGGTCTCGATGTCGGACCAGACGTTGTCGGGAATGTACTTGGTATGCAGCAGCCGCACCGAGTCATCGCTCAATTGGATGGAGTACGGGTGCGTGCCGAATTTGTCGGCCTCGAGATCCTCGATCATGGCCGAATAGACGGGCACGAGATTCCAGATCACCGAGGACAGGAGATGGCCTTTGTCCAGAGCGCTCTTGTCCCCGAGCTCGTCGATGAACCAGACCTTCCCGCCGGCCGTCGAGGGCTTCGTGTCCACCGCCTGCAACATGCCGAAGCTGGCG
>Ga0181519_10005423_pt1 | contig 10199 bp, 5 predicted proteins | sample PEATcosm2014_Bin_26_FD_121102 | JGI IMG/M metagenome (GOLD analysis project Ga0181519, IMG submission 121102) | Peatland microbial communities from MTU Mesocosm Facility, Houghton, MI, USA - PEATcosm2014_Bin02_10_metaG | ecosystem: Environmental > Terrestrial > Soil > Wetlands > Peat | place...
GTCTGGATCGGCATGGGGTTGGCCGCATTGCAACAGTGGAGCGGGATCAACATCCTCTTCAACTACGCCGAGGAGATTTACCGCGGCGCGGGGTTCGGTGTTAGCGGCATCATGTTCAACATCGTCATCACCGGCGCAATCAATCTGATCTTTACCCTGGTTGCCATGACCTTTGTCGATCGCCTGGGCCGCAGAAAGCTGATGCTGCTGGGCTGCGCCGGAGTCGGCCTCTGCCACCTTGGCGCGAGTTACGCCTATCACGCAGGCTGGCGCGGCAGCGCTGTACTGGTGCTCACGCTCGCCGCCATCGCTTGCTATTCGATGTCGCTGGCGCCAGTTACCTGGGTGCTCATCTCCGAGATCTACCCCAATCGTCTGCGCAGCCTCGGCGTCTCCTCGGCCGTCGCCGCATTGTGGACCGCATCCTTCGTGCTCACCTACACATTCCCCTTCATCAATCGCGCCTTCACCACTTCGGGCGCATTTCTCGTTTATGCGGGCGTTTGTTTTCTCGGCTTCATCTTCGTGTCTTCATGTGTCACGGAGACGCGCGGCAAGACGCTTGAGGAAATTGAGATGGCTTCGGGAGCCGATGCAGGTTGAAGACGGCTAGACCGCGCGTCCCGCTGCTGCGCCCGACGCCCAGGCCCACTGGAAGTTGAATCCGCCTAATTGACCGGTGACGTCCACTACCTCACCGACAAAGTAGAGCCCGCGCACGCTGCGGCACTCCATGGTTTGCGCGGAAAGCGCGCTCGTGCTCACTCCACCCGCGGTCACTTCCGCCTTGTCATAACCTTCCGTGCCACTGGGCGCGATCGTCCAGGCATGCAAGCGACGCTCCAACTCATCGAGCGCGTGATTGGTCCAGCTCTGCGGCGATGCGGCCTCGAGCAGCCGATCCGCCAGACGCGCCGGTAGTTGCGTGCGCAGTGCCGCTTTCGCCGTAGCCAGATCGCGCCGCGCATCGGCCACCCGCAAGGGCGCAAGCAGGGGCCACTCCGGCGACCAGTCGATGCGGATCGCCTCCGGCTGTTTCCAGTATGACGAGATTTGCAGAATGGCCGGTCCGCTCAGGCCACGATGCGTGAAGAGCATCTTTTCTCGAAAGCTGCGCTTGCCGCAGCTCGCAATCACGGGCGCGGAAACTCCGGTCAAATCCGCGAAATAAGTTTGTTCCGCGCCCGAGAGCGTGAGCGGAACCAGCGCCGGACAGCAGGTTTCAATGGCAACGCCAAACTGGCGGGCAATGTCGTAACCGAACCCCGTGGCGCCGATTTTCGGAATCGATAACCCGCCGGTGGCCACGATGAGCGCAGGCGCCGTGTAAGTGTCCTTGCCCGCATCGACCGTAAACGCTCCGGAGGAATCGTTGCGGCGCACTTCGCGGACCGCCGTCGACAGAAGCACGCGCACAGCGGCATCTGCGCATTCGCTCATCAGCATATCGACTATTTGCTGCGCAGACCCATCGCAGAAGAGCTGCCCAAGCGTTTTTTCGTGATAGGCGATGCCGTGCCGCTCGACGAGCCGGATGAATTCGGCGGGCGTGTAACGCGCCAGCGCCGATTTCGCGAAGTGAGGATTGGCCGAAAGGAAGTTGTCGGGCCGCGTGTGGAGATTGGTAAAGTTTGCGCGGCCTCCTCCGGAGATCAGGATCTTTTTGCCTGGCCGCCCCGCGCGCTCCAGCACCGCAACACGGCGCCCGCGACGGGCGGCTTCGATCGCAGCCATCAGGCCTGCCGCGCCTGCTCCGAGGATGAGGACATCGAAACTATGCTGATTCACGGTGCCAACTTCAATCATTAAAGCATTCGTGCCTGCAGACTCTCCCGCTTACAATGAAGACGTTGGCACAACGGGGCGCAGTGGGAAGTTTGTAATTCGCTCATTCAAAAAGTGGGGCCTGTAGCTCAACGGTTAGAGCAGGGGACTCATAATCCCTTGGTTGGGGGTTCAAATCCCTCCGGGCCCACCAGATCGCCCTCTTCGATGGATTCATCAGCCTGGAGGGTATAGGTTGAATGCCTTGCGGGGGCTCCAAACCTAGATGAATTCCAAACGCAGATTCTGAGAGCACAATTCCCTTCGGAAAGATCAGCCTTGCGAGACGCGGCTTACCCTGCAAATCTCCAATTTTCCAGAGGTTCGGAGAGTCCCAAATCCGCCCGCTTATTTCATCCTGAGTATGAACGCGATGCAACCGGACCACGGCGACGGCGTCGGACTGATCTACCGCCAGTGCTTCGCCCCTGTTATCGTGCTCTATTACGTCCTCAAGAACCCAGACGACCCCGGCCGGGGCGGCGATTTTCTTTACGCCAACTCCAGGAAATACGCCTCGGTCCCTGCACGGTGATCTGCTTTTGATTGAATGCGGAGAGGGAAGGTCTTGTCCTTCTCCGCCTCGTCGATTGAATCTGAAAGACAGAGTGGGCGATGCGCGCCCACCCTTGCGGCATCAAGCAAACACGCCACAAGGATGGGCCACACTTCCGAACCTATTTCCCGGTCGCGGTGCAGCTCGGGTCGGCGATCTCAACGCGGCGATTCTTCGCTCTGCCCGCGTCGGTCGCATTATCCGCAATCGGCCTGGTCTTGCCAAAGCCTTTGGCAGTAAGCCGGCCTGCGGCGATTCCGTGTTGTGTGAGCCAAGTGACGATCGCCCTGGCACGCGCTTCAGAGAGAGTCTGGTTGTAGGCATCGCCGCCCACATTGTCCGTGTGTCCCTGGACCTCAATCTTCTGCGTGGGATTCTTCTTCAAGAAATCCAGAATCTGCTGCAACACCGGATCGCTGGCGGGTTGAAGAGTCGACTTGTTGAAGTCGAAGAGCACGCCGTAGATGGCCACGTGGCAGTAGGTTTTCAGATCACTGCCCATGTCTTTGTTCGCGGCGCCCGCGTCGGCAACGCGGATCTCGTTGAATTCGCCTTTGTACAGGGTGGCCCACAGGTTGCGGCCGTTCTGAGTAAAGTGCGCTGTGAGGGAAACATTCTGTCGGTCGTACAGGATCGCCCAGCCAGCTTTGATGAGGGCATCGTGATAGGCGGCGTGAAAGAGGCTGTCGGACATGCCATTCGGGGGCTGACGGTAGGTTTTGATAATCGACGATGGGGCCACGAGTTCGGGTTCGGTGACGCCAGTGAGAGGGACGCGGAAAGGATCGGTATCGGCGACGCTGCTGCGGAACTGCCACCCGGGCAGCGGGCCCAGCCACGGGAAATTTCCTTTATTGGGGTCCACTGGCTCAGGCGTTGCTGATGGCGGCGTGAGCGTGAAACTGAATGGAATCGGCGCAACCTCAACGATCTCCACGACGGCGCGTTCCGGGCTGGGGTAGGCTTCAGCCCATGCTTCGACACCGTTCTTCTGGTAGTGAACAAACATCACGATTCCTCCCGCAGACCACTCATGCACTGCGGTCCAGCCGTTGGCGAGGAAGGCCGGCTTGACAATGGCCCAAACAGCTTCCGGCGTCTCTGCGCCCGCAATGATGACTGGAAACTGCCAATGCTTTCCACGCACCACCTTGCCAATTCCGCCAAGGCCATAGTTGCCGGTCGGCAACTGCATTTCGGTCCAGGGTTCGTAGGTGATGTTGTACGGCTTGCCTAGGTTACTAAGGAAACTGAGCTCAGCTGGGATCGGCTGTTGCTGCCCCAGGCACGGGAGCCCAAAAGCGGTAAGCAGGAAGGCGGGCAACAGGCAGTGGAGTAGAGCCTGTCGCAGGGTCGAACACGTACGAGGCGTCATGCGTTCCCTCAGGCCTCCGAGACTAACACAGCATTATCTTGGCTGGCAGGATCGTGTGCGACGATCTGGAAACGTGCTAAGCCCTGTTACCGTCAAGCGGAGATCTGGCAGAGACTGGTTGCCGGATAATGGCTGACATTTCATGGCGTGCCTGCACCCGAAATGCCATATCAGCCAGAAATGCAGAAACTGAGTCCGCGACGTTATGGTCCAACAAACGCGATCCTCTGCGTACTCCATCCCTGGTTGACACGCAAATTGGTGACATCGGCACGTAAGTATTCTTGATGATTTCTTGAACGGGTCATGTGGCACCACCACATGAGCCCCGCGCCCTGACGCCAATTCGAGTAGGTTTCCTCGATTTCCGCTCCATCGAAATTGGCCCATGCCATGGCTTGCGGCAGATGCGTTGCCGGATCAATCTTCAGCAACACCCTGTCACCATGGTTGTCGGCAATCAGGAGTATTGATGGACCGGCAAGGGCCACCGTCCGTAGAGGATCATCGCCACTGAGTAGAAGAGATGGGAGAGAGCGAAACGGCATGCCTGCTGCTGTTGGCGACGGTAGCTCGCTCCGCATAGGCCGCGTGGAAGACCATGTCCAACCTGACGCACCATTGCTAAAGCTCACCGTCGTGTTTACACCTTGCGACTCGACACGAATGCCGGATGGAGCGGCAAAGGTGGTGGTCTCCATCGACCATCCGCCGTTGACCTCCCAATACGCCCTGTCCGTGCGTTGCCAATCGTGGATCGACTCCAAATTGCTTTTGCCGCCCATCGCGGTTTGCACGGCGGCAAGAAGCTGCAGCGCCTGCGGGTCTCCCCTGCTGCCGGAGGACGGCGTCCGGTTGGAGCCTGTGGGATTCGCCGGCGAGGAGTTATTCGCGTATCGAGCCGGCGCTGAAGGGGCAACTTCGACGCTGATGGGCAATGTGCCCGTCGATGTGCCGCCGGGCCCCGTCGCCGTCAGAGTGTACGCTGTAACGCTTAGCGGACGAACCACCGCAGTTCCGGTTGTGCCAACCACTCCAATACCGGGGTCAATGCGAACCTCCGAGGCTCCAAGAATCGTCCAGCGAATTGCTGTGGTTTGGCCAAGCCGCAACTGATTCGAGTCGGCTGTAAAGCTGACGATCGTCGGAGGCTTTGGCGGATTGACGACAATCGTAACGGTCCGGGTCAGAGGCGTCGATCCGCCGCCGTTCGTGACGGTGAGTGTGTATTGCTGTGAGGCCTCCGGTTTTACCTGCCATAAACCAGTCACGGGAACCACTCCCAAGCCGGGAAGGATTGTGACGGTTGGACTGTCTCCCGTCACTTCCCAGCGGAGAGTCGCAGTCGCGCCGCGTTCGATGGAAGGCGCAGAGCTGGTAAACGAGACAATGACTGGAGCCGCCACTTTGACAGCGGGCTTGCCCACCGGAGGCGGCTCAATGCTGGCGCCCCCTGATGGATTGACCGGTGCGGGGATTTGCACTGGCGGCCCTGCTGGATTTTGCTGTTCGATCGGCTGCAATTGCGCCGTCCCAGGGGGCTGACTTTGAAGGTCTGGGCCCCGCGGATCAGGCTTCGATTGCGACGGTTCGATAGGCAGCGCAACTTTGATGGGTGTTGGGCTCTCTACGCCGGGCTGGACATTTTTCGCGAGCGCATGCTTTGGCAGGAGAATCTTCGACAGGTCGTGCCAGCGCAGAACAACCTGTGGCGCCAAGGCGTACGCGGCCGCTATTGTGCCAACGGCGCACAAACAAACAGCGGCAATTTGGCCTACGCGCCGGAATCGATGGGTTGACCTCGGAAGAGAAACTTCAGGCCTCTCTACCGCATTCAAGCAGTAAGGACACGCGAGCGGACCATCGAGCATCTCCGCTCCGCCTTCGCGCCCGCAGCTTGGGCAACGGTAGCCGGAGTCTTCGAGCCGGCCGTTCGCGCACTCGCAGGAAAGCTTTCCGCTCTCGCCTTCTTCGCCGCAATTTGAGCATCGCTGGATTTGGCAAGCCTGCGGACGATATGGCTCCCTGCAACCAACGCACAGACGTGCCGCCTCTTGCTCTGTGAATTGAGCACTGTCATGGTGGCACGTCAGTTTGCGCGTAGCCATAAGATGCCGACATCCTGCAACGGTTCCTGACAGCGGGTCAGGACCTTAGCTTCACGAAATCCCCGGACCCGGTGGCACTTTTTACCTCATCCGCTCGTCCATTAGACGAAGCATGAAGAATTGTCCCCTGGTAGGACAGACACGGAAATCGTGAATTCCACGCGCCCGGGCCCAATTTTTTCTTCGCTGAAACGGACTTGTACCCGCTTTTCGGTAACTCTATACTGAATCTCCCCGACAACCCCGGCCAAGAGGGGCAATGCAATGGATTTGCTAAGCAAGCTGCTCGAGTTTCTCAAAAGGTCCTACGCGTGGGTTGTCACCAAGTCGCCGCAACAGGCCGACCCGAGAATCTGTCCGCTCTGCTTTGACTCGATAACAGCGGATACCAGGTTTATCCGGTATTGCCCGGTCTGCAAGAACTGGGAGATCGTCAAGGGCACTTCGACGCGCGAGCTGTTCGCGCGCTGCAAAAAGATCGGCTGCAAAGCCAACCGCACCCTTGCGCAGCGGCCCTTTCTGGCTCACGAAAACTGCAGGCGATTGAATCCACTCATCCTGAACCTGAACGATGGCGCCAAGAACCGCGTCCAGTCGCTTGACGAAACCTTCACCTTGCGTTGGGTCGATCCCAGTGCGCCGGGCGGAAGAAGCGCCCCCCGAGATGTAAAGCATTGGACCCTGCCCATCATTCATGGCGCCGCCGAGAAGGTCGTGGGCGTCAAAGCCATGTGGTTTCCGTCCGAACTGCTGCGGTTGCTTTCGAGCGGCAAGGGAAAGCGGGTACAGATGAGAGGGCCCGCTGACGTCGGCAAGAGCGTTTTGTCGTCCATTGTGGTCAATCCCGATAGCCTCCCTACCAACCTTCAAGTCGAGAACTTCGTCTACGCCTCTCCGTACATTGCCACGGACATGAACGTGCCGGAGGAGCAGCGCCAGCCGTTCCGGTTTTTTGCCAACGCCCTTCAGGCGATCCAGTCTCTGAGAGACTGGCAACCTTTGGATATGCACAATACCGGTCCCGCTGAAGCTTTGATGCGCGCCGGTTTTTACAGCAAGATCGTCAATCGAGAGCGACGTGCCCTGGTGTTATACGACCTTGCGGGAGAGCATTTTCAGGAAGGGGCGGGTGAAATTGTTTCAGAGCAGGCCGCGAATTCTGACTGCATCTACGTCATGATCGATATCTCCTGCATTCCTGTTTTCGAAGAGTTCATTCAGCCGCAAAACCGGAAAGGACCGGCAAAGAAATCGCAATTCAATGCGAGGTTGAGCGCCAGTCTGCGGCAGATCGAAGGCGACGAGACTCCCAAGATTATCGTGGTCACCAAAGTCGACCTCGTTGATCTTGCGAAACTCGATGAAGCGGAACTCGCCGCGAACCACGAAATCGTGGAATCAGCGCATCCTGACGCCGAACAGGCCGAGTCGATCACGACGGAAGCCGCCGGCTCGAGAAATGGCCGGCATGGGAACGGCCAGCGTGGCCCGTCCGGCATCAATCAACGGTGTGCCTTGAACGATCTCGCGGAAATCAAGGCTCAAGTGGAATTGCCGTCGGCGCGATCGAGCGCGGAGATTCAAGAGCTTGCTCGCGTGAATCTGGAAAAATTGAAGAGCTTCTACGATCCGTCCGACCCTAGTCAAAAAATGATTCGCGAACGGTTGGGTGGAGAAAACATCAAGGGCGCGTTCTTCGTTTGGACCACCGGACTTGCGCCGGTTCAGTGGGGTGACCTCTCACCGGCGACGCCGACGGACCTAAAACCAGACCCCGCCGCTTCTCCAGACGCTGGCCCGGTTTCGAATGATTCACAAGCCAGCCCAGGTTCGGCAATCATGGTTAGCGCAGCCCGGCCGATCGTGAGCGCAGCCCCTCCAGCCGCGGACAACCAGCCAGCGATCAGTTGTGGAGTGCTGGAACTTGTGAAATTCACTTTAGAACTCGAGTAAAGGTGCGGTTGCGCCTCTCACACTGAGGGAGATCGAATGAAGATCCTGGCTTATGGCGGGAATGAGTATTCGATTCGCACCTTGATTGGAGAATGGCCCGGCATTTCCAGCGAGTATCTTGGGGATCTTTACGGGATTCCCTCAGGAAGCCCGAGCTATGGCCTGATATTTCCCGGCGGAAGTCCGGCCCTCCTCTATCGCGAGCGCATCAATCCCCAATACCGTGGCGGCTACCCATATACGGTCCTGCTCGATCTCGGACCATGGGAAGGCGCTGACTCGCTTTGGAGTCGAGCGGGCTGGAATGCCGCCGGTCTTCTGGAGTGCATGTTTGGTGCGCAAAGCTCCCGGCGCGCGACCTTCATGACTCCCGAGCAACTCAGCACCACATTGTTGCGCTCCGTGGTGGAAGAGATTCTCGCCAAACGCGAACTCGATCGCTTTGCCCTGGGAACAACCAGGCTGGCGGCCTTTGAAAAAAGGTGGGCGAGCTTTCTTGCTGGGTCTTTGAATTCCGAGGTTCCCGTCGTGGCCCCGCCTCGTGCGCTCGGCGTCGAGCGGCGACCAACGATGGCTGAGCTGGCAAGCCTGAGTTTCCGTCTGCCTCCCTGGCTTCAAACCGGCCGGGGGTGGATGGTGGGCGGCTCGTATACGCAGGCGGCCGGATTCGGCGCAGGCGCTTTGCTCGACGATGAGCCATTTGGAGAAAAGATCGATCCGTCTGCTGTCATCCGCGACGGCGATCAACTGCAATCGCTGCTGCAGCAGTTGAGCGAGTCCCCGTCGACCGCGGAGACGGCCCGCGAACTGGTCAATCAGCCGGCAATCTACTGGCCCGACGCGAAACAATTCTTCGATCGCGCCGGACTGTGGCGGCAGGCAGCGACCGGAGATGACTCAGTATTTCGCGAAGAGCTACCGGAGGACGGCATGCTCGCCGCGGAGATTTTTGCTGCCGCCTATCAGAATGCGATGGATAAAGCCGCTCACCAAACGAGGATCGGTCCCAATCAAACGCGCGCCATCCTTGAGTCCCGACGTCAGATCGGTCCCACGCGTATTCCGCGAGCCATGGTTCCTTATCTCGATGCCGATGCGCTCAGCACGCAGCTCGACGCCGAGTCGGTTCCTCCACTCGTTCCGGAGTACCTCGAACTGCCTCCCGACCTCTGCCTGGCGCGATGCAAACGGCAAATGATCGCGAAGAAAGGCGACCTGACGCGAGCGGATTTGGAGGGATGGAGGCGTTTCCTGCGCGATACAGAGACGGGAGACGCAGAGAACGAATTCCTCAAGGAATTCGCGCAGCGGCAACCCTGGCTCGCGCCGTGGAAGAGCAATGAAGATCCCAGGCTCAATCAGATCCTCAAACAAGAAGCTGCCTCACGCCTTCGCAAGGGCCCTGCTTACCCCATCCGCACCTGGCTCTACGACAGCTTGTTCTTTCTTCCCGCCGAAGAAGTGAATGCGGAGCTGGAGAAATTCAAAGGCAATCTCGACGCGTCCTTGAGAGATCTGGCACTCCTGCTCAGGGAAGAACCACGCGAATTGGGAACGGCTGCGCGCGCGTGGCTCAAGCGGCTTGCTTCATCCAGTCTCCGCAACGAGCTCGCCGTGGAGACGAAGCTTGCGATCGCGTATGAAAGCCCTCAGGGCTGGGAGAATTTATGGTCTCTCTCACAAGCCCTGCACAATGGCAAACCCTTTGCCTCAAAGGAAGTCCCGAAGGAAGAGCGGGCCATCCTGGCGCTGGAATGCATCGACCTGTTGCGGCTCTTCACCAAGAGCAAGAAATTGGGCATTTCCGTTCAGGAGTTTGTTCAGATCGCCAAACTGCTCGAATTACAAAAGCGGTTCGCGGCTACACTCGGTGATCTGGCATCGGACCGTCAATTCCATCGATACTACGAAGCTATGCAGCCGGCCCAGAAGAAAGGGGCCGTCAATGCATCGAAACCCGAAGCGAATGAGATTGCCTCATCTGAACTCCTCACGGAGGCAAGCAAATTACGCGACGCGATCGAACGAGTCGTGAAGGCGATCGAGAATTCCGATCGCATAATTGCGCCTGATCCCGCAGATGATGTCGACCCCGACCAATACCATGACCTGGCGGATCTTCTTTTGATCGATAGGGCCCGCCATGGCAAGTCGACTAAGACGGAGCCTTATGGGTCGCCGCCAATCGATCTCACCGCTGTTCTTATCGGAGTCGCAGCGTTATTTCTAGGTGCGGCTGCATGGTGGTCACGGTTCCAAAATCTGCCGATTCCTTTGGTTGGTGCTCTTGGCGCGGAGGAGCATCGTCTGCCGCTGGAGTTGGCTGCCATAGTCATCGCCGTCTGTGGCCTCGCGCTGCTGGTGCGCGGACTGTTCCCGCCCA
>Ga0181519_10005424_pt1 | contig 10199 bp, 8 predicted proteins | sample PEATcosm2014_Bin_26_FD_121102 | JGI IMG/M metagenome (GOLD analysis project Ga0181519, IMG submission 121102) | Peatland microbial communities from MTU Mesocosm Facility, Houghton, MI, USA - PEATcosm2014_Bin02_10_metaG | ecosystem: Environmental > Terrestrial > Soil > Wetlands > Peat | place...
CACCGCAAGGAAAATTCCTGCACATCCTGGCTCGTCTCATCGGCGCCCGCCGCATCCTCGAAATCGGCACCCTGGGCGGCTACAGCACCATCTGGCTGGCCCGCGCGCTGCCCGAGGGCGGGCAGGTCGTCACGCTCGAATTCAGCCCGCACCACGCCAAGACCGCCGCCGCCAACATCGCCAAGGCCGGGCTCTCGCATGCCGTCACGATCCATATCGGCCCCGCGCTGGAATCCCTGCCCAAGCTGCCCCTCGATGCCCCGTTCGACCTGATCTTTGTCGACGCCGACAAACGCACCAACCCCGACTATCTCGCCTGGGCGCTCAAACTCTCCCACAAGGGCAGCGTTATCGTGGTGGACAACGTGGTGCGCGACGGTCTGGTGCTCGATGCCGCTACCACCGACCCCGACATCCAAGGCATTCGCCGCTTCTTCGACCTGCTGGGAAACGAACCGCGCGTTACCGCGACCGCCGTGCAAACCGTAGGCAGCAAGGGCTGGGACGGGTTTGCCATCGCCATCGTGAACTGACGTCAGCGCCGGCCATGGCCGCGCTTTCACTTCAACGCGGCGCCGCCGCCATGCTAGCACCCAGGCCATGATCGACCCGTTCTCCGCAGCCGCCGGCTGGTTGCACGAACACTACCTGATCCCCGTGCTCTACCGCCTGGGCATGATGCAGTGGGAGGACATCGCCTACGGCTGGCTGCTGTTCGCGCTTTTCGGCGTCGCCCAGGTCGGCCTCACGCTGGCGATCTGCTGGCCCATGGAGCGCTTCCGCAGACTCGAAACCTGGCCCGACCGCCGCGCCGTCTCGGTCGACATCTTCTACACCTTTATCAACCGCATCGGCGTCATGCCGTTGGTTACGTTCGTGCTATTCTACCAGCTGCAGGTCTGGCTGAACGGCTTCCTCACCGACCGCGGCTACGTTCCGCCCACGCTGGAGGGGTTTTTCCCCGGGCTCCTGGGCCACCCGGCGGTCACCTTCGTGATTTATGCGCTGATCCTGGATTGCGCCGACTACTGGCGCCACCGCCTCAGCCACCGTTTTGGCTGGTGGTACGCGCTGCACGCGGTCCATCACGCCCAGCGCCAAATGACGTTCTGGTCCGACGACCGCAACCACGTCCTCGACGACCTGATCGCCTTCGCCTGGTTCATGGCCATCGGCCTGCTGATCGGCATCCCGCCGATGCAGTTCCCGCTGCTGATCCTGCTGCTGCGTCTGCTGGAAAGCATGAGCCACGCCAACGCCCGCATCCAGTTCGGCGCCATCGGCGAGCGCCTGCTGATCTCGCCCCGCTTTCACCGCGCGCATCACGGCGTGCGCGCCGCCGGCCAGCGCAGCTGCAATTACGGCGCCATCTTCCCGTTCTGGGATATGCTGTTCCGCTCAGCCGATTTTTCCCGCGCCTACCCCGAAACCGGTGACCCGACAGCGGAGCCCGCCATGGTCAGCGGCACCTGGCTGCAGCAACAAGGCGCGGGCTTTCGCCGCCTGATCGCAACGAAGGCCAGCAGCCCTCCGCTAAAGCGTCAATCGGCCGCCAGGCCAACCAACCCATGAACAAAAGTTTTTGCTTCTTTTTTCAAAAAGAAGTGCTTTCTTCTGTTCTTTTTTGAAAAAGAACCAAAAAACTTTTGTTTATTTTAGTTCGAATTCAATCAGGCGCCCGGTTCTGCCGTCACCAGCCTTGGCCCGGCGCGTCGTTCCGGCGGCAATCCGGCCAGCGCAACAAGCTCCGCCGGACGGAATGGCTTGGCCAGAAACAGAATGTCCTGCGCCGCCAGCGCTTGCCGCTGCCGCGCGTCGGCGTAGCCAGACATCAGCAGCGCCGGCAACCCGGGCTGCCGTAGCCGCAACGCGTGCACCAGCGCCGGGCCGTCCAGCCCGGGCATGATCACGTCCGACACCACCAGCGCCAGCTCGCCGGTCACCGACTCCAGCGCCTCGCTGGCGTTCGCCGCCTCAACCACGTCCCACCCGGCGCGGCGCAGCGCCCGCGCCGCCAGGCCGCGCACCGGTGCCTCATCGTCAACGACCAGCACGGGCCCGGCGGCGAGAACCTGTCGCGGCAGGCTGGGCGCCGGCACCGCGGTGGCCACCGGCGGCGCCTCGTGCCGCGGCAAGGTGATGCAGAAGCTCGTGCCCCGCCCTTGCGTACTCTTGACCGAGAGGTAGCCGCCGCTTTGGTGAACGATGCCCTGCACCGTTGACAGCCCAAGGCCGGTGCCGCCGGCGCCGCGCCGCGTGGTGAAAAACGGTTCAAAGATACGCGGCAGGATATCCGGTGCGATGCCGGTCCCGGTGTCGCTGATTTCCAGCGTTGCATAGCGGCCGGGCGGAATCGTCTCCCCGCCCTCGGTCACCGCGGCCAGCAACAGGCGGCGGCCGGTGGTGATTTTCAGCGTGCCGCCGTGCTTCATCGCCCCCCCCGCATTGACCGCGAGGTTCACCAGAACCTGATCCAGCTGCGTCGGGTCGATCAGCACCATGCGCCCCGGCTCATCGAGATCGAGCTCCAGCCGCACCGCGCCGCCCAGCAGGCGCCGCAACAACCCGGCCGCTTCACGCACCGCCTCGTTCAGCGCGAGCACACGCGGCTGCAGCGTCTGCTGCCGGCCAAACGCCAGCAGCTGCCTTACCAGGGCAGCGCCACGCAACGCGCTGGCCTTGATCTGCGCCAGATCCTCCCGCCCGCCATCGCCGGTATGGGCATCCAGATCGATCGCGGCGCCCAGGATGGCGGTCAGCAAATTGTTAAAATCATGAGCGATACCGGCCGCCAGCTCACCCACGGCCTGCAGCCGTTGCGCCTGCGCCAGCCGCTCCGCCAGATCGTGCTCGCGCGAAAGGTCGGCGAGCCGCAGCACACAAGCGGGTTCGCGCAGCCCGGTCGGCGTCAGGCTGAGCGCCACCGGCATCGCCGTACCGCCCAGCAGCAGATCCGCGGTCGCGGCAAACCCCTCACCCGCCGCCAGCGCCGCCGCGTAGCGTTCGGCCACGGGCGCCGCAAAGCACGGTGCCGAACCTGCCAGCGCCGTAAAAGCCGCCCCGGCCCGCAACACCGCGCCCGAACGATCCAATATTGCGATCGAACACGCCGGATCCGCCAGCACCGCATCCAAAACGCCCCGCTCCGGCCGCCAGCGCCCCAGCAGCGCGGTCATGCGGGCGGGCAGGGTAAGGAAGGCCAGGGGCTCTGCCCCTGGACCCCGCTGGGGACAAGTCCCCACACCCCATTAATTGGTCGGAGGAACAGGGGGGGGCCACTCGGATGTGGCCACATCCTCGCAGCCCCCCCCCCTGTTCCTCCGACTGAATAAAAAGGTTCTAGGGACTTGTCCTTAGCGGGGGTCCAGGGGGCAGAGCCCCCTGGCCTTCTTATCAAGGCCCCCCGCATCACAGCACCGGCCGGGGGCGCAGACGCCAGATGTAGGCGACGATTTCGGCCACTGCCTTGAAATGTTCCACCGGGATTTCCGTATCGAGTTCGACACGATATAATGCGCGTGCCAGGGGCGGGTTTGCAACCATAGGTATATGGTGTTCGCGCGCTTCCAACCTAATGCGATCAGCGACGTCGTCGATGCCCTTGGCCACCACGCGCGGGGCGCTGCGGGCGCCGCGCGCATAGGTCAGCGCCACCGCGTAGTGCGTCGGGTTGGTCACCACCACGGTGGCGGTGCGCACCGCGGCCATCATGCGGCGCTTGGCCCGGATCCGCGCGATTTGCCGCAGCCGCTGCTTTGCCAGCGGATTGCCTTCCTGCTCCTTGTGTTCGTCGCGCTGTTCCTGCTTGGTCATGCGCATCTTGGCGGCGTGGCGCAGCCGCACCCAGAACAGGTCGCCCAGCCCGATCGCGAGTTGCGTGCCGGCCAGCAGCAGCAACAGGCGCCACGCCTCCGCCAGCAGACGGTGCCCCAAATAGGCGGTCGGCCAGCGTGCGGCGACCGCCAGGCCAGGCAGCATCCGGCGCAACGCGAGCCATAGCGCGAACGAAAGCACGCCCAGTTTGACCAGGGATTTCAGCGCCTGCATCAGCGTTTCGGGCGACAACATGCGCTTCACGCCCTTCATCGGGCTGATGCGCGAAAAATCCGGCTGCAGCGCGGCGATCCGGAGCAGAAACCCGGTTTGCAGCAGCGTGGCGGCGGCCACCGCGACGGTGGACCCGATCGCGGTCGGCAGCGCCGCGCGCAGGATTGTGGCGGCCGCCGCCCACATCGCGACTGTGGTATCCATGTTGCCGTGCCGCAGCATGGCGGCGAACCATGCGGCCGGCGCCGACCCGGCGCCGGCGATCTGCGAGCCGAGCGCCGCCGTGCCGCCCGCGAGGCCCGCCAGCAGCGTCAGCTCCTTGCTGATCGCCACATCGCCTTGTTCGCGCGCCTTCTCCAGCCGGCGCGCGGACGCGGTTTCCGTGCGGTCCGCTGAGGACTCGCTCACCGGCGCGCGGCCGGTGTTTGCGGTTCAGCTACCGGGCAGCGCAGCGAACGCCTCCCCGGCCGCGCGCACCCAGAACTGCACCAGGCCGCCGGCGAGCAGGCTCAGCAGCAGCAGGCCGCCGAGCACCTGGCCCGGAAGCGCGGCGAAATAGATTTGCAATTGCGGCACCAGGCGCGACAGCAGGCCAAGCGCCACCTGCCAGATCGCGCCGACCAGCACGAACGGCGCCGCCAGCCGCAGCGCCAGCGACATGTGCGCGGCCACCGCGCGCAGCACGACCTCCATGAGATCGGCGCCCGGCGGCAACTGGCCGGGCGGCAGCGCCGCGTAGCTGCCGGCCAGCGCCTGTAGCGGCAGCGCATAGAGACCGGTACCGAACATCAGCACCGGCACGCCGACGCCGAACAATCGGCCGAGGGTCGCCGACTGCGCGCCGAAATTCTGATCCGGCTGCAGCACGCTGGAAAGGCCGGTGGAGAGCGAAACGATTTGCCCGGCCGCCGGCAGAGCCAGTGCCACGACGCGGGCGAGCCAGCCGAGGATTCCGCCGGCCAGCAATTCGCCCGCCAGCAACCCCGCCAGATGGACAAAATCTTCCGGCATCGACGGCAAATGCGGCCCGACCGCGGGCACCAGCAGCACGGTGAGCGCCAGCGCCATGCCGACGCGCAACGTCGGCGGCGGCCCTTCTTCGCCAAGGCCGGGCAGCAGCATGATGGCCGCGCCGCACCGGCACAGCACCATCATGAAGGCGAACGACCAGCCGAGCAGCGTCTCGGTCAGGGCGGGGTCCGCCACGGTGGGCTACTGGCCGCCGACCAGCACCAGCTTGGCAAAAGTTCCGTGCATATAGTCCGCCATCGTGCGCGCCAGGAACGGACCGCCGTAGTACCCGGCGGCCAGCGTCGCGCACAGTTTCGGCAGGAACGACAGTGTGCTGTCGCTGATTTGCGTAATCGCCTGAAACACCGCGGTGGCGAGGCCGGAGACCAGCGGCGCGAGCAACAGCGGCGCACAAAGCTTGAGCGTTGTCAGCATGGCACCATGCAGCACGCCGCTCACATCCAGTTCGTGCATGGAACACTCCCGGCGCGCCACGGTGGGAGCCGGGGGCGCGGCTGGAAGAATGGGTGGCTAAGGTTAACGGGGCGTTATCGACCCGGACCCGAGCCGCCCCAGCCAGATGTGAGGCGTGCCCTCGAGCCCTTATAGACCCGGACTATCGGCGGTACCCGTTAGAGAAATATCGTCACAGGCTGGGTCAGCACGACGATAAAATCGCTCGTCAAAAAGGGCCAGAGGGTGATTGGCACCGTCAATTCAAGTTAACCTCAGCCGATAAGGCTCTAACCGGAACGAAGCAGATCAAGGCGGATGCGCGTCGTTGAACCAAATTCATTTACAAAAGTTTTTGCTTCTTTTTTCAAAAAGAAGTGCTTCCTTTTTGACGCTGCTGAACGGCCCGTCACACCAAATGCTGCCCGCCGTCCACCGGGATGATCGTTCCGGTAATGCGGCGCGCCGCGTCGCTGACCAGGAAAGCGGCCAGCGCGCCCACGTCGTCGATATCCACCAGGTGCTGTTCTGGTGCCGCGGCCGCCGCGGCAGCGAGCAATTCATCGAACCGATCGATCCCGCTGGCGGCGCGCGTGCGGATCGGCCCGGGCGAAATGGCGTGCGCGCGGATGCCCTTGGCACCCAGTTCGGCCGCGGTGTAGCGCACCGCACTTTCAAGTGCCGCTTTCACCGGACCCATCAGATTGTAATGCGCAACGACGCGCTCAGAACCGTAGAACGTAACGGTCAGCAGGCATCCACCGGCCGGCATCAACGGCTCGGCCAGGTGCGCCATGCGCAGGAACGAGTGGCACGACACCCCCATCGCCAGCGCAAAACCCGCTTCGCTGCAATCCACCACACGTCCGTGCAGATCCTCCGCGGGCGCGAAGGCAATCGCGTGCAGCAGGAAATCAAGCCCGCCCCACTCGCCGCGGATACGCGCGAATACCGACTCCAGTTGGCCAGGGACGCGCACATCGCAGGGTAGCAGCAGCGCGCAGCCGAGCGGTTCGGTGACCGCGCGGACATATGGCAGCGCACGGTCGTTCAGGTAGGTCGCCGCGAGTGTCGCGCCGGCGGCAGCGAACGCGCGTGCACAGCCGGCGGCGATGCTGGCATCGTTGGCGATGCCGACGACAAGGCCGCGCTTGCCGCGCAAGGTGGTTGCGATCGAGGTGTCCATGCGGGTGCCTCCGGTCAGGTCGTGGCGCGCTGGATCGTTGCGTGCGTATGGCGCGCGATCATCGCCTCCTCGTCGGTCGGGATGACGCGAACCTCGACGCGGCTGTCGCGCGTGCTGATGCAGGCGGCGCCGGCCAGATTGGCGGTGTCGTCAAGGCGCAGGCCGAGCCAGGCCAGGCGGTCGCACACCGCGGCCCGGATCGCCGGCGCGTGCTCCCCAATGCCGGCGGTGAATACAAGCCCATCCAGGCCGCCGAGCGCACCCACCAGGGCGGCGGTTTCGATGGCGATCCGATAGCTAAACAGTTCGAGCGCTTCACGCGCATGTGGATCGTTGCTGGCGAGCAGCACGCGCACATCGCCGCTGATGCCGGATACACCCAGCAGCCCGGATCGCCGGTAGAGCATGTCCTCGATATCGGCAAAGCTGTGGCCCCGGGACCCGAGATAGAGGATGACGCCGGGGTCCAGGCGGCCGCAGCGCGTCGCCATGACCAGGCCCTCGAGCGCCGAAAAGCCGGTCGTGGTGGCGATGCTGCGCCCGTTCAGCAGCGCGCACAGGCTGGCACCAGAACCCAGATGCGCGGCGATCGTCCGGCCGGCGGCGAGCGCGGGTGATTGTTCCGCGAGGCGGCCGGCGATGTATTCGTAGGAGAGGCCGTGGAAACCGTAGGGCCGCACCCCCTGCACCGTCACCGCGCGCGGCAGCGCGAACCGCGTCGCCACCGGCGGCATGGTGTGATGAAAAGCGGTGTCGAAACAAGCGACCTGGGCAAGCGCCGGCCGCGCGGCGGTAACATGGCGCATCGCCGCCAGGGCATAAGGCATGTGCAACGGATCAAGCGGCGTCAGGGCCTCCAGCGCCTCCAGCAGGGCCGGCGTGACCAGCTCGGGCTCGATATGATCGGCGCCGCCCTGCACCACGCGGTGGCCGACCGCGGCGAGCCCGCCGCTGGCGTGCGCGTCGGCAAAATCGAGCAATGCGCCGATAACGTCCGTAAACGGATGCGGGTCACCGGGCGGCCAGCACCGCTCCGCGAGTACGGCGCCGCCGGCATCGCGCGCCAGCAGGTGCGGCGTTGTATCGAGCTCGTCAATGACGCCGCGCACGTTGGCGTGCGGTGCAAGCAGGGCGAATTTGAGGTTCGACGAGCCGGCGTTCAGGGTTAGGATCGATAAAGGCAGGATCATGGAAGAAGGCCAGGGGCTCTGCCCCTGGACCCCGCTGGGGCCGTAGGCCCCAGACCCCATTCATTAGATTCGATGTCGATGCAGGCCTCGTACCAAATTAAATGGGGTCTGGGGACTTGTCCCCAGTGGGGTCCAGGGGCAAAGCCCCTGGTCGGCGAAGCCAACCTTCCCTTGCCACCAAAACCCCGAGTGCACACGACGCCAGCCGTGTCGGCGCACTATCGGCACGGCTGGTCAGAACGATCGGCACGCGCGCGCCGAGCACCACGCCGGCCGCTTCCGCCCCGGACAGGAAGGTCAACTGCTTGGCCAGCATGTTGCCGGCTTCAAGATCGGGAACCAGCAGGATATCCGCGCGCCCGGCAACCGGCGAAACAATGCCCTTCTCCGCCGCGGCGGCCGCATTGATCGCGTTGTCGAACGCCAAGGGGCCATCCAGCAGGCCGCCGGTGATCTGGCCGCGGTCGGCCATCTTGCATAGCGCCGCGGCGTCCAGCGTGGAGGGCAGCAGCGCGGTGACGGTTTCCACCGCGGCAAGGATCGCCACGCGCGGTTGCGCGATGCCGATCAGGTGCGCCAGATTGATCGCATTTTGCACGATGCCGACCTTGTCCGCGAGCGTCGGGCGCACATTGATGGCGACGTCCGTCAGCAGCAGCGGGCGCGGATAATCCGGCACGTCCATCAGATACACATGGCTGATCCGCCGCGCGGTGCGCAGCCCGGTGGGGGATGCGACAACCGCGTGCATGAGCGTGTCCGTGTGCAGGTCGCCCTTCATCAGCATGGCGATTTCGCCGGCGCGGGCCAGTGCTACCGCCTGCGCCGCGGCCGCCGGGGCGTCCGGTGCATCGACCATGCGCATCGCGGAAATATCCGCGCCCGCCGCCCTCGCCACCTCGCTTATGTGCGCTGCCGGGCCAATCAGCACGGGAACGATCAACCCGCACGAAGCGGCCTCCACGGCAGCCATCAGCGCCGCCGTATCGACCGGAAACACCACCGCGGTCGGCACCGCCTCGCCACCCTCGGCGCGGGCCAGAATAGCATGCATGGCATCGTGACGGCCGACCCGCACCGAGGGCAGCACGGCCGCCCTGAGGCGAATTTTGACGGTCGGCGCCCTGGTGTAGGCGGTGCCGGTAATGACCGCCGCGCCGTGCTGGTTGGTGCAGACGCAATCCAGCGTGACGTTGCCCTTTGCCGGCAGTTTCTCGCGCACTGTCAGCGTCGCCGTAATGGTGTCGCCGATGCTCACCGGGTGCAGGAAGTGCAGGTCCTGGCCTAGATAAATTGTGCCGGGCCCCGGCAGCCTGGTGCCAAGCACGGCGGAAATCAGGCCACCGCCCCACATGCCGTGAATGATGACGTGGTGAAACATGTCCGTTGCGGCAAACGCCGGATCGACATGCGCCGGGTTCACGTCGCCGGTGGCCGCCGCGAACAGGTCGATGTCGCGCTGCATGACGGTGTGCGACAGGCTGGCCGTTTCGCCTACCGCAAGTTCATCGAAGGTGCGGTTCTCGATGAATGGTTCGGCGGCTCCGTCGGGCATCCTACGCCTCCCGCACATAGGTGCCGGGGGCGTCGCAGAGCGGCGTGAAGCCGGGCGCGCCGATCGGCGGCGGATCCTTCCGCGCGGTGGTGAGGCGGCCGAGCCAGGCGTTCCATTCCGGCCACCAGGAGCCATCCCGCGGCACCGTGTCGCGCAGCCATTCATCCGGGCCGAGGGTGCGGGCGCCGGCGTCCCGCACGCGAATGCGGAAATGGCGCTGCGGGTGGCCCGGTTCGCTCACGATGCCGGCATTATGGCCGCCCGAGGTGAGCACGAAGGTCAACTCGCTGTCGTTCAGAATGTGCAGTTTATACACCGAGTGCCAGGGCGCGATATGGTCGCGCTCGGTTCCCACAACGAACATCGGCAGCTTCATATCGTCCAGCAGGACCGGGCGCCCGGCGACGCAAAAGCGGCCCTCCGCGAGGTCGTTGTGCAGGAACAGGCCGCGCAGATACTCGATATGCATGCGCGCCGGCAGGCGCGTGCCGTCAGCATTCCAGGCCATCAAATCGTTCGGCGCCACGTCCTCACCAAGCAAATACGTGCGAATGGCGTGCGTCCACACCAGGTCATTGGACCGCAGCATCTGAAACGCGCCGCCCATCTGCGCACTGTCGAGAAACCCCTGCGTCTGCATGACGTCGTTGAGGAAATCCAGCTGGTCTTCGGTAATGAACAGATCGAGCTCGCCGGCCTCGGAAAAATCGGTTTGGGCGGCGAACAGGGTCAGGCTGGCCAGGCGGTCGTCTCCGTC
>Ga0181519_10005428_pt1 | contig 10195 bp, 9 predicted proteins | sample PEATcosm2014_Bin_26_FD_121102 | JGI IMG/M metagenome (GOLD analysis project Ga0181519, IMG submission 121102) | Peatland microbial communities from MTU Mesocosm Facility, Houghton, MI, USA - PEATcosm2014_Bin02_10_metaG | ecosystem: Environmental > Terrestrial > Soil > Wetlands > Peat | place...
AATCCCATTGGAGGTTTTCAGCGTAATGCCATCGCAATGCGCGCCGCCGCCGGTTTCGCCGAAGGTATAAGTCAGAGTTCTCGCCATGAGCGGAGAGGCCATCGCCCCAATGGCGATGACGGCAGTAGCGAGCACAGCGACTTTCGGGAGTTTAGACTTCATTGTGGTAACCTTCCCATCCCTAGTTTGATGTTGCGCGGGCCCAGGTAAGCTCGCGCCGATAGCGTTGCGCCCAACATGTGGTTCCGTCGAATCCATTCACATTGATCACGAATATTTGACGAGAATTCAGGGACGAGTTGGCTGCGAGAACGGCGACGCCCCGGGCGGCCGCGCTGGGGCGGGGTTCCAGATAGATGGTAAGCGAACTCGTGGCCTGGAAACACCCTTCGAAAGTGAGCACGTCAGCAACGGGACATTGATTGAAGATCGCGTGCCGCCCGACACCCGACATTCGTGATCGCCGCGCTCTGGGTGGCCAAACAGGGCTCTCGCGCCGAAAGCGTCCCTTCTAGGCCTCCAGCTCGAACCGGATCGGCAGGCGCTTGAGGCCGTTGACGAACACCGACTGGCTCATGTCGGCCTCGCCGTCGGGCGCGACGGACTTGATCGCCGGCAACAGACGCTCGAACAGCGCCTTCATTTCCTGTCGCGCCAGGTGCTGGCCCAGACACACGTGCGGACCGAAGCCGAAGGCCATGTGCTCTGTCTTCGGACGATCGATGCGGAACGACGCGCCATCCTCGATCACCGCCTCGTCGCGGTTGGCCGAGGCGTAGCACAGCATCAGCCACTCGCCGGCCCTGAACGGCCGGCCGGCGAATTCCACGTCCCGGGCGACCGAGCGCATGAAGGTCTTGACCGGCGTCTCCCAGCGGATCGCCTCCTCGATCAGGGCCGGGATCAAAGTGAGGTCGGCCTTCACCGTCGCGAACAGGGCCGGGTCGCGCGCCAGGGCCCACATCGCCCGCGCCGTCGACGACGAGGTCGTATCGTGTCCCGCCGTGGCGATGATCGCGTAGTAGCCGAGCGCATCCTCGGCCGGGATCGGCCGGCCGTCGACCTGCGCCGTGGCGATGATGGTGGCGATGTCGTCGCGCGGGTGGGCGCGGCGATCGGCGCTGATCCCGGCGAAATAGGCGTCCAGCGAGGTCGCGAACGCCCGCGCCGCCTTCGCGGCGAAGGCGGGGTCGCTGGGGTCGAGGCCCTCGGGCATGCTGTCGGGGTCGCTGGGCGCGAAGTTCTGCTGCGTCAGCCGCAGCATGAGGTCGAAATCCTCGGGCGGCACGCCCAGGATCTCCATGACCACCTCGAGCGGATAGTGGAGGGCGATGTCGGACACGAAATCGCAGGCGCCGGGCAGGCCGCGGAATTTCTCGACCGTCTTGTCGGCGATCTCGCCGATGCGCTTGTCCAGCGTGCGCAGGTTCTTGGGCATGAACCAGGCCTGGGTCAGCAGGCGATATTTGATGTGATCGGGTGGATCCATCTGCACCAGCGAGCGGAACATCGACAGCTTGCCGTCCGTCATGTCGCGGACGAAGGCCTCGGAGGCCTGGTCCATGACCACTACGGGCCGGTCGCCGTAGGGAAACAGGGTGTTGTCGCGACTGATGTCGCGAAGGTCCTCGAACCGGGTGATCACCCAGAATGGATCGAAGCCTTCGATTCGGGCGCGTCCGACCGGATTGTTGGCCCGCAGCCAGTCGTAAGTCTGATGGATGCGTCCGTCCGCATACGCCTTGGGATCGACCAGGGTGCGGGCGATGTCGGCTGGGATGTCGAGGTCGGCGCTGGTCATGGGATGGCTCCTAGAGTCCGGCGAGCAGGCGCGGCAGGTTTGGCTGGCCGGTATGGGCGGTCAGGCCGCCGTCGACGGCGATGATGGCGCCGGTCATGAAACTGGCGTCGTCGCAGGCGAGGAAGGCCACCACGCTGGCGATTTCCTCGGCGCGCGCGAACCGGCCCATCGGCACGCGCTCGTTCCAGGCTTCACGCACGCCCTGCCAGGCGTCGATGCCGGCGATGATCGGCGTGTCGACGGGACCGGGGCAGACGGCGTTGATGCGGATGCCGTCGCGGGCGTGGTCGATGCCGGCGGCGCGCGTGTAGTTCACCACCCCGCCCTTGGCCGCGTTATAGGCGGCGAAACTGTAGTCGCCGGCCATTCCTGACGCCGAGGCGGTGTTGATGATCGCGCCGCCGCCCTGCGCCTTCATCACCGGGATGGCGGCGCGGCAGCCGTAGAACACGCCGCTGAGGTCTATGTCGATCACTCGGCGCCACTCTTCGATCGACACATCGGGGGTCGCCGCGAAGCTGCCGACGCCGGCGTTGTTGAACAGGATGTCCAGGCGGCCGAAGGCTGCGAGCGCGCCGGCGACCATGGCCTCGACCTCTTCCCACGATGAGACATCCACATGCCGGTAGAGCGCGCGACCATCGCCCAGCTCGGCGGCGAAGGCGGCGCCCAGGCTGTCGTTGACGTCCGCGATCAGCACGCACGCGCCTTCGCCGTGCAGCCGGCGCGCGGTGGCCGCGCCAATGCCGGACGCTCCGCCGGTGATGATCGCGACCTTGCCCGAAAACCGCATGACGTGATCCTTGCCCTGAGTTATGTTTATAACAAACTATAAAGAGGTGGGGGGCTGACTGGCAACAATCGCCGGTTTGACGCAGGAGACGAAACCCCCATGACGCAAGGTCCGACCGGAGGCGACCTGGTCGCCCGCACTCTCAAGTCCGCTGGCGTGACCAAGGTGTTCGCCCTGCATGGCGGCCATCATGAGGCCCTGTTCAAGGGCTGCGTCGACGAGGGCCTCGACCTGATCGATTTCCGGCACGAGGCCGCCGCCGGCCACGCGGCCGACGCCTACGCCCGGACCACCGGTCGGCTCGGCGTCTGCGTCGTCACCGCCGGCCCAGGCTTCACCAACGTCGTCAGCGCGATCGCCAACGCCCAGCTCGACGGCTCGCCGGTGCTGTTCATCATCGGCGCGCCGCCGTTACGCGAGATCGAGACCAACCCTCTGCAGGGCGGCATCGATCAGATCGCGTCCGTACGGCCGCTGTGCAAATGGGCGATGAGCATCCCGGTCACCGAGCGCATCCCGGACCTGACCGCCATGGCGATCCGCAAGGCGACCACCGGCCGCAAGGGGCCGGCGGTGATCGAGCTGCCGATCGATGTGCTGCACATGAGCGCCCCGCGGTCCCTTACGACCGCGCCCTCGGGACTGCACGTCTCGCCGCGCCCGGCGCCCGCGCCGGCGGAGCGCGACCGCCTGGCGGACCTTGTCGCATCGGCCGAGCGGCCCGCCCTGATCGCCGGCTTCGAGGCCATTTCTCCGGGCGTCGCCGACGCGCTGGGCCGGCTGACGCAAACGATCGACATTCCCGTCTTCGCCAAGACGCAGGCGCTGGGCCTGCTGCCGCGCGACCATTCCGCCAACGGCGGCGCCGCCGGCAATCTGGCCCTGCTGACCCTCATCGGCGCGCCGCGCCCGGATCTCGTCATCCTGCTGGGCGCCCGCATGGGCCTGCTGCTCGGCGGACGCTCAGGCGCCGTCGTGCCGCATGAAGCCAAAGTGGTGCAGGTCCACTCGGACCCAGGCGAGATCGGCCGGCTGCGCGACGTCGACCTGGCGATCGCCGGCGATTGCGAGGTGGCGCTCGATGCGCTGATCGAAGTCCTGGACGGGCGCGCTCTTGGCGACATTCGCGCCTGGCGCGACACGGCCGTGGCCACGCGCGGATTGTTCGCCGCCAACTTCACCCAGGTGGAGAGCGCGGGCGGCGTGCATCCGTTCCACGCGGCGCGCGCCGTGGCCGAGGCGGCGGGACCCTCGGCGGTTTATGTGCTCGACGGGGGCGAATCGGCGTCCTGGGGCGGCGCCGCGCTGAGCGTCGACGGCCCTGGCCGGGTTCTCTCGCACGGCTATCTCGGTTGTCTGGGAATCGGCCCGGGGTTCGCCATCGGCGCCCAGACCGCGCATCCGGATCGGCGCGTCATCCACCTGACGGGCGATGGGGCCATGGGCTTTCACATCCAGGAGCTCGACACCATGGTGCGCCATCGCCTGCCCATCGTCACCGTCGTGCTCAACAATCAGGTCTGGGGCATGTCGATCCATGGCCAGCAGATCATGTACGGCCGCAACTATAACGTGATCACCCAGCTCGGCGGCGCATGCTACGCCGACATCGCCTCGGCGTTCGGTTGTCATGGCGAAAGGGTTTCGCGTTTCGATGATATCGCTCCGGCGATGGCCCGGGCCCTGGCCAGCGGCCGTCCGGCCCTGATCGAGATCATGACCGACCCCGACGCCGTCCATCCGGTCACCGTCAGCATGCTGGGTCAGACCGCCGCCGGCAGCGACGACGTCATGATTCCCTACTACGAGAACATTCCGGCGGGGGCCCGGTAGCGGCGCCCGCGAATCGGGTTCGCGTCAGGTGAGCCTCTTTCCTGGCGCGGTATTGAGCTTGAATCGTCGATCGTCTGCAATTTGTGTGGAGGACGCGGCCCTTTGCGGCAAATCAATGCATGCATGGCGCGGGAGACGAGTGACTCATCGCCTATGGCGGGATATTCTAACGACGGCGGGCGGATCGCATTGTTTGCGATGGAGGAGCGAATCTCAGGGCGAGGTCGCAATTACCTATGCGGGCGGGTCGGCGATCCCTCCACGCCTGGGAAAATCGTCGTCTCGTTCGGCGCGATGCTGGCGCTCGTCGGTGCTCTGCTGGCCGGCCCCGCGGCGGCCTACACCTGGGCGCCGCGCGGCCAGTTCTATGCTCAAGGCAAGGAGACGGTGTCGACGCCTGGCACGGCGCCGGCGACCTGCGAGGCTTTCTGGTATCTGGAGGTCACGGAGGGGCAGTTGCGCGTGCTCAGTCCCGGCGCCCCCTTGTGCGCCGTCAGAGCCTTCGGCCTGCCGTGGCGCGTCCCGATCACAGGGCCTGCCCGCGCCATCGTTCGCCAGGCCTGGTTCGAAGGGACCGCCCTGACGTTCTGCCAGGGCAATCTGACGCTGCGGGTCGAGCCGAACGGCGTCCTGACGATGATCAACGACGCCATGGCCCCCGGATGCGCTATGAGCGTGACGATCACGCCCAACCGTCCGTTGCACATCGCACCCTAGGCGCTGCGCCTCACCAGCGCGTGGATGAACCCGGGGCCTTCGTGCGCGCCGGCTAAGTCAATGGCCGTTGACATGCGATTTGAAGGCGATCAGGGTCGGCGTCGGTCCCGCGCGGGGATCGACCTTGCAGGTTCGGCGCGCCCGCCGGCGCGCGCTCGCCAGAGGAACGCCATCATGAACATCGCCGTGAAAATCGACCCCGCGGACGACGTCGACCCGCCCCTCGCGCAGATCAATCCCGCCAGGCCGGACCGTTTTCAGGCCGACACGATCTGGCCGATGTTCGCGCGCCTGCGCCGGGAGGATCCGGTCCATTTCACGGCGGACAGTGAGTTCGGCCCCTATTGGTCGATCACCCGGTGGAACGACATCATGGCGGTGGACACCGACCACACGACCTTCTCCTCGGTCGAAGGGATCGCGGTGCAGAATCTCGCGGCGAGGGCTGAGCAGCTGCGGGTGATGGAGCAGATGAACATCGCTCAGGACGCCTCGCGTCGCAGCCGCACCGGGTTCATCACCATGGATGAGCCGGAACACGGACCGGCGCGCAAGGCGGTCAGCCCGACGCTGGCCCCGGGCAACATCGCCAAGATGGCGCCCCTCGTGCGCGAGCGCGCCGGCCTGATCCTCGACTCCCTGCCCATCGGCGAGGAATTCGACTGGGTCGACCGGGTGTCCAAGGAACTGACCGCGATGACCCTGGCCACCCTGTTCGACTTCCCCTTCGAACAGCGGCGGAAATTGCCGTACTGGTCCGACATGATCATGAACATGCCGGGCCACGGCCCGGTGGAGAGCTGGCAGCAGAAGGTCGGCGCCATCGTCGAATGTTTCGGCGCTTTCAACGCGTTGTGGAGGGAGAGGCTCGACGCCGAACCCGGCATCGACCTGATCTCGATGATGGCGCAGAATCCCGCCACGCGCGACATGGATGAACATACCTATCGCGGGAACATCATTCTGCTGATCGTCGGCGGCAACGACACCACCCGCAACACCATCTCCGGCAGTGTCTACGCCCTCAACAAGAACCCTGATCAGTACGACAAGCTGCGCGCCAACCGTGAGCTGATCCTGCCGATGATCTCCGAGACCATCCGCTGGCAGACGCCTCTCGCGCACATGATGCGCGTGGCCGCCAGAGACGTCGAGATTGGCGGAAAGACGATCAGGGCCGGAGAGCAGGTCCTCATGTGGTACATTTCCGGCAATCGCGACGAGTCGGTGATCGACGACGCCGAAGCCTTCATCATCGACCGCCCGAGGTCGCGCCAGCACATGTCGTTCGGCTTCGGCGTGCATCGCTGCGTCGGCAACCGGGTGGCGGAACTTCAGTTGACGATCATCTGGGAAGAGATCCTCAAGCGATTTCCCGTAATCAAGGTCGTCGAGGAGCCGACGCGCACCTATTCGTCGTTCGTACACGGCTATGAGACCATGCGCGTCGTCATCCCCGAACGCGCCTGATGCGCCGCAAAAGACCGTATACCGACGAGGTATGACCGAAGCCGCGCCGCGAAGACGCGATGCGGACGCCACCCGCGCCGCCATCCTGCAGGCCGCCAAGGCGCACTTCGCCAGGTCGGGCTACGACCGCGCGGCGTTGCGTGAGATCGCGACCGAGGCGGGCGCCGACGTTGCGCTGATCAAGCGCTACTTCGGCGGCAAGGAAGCCCTGTTCACGGAGGCGCTGAAAGCCTCCTTCCATCCCGATCGGCTGGCCGCATGGAACCGCGCGGGGTTCGCCCGCGAGGCCGCGACGATGATGGCCGGCGGCGCTCACGCCGATGACGAGCGCGCCCAAAGCTTCCAGTTCCTGCTGCGCGCGGCGACATCGCCGACCACCGCGCCGATGCTCAACCTCGCCGTCCAGGAACGTTTCCTCGAGCCGATCCGCGACTGGCTGGGGGGCGACGACGCCGCCGCCCGTGCTCGCGCCCTGGCGGCGGTCTTCATCGGCTTTCTGGTCGAACGCCTTGTTCGCGGTCGACCGCTCGCCGGGCGTGAGCGGGACGTCTTCATCGAACAGGCGACCGCGATCTTCGAGGCTGTCGTCCCGCCGCCGTGAGCGGGCGGCGCGCGCGAAGCCCTCAGGACCAGATCGCCGTTCACGTTCTGGAAATCGGCCAGCGATTTGACGAAAGAGGGATTGATGATGGGCTGGCGCTTGACCAATTCAAAGGGCAGGAGACAGCGAAATGACGAAACCGTCCCTGGAATCGCGATGGCGCTCGGGTGAGGTCAAGCGGGGCGCCGGGTGCATGGTTCCGTGCGCCTTGACGGCCGTCAAGGCCGGCCAGGCCATCGTCTGCCGCTTCGACCAGGGATTGGGCGAGGCGCGCACGGCGTTCGTCTGATATCGGCGCCCGCGATGGACATCCGCGAAATGGTCGACCTGGCCATCGACGAGGACCCGAGGTCGCCCTGCCTCTGGGTTCCCTCGGAACACTGGCGCGGGTTCTGCGACGCGGTCGGACGCAAGCCCAATCTCATCGGCGTGGTCATCTATCGCAACAAGACGGTCCGCGAGGGCGCACCCTATTCCGACATCACGACGGGTCGGTCGGACTGGCGGCGATGAGGCTTGCGCCCCGCGCGGGCGCCTCGCTGCGGTTCAGCCCGTGAAATCTGGGTGCAACATTGGCGTGCGTTGCTGGCGGACAGAGACGACGCGGGATACGTTCGCCCTGATGCAAGCGATTGGCGCCCTTGTGCTGGCGTTGGGCCTCGTCGCCGGTGGAGCCCTCGCGCAGGCGCCTGCCCCGGCGCCCCCTGCGGGGACCACCGTCTCGGGCGTCACGGTCACGCCGAAGGAACCGGACGAGCAGACCCGGCATCAGCGATTTGACCAGTCACTGAACTTCATCGGTTCGCGCGGGCAGACCGCGCATCTTGGTCAGATCGCCCGCTGGCCCGAGCCGGTCTGCCCGGTCTCGCTCGGCCTGTCGCCACAAATGAACCAGCTCGTCGCCGATCGCGTGCAGCGCCTGGCCTTCGATATCGGCGCGCCCCGCCCGCGGCGTCCGGGGCGTTGCAAGCCCAACGTCGAGATACTGTTCACCGACCAGCCGCAGGCCTTGATGGACCTGGTGGCGAAAAGGCGAAACGAACTTCTCGGCTTTCACTACGTCGCCGAAGAGCGGCGCTTGACGCGCGTCGTTCGCCCCATCCAGGCCTGGTATCTCACCCAGACCGTGTCTGGAGTCGGCGGAACCGGCGTCGTCGGCGTTCCTGCCTCGACCTCGTCGGGCCAGTCGCTCGATCTGGCCGACAATCACATGCCGGGCGGGTGCGCCGGCAGCGCGTTCACCGAGTGCCTCAGCTCCCAGCTCGTGAACGTCCTCGTCGTCGCAGACGCGAACGCCCTGGCGGGTCGGAACATCGGGTCGGTGGCCGACTATATCGCGCTGATCTCCATGGCCCAGTTCAAGTCGCTCGAGACCTGCGACGCGAGGCCGACGCTTCTGGACATGTTCACGCCGGCCTGCGCCGATCGCGCGATCGCCGATTCGCCGGCCAAACAGGACATCGCCTATCTGAAGGCGCTCTATCGCTCGCCGGTCGCGCTCAAACTCTGGATGCAGAGATCCTTGATCGCAGAGCGCATGGCCGACAGCCAGCCCGCGGAGCGATAAACCCGGCTCCTCGCCCAGGTCGAAGCCGCTTGGGTGCGCGAACCCGGCTTGGCCCCGCCTCGGGTTTGATGGAAAGATCGTTGCGTCCTTGTGTTCACGAGTCCGGTTCCCCATTCCATGCCGTTCAATGCTCTCGACGACGTCTTCGCCAAGGAAGCCGCGCCGATGGCGTTGCCGGGCGGCGCGCCGCTGGTCCTGGCCGGCGAGATGGTCCCGGCGCTCTACAGGCTGACCGCCGGCCGACTGGCGGAGGTCGAGCCGACCGCCGAGGGCGGCGGCCGGCTGCTGACGGTGCACCGGCCGGGAGCCGTAATCGGTGGCGCGCAGCTGCTGGGCGATGGCCGATTCCGCACGACGGTGACCGCCCTGCGCGATTCCGAACTGCAGCTCATCGAGGCCGACCGCGCGGCCGTCCTGCTGGGTGAGCGGCCCGAGTTTCTCGCCGAGGTCGCTCGCGCGGCGCTTGCCCGGCTGCGGGCGCCCGACGTTGCGGGGCGTCGCAAGAGCGCGATCCTCGGCCTCGTGGCGGTAAGCGAGGGCCTCGCCGTGCGCGACCTCGCCGAGCGGCTCGCCGGCGCCATGCGCGCCCTGGGCGCCGAGGTCGCGGTGCTGGGCGCCGAAGCGGACGACAGCTCACCCGGTTACCTGCACGCGCTGGAGGTGGAAAACGACTTCGTGCTGATGGCGGCCGAGCGGGGAGATCTGGCGTTCGCCGACTATTCCAGCCGCCAGATCGACCGGTTGATCCTTGTCGCGAGCGCGCAGGAGCCGCCGCCGGGCGCCTCCGCGCCTTTCGCGGCCATGCCCACGATCGCGACGGCGCTTCGCCAGCAACGCCTCGTCGACATCGCCCTGGTCCACGCGTCCGGCCAGCGGCGACCGAGAGGATCCGAACGCTGGCTGGGCGCCTCGCCCGCCGCGCGCCTGTTCCATGTGCGGGTGGGCGAAACGGCTGATCTCGCGCGCCTGGCGCGCATCTACACAGGCAACTCGGTCGGCCTTGCGCTGTCGGGGGGCGGCGCCCGGGCCTACGCCCACGTGGGCGTGGCGCGGGCCCTGGCCGAGTTGGGAGTGCCTGTCGATTTCCTCGCCGGGACCTCAATGGGGGGTGTGATCGCCGCCGGCCTCGCCATGGGCTGGGACGGTGCGGAGATGGATCGGCGAATCCGCGAGGCGTTCGTCGAGTCCAGCCCCCTGTCGGACATCGCCTTCCCGCTCCTGGCCATGACCCGCGGACGCATGGTCGACCGCCGCCTGCGGACCCATTTCGACGATGTGCAGATCGGCGACCTTTGGCGGCCGTTCAGCTGCGTCTCCTCCGACCTCACCGCCGGGGGCATGCATGTGCACCGGCGCGGGTCGTTACGCCGGGCCCTGCGCGCCTCGCTGTCCCTGCCGGGCATCCTGCCGCCG
>Ga0181519_10005429_pt1 | contig 10194 bp, 10 predicted proteins | sample PEATcosm2014_Bin_26_FD_121102 | JGI IMG/M metagenome (GOLD analysis project Ga0181519, IMG submission 121102) | Peatland microbial communities from MTU Mesocosm Facility, Houghton, MI, USA - PEATcosm2014_Bin02_10_metaG | ecosystem: Environmental > Terrestrial > Soil > Wetlands > Peat | place...
GCAGCAAAGGCATCACAGAGTCCTCGCATCTTCGGGTCGAGGGCGTCGTAATCGGATTTGGCGAACCGTTCGATCTCAAGAGCTCGGTTTAGGCGATCTTCGTCGATTAGCTCCGAACCGTAAATTTCTGCTCCGCGCCCAATTGCAAGCGCGAAATCTTCCTCCACCTGAGCGAAGTTGTCTTCCGCCTGAGCATACGCCAGACCGAAAACTGTGCTCGCATCGCTCTTTCCGAAAACGTGCGGCGTTCCAAATGTGTCGCGGTAGATTGTCACCGCTCTTGCGAGCGCGTCCGCCGAGGGTGTTTGGTTACTGCCTTGACCAGCAAGGTTGCCGATGCTGAGAGAAACGAACATGATCAAAGTGAGAAGATGTCGCATAGCTGCCTCGCAGGTCAGGCACTCCGATTGGTGCGTTGCTAATCAATCCGCCAGCGCGCCCAACTAACAACCGTTGTCAAACGCGCACAGAGTACCACGTGGACAGGAGCAGAATACAACCACAACGCCTGCATGCAGGTTGTAACGGATCGCTCGGCGCGTGACCGATACAACGATACTGAACGCAGCCTAGATTAGGTGCGCATGCCACCTGAGTTTTCTGTCACCTGCAATCAGGAACCAACAGTAAGACGATAGCGTTTCATTGTGTACTGTACGCTGACCTTCTTTATCTTCTTGGATCAGCACACTTGTCGGGCAAGGCTCGTCTTAGCGAAAGAAAGAATTCTTGAATGCCTCGTGTCGCTGATGCGCTACGTTCAAAACCTGAGCGAATTCGGGTTCGCCGTGCAAATCATTCAGCAGTGGGTCTTTTTCAATATAGGGATAGCTGAAGAAACCGGATTCGACGCTCATTCTCAGCACATGTAAAGCGGAGCTTTGGTTACCCAAGACGGCATACGCTTCGGCGATTTTGTATGTGGCTTCCGGATCCCCGACTCCTCGCTCTCTCACCGTTCGCTCAAGTCCATTCAACAGCTGCAAGCCTTCCGCTCCGTGCTGATGAATCGAGTCACTCAGAGCCTTTCCAATTCCCGTGTACAAAGTTGGGTCGAGTTCGTACGCCCGATCAAAATCTCTTGAGGCCTGGTCGAACTGCTTTTCGTGAAATTCTCCGAAACCACGGTAAAAGAGGGTGAACGAGGAATCGTCGACCGGCAGGCTCTGCAGAAACTTCTGGTATTCCCCCAGATAGAGATAGCTGTTTAATACCGAACCGTTGCCCTTCACGAAGGGAGCCAATTGACGCGCCCGCTCGCATTCCGCCACGGATTCGTCCAACATTCCAGCAAATCGGTAAGCATACCCGAGTTCCCAGTGAGCGGCGGCGTAATTACCGTTCGTTTTTAAGGCGTCTCGCAACAAGGGCACGGCCTGCTCAACCTTTCCCGTGTCAATCAGGAAATTCGCAAGGAAGATTTGCGCGTCAATCAGGTTTGGTCGTATCGCCAACGCCCTTTCGTACGCGGCTTGGGCACGGCTATATTGCTCCCGCCCGCCAAGCTCGAATGCCGCATCCGAATTATAGGAAGCTCCCAGGTAGGCCCACGCTGGAGCGTAGTTGGGGTCGATCTCAGTGGTCTTTTCGAACATTTGGATCGCCAGGGGAAACTTGTGCTGTCCGTAAAGGTCAAGTCCCTGTAAAAAATATTCATAGGCGAGCGGATTGATCGACGCTTCCGGCTTTAGATGCTCCGTTTCAACTGGAGACAAGTTCAGCTGCAGTTCTGAAATCAGTTGGCCGGTAACTTTATCCTGAACGGCAAGAAGATTGTCGTACTTGAGGTCGATCACTCCCTGGCCTAGAATATTTTCGGTTTTGGCGTCCACCAGTTGGTAGGTGACGCGCAAGTTGTTGCCATCGCGAATGAAACTTCCCGTGAGCAGCGTATCGACTTTGAGATCTGCGGCAACTTTCTGAAGATCAATGGCCGTTCCTCGATATTTCTCAATCGCCGCCGAAGGGCGGACGCTGAGGGAACTCACGTAGGCCAATTTCGTGATGAGTACATCCGCCAGTGACAATCCAAGAAAGTCGCTCCTTGAATCTTCGCCACGATTTTGGAGCGGAAGGATCGCCAAACTCCGGGGAGCGGTCGTCGGTCCTTTCCCAGATCGAATGTGAAGGAGCTTCGGCAAGGCGATCGCTGCCACGAGAATGACGAATCCGGCGGAGAATAGGAAGATTTGAGATTGCGTCGGATGCGAATGCGCCAGTTTTGGGGGCTCTGCTCGCTCGGCAGGTTGAGAAGAAGCCAAAGGACTGTCACATCTTCCCCCGTTGGAATCCGCAGACAATGAATCGAATTCCAGGTGGCCCAAGAACCGATAGCCGCGTCGACCAACGGTCTCAACGAACGTTGGTTTTTCGGCCGAATCTCGAAGCGCATCCCTTAGCTTGCTTACGGCCACTGCCAAGCGATGGTCGAAATCGACAAACGTATCTTCCGCCCAGAGGCGCTTGCGAAGTTCTTCACGGGTGACGACTTCACCCGCTGATTCCAATAGCACAGTCAACACCGAAAACGGTTGTTCCTGCAGCCGGACTCTGCTGCCTTCTCTTCGGAGCTCTCCTGCGCGAAGGTTAACCTCGAAATTCGCGAACCGTATCAGTGGTGGGAGGGTAGACGGCATCAGCGTATGTCACATTGTTCGAAAGTTTAGCACGATCTCACAAAAGCGACGACGCTCATATTTTGTTGGAAGCAAATGACTTATCAGGGGATTGCCAGGGTATCGAAAGAGAAGTGCCGAAGAATTGACCGTCGCCGCTTTCCGAGCGACAAGTGGAGACGGCTTGACCCGGTTATGGCCCGAGTACGCAGGAAAAGTAAATGTCAGCTCTGTCGATACCACCCCCCCGCGTGATGGAAGGGGCAGCAACAAATGCCCAGGCCGTTGCCGCACATGTTCAGCTGATCCAGATGTCTCGATGCTGCTGTGGGTGCTGGCCCGGATACTCCGGCGTACAAAATGCTGCCAGAAATAGTCCGAAGTTTGCTGCCGGCTATGGAGAGGCTGGGAATCGCCACCGCGGAAGAAGTCGAAGTCGAAGGCCTTGACCTTCGGATTCGCGATGAAGTGGTTGCTAACAATGGAATTGTCATCAGTCCATCGCTCATCGGAGCATGGGCGACGCACGGAACCGCGGCAATCAAAAAGAACGATAGGGCCCGACACACGAATAAATTAATGAACTCCGATCGCGTTTAATGAATGTTTGATGTCCTAGTTTACCTCGATGATGGCTTTGTCTTACTCATTTTGGGGGTGCTCTATGCACAGAATAGCTTTAACACTCGTCCTTGCCCTACTCACCGTCAGCGCTGGTCACTCCGGCGAGTCGACAGCGGATTGGGCGATCAATGCAACCGCAATCGAGGCGTGCAGCTGTCCTCACTTCTGCATGTGCTATTTCAACTCTCATCCGGCAGCTCATCACGAAAACGGCAAGACGGAACACTTTTGCAAGTTCAACAATGCTTACAAAGTGAACAAGGGAAATTATGGCGCAGTCGATCTGACGGGCGCGAAGTTCTGGATCAATGGGGATCTGGGTGGTGACTTCTCACAGGGACAGATGGATTGGGCGCAGGTGACGTTCGACAAAGGGACTACCGCCGAACAACGGCAGGCGCTCGGGGAAATCATCGGGCATGTGTTTCCGGTGAAGTGGAAATCGCTACAGATCGCCGAAGGCAATATCGATACCTGGACGTTCGACAAAGATCACGCACACGCCACGCTAAATGGCGGCAAGACCGCAGAGATCAAGTTGGCGCGATTTCAGGGAATGACCGACGAGCCGGCCGTGCTTAAGAACGTCAAGTATTGGGGCACGCCCCGCAACGACGGTTTTGTCATGATGCCGAACGAAATCGAAACGTATAGGGAGGGCCCCAAGGCCTACGAGTTCAAGGGAACAAACGGGTTTATGCTCACCTTTGACATGACTTCCAAGGATGTACCCGCGGCCAAGGGAGATTCCATGAGCCGTTAGTCCAAAGCACTTGCATATGATGCGTGCGCCGGGAATTTCCCGGCGCTGTTTTTCTTCCCATGGAAAGTTGCCCCTATCAAGATTTTGGTGAAGCGCTGAACTCCGCGGCTTAGAGACAGTCAATTGCTTCGGTAGAGGGCAGCATTCCCCGACGATCCGAACTTAGTTCGTCGATCAACGCTGTGGCAACCGCAGTTGTTCCCGGTTTGTCGGCAACTCTTACCTTGGGATTACTTCAAGGTTGCCAGTCACTCAATAACTTACGCGCTGCTATAATCCCGGCTGCCTTCCTCAGACGGAGCGTCGACATGCAAAAGTGTGTCCGTTGTGCCTTGCTGTCCATCCTTCTTAGTCCGTTGGCCTGGGCAGGGTCGCTCGTCATCCGGTGCGTAACGGTGATCGACGCCACCGGCAAGCCTGCACAACCCGATATGACCGTCGTGATTGAGCAAGATCAAATCGTAGCCATCGGTCCATGCACGAAGGTCAAGGCTCCTGCCGGCTCACAGATCGTCGACGGCCGCGGGAAGTTTCTGATTCCAGGCCTCTAAGACATGCACGTGCATGGGTTTTCTGCGGAGCCGGGAAGCACGGCGGAGGGTAAGACGTGGATGTATCCGCTGCATCTGGCCAACGGTGTCGTCGGCGTGCGTGCGATGTTTGGGCCCGAGGACGCCCACGCTTGGCGTGCGCAGCACGCCAAATATGGCAAGCCGTCGCCGAGCGTGTACCTTGCTAGCCCCATCATCGACGGACCCAACCCCACTTGGCCTGGAAGTGTCGCCGTCACCGATGCGGCGCAAGCACGCGCGGCCGTCGATCGTTACCAGGCAAACGGAGCGGACTTCATTAAGGTTTATGACGGCGTGCCGCGCGACGCCTACTTCGCCATCGTTGATGAAGCCCACAAGCTCGGAATCTCGTTCGTGGGGCATGTGCCCGATGCGATCAAAGTGGAGGAGGCGTCTGACGCGGGTCAGAAGAGCATCGAGCATCTGACTGGCGTGGCCGTTGGCGCTTCTTCTGAGGAAGAGGCGTTGTTCGCCATGAAGTGGACTCAGACGGGCGATTTTCTCCGGAGGGATCTGCGTGCAGACGCGACCTATGACGAGTCCAGGGCCGCGGCGCTGTTCGCTCGATTCATCAGGAATGGCACATGGCAATGCCCGACCCTGGTCGTGAATCGATCCTATGAACATTTCGACGATGGCATTTTCATGCACAAGGAGTGGTTGAAATACATTCCGAGCGATACGCGCGATCTTTGGAAGAAGATGGGCGATGACACTGGCAAGCAAAGAAGCGCTCAATATTGGTCTGACGCTCACCGCCAGTTTCCTGAGGAACTTAAGCTGGTCGGGCGCATGTACCGAGCTGGTGTCGGCATCCTGGCGGGCACCGATACTTACAATCCCTACGTATTTCCCGGCTTCAGCCTCCACGAAGAACTTTCGCTGCTGGTGGAGGCGGGCTTGCCGCCCATGGCAGCACTGCAAGCCGCGACGATTGGCCCGGCACGCTTCATGGGGCAGGCGGAGCGTCGGGGAACCGTCGAGGTGGGCAAGGTTGCCGACCTTGTGCTGCTCGACCGAGACCCACTCGCTGACATACACAACACCATGTCCATCCGCGCCGTCATCCTCCGCGGTAAATTCATGTCGCGTGGCAAGCTCGATGCAATGCTTGCGGAGTCGGAGGCGACTGCAGCCAAGCCACCCTCGAACCCACCGGGATCGAAAACCAACTGACTGAGTGACGTCCGCTTCGTTTGATCTCAGTAGCCCGGCCAGAAAATTGCCGACCCACGCAAACCAAACAAGAGCATGGACGTTCAATCGGAAAGTCGGAGTATGTCAATCTGGGCTTACCGAACGCATGCTCGGCTGCGCGCCCGCTTTGAAGGCGGTGCCTCTTCTTAGTCGCGTAACTTATTTCGAGTAATGATAAGTAGGACAAGGCTCAGCCGTGCCGGCTGAGTCAGCAGTTGGGGTGCAACTATTGCGGGCGACGACCTGCCACTTTCCCTTTGTGCGGTGCCATGTGTCGACCATCACGGCATGCACATCGAATGCGCCTCCATTGTGAACGCCGCTCCAGGTGCAGACCAGAGTTACAACTCCGAAGTCGCCGTACGCTTTCGCGCTGATATCGCGCACCGTATATTCCTTGATTTCGGTGTGGTAGAGGAAATCCAGCCAGTCATGCCGTTGGGACATCAATTCGCCATTCCGACGGTAGAGCGCGAATTCCGGCGCCACCAGTTGTTCTATCTTCGGGTGGTCCTTGGCATTCATGGCATCGGTCCATGTCTTGGTTAAGGTCACAAGTTCGGTGGAGGCTGTGGAGGGTCTAGACTGCACAGCGGCTTGACTTGCCGGCTGTTGGCCCAGTCCCGAAGATACGTAGAAGAGAAGGGCGAGCAAAACTGTCAGTAGTTGCTTCCATCAGCGCCTCCAAGCTCGCGGTTCGCGAAATCTACCATGCCGTGCACCGTCACACAACAAGAAATCCGGAACGATGCCAGCTCTGCAATAGCGAAGAACAATGATGATCGCGGACGGAAGAAAGGTGAACCGAATTCAACTGTTTGCTGACACGACTAAGATTCAATTCTGCCCAAATGCTCTCCGGGGCGAACGGACCTGCTACTTTTGGCGGGTTTGTTTGCCTTCCGTAACCAGGGTCCAGGGTTCGGAACCGTGGGCCACTTCGTATGTGTAGGTGGCCATGTCCGGGTTAACGGTCTTCTCTGTGAAGCGACCGTGAGTGATCTTCCCATCGTCTATCCATGTCCAGGTGTCGCCGTCAATGGTTCCGCGCTGGAATCCGCTTTCGCCGTTGCTCTGCGTCCCAAAATAAGTGTAAGTCTTTTCACGTAAGTCGTAGCCCATAATGCTCAAGCCTTTGGGCGTGCCGTTCTGGTTATACGAGTGGCAAACGATGGCAAACTCGCCTGCGAACCATTCGCATGATTCGGTATACATATATTTTCCACCGCGACTAAAAGCGGTTGGCTTGACATCTTCTTCGTATGCTCATTTGCCTAGGTAGTAGGCGAGTTTTTCATGTTCGGCACCGTGCTGGGGCGGGCGCTCCGGAGTTTGCGCGCCAATCGCTGGAATCAAGATCGAAGCGGAGAGCACCGCGAACAGGAAATATGTTATCTTGTGCAAGAAAATCCTCCGTTGGGCATTCATCCGATGCTTGACGAACTCCCAAATCCTAGCACAACAAAAAACCTAAGCTGAAAAAAACGCGAGAGGTGCTGAGTTGAGCAGTGATGCACAGGAACAACAACTAAAGACATGATTTCGTCGCACTCTCAGTCTGCGTTCAACCATGCAAGGCCCGGTCAAAACATGACTTCTGGGTACGCCCGTCACTCACTCCGAAAACCCAGACCGCGCGGGAAGTTAGGTTGTGCAGTTTGACTTGAGAATCGAGTTGTACACCACAGTCGCAGCGATCAGCAGCGACATGAAGAAATAAAAGTACTCACGCCAGAAGTTCGCGCGCTTGGTTGTCATCTGATTCGCCAACGCGTGCGGTTTAGAGCTCATTTTTGCAGGCCGATAATAGCACAGCCATCCGAGCAGCTTCGGCCATGCGCACCTTTCCGAGTGGTCGGCAAACCTTACCTTGGGATTTGCCGGTTATGCGTTCCGCATCTGCCCTGTGCCAAAACCAGTGAAGTACAATTTGACTTTGTGTCTCAAAAGTCCGGGCACGAGAGCGCGGTTTCAAATGCGGTAACGACGCCGTAGAATTATTGTTAATTCCACAAAGAGCGAAAAACATGCGTCAGTACCATCACATCGGAATTCCCACTACTGAAGTGAAACCTGGCGAGACCCACTTGAAACACCTGAAACTGTTTGTCGTCAGCCACGAGAAAAGCGAATTTGGCGTGGAGTGGATGCGTTTCGAAGCGGACGCGGCGGTCCCTGATCTGGTCCGGCAAGTTCCGCACGTTGCGTTTGAAGTGGATGATCTCGCTTCCGAGCTTGCTGACCGCGAAATTCTGATTCCTCTCAACAGCCCATCCGAAGGCGTCCGCGTCGCGTTCATCGTCGAAAACGGCGCGCCGATTGAACTGCTCGAATTCACCGACCCCAACCATCCTGCCCGCCGCGAGCAGAGCAAGATGCAGATATAAAGACCTTCCATCCAAACCATATTTAGAGTGAAGGCGAGCACTTGACACCTTTCAAGAGTGGCCAGCCAGCGAGCTGAGTTCATCAAGCAAGCCTTTCCCAACCCCACCTCTAAGCCAGCCTGACTCCCGCTTGTCTGCTATCCACCCGAGCGATTCGCAGCCTCTTTTCATTTGTCGGGATCCTTTTCTTCACGTTCGCGATAGACAACGTGGCCCAGGCGGTCGCATTCATTCTCTTCGGCGAGAGAGATTGTTGTCGGCTTTTCTCCCGCCGGAACTGATTCGCAGCGCAGATGATCCTCGAATCCGGGGGCCGAGAATAGGAAGGTTATGCTGGCGGGTTCGTTGCCGGTGTTCTTCAGGCTGACCCACGTACGCTGCGGAATGAACACCATTCCTCCCGCATGCAGATCGCGCTCCTGATCTCCAACATGAGCATGGATTGTGCCTTTCTCGATAAGCACGATCTCATCCTGCTCAAGATGCTTGTGGGTTGGTATGGCCGCGCCGGGAGGCATATCTTCTGTGCCGAGCACCAGATGCTCGGAGCCATTGGATTTGGGAGTGACCTTAAGAATGAATCCGCGGATCTCCACCTCGCCCGGTTCGGGCCGCCAGAGGCGCGTCTCGCCTTCATTTTTCTCCAGCAGCAGTGGAGTTGCGCCAGCTTGCACTGGTTGCGATTTCTCGGGCTCGGCGGCTGCGACGCGAGTCTCCTTCCCGCTCACGAACACCTTCATGGAGTTCTCGCTTTCGCCCGACTCATCGGTGTATTCGTAGGAATCCGCTGAAACAACCTTCATGGTGTATCGGGTGTGATACACCTTCCCGCTAAAAACGCTGTCCCCAAGCCAAGTCCATACGTCACCGCTCACCGTACCAGTCTTGTCTTCTGTTCCTCCTGAACTGTCGACTGCGTGGTATCGGTATGTCTTGGAAGTCGGATCGTAGTAGACGAAAGAGGTGTCCGAGTATTTCGTCCCCGGTCTATAGAGTACTGTCTCGCAGATCACGGCGAAGCCGTCTGCCGTCCATCTGCAATCGTCAGTGCCACTGAATTTCATCGCTGGCGAGTTCGGCCCCATAAACCCTGCTTTCAATTCATCTTCGATCGCAAACTTGCCGACCATTACTGCCAGCTTCTTCACTTCTGAGCTAGGCGTTGTCTGAGATTGGGCGCGAGCCACAGTCGCGCTTGAAGCGCATGCCAGCACAAATGAGAGAAACTTTTGGAGGACACTCATTTGGATTTTCCTTTCAGATGTGCCACGGATGCTAGCACAAAACGCCGGAGGCGAGTCTCACCTTTCCCGGTTGCCCCCTCTTGATCCGCAGTCCTGGATTCTTCTCATCCCTATCGTGTCTCACGTTTCAGAATGTTCGACAATCCGTAAAGCATTCGCTTTATCAAGGAGAGAAGATAATGGCGCAGAGACATCAACGCGGCTGGCTAAAAAAGGAAAAGCGTGCTCAAGGCGAAACCTGGGTATTGTTCTTCCGTACTACTCGACAATCCGATCGCAAACGAGTGGAAAACAAAGTCCCCATAGGCTTGGTCCGACACTTTCCCGAGGCAAGCAGTGCATGGGCCGAGGTCGAACGACTCCATCTTCCAATCAACCTGATAGATGTGCGACGCGGATTGATCTTCGGAGACTTGGCTCAGCACTACTCAGAACACGAGTTGGCTGAGGCCTCCGAATCAATCCGCCCCAAGGCGCACACAACAATAAAAGGCTACGAGCGAGTTCTCCGAAACCGCCTGCTTTCACGATGGGGGAACAGAATCGCACTTGGTATCGAACCGTTGGAAGTGGAGCAGTGGCTGAGGGCCTTGAAAAAGGAAGCACATCTTGCCAATCCGACACTCGACAAGACTCGTCGCGTCATGTCCTTGGTGTATAAGCATGGCCAAAGATACGGTCTAATTCCGCGAAACCAGGAGTCGAACCCCATGCGCTTTGTCCGCTGCAAGACGACCAGCGGATACGAAGCGATGATTCTCACCCCGGAACAGGCGTATGCAGTCGTGTGTA
>Ga0181519_10005434_pt1 | contig 10189 bp, 9 predicted proteins | sample PEATcosm2014_Bin_26_FD_121102 | JGI IMG/M metagenome (GOLD analysis project Ga0181519, IMG submission 121102) | Peatland microbial communities from MTU Mesocosm Facility, Houghton, MI, USA - PEATcosm2014_Bin02_10_metaG | ecosystem: Environmental > Terrestrial > Soil > Wetlands > Peat | place...
CAATGACCGCGACCACCGTGAAGATGATAAAGCTGGTCACGAACAGGCTGTGGAACTCCCGCGCCTCCGATTCGGTCAGCCCGGAGGCCGAACTTGTTCGATGCAGGTCTGACATTCAACTACACTCCGCATATTGGCCTTCTGGCCGGCGCCGCGCCGATCCCGCGCGGCAAGGATTGCCCTGACATTCCCAGCGACAAGGCTCGCTCCGCCCGCCATTGCCGGACGGGCGTTTCCTGGGGGCGGCCGCCGACCGGATCATGCGGCGTGGCCCTCCATCATTTCGGCTATCGAGCGCGCGACACGCGACGCTGTTACGCGCCCTTCGCGCGCGCTCCGTGCCGCCTGTTCCACCCGGTCGCGCAGCCGTTTTGCGCTCGATATCTGCACCAGGAACGGCTGCCGCTCGACGAATTCGTCGAGCAATGCGCGCGCCTCGTCGTCCCATGGGCTCGCGTTCCACTCGCCGGCGCGCACCGGTGTGGGATCCACCCGGTCCAGATCGGTGCCGAGCGGCAGGATATTGAATAGCGCATCGAACAGCGCGTTGCAGAATTCCTGCACGATGTAGGCGGCGCCGGCATAGCCCATGAACGGGGTGCCGGTGGCGCGGCGGATGATGGCGCCGGGGAACGAGGCCGGGATATACATCGATCGCCCGCCGCGCTCCGCGGCATACATGCGTTCGTTATACGAACCAAACAGCACCAGCGGCGGGGAGCGCGCCAGCGCCTCGCGCACCCGCGCATTGTCCGGTTTCACGCCGGCATTGCGCGAAAAGGCGAACGCGCATGGAATGCCCATTTCGTCTTCCAGGAACTGCCGCACGCCGCGTGTGTAGGTATCTGTCGCGACGATCGCGAACGAGGCGGTGGCGAAGAAATCCTGTGTCACGCTACGCCACAGATCCCAGATGACCTTGATCGTGCTGTGCTTTTCCGCCGCGATGAATGGCTCGGGATCGACGCCGGCAAGCTCGCCCAGCGCACGCAGGAAACTGGTCGTGGCGAACAGGCCGATCGGCGCCTGCAGATAGGGACGGTCCAGGTCTTCACAGAGTTGTCGGCCAAATTCGCGGTACATGCAGACATTCACATCGGCGTCGACGAGCCGCGGAATGTCCTCGATATGCGCGCCGAGCGGAAAGACCAGGTTGATGTCGCAGCCGATGCCTTCTACCAGGCGGCGGATTTCGGCGACGTCGGAGGGCATATTAAAGGTGCCGTAAATCGGGCCGATGATGTTCACGCGCGGCTTGGCGCCCTCCGGCGAGGGCTTGCGCGCGACCTTTTTTTTCGCACCGAATTCGGTCCACAGCCAGTAGATCGCGCGGTCGGCGGCCTGCCACTGGTCCTCGTCAATAGTGCGCGGAATGAAGCGCAGCAGGTTGCTGCCCTCGGGGGTCACGCCGCCCCCGATCATTTCGGCAATGCTGCCCGTCACTACCACCGCCGGCATGTCGGGATCCTGCGTCGCGTTGGCGCGGCGCATTGCCTCCTCAGTGCCGGTGCTGGAAAGCTGCTCTTCGGCAAGCCCCGTGACGACAACGGGCAATTCGTGTGGTGGCAGGGCGTCCGTATAATGCAGCACGGCGGTCACGGGCAGGTTCTCGCAGCCGACCGGTCCGTCGATCACCACGCGCAGACCGCGAATCGCGGTGAATGCGTAGACCGCGCCCCAGTAGCCCCCCGCGCGGTCATGATCGAGAACCAGCATGCGCCTCAGCTCCCCATCGCCTGCGAGGCGGCGGCCTTGGCTTTTGCCTCGCGAATGCGGCGGTAACGTTCTCTTGCGCCCGGATGCGCCTGCGGCACGCCTTTCCAGCCATAGCCGGTGGCCTCGCCGGCGCCGACACCCTCGAAAAACGAAACCATGCGGCCGAAGCGCGCCGCCCCTCTGGTTTGTGCCGCAACGATTGCCGCGAGTGCGCCCACTCCCGGCGCGCCGAACAGCGGGCGGGCGGACACCATGTTGGTAAAATAGATCGCAGGAATTCCGAGTTCCTTGGCCTGCTGCACGAGTGGTGTAGTGCCGATCGCGAGATCGGGTCGGACGTCGCGCATGGCGGCGACATCCTGCTCCAGCGAGGCGCGGTATTGCACATACGTGCCGTGCGCGGCGAGCCATTGCCGGTCTGCCTCGCTCCATTCCGTACGCGGACAGGCAGTACCGACATAGGGCACCTCGGCGCCGGCCTCGACCAGCAAACGCGCCACCAGCAATTCCGATCCTTCGTAGCCTGCAACGGTGATCCGCGCCGCGATCGGATTGGCGTCGAGCATGGCTCCGATCGAGGGCAGCACCTGCGCCTTGGCCGCATCGATCGCCGCATTGCCAACACCGGCGGCATGGCCAACCGATTCGAGCCAGGCCGCGGTGGCTTCCAGGCCCACGGGGCCGGAGCCGACCACGCTTCTGCCGGCGGCGTGGAATTCGCGAATACTGGCGGTGTAAAACGGGTGGATTGCGGCGGCGACCGTGCAATCCAGTGCCGCATACAGATCGCGCCATTCGCGGCATGGCAATTGCGGCGCCACCGCCAGCCCCAGCGGGCGCAACATGTTGGCGATGCCGACCGGATCGGCGGGAAACAATTCACCGATCAAGGCGACGCGCGGATCCTCGGAAACCGCCTGGCGCGGCCGCGGCACGGCACCGTCCATCGCCTCGAGCCGGGCATATTTCAGCATCGCGCCGGCCAGCACGTCCTTCGCCTCGGCATGCGTGGGCACACCGAAGCCTGGCACGTCGATGCCGATCACGCGTACGCCGTCGATCTGCTTCGGCAACAGGTCCAGCGGCACGCCGGAAGCGGTGGGCACGCAAAGATTGATCATCACCACAGCGTCGTATTGGTCCGGTTTCGCGGTTTCGAACACCGCATCACGGATGTCCTCGTAGAGCTGGCCGCGCACCAGCGATTCGGAATTGAACGGCACGTAGCCGACGCTGCGCCGCGCGCCATAGAAATGCGAGGTAAACGTCAGGCCATACACACAGCAGGCCGAGCCGCTTAAAATCGTCGCCACGCGGCGCATGCGGAGCCCGACGCGAAGAGCGCCAAACGCCGGACACATCGATTGCGGCTGGTCGTGCGGCCCGCGCGGATAATCGGTGGCAAAACGATCCAACGTCTCGCTCTTGCCCGCTTCGCGCGCAGCCGCCAGCATCGTTTCGCGGCCGCCATGGCAGCCGCCGCCGGGGCCGGCGGGCGGGGGGAGCGAACCATCCATGTTCAGGCGGCACCCTCGTAGATCACTTCCAGCGACGGCCTGGTCAGCAACGATGGCGCGCACATGTCCTCGATCGTCGCGGGATCCAGCACCACACCGCGGCCGACCGCGTCGCCCTTGAACAGGCCCAGCAGCGCCTCGTGCGTCAGCGGATTGGGCCGCACCGGCGGGGCGTTGGCCACCTGCTCAGCGAGCTGTTCGAACATCGGCGCCCAGCGTCCGCCCGGCGTGCCGATAATTTCGTAATTGGCGCTCTTGCGGCGGATATCGTCGTCGGCGGGAATAGCCGACAGGACGGGAATGCCCACCGCATCGGCAAAAGCCTGTGCCTCGCCGGTACCGTCATCCTTGTTGATGACCAGCCCGGCGACGCCGACATTGCCGCCAAGCTTGCGGAAATAATCCACGGCCGAGCAGACATTGTTGGCGACGTACAGCGATTGCAGATCGTTCGACCCGACAACGATCACCTTCTGGCACATGTCGCGTGCGATCGGCAGGCCAAACCCGCCGCACACCACGTCGCCAAGGAAGTCGAGCAGCACATAGTCAAATCCCCACTCGTGAAAGCCGAGTTTTTCCAGCAGCTCGAATCCGTGAATGATGCCGCGGCCGCCGCAGCCGCGTCCCACTTCGGGGCCGCCGAGCTCCATGGCGAATACGCCATCGCGCTTGAAACAGACGTCGCCGATCGCGACCTTTTCGCCCGCCAGTTTCTTCTTCGAGGAGGTCTCGATGATCGTCGGGCAACTGCGCCCGCCGAACAGCAACGATGTGGTATCGCTTTTCGGATCGCAGCCAATCAGCAGCACGCGCTTGCCCTGCTGCGCCATCATGTAGCTGAGGTTGGCCAGGGTGAAACTTTTGCCGATGCCGCCCTTGCCATAAATGGCAATGATCTGGGTTTCCTTCTTCACCGGTCCGGCCGCCGGCGCATCCGGCTCGATCGCCGCCTCGGCCAGCAGATTTTCGCGCATGCTGGCCTGCGGAGTCGCGGCCGCCTCAGGACGAACGGTGGCGTTCATGCGCAATGTCTCCAGTCCAGAATCATTTTCAGGCACGCGGGATCGGCAAACGCGGTACGGTAGGCATCCGGCGCGTGCTCCGCCGGCGCGCGGTGCGTGATCAGGTCGTCCAGCGACAGCGAACCGCTGTTCACCAGCCGCATCACCGCATCGAGGTCGGAGCTTTGCCATTGCGCGGCCACGCGAATCCGCGCCTCCCGCATGAACGCCGGCGCAAACGCAAACGATAACGGGTCAGAATAGAAACCGGCCAGAACGATTTCGCCGGCCGGCGCCAGCCGCGCGATCAGGCTGTCAAGAATCGCTGCGTCGCCGCTCACGTCGCAAACAAAACGGTAGTCGCGGCGCGCATCGGCGGCGGGATCGCAGACCGTGTAACAAGCGGCGCCACCCACGCGGGCCGGGTTCAATTCCCACACCACCGGCGCGCCACCCAGGGCGACGACAATCCGCGCGCACAACCGCCCCAGCACGCCATGGCCCACGATCAATTCGGGCAGTTCCAAAACCACGGCGTGATAGGCGGTCGCCGCCAGCGCAATCAGCACGCCGCGCTCGCCCAGATCCTCGCCGATCGGCAGCACGCGCGCGCCAGGCACCACCAGGCGCGATGCCGCGCCGCCGAACAGGCCGCGCACTTCACCGAAACAATTGGCCCCCGGCACAAAAACCTGCTCGCCGACGCGGCGCCCCGCCTCCGGCCCGGCCTGCGTCACGCGGCCCACCGATTCGTAGCCCGGCACCAACGGATACCCCATGCCCGGAAACGGCGGCATGCGGCCGGACCACAACAGCCGTTCGGTGCCCGTGCTGATTCCCGAGAATGCGATATCGACAACCACGTCCGCGGCGCCGGGCGCCGCGATGTCGATGCGGTTCAGCGCCAGGCTTTTCGGCTCACGCAGGATAACGGCCACGGCGTCCATTTATCGGACTTCCTCCGAGCCCACGCCCACAGCTTGGGCGGCGCTCGGATGTAAGCCTAACCTGACGTTCACATATGTCAATATAGAGTTACACCCGATCTGCCTCACGGCTTCACCGCGACGATCAGGCGCGTCAGCATGGGCATGCGGGTGGCGACCAGGCGCGCGCGCGCAAATCCGGCCTCATGCAGCATCGCCTGGAATGCGGCCGGCGTGCGCGGCCGCCCCGCGCCCATGGCCAGCAAATAAAAGCCAAAATAGGCGTCGCCGACCGGTTCCGCGCCGCGCGTACCGGCCATCGGCTCCGCCAGCAGCAACGTTCCGCGCGGCGGTAGCGCCCGATGCACCGCACCCAAGATAGCCAGTGCCGCGCCGTCATCATGGTCGTGCAGCACACGCACCAGCGAGGCGACGTCGGCGCCTTCCGGCAGCGAATCGGCCAGGAAATTGCCGCCCACCGCGGTCGCGCGATCCGCCAGGCCGGCCGCCTGGAAGCGTGCCCGCGCCCACGCCGCCACCGGCGGTAGGTCGAACAAAGACACGCGCAAGGCCGGGTTTTGCGCCGCCGCGGCGCTGGCAAAACTGCCGTCGCCGCCACCTACATCCAGCAGGCAGCGATGCCGGCCGAGCCGGTAGGCGTGCAAGATCTCGTCGGCGATCATCGGCTGGCTGGCCGCCATCAGCGCCGTATAGCCGGCGAGCTGAGGCGCGCTCAGCGAGTCGGGCCGGCTGGCGCTCGCATAGGGCCAGTAGCGGGCAAGCGCCGTCTCCGGCAGCGTGCCGCGCAGCAATTCGACCGGCTGCCGCAAATCGGCGTACAACACCGCGTGGTGCTCGATCATGGCGGCAACGCCCGGGTTGCCGACCATCGCGGCGCCAAGTGGGCCGAGCGCAAAATTGTCGCCGCGCCGCGCGACTAGTTTGAGCGATATGGCGGCGTCCAGCAGCCTCCCGGTCGCCTCCACCGACAGCACGATGCGCCGCGCCAGCACATCGGCGCCCTGCGGGCCCTCGGCCAGAATGTCGAACAGCCCGAGCTGCACACAGGAATACAGAACCTGCGAATAGACGAAGCCGGCGCACAGGTCGAACAGTGCCCGGGCGCGGCGGCGCGCGATCGGGCGCGTTAGGGGGAAGGCGGCGGCCCAGGATCGGAAGCGCGGGCTGGACAGAAGGCCAGGGGGCTTTGCCCCCTGCACCCCCACTGGGGCCGGAGGCCCCAGACCCCCATTTGTAGGATGGGCTTGTAGGGTGAGCGCACTCATGCCGCGCGCGCTGCCAGTTCCCGTGGCAACAGGCGCTGCGTCTCCGATAGGATGTGGGCGCGCAGCGCCGCGGCGCCCTTGCAGGCCGGCACGGCCTCTATCGCGCCCTGCGCCAGCTCCCGTAGGCGATCGATCGCGCCATCGATGCCGAAACGCAGCGCGGCACTCGGCCGGCCCAATGCCAGATCGCGCCCCACCGGCTTGCCGATCTCGGCCGCCTCGCACGCCGCGTCGCGCACATCGTCAGCCACCTGATAGGCTTCGCCAAGCCGCTCACCGAGCAGCCGCCATGGCCCCGGCGCGGCGCCGGCGCTGGCCGCGCCCGCTTCCGTTGCCGCCGCGAACAGCGCGCCGGTCTTTTGCTGCTGATACTGCGCCAGATCGGCGGCGGTTTCGCATTCCCAGGCCTGACCCGCGACAATGCCACGCGGCACGCCCACGGCGCCGGCCAGGATGCTGACCAGCGGCGCCAGGCGCGCCGGCGCCGCCGCGGTGCCCGACGCCAGCGCCTGGAACGCCAGCACGATCAGCGCATCGCCGGCCAGCACCGCCAGCGGCTGGCCATACGCAGCATGCACGCTGGGCCGGCCGCGGCGCATCGCCGCATCGTCGAAACACGGCAGGTCGTCATGCACGAGCGATGCGCAATGCATCAGCTCGATCGCGGCCGCGGCGGCATCGCCCACGGCCGGCGCATCCTCGCCGCAGGCGGCGGCAACGGCTAGACACAGGCGCGGACGGATTCGCGAGCCGCGCGGGAATACGGCGTGCCGCATGGCCTGCAACAGCCCGGGCGGGCAGCACGGCGCTTCGGCGCGATGCATGGCGGCTGCCAGGGTGCGCTCGATCCGCGTCGTGCTGTCCATCGCTGCACCCCCCGATAGATGTAAGCCTTGCCTGTCAGTCACGACTGTCGTGTATGGTTGACACACCGTCAATGGACATTTCAGCGGGGCCCCTTGCGCACACCCCACATTGCTGTGATCGGCGCCGGGATTGGCGGGTTGACGGCCGCGTTGCTGCTGGCGGCGCAGGGCATGCGGGTGACCGTGCTGGAGCGGGCGGCAGCGCCGGGCGGCAAGATGCGCACGGTCAGCGTGGCCGGCGCCCCGATCGACGCCGGCCCCACCGTTCTGACCATGCGCTGGGTGTTCGACGAGATATTTGCCGCCGCGGGAACCTCGCTCGCCGCGCATCTGACGCTGCACCGCGCACGGACCCTGGCGCGGCACGCCTGGAGCGAGACCGAGCGGCTGGATCTGTTCGCCGACATCGACGAGTCGGCGGACGCGATCGGCGTGTTCGCCGGTGCCGGGGAAGCGCGCGGGTATCGCGCCTTTTGCGCGCGGGCGCGCGACATCTACCAGACGCTCGAGGAACCGTTCATCCGCGGCGCGCTGCCGACGCCTGCGTCGCTGGTGCGCGTGGCCGGCCTGCGCGGGCTTGGGGATCTCTGGCGAATCAAGCCCTTCGAAACGATGTGGCACGCGCTGGGCGGGTATTTCCGCGACCAGCGCTTGCGCCAACTGTTTGGGCGCTATGCCACCTATGCCGGCAGCTCGCCGTTTCAGGCCCCGGCCACGCTGATGCTGATCGCGCATGTGGAGCAGGCCGGCGTGTGGCTGGTGGAAGGCGGCATGCATCGCGTCGCCGAAGCGCTCGCCAACGTGGCCGACGCAGGCGGCGCGGTATTTCGATACGGTGCCGAGGTGACCGAAATACTGGCGCAGGGTGGGCGCGCCGCCGGTGTGAGGTTGGCCTCCGGCGAACGCATCGATGCCGACGCGATCATCGCGAATGCCGATGCCGCTGCACTGGCGGATGGGAAATTCAGCCGCGCAGCCAGCATGGCCGTGCCAACGATGCCGGCGCCGGACCGTTCGCTCTCGGCGCTCACCTGGGCCCTCGTCGCGCGCACCGGGAATTTCCCGCTGTTGCGCCACAACGTGTTTTTCTCCGCCGACTACGCGGCCGAGTTCGACGATCTGTTTCGGCGCCGGAGCCTGCCGGTGTCGCCGACCGTCTATGTCTGTGCGCAGGATCGCGACGATGCCGGCTGGCGGTGCAACGTCCCCGAGCGGCTGCTGTGCCTGGTCAACGCGCCCGCCATCGGCGACACCAAGGAATTCACCGCGGAGGAGATCTATCAATGCGCGGAACGGACTTTCGGCATGCTGGCGCGCTGCGGGCTAACCATACAGCGGCGGCCGGAGGCAACGCTCGTGACAACGCCGACCAATTTCGCGCGGATGTTTCCGGCGACGGGCGGGGCGCTCTACGGCCAGGCAGTGCATGGCGCGATGGCATCGTTCCGTCGGCCGGGCGCGCGCACGCGGCTGCCGGGCCTCTATCTGGCGGGCGGCAGCACGCACCCGGGTGCCGGGGTGCCGATGGCCGCCTTGTCGGGCCGCATGGCGGCGGCGAGCCTGCTGGCGGATTCCGTTTCGACCGCGCGGTAGCAAGCGGTGGCTACGCCTGGTGGTATGTCGATGCGCTCAGCAACGATGGCCGCCACGGCATCACGCTCATCGCATTCATCGGCAGCGTATTCTCGCCCTATTATGCCTGGAGCCGCTGGCGCGGCGGCGGCGATCCGTTGCAGCACTGTGCGATCAACGTCGCGCTGTATGGCGCAACAAGATATTGGGCGATGACGGAGCGCGGCAGCGCGGCCCTGCGCCGTGGCGCCAACACCCTCACGATCGGCCCAAGCGCGCTGACCTGGGACGGCGAAGCCCTGACCATCGGCATCAACGAACGCACCGCCCCATTCGCCACCCGTCTGCGCGGCCAGATCCGCGTGCGGCCCCACGCGCTGACAAACCAGTCATTTGCCCTCGACACCGAGTCGCTGCATCGCTGGCACCCGCTTGCGCCCTGCGCGACGGTCGACGTGATGATGGAAAATCCAGCGCAGCGCTGGACCGGCCGCGGCTACCTCGATTGCAACGACGGCGACATTCCGCTGGAACGCAGCTTTCTGAATTGGCACTGGTCCCGCGCCGCCCTCGCGGACGGAACCGCCATCCTCTACGATGTGGTGCCTCACTCCGGTCCCGCAACGTCTCTGGCACTGCACATAAACCACGCTGGCGCCATCGCCACGTTTCCGGCACCGCCGGCCGTGGCCCTGCCGCCGACACGCTGGCGCATCGCGCGCGCCACCCGCGCCGATGCCGGGCTGGCGCAGGTGCGCCAGACGCTGGAAGACACGCCGTTCTATGCGCGCTCGTTGCTGGAAACGAATTTGCTCGGAGAAACAGTCATCGCGGTTCACGAAAGCCTGTCGCTCACCCGGTTCGGCAGGCCCTGGGTGCAAGCCATGCTCCCGTTTTGCATGCCGCGCGTGGCGGGTAGGCGGTAACCGAGCGCAAAGGAAGGCAAGGGAAAAGAAGCAGTTCTTTTTTGAAAAAAAGAACCAAAAAACTTTTGATAATATTGCGCCTGGCGGCGCTAAAGATGCAGAATTAGGTCGCACCTGATGCCCAAACACGAGCCTATTCTTCTTAAGCGCCGATAGGCTCAACATGATTTTTTGTTTCTTTTTTTCAAAAAAGAAATACTTCTTATCTATTATTCCTTTTTTTCCTCGTCACGATGTTTCCTTATCTCGCGGCGCACGGACACCAATTGCCAGCCCAGAATGCCGAGCACCAGCAGTTCGATAATGATCCATTCGAATCGCGCCATGAGCGGCCTACCTCACAACTCGAGCTGCTCCCGTTCGCCCAGGCGCACAA
>Ga0181519_10005435_pt1 | contig 10189 bp, 10 predicted proteins | sample PEATcosm2014_Bin_26_FD_121102 | JGI IMG/M metagenome (GOLD analysis project Ga0181519, IMG submission 121102) | Peatland microbial communities from MTU Mesocosm Facility, Houghton, MI, USA - PEATcosm2014_Bin02_10_metaG | ecosystem: Environmental > Terrestrial > Soil > Wetlands > Peat | place...
ATGGTGTCGTACTGGAACTGCTTTGTTGCTCGGTCGTATCCGCGCACGGCGATAATCTCGCTCACCTTGCGCCCCTCGGCATACCTGCCTACCTGGGTGACAATCTGAACGGTCTCCGCAATCTCTGCTGAGATGTCATCGCGATTCGTTTGCTGATGCGAACGCATTGCCAATTCACCGAACCTGCGCAGTGCTTTCACCGCAGAACTGGCGTGAATTGTAGCCATCGAACCGGCGTGCCCGGTGTTGAATGAATCGAGCAGAGTGCGGGCCTCATCTCCGCGTACCTCGCCAAGAATGATGCGGTCTGGCCTCCACCGCAATGCGGCCTTCAATAGATCGTTGAAATTCACGGTTCCAGTGTTCGATTCGGTCTGGCATTCGGACGCCAATAGATTAGGTTTGCCGATGCGCAACTCGGACGTATCTTCGATCACGACGATGCGCTCTTCTTCGGGAATGAAATCAGCCAGCGCATTGAGCAGCGTCGTCTTGCCGCTGCCTGTTCCGCCGCTGATGAGAACTGTCTTTCCCTCCTCTATGTAACCGCGCAGTAGATCGCCAATCTCCGTAGTCATCGCGCCCGTTTGAATCAGGTCTGCAATGGTGAAACGAACCTTGGAAAACTTTCGGATCGTCACCGCTGGATTGGGACGCACAACAGGCGGTAGCACCGCCGCCAGTCGGCTCCCGTCCGGCAATTGCGCATTCAATAACGGATGCGTCTCGTCGAGTTTCCTGCTGAGTTTGTTGGCGATTACTTCAAGGCCCGTGCGCAGAGCTTTTGCATCGAAGACGATCTCCGCGTGCTCCACTCTACCTCTGCGCTCAAACCACCATTGCCCGTTCGGGTTTCCCATGATTTCGCTCACGGTGTCGTCAAGCAACAGCTCTTTGATGGGCTGAAGGAACGAGATGAGTAGGTCCAGGTCATTGTTCATATCGCTCCTTAATCGAATGCTTGATCGGCGCGGTATCGGACGATGGTCACACCGAGCGGGTTGTATGCCAGCGCATTGTTTTCGACGTGTTCGGCGAAGACATACGTCACGCTGGCGGTCCAGCGTTCCTTCTTCAACTCCGTGTGGTCGCTGGCGTTGGTGTAGACCTTCTCGAACTCAATACGAGCCGAATACGGTGACTGCCGCAGGTCGTCCAAGATCACGCTCTTAATGTTGATGTCCACATACGGAAGCGTGCTGTCCTGCTGGAAGTTGGTAATCGTCTTGTTCTGCTGCTCCTGGCGAATGACGGCCTGCTGCACATCGGAGTTGAGAAAGTAAAGCGCCTGCGTTTGGTCACGCTCGATGGTGTAGCGATTGCGTTGAAAGTAGAGCGTGGCCCACCGCGAGAGGTAATACTTGTTCTCTGCCTCCTGCGGCTTGTACTGATAGTTGCGGTAGTCGATTGCGTCGGCATGGCCCACGTCGTTGATGCGAATGACGAGTGGCTTCATGCCGAGCAATGCCTTCTGGCTTTTGAAGATGAGCGCGCCCAGCATCAGGCAGACTGCGCACAGAACAAGTATCGTCACCTTCAAATACGTGTTCATGACGAGTGGATCTCCGTACTGCTCCAGGTAGCGTTCCGCCGCGCGCGTGATTTCCGAGGATTTGGTTTCTGTTGTTGGCATTGCGAGATCTCCATTCACTACATCAGCCCTGCGGTTATGGCACCGGTGATTGCGCCCATTCCTGCATCGTGGCCGCTGCTGCTACCGGAGAAGATGGAGGATGTAATCGCCGGAATCTTGATAATCATGAAGATGTTCACGACCACAAGCAAGATGATGAAAGGAAAGTTTTGCAGCATCTTGATGGGATTCGTGAAGTCAATGAGATTCGTGCTATAGGCCATGAAGAGATGGCCGAGAATGCTCATTGTCGCTGCCGCTATTACCTTGTAGAAAGAGAAACTCAAGAAGGCTTTGAGCCATCCCCAGAAGAGAAACTCCAGCTTCTCAATGACAAGAAATGGAATGAAGATCGGACCAAGAAGTCCGATGATTGCTGCTGCGATTTCTCCGTAGGCGATGATGACAGAAATCAACGCTGCGAGGACAGCAAGCGATATTTGATTGACGAGGTACGCAACCATCATGTACGGCGCGGTAAACATTGCCATGCCTGGGCCGGACTTCTGTAGACTTCCGTCGATTGATTGCAGCATGGAAGCTGTCGCATCGTGACCAATTATGTTTGCAAGGTCGGTTGTTCCATCACTGATGAAGCTCTTGAGCGAATAGCCAATGCCAGGAATAGAGCTGTCGTAATACAGCACAAATGTGTAGGCAAAGGTGATCAGCAGAAAGAAATTCAGGAAGCGGGCCATGTTGAACCCCTGACCGCCCTGGGCCGACGCGAGGGCTTCCTGAATGCCAAACCAAACGAGCATGATCGTGGCGAGCGAGAGTACGATGCGGAGTCCCATCGCATCAATGGTGGGTGCCGTGCTTGCGGTCAATGACTGGCATTGTGCTGCGATGAAATTAAGTAACGTGAATCCCATGTCGTCCCTCCGTAGCCTGGCGCTTGAACGCCTAATAGCTGAATGCCTTGCTCAGTCCGGTACTATCCGTGCTGGTGTGAGTTGCGTAGTTGGTTTCGTATCCGTCGGCAGCTTGCATCGACATCTTCAGTGCGTCTTGCTGCTGCTTCTGCTGAACCATCTGTTGCAAGCTCTGGGCCTGCGTCATCTGGCTCGCTTCCTGCTGGGTGCGTAGTTGCAAAAGCATTGCCTGATTGATGCGCTGCAACGTAGCCAGTTCGGTTTGTTGGGTTGGGTCGGTGGAATGACTCGCTGTTTCCAGAGTCTTGATGTCAGCCTCACGCTGTGGAGCATTCGCCCGGACTGTGCCAATCGTCTGAAGGCTGGTTGCGTTTACCGCATCGCCCAAATCGACAGTCGCTCCTTGAGCAGCAATCGCCTGTTGGCCTTGCGTACTAAGCGAGTTGTATCCAGAAAGTTGACCTGTTCTCTGAATGCTTGCGCTTTGGTTCGCTGCCGCAGCGCCGTTTCCAGTCGTTGCAGCGTTGACCCACGGAAGCGAATTACCATAGGTGTTTGCGGGATGAGCTACTGGCGTCCATGTCTGCTGCGCCATGTTGGTGTACGCCGTGTAGTAGCTGGATGGAGCCGTAGCCATCCGCTGTGCAAGGTTGTACGTTGCCATTACATTCTGCGTTGTCTGGATAGTTGTCGTATAAAGTTGACTGCTTTGAATGATCTGCTGCGCTGCGTGCGCAGACTGTGTAGGGTCCAGAACAATGCCGCCGCCAAACTGCGCGTGTGCTGAAATGGTGAGGACGAACGCGGCCGATAGTACGGTGAGGATTAACCCCTTCATGGTGATTCTCCTTGTCGAACTTTATTGCTGTTGGGTTGCGGTTAGAGGGACAATTGTAGGAACTCCTTGCTCACTGGCTCTGCGTCGCAAGAATCTTCTTTGTCAGGTCATCGCGCTTGGCGTCCAGTTCCTTGCAATGGGGGCTGTTCTTACGGGCTTCTGCTTCGCGTTGATGCTGGTTGATCGCTGCCTGCTGCTGTGGCGAAGGACTGCTGCCCAATGCTGCCCCGACAATGGCGTTTGCATCCTGGTCGGAAGGACCAGCGGCGCACTCCTTCTGATACTGAGCATTTGCCGCTTGGTACTCTGCGTTGAGGCTTTCGTTCTTCTGTTCTTTGCTTTTGCATCCTGCCAAAGTGAGTACGGCGAATGCGATGATTATGGCAACGGTGTTACGCATAGTGGCCTCCTTAAAACGACTGTGCGATACGGTGATTTTCATAGGCTGGAAGAAGCAAGTCCTGCGTGAAATAAACCTTCACGCGGTGCCCCTCTCGGATAGTGATTGTTGGTGGAATCTGGATGAAGTGGTCGAGAATAGACGTGGCCGATTGCGAGACGCTGGACGCCGCACCGTTGGTAAAGGACTGCGAACCGGAGCTATTAAGATTTGATCCGCCCTGGCTGATTTGTGAGGCTCCAGCAATGACGCCGAGCGCAATTGACGTGCCGAAGATTTGCACGTAATGATTGTTGACCTTGTCCTTCAGTCCCTCCTCTCCGATCTGGTCGAGGCCGTGAAATTGATCAAGGTCCACGCTGTAGCCGTCCGGCATCAAGATACGGTGGAAAGCGACAGCTATCCGGCGCTGCTGGCCGATCCCGGCGCTGCCAATCTTGCGAGCCTCGCCCAGCACAATCGTTCCGTCGGGAATGAGGACGTGCTGATGATCGTGCGAGTAGACGGGATTCGATACAAGCACATTCACCGGCCCCACAGAATCACCGTCAAGCCGATTCATCAACACTGTGTCGAGCGTCAATCCTTCGTAGATCACATAGGGCTGGCCCACGGCATTGTCGATGTTGGCCTCGGGTGGTCGCTTGTATTCGGTGGCGGGTATCTGGTCACCCGCTGACCGCTGTTCGCTTGCGGCTCTGGGAGCAGTCACGCCGGATGGCTGGCCTGATTGCAACAGTGCCGCGTATGGGTTCTGTGCCGCTGTTGAAGGCTGTGCACTTTGCTGCTGCATGGGTTGGTCCGCAGGGCGCACATAAGCGATATTCGACGCAAAGCGGGCAGTATCGGCTCTCACTCGCTCGCTGGCCGCAAGCTGCTGTCCGGCTTGCTGCACAGGCGTGAGTTGAGGTTGCCCACCGGCATTGGCCTGTGTATTGCCCAACACGCCATTTGACTGGGCATCGGTCCCCGTCACATTGATTGGCCTGCCATCGGGACCGTAAGTCGCGGCGACGGCCTGCTGCGCCCCTGTGCCTGTGGCGGCGGCGAGTTGTCCATCCTGCTGCTTCTTCAGCTTGTCTGCCGCAAGCTGCCGCTGGAGCGCGTCTACGTTGTTCGCGGTGTTGTCTTGAACATAGGGCTGCGGTGGATTGTTCTTGGCTGTCTCCGCCGCCGTAGGTGTTTTCTTCCTGGAACTGATGAAAGTTGCCAGGATGAGCAGACCAACCGCACCCATGTAGAGCATCGTCTTGAGGTTCTTTTGCAGCACGCCTTTCGGCTGCGGCGTCCGGTCGGTCAACTGCGGGTCTTTGAGAGTCGTTGCGCTGTCTGCCATTCGGTTACCCCTTTCTCGTGAATTCCATCTTTTTCTTGCCCAACTCAACGTATCCGTTATCCATCACCTTGGGGATGATGTATGTCCCTTCGCGAAGGTCATAGTTGATGAGGTTCGGCTTGCCGTCCCGCATTTCGTATACGCTGAATTTCTCCGGTGCGTTGGTCTTGATGTAGGTGAACTTCTCGTCGTGGTAGATCGACTGAATGTCGAACGGCGCTTCGTTCGCCTTGAACGTGTAGTCGAACTTGAGTGCCAACGGGTAGGCGCTCTTGTACTCATCCACCGCTGCTCCGACGTGCGATTCGAGTGTGGAGATTTGTTGGCGAGCCTGCTCAAGCTGGACCACTGGAACATACTGCGCCGGTCCGTTAGCCGCAACGATGTTCGATGGATCGGCAGGCTGGATGATGACCTTGAGGTCGGGGTCACCTTTCTGGTCCGTGATGTCGGTCAGCGTGAAGCTGTAGATGTTTCCCTTGTCGGTGATGAGATTGAGATTCGAGCTGATACCCGGCTTGGCAGGGTGAACGAAGCAGAAGTTGCCAACCACATCCACAATCCAGAAGTCCTTGTCACCGGTCGCGGCCTCCATGATTTTCTCCGTGGCCGGGATGACGATCAGCGTTGTGTACTTGACCCTGGCGCGGATAGCGACGATGTCCTGCGAGTGATAGGCCACGTTGCGAGAGGCGGTTTGTGCATCGACGGCGACACTCGCGAAAGTGGCAAGCATGATTGCTGTTGCGATTGTTTTCAGAGTTTGCATTGAATCTCCTTAACGACGGGGTTGAAAAGGGTGAGTCGTGGCGAGTTGGCGAACGCCCTCGGCGATGCCGTAACGAGCAAAGGCTTCGCGCTTGAGCAGGTTGTCGCGGGCATTGTTGGTTGCAATCCAGTAAGAGACGGAATCGACGTTGAGCCGAACCTTCTTGCTCGATTGCGCTTTGCGGATCAGCATCTCACCCGGTGGAATCAGATCGGCGATGATGTCGATTTCCGTATCGTTGAGGTGAAAGGCCTCGCGGTATACCTGGCGATTCATCTCTGGGTTGGCGAGAAATATCTTCGTTGGGCAACTCTCCGCAACGATAGCCAGCATCCCGGATTCCTCAAGCTCTTTGATGGATTGCGTGGCAAGAATCATCGCGGCATTGTGCTTGCGCCATGTCTTCTGCGCCTGCACGATATAGTTGCGAATCGTTTCGTTCTTGATGAAGAGCCACGCTTCGTCAAGCAAGAACGTCTTGAACGTCGCCAGCTTCGCGGGATCGGCAATCTCATTGCTCGCCCGGTGAAGGACGTAAAACAAGAGTGGCTCCAACACATCCGGCGCATCGCCCCAACCGGCGAAGTTGAACGTCTGGAAGCTGGAAAAGCTGAGCGTGTCCTCTGTGTTGTCAAAAAGAAAGCCGTACTGACCGTCTTTCGTCCAACGATGCAGCCGCTCCTTCAACTCTCCGATGATCTGGCTGAATGTGGAGAGAGTCCGCTGCTCCGGGACCACAACATACATCCGCTCAATGGCATCCCACAGCTTTCGCTCTTCCTTGAAGTCGAGCCGGTAACGCTGGTCGTTCCCTTCTATAAGGACACGGAAGAAAGAGAACAGGAATTGCATATTTTCCTTCGTCTCCGGCAAGCTGAACGGATTGATGGTGAAATCCCGGCTCTCCTGCCCGACATTCAGATAGGTTCCACCGAATATCTCCGTGAGCGACTGGAAGGAACCGCCGATGTCGAAGATGTATGTCTGCGGCCTGTACTTCTGCGCATTTGTCAGCAGAAAATTGCAAAGAAAGCTCTTGCCGCTGCCGGTCATGCCGAGAATCAACGTGTGCGCCACTTCGCCGTTGTGAAGATTCAGGTAGTACGGCGTGGAGTTGTCGGTTTCGAGAACCGCCAGATACTCAGAGCGCAGATGCGGGTTCGTCTTTTCGCCTGGGTGGATGGTAAAGAGAAACGACAGGTCCGCATAGTTGGAATTGAGCAGGTACATTTTGCGAAGGTTCTGAGCATAGTTGCCGGGAACGGTCGCAAAGAACGCGTTGAGCTGGTTGTACGTTTCTGTGAATAGCGCCCCGTCGGCATTGGTAAAGACACCAGCAAACTCGCCCATCTCCTGATTGATGGTCTGAAGGTCGCTGCTGTAGAGAACTACTGTGAGCGAGAAATCGCCAAGACTCTGGCCGTCGCCAAGTGCCCGAAGGCACTCCCCAAGATTCTCGATGTCTGCCTGCTTCGATTCGTCGATCAGCACATCGCGCTGATTGGTCTTCGCCGGGTCGCTGCTCATCTGCGAGACGAAGCCGGACTTGCTCATATTGAAGTGACGCCGCCGCTTGTCCACTTCCTTGCGTGCTTTGGCCATCGAAAGCGGTGTCCACTCGGTGACGACGTAGAAGTTGCCTTCGATCTTCAAAAGGCGGTCAAGCACCAAAGGCCGGGTTTCCGCAATGGACTCCTTCATGGTGAGGATGCGGACAAAGTGGTCGCCCACGCGGAGATGATCGCGCTCCGCTTCGATATTGGAATTGACCACCTGAAAATCGAGGTACTGTGTGGATTGTGGTCGGCCATCGATGCGCCATTCATCGAAATTCAACAGCCGCCTGAAGAATCTGAACTGCGCCTGCTGTCCTTGAACCTCGATGGGCATAAGGTCGGCGAGTTGGCGCGTGAAGTTCTGAACACGCTGCTCCAGTCTTACCAGGTCCGCATCGATGTGTGACCGCAGCAACGTCTTCATGTTGTCACTGGTGAACTGGGCCTTGAGTTCGCCGAATCCGCCTTGCGGATCGCGCGGCATACGTGCGAGTGCAGACAGGATGCCGGTCTTTGAGCGCACACCTTCCAGGACGATGACGTAGAAGATTTCGATTTCGTACAGCCGGTCGCGCTTCGACTCGAAGAATTGCCTGCGCTGGTCAATGGCCGCGTCGATCAGTTCGTCGTCGTATCTGGCGAACGGAATGTCGGGCCTGTTCGTTTTGAAGAGATACTGGTAGACGTGGAAGCCTTCACCGAAGGCTTTGAGTGCGGACTCCATCCGCTTCACCGCATATTGCTGTTCATCGTTTTCGAGGCTTTCATAGTCAACGCCCGCAACACTCAGTACCATGCCGAGATCGCCACTCTTGGTTAGAAACGTCGTCTCGGTCCAAAACCCATACAGATTGATGTGGGCGCTCAGCGCGTCCGCTTCCTTCCAAGGTTTGATTACGCGGGCAAGGTTCAACATCATCGCACCTCCACGTTCGGGACTTTTTGTTTTGCTGCGTCATAGCGCAATTTGAACTTCTCTGAACGCCCGATAATCTTCAAGAATGCGGGATCGGAGTTCGTCGCCCAGTGTCCAAAGAACGCGCCGCCGATGAACACGAATATGCCTGCGAGTATCGAGTTGAAAAGATTGAAAACGCCAACGGCGGTGACGCAGACCATGAAAAACAATGTGCGTTCAATGCCCATATAGGTGAGAGGCTTATGCAGGCTCTTGAAGACTCTGTTGCGGCGTTTTTGTGTTGTTTCCTGCATAAGTCCTGCTCCGTGTGCGAGTGGTTTCGTGGGAATGAGGTTGATTGAATGGCTGATGCAATGCGGAGTCTAGGAACCCCACAGCCACGTGAGGATGTTGGCAGCCATGACGGCGATTCCGGTTCCAACTGCAACACCGGCAAGGTTCTTCTTCGCACCTGGTTCTCCATGCGCAAAGCCGTACCCTCCGATCACGATAGCGATCAGGCTGGCGGCTTTGGCAACCGTCCCGGTGAACAGTGTTTGTAGGGAGCTGATGCCGGAATCAAATGGCGAAGCGTGAGCAGCGATTGGGACGAGCAATACGCAGAGAAGCAGTGCTCCTCCGCGCGCCAGATAGAGCTTTGCGCGTTCAATCGCTGATGCTGTGAGAGTGATTCGAATGCGGAACATTGGCACCTCCAACGACTCTTCAGTCGTGATGTGCCTGACATTAGGCGCGGCTTCGCAGCACGTCCAATACTTCCTGCCTATGGGACCATAGCCTGCGCCTATGGAACGATTCTGGAGAGGATTGCGCGATCAGCCGAACATCGGCAATTGGAGGGGAGGCTCAGCGCCAACACTGCCGACCGGGCGCTTCTTGCGGCTCATCTCAGCCTCGTCCGCATACATCTTTGCAATGCGCAAAGCAAGTAATGGAAGCACGGGCCGTTGAGTATCTGCAAGACATATAAAGGCGGTCTTCACATGAATGGATACCCCTGAGATGCTGCGGCGCGTCAAGTCTGGATCAAGGGGCGCAGATTCAAGCATCAAACCGAATCCCGCGCCAATTTTGACGAGGAATTGCATTTCGGTTGGAGAGGAAACAGAGTCCGTAGGCGTCAAACGAATCTTTGCCTTTGCGAACTTTCGCATGATTTCGTCGTAGCACAAGGGATGGTGAACCCGTGAGAAAGCAATGCGAAGGCGGTCTTCAATATGAGTTTTTGGAATGCTCTCAAGGCTGGCAAGAGGATCATCTCCGCGCAGGCAAACCAAAATTCTCTCAGTGCGTATTCTTTGAACAAATAGCTTTTGGTCGCCGATTGGAAGGAGGATCAGGGCAGCATCAAGATGTCCTTCCGCAACCATAGCGATAAGCGCCGCAGAGCCTTCGCTGGAAGGCTCAATCTGACCGTCGGGCGCGAGGTCTCGATAGCCGCCCATCACATCCTCCACAAGCTGATGTTTGACGAAGGGCGAATATCCGAAGCGAAGCGGAAGATCGATGCCGGAGTGGGCAGAGGAGGTGGCCTGAATTGCACGTTTGCTCATATGGAGCAGCCGTTTTGCCTCTTGCAGGAAAACCTTACCGGCAGCGGTCAACTCTGCTCCAGCGCGCCCGCGCACGAACAGCGTTGCGTGTATGCCATCTTCCAACTTCCTGATCTGGGTACTGAGTGAGGGCTGCGAGAGGTGAAGTCTGATTGCAGCTCGACCGAAGTTGCATTCCTCGGCGACTGCGACAAAATACCGGAGATGACGGAATTCCAGTTCATCGTAAATGCGGCACCTGCCCTTCGCATACCCTGCGGCCGTGAGCTGTTTGCGACCTTAGAGCCGTTGAAATTCGCTGTATCTGTGC
>Ga0181519_10005437_pt1 | contig 10187 bp, 10 predicted proteins | sample PEATcosm2014_Bin_26_FD_121102 | JGI IMG/M metagenome (GOLD analysis project Ga0181519, IMG submission 121102) | Peatland microbial communities from MTU Mesocosm Facility, Houghton, MI, USA - PEATcosm2014_Bin02_10_metaG | ecosystem: Environmental > Terrestrial > Soil > Wetlands > Peat | place...
CGGCACGCCGACGCAGGTGATCGGGTAGCCGAGCTCGGTGCCGATCGCCGACACCTTGAGGGCGGTGTCCATCGAGTCGTTGCCGCCGTTGTAGAAGAAATAGCCGATGTCGTGGGCGCGGAACACCTCGATCAGGCGCTCGTACTTCGGCCGGTCCTGCTCGATGCTCTTCAGCTTGTAGCGCGCCGAGCCGAAGGCGCCCGCCGGCGTGTAGCGGAGCGCGCGGACCGCCGCCGCGCTCTCGCGACTCGTGTCGATGAGGTCCTCCGTGAGCGCCCCGACGATGCCGTGGCGCCCCGCGTAGAGCTTGCCGATGCGGTCCTTGTGCCGGCGGCAGGCCTCGATCACGCCGGCGGCCGAGGCATTGATGACGGCCGTGACGCCGCCCGACTGGGCGTAGAACGCATTGCGCTTCCGCGGCTTCTTCGTCGGCATGAGAAGGGCTCCGGACGGTGACGGGCAGGGCGGCAGGATACCTGCTTGCCCGCCGCCGGCAACCACGGCGAGCGAGCGGTCGTGCGCGAAGTTCGGCGTGTGCGGTGCGGCCCGATTTGACGCTGCCGGGACGTCGCGGGCAGCATAGCCGTCCATGAGCGGCCGAGCGGGACCTGCGAAGGGGACCGGGGTCGCGGCGGGAAACAAGAATCATGCGCATCGTGCTCCTGGGCGCGCCCGGGTCCGGGAAGGGCACCCAGGCCCAACGGCTGATCGACAAACACGGCGTCCCGCAGGTCTCCACCGGCGACCTGCTGCGGGCCGCCGTGGCCGCCGGCACGGAGCTCGGCCGGCGCGCCAAGGCGACGATGGATGCCGGCAAGCTGGTCGACGATGCGACGATGCTCGGCATCATCCGCGAGCGCCTCGCGGCGCCGGACGCGGCGCGCGGCTTCATCCTCGACGGCTTCCCGCGGACGATCGTGCAGGCGGACGGCCTGACTGCACTGCTCGCCGACATCGGCCGGCCGCTCGAAGCGGTGGTGCTGATGGACGTCGACCAGGAGCAGCTGTTCCGCCGCCTGACGGGGCGGCGTACCTGCAGGAGCTGCGGCCGGGTATTCAACGTCTACACCGCGCCGCCGTCGGTGCCGCCGCCGTGCGGCGGCCAGTGCCAGACGCCGGAGCTGTTCCAGCGGCCGGACGACAGCGAAGCGACCATCGGCAAGCGCCTCGAGGTGTATGCCGCGCAGACGCGGCCGCTGGTCGCCTACTACGGTGAGCGCGGCCTGCTGCGGACCGTGGACGCCGAGGGCGACATCGAGGTCGTCACCGCGCGGCTCGAGGCTGCCCTCACGGCTGCCAGCGCGCGCTGAGCCGGCCCGCGTCAGTCAGGTGCGGCCGCGGCCGCGGCGGCGAGCCGATCGCCGAGCACGCTGGCGCGCCAGCCCTGCAGCACCGCCGCCACCGCCTCGCCGCGCGCGATGCGCCGCAGGTCGCGCTGCGTCGCGAGCACTTCCGGCGCGAGCCCGAGCTCGGCCGCGAGTGACTTCACGCTCGCTCCGAGGCGGCGCGTGCGGGCCTGCTCTTCGAGGTCACGGCGCGGATCCTGGCGCTGCACGATTCCATCCAGCGGCAGCTGGCTCGCGCGCTCGAGCTCGGCGAGAATCTCGGCGCCGAGCTTGTCGGCCGCGCCCGGCGCCATCGCGCCAAGCGCCTTGAGCGTGCCGAGGTCGCGCGGCGCGCTCCGTGCGATCAGGCGCAAGCCGTCGTCCGCCAGCACCCAGCCGCGCGGCAGGTTGCGCCTGAGGGCGCGTGCCTCGCGCCAGGCAGCGAGCGTTCTCAGGCGCAGCTGCTCGGGCGGCGGCAGCGACTCGGTACCCTTGAGTCGCTGCCAGGCGTCGGCGACGGAGCTGTCGTAGAGCGCCCGGTCGGTGAGGCGGGCGCAGTCCTCGTGCAGCCAGTCGAGACGGCCGAGCGCCGCGAGCCGCGTCTCGAGGCGGGCGGCGAGCGGCAGCAGCCAGCGCACGTCGTCGGCCGCGTACTCGAGCTGCGCCGCGCTCAGCGGACGCCGCGTCCAGTCGGTGCGCGCCTGGCTCTTCTCGAGCGCGTGGCCGAGCTCGCGCTGGACGAGGTCTGCGTAGCCGATCTGCGCCGGCATGCCGAGCAGCGCCGCGGCCAGCTGCGTGTCGATGAGCGGTGCGAGCGGCCGCCCGGTCAGCGGCAGCAGCACCTCGATGTCCTGGCGTGCCGCATGCAGCACCTTGGGCAGCGCCGGGTCGGTCAGCAGTGCCGCGAGCGGCGCGAGCTCGAGGCCGGCGAGCGGGTCGACCAGCGCCACCGCCTGCTCGTTGCCGAGCTGCACCAGGGCGAGCTCGGCGAGGTAGGTGCGCTCGCGCAGGAACTCCGTATCCACCGCGAGGCGCGGCGCGGCGGCGAAGCGCCGGCAGGCGGCGGCGAGCTCGGCGGTCGCGGTGATCGGATTCGGTACGGCAGTCACGGGTGTGCGGCGGCGACGGGTTACAATCGGTACCGCATTATGGGGGTCGCCACCGTCCGATCCCAAACCGGTAGGGTGATGCAGGCACTGTTCAGGGTTTTCTGGGACATCGTCGTGTTCCGCCGCGGCCCGCGCGACGTGCCGCCGTCGCTCGCGCTGCTCGCGACGCTCGCGGTCCTGTACGCCGCCACGAGCGTGGTGCAGGCACGGGTCATGTTCGCCCCCGTGCTCGCGCTGACCTGCGCCATCGCCGACCTCGGGCTGACCTGCGCCGTGTTCGCGGTGGCGCTCATGGTGCGCGGCCGGCGCCATCGCCTGGTGCAGACCCTGAGCGCCGTGCTCGGCAGCGGCGCACTGCTGTCGCTGCCGCTGATCGCCTTGATGAGCGCGCGCAGCGGCGTTGCCGACGCCGACCCGCGTGCCTTCCTCCTGTCGGTCGCGCTGGTGCCGTTCGAGATCTGGTACCTGTTCGTGATGGGCCACATTGCGCGCCTCGCGCTCGAGGTCACGCTGTTCACGGGGATGGCGATCGCGATGACCTACGCGGTGCTCAGCTACGTGCTGGTCGAGCAGCTGCCGGCGGCGGTGAACTGATGCGCGTCCACATCCTCGGCATCTGCGGCACGTTCATGGGCGGGATCGCCGCGCTCGCGCGCGAGGCCGGCTTCGAGGTCAGTGGTTCCGACCTCAACGTCTATCCGCCGATGAGTACGCAGCTCGAGTCGCTCGGCATCCGGCTCACCGAGGGCTGGGATCCACGCCAGCTCGAGCCCGCGCCGGACGTCGTCATCGTCGGCAACGCCCTGTCGCGTGGCAATCCGGCCGTCGAGGCGGTCCTGAACCGCGGCCTGCGGTACGCGTCGGGACCCGCCTGGCTCGCCACGCACGTGCTTGCGGATCGCTGGGTGCTGGCGGTCGCCGGCACGCACGGCAAGACGACCACCGCGAGCATACTGGCCTGGATCCTCGAGCACGCCGGCCTCGCGCCGGGGTTCCTGATCGGCGGCGTGCCCGGCAACTTCGCAACCTCTGCACGGCTCGGGCAGGCGCCGTTCTTCGTGGTCGAGGCCGACGAATACGACACCGCCTTCTTCGACAAGCGCGCCAAGTTCGTGCACTACCGGCCGCGCACGGCGGTGCTCAACAACCTCGAGTTCGACCACGCCGACATCTATCCGGACATCGCGAGCATCCGCCGCATGTTCCACCAGCTCGTGCGTACGGTGCCGGGCGAGGGCCGGCTGATCGTCAACGGCGCCGATGCCGAGCTTGCGACCACGCTCGCGCTCGGCGTCTGGACGCCCGTCGAACGCTTCGCGCGCCACGGCGCGGCCGACTTCACGGTGCGCGCGCTCGCGCCGGACTGGTCCGAATTCGAACTGTGGCAGGGCACCGCGCGCCTCGGCGCCGCCCGCTGGGACCTGATCGGCGCGCACAACGCCGAGAACGCGCTCGCCGCCGTGCTCGCCGCGCGCCACGCGGGCGCGCCGCCGGCCGCCGCGCTCGCCGCGCTCGGCTCGTTCCGCAATGCCAAGCGCCGCATGGAGGTGCGCGGCACCGTGCGCGGCGTCACCGTGTACGACGACTTCGCCCATCACCCGACCGCGATCGCGACCACGCTCGAGGGCCTGCGGCAGCGGGTCGGCGCCGCGCGCATCCTCGCCGTGCTCGAGCCGCGCTCCGCCACCATGCGTCTCGGCGTGCACCGCGACACGCTCGCCGGCTCGCTGGCCGGCGCCGACCGCGTGTTCCTGTTCGAACCGCCCGACCTCGGCTGGGACGTGCGCGCGGCCGCCGCTTCGCTCGGCGCGCGCGTGCAGATCGCCGGCAGCGTCGAGGCGCTCGTCGCCGCCATTGCCGCCGAGGCTGCCGCCGGCGACCAGGTGCTCGTGATGAGCAATGGCGGCTTCGGCGGCCTGCACGGCAAGCTGCTCGCGGCGCTCGGGGAACGCCGGTGAGCGTGCGGACGCTGCCGCTGTTCCCGCTCGGCACGGTGCTGTTCCCGGGCGGACCGCTGGCGCTCAGGATCTTCGAGCCGCGCTACGTCGACATGGTCAGCCGCTGCCTGCGCGAGTCGACCGGCTTCGCGGTGGTGCTCCTGGTCGAGGGCCAGGAAGCCGGTGGCGGGTCGCTCACCACTGCCGCGACAGGCACCGAGGCGCAGATCGTCGACTTCAACCGGCTCGACGACGGGCTGCTCGGGCTGACCTGCCTCGGGCGCGAGCGGCTGCGGATCCTGCGGGCCTGGCGCCAGGACGACGGCCTCAACGTCGGCGAGGTCGAGGACCTGCCGGCGGACGTGGCGACGGACGTGCCGCCGGATTGCGCACATCTGCCGGAGGCATTGCGCCGCCTGTACCCCGACCTCGACGACATCTATTCGTGCGTGACGCCACGCTGGGACGACGCCGTGTGGGTCGGCAACCGGCTGGCGGAACTCGCGCCACTCGAGGGCGCCGTCAAGCAGGGCCTGCTCGAGCTCGCCGATCCGCTCGAACGCCTGCGCTACCTCGCGCCGCTGATCCGCATCTCGGCCGAGCACATCGACGCCTGAGCGCCGCTCACGAGGTACGGCGCCAGCTGCGCAGCCGGTCGCGCGCGAGCGCGAGCACGGCCAGCAGCACGGCCGTCCAGCCGAGCACCAGCCAGCCGGTGTAGCCGTCGGAACGGCTGATGAGCCACTCGAGCGGCGCAGCCGCTGCCTCACGCGTGACGCCCACCGTGGCGCGCATCATCCACACCCAGCCGGCGTGCAGGCCGACGGCGAAAGCGATGCTGCCGGTCCACCAGGTGACGAGGCCGAGCAGCACGCCGACCGCGGCGAGCGACAGGAATGCATCGAGGATGAGGCCCGGGCTGGCGAAGTTCGCGAGTGCCGCGCCGAGCAGCGTGAAGCCGCTCATCGCGGTCACCGCCTCGTGCGCGATGCGTACGCGGCCGAGGAAGTGCAGCGCCGCGAACAGCAGCGCGACCAGGAAGATCGCAAGCAGCGGGCGACGCAGCTCGCGCAGCACGGCGCCCTGCAGCAGGCCACGGAAGAAGGTCTCCTCGATGAAGCCCACCGCAAGGCCGGATCCGAGGCCGGCGGCGATGGCGCCGGCGACGTGCGCGGCAGTGAGGTCGGGCGCCAGCACGCGCACGCCGAGCGCAAGCATCGAGATCGTGACCGGCAGCATGCTGACGAGCCCGGCGCCGAGGCCGGCCCAGAATTGACGCAGCCAGCGCGGTCGCGGCGCGCCGTAGCCGTAGTCGCCCTTCGTCGTGAGGCGGAGGTGGCGCACCACGAACACGAGGCCCGCCGGCAACAGCGCGAATTCCCAGACGCGCGAGCCGATCCGGTCGAACCACAGGGTCGGAAAGTGCGGGTGCAGCAGCGCATACACCGGGTAGGTGACGATGGCCGCGAGCACCAGCGTCAGCGAGATCGTGCCGAGGAACCACAGGTACGCGCGCATCGACGCAAGGTACGCGAGGCCGCCGGCAGCGACAACCGCTCGGCCGCGTGGCTCAGCCGCCGCTGCGCAGCGGCAGTCGCCGGAATGCCTCGATCACCGGCGCGGCGGGCAGCGCCTCGAGCGGGCCGCGCGGCTCTGCCGCGACGCACGCGACCGGCGCACCGGCTGCGCCCCACGGCCGGTAGAGCGCCGGGTCCGCGGCGCCGAACAGCACCACCTGCGGCAGGCCGACCGCGGCGCCGGCGTGCGCGGGTCCCGTGTCGACGCTGACGAGTGCCGCCGCGCGCTCGAGGAGCGCGAGCAGCCGGGGGATCGGCAGGTCGGCGGCGGCGTTGACGACGCCCGGCACGGCTGCGTGCCGGCGGATGTCCTCGTTGAGGGCGTATTCGCTCGGTACGCCGAGCAGCAGCACGGCATGCGCAGGACAGCGCGCGTGCATTGCCGCCACCACGGCGCCCCAGCGCTCCTCCGGCCAGTACTTGGTGTTGCTGGCGCGCCGGCGGTCGCCGCGGCGCATGGTGCGCTTGTTGCCGGCCTGCACGAGCAGCAGCGGCCGGTCGGCGAGCCCCTGGGCCGCGAGCCAGCGGTCGAGGTCGGCCCGCGCCGGCGCGTCGACGACGAGGGCCGTGCCGCTGACCACGGGCGCGGCAGCCGCGACGGCGCCGAGCGCCGCCGGCGTCGCCGCGCCGATGCGCGCGAAGCGCTCGAGGTAGTGCTCGCCCGGCAGCCGCGGGAATGCCTCGCCATCGACGATCCACTCGGCACCGATGCCGGCGCGCGTGAGCAGGGTCCGGCCTACGCCCGCCGGGTCGAGGAACCAGGTGGGTCCCGGCCCGCGTTCGCGCAGGCGGCGCACGAGCCGCCACTGGTCGGGGCTGATGAGATACGGGCGGCGCCGGCTCCTCACCAGGTAGAGCGTGCCCACACCTGGCTGGCCCGTGAGCAAAGGCTCCGTCCAGGCACCGGACGAGACGATGTCGACGGGCGTACCGAAGCGCGCGGCCAGCGCGCGCACGAGCGGCGTCAGCAGCACCATGTCGCCGAATGCGCCGCAGCGCATCACGAGCGGGCGCGACGCGACCACTGGCGCCGCGGCCTCAGCGGCAGGCGGCGAATGCGCGCCGCGCCGCGGCGATCGTCGCATCGATCTCGGCGGGCCCGTGCGCGGCCGAGAGAAAACCAGCCTCGAACGCCGAGGGCGCCAGATAGACCCCCTCGCTCAGCATGGCGTGAAAGAAGCGCTTGAAGCGTTCGACGTCGCAGGCAGTCGCGTCCGCGAAGCTCGTGACCGTCGGGCGGTCGGTGAAGAACAGCCCGAACATGCCGCACACGTGGTTGGTGGCGAGCGGCACGCCTGCGGCACGCGCGGCGTCCCTGAGGCCCGCGACCAGCGCGTTCGTCGCTTCGCCGAGGCGCGCGTGGAAGCCGGGCGCCTCGAGCGCCCGCAGCGTCACGAGCCCCGCCGCCATGGCGACGGGATTCCCCGAGAGCGTGCCGGCCTGGTACACCGGTCCGAGCGGTGCGATGCGCTCCATGATGTCGCGACGCCCGCCGAACGCGCCCACCGGCATGCCGCCGCCGACGATCTTGCCGAGCGTCGTGAGATCGGGCCGGATGCCGTAGGCCGCCTGGGCACCGCCGAGCGCGACCCGGAAGCCGGTCATCACCTCGTCGAGGATCAGCACCGCGCCGTATCGCGTGCATTCCTCGCGCAGGCATTCGAGAAAACCCGGCGCCGGCGGGATGCAGTTCATGTTGCCCGCGACCGGCTCGACGATGACGCAGGCGATCTCGCCACCGCGGGCGCGGAACACCTCGCGCACCTGGGCGATGTCGTTGTAGCTGAGCGTCAGCGTGTAGGCCGCGAGCGCGGCCGGGACGCCGGGCGAGGTGGGCACGCCGAGCGTGAGCGCACCGGAGCCGGCCTTCATGAGCAGCGAGTCGGAGTGGCCGTGGTAGCAGCCCTCGAACTTGATGATCGTGTCGCGCCCGGTGTAGCCGCGCGCGAGACGGATCGCGCTCATGGTGGCTTCGGTGCCGGAACTCACCATGCGCACGAGCTCGATCGACGGCACCAGGCGGCAGACGAGCCGCGCGACCTCGGTCTCGAGCGGCGTCGGTGCACCGAAGCTGAGCCCGTCGGCCGCGGTCGTCTGCACCGCGCGGATCACGTCCGGGTGCGCATGACCGAGGATCGCGGGTCCCCACGAACCCACGTAGTCGATGTAGCGCGTGCCGTCGACCGACCATGCGTGCGGGCCCGCAACACGGCTGAAGAAGACGGGGTCGCCGCCGACACTTCGGAATGCACGTACGGGTGAGTTCACGCCACCGGGGATGAACCGGCACGCTTCCTGATAAAGTTCATGTGAGCTGGCCACGAGTACCTCCAGCAAGCAGTGTACGGCGCATCCCGCGCGGGCGGCAGGTGGCCGTCACCGGGACAGGCGCATGACAGACCGAGTGACAGACAGAATGACCGACGGCTTCAGAAAGTACATCTGCGTGATTTGCGGGCACGTCTACGACGAGGCCGACGGCGACCCGGAGCGGGGCGTCCCGGCGGGTACGCGGTGGAGCGATGTGCCTGCCGACTGGAGCTGCCCCGACTGCGGGGCGAGCAAGGACGACTACGAGCCGTTCGCGGGCTAGCTGGCGGCGCTCAGCGCCGCGGGCCCCGAACGTCCGAGCAGGGCCGCGTCCACCCACTCGACGCCGGTCTCGGTGCGACCGTCGGCATGCAGTCGGAACCAGCGATAGCCGGGCGGCCGCCGGTCAATAGCGAAGCCGTCCGAGCGCGGCTTGAACTGTGCGCAGGTGGACGGCGTGGACACGAGGCGCACGCCGTTGCGCATGCCCTCCCAATCCTGGTGGACGTGGCCCCACACGAGCAGCCGCACGTTCTGATGGCGGTCGAGCACCTCGAACAGCGCCTCCGGATTCTCGAGGCTCACCGCATCGAGCCAGCGGCTCTGCACGGGCACCGGCTGGTGGTGCAGGCAGACGAGCACGTGCTGTTCGGGGTGCGCGGCGAGCGCGGCCTCGAGGCGCGCGAGTTCGGCCGTCGCGAGCCGCCCGCCCGCCATCCCGGCGAGGTACGAATCGAGCATCACGAGCAGCCAGTTGCCGTGGCGGGCGGTGCCGCCCAGCTGGAACGGCGCCCGCGCGAGCGCTGCGCGCATCTCTGCCGGCTCATCGTGATTGCCCGGAATGCAGTACACCGGCACCGCCGAGGCCGCGAACAGATCGGTCACGCGCGCGTAGCCGCCCGGGTCATCCTGTACCAGATCGCCGGTCAGGAGCAGCGCGTCCCAGGGCGCCTCGCGACGCTGCGCGGTGGCGAGCGCCGCCTCCGCTGCGGGCAGCGTCGGCACGCCGCGCAGGCAGCCGTCCGCCGCGCCATAGAGGTGCAGGTCGGTGAACTGGACGATGCGTACCGGGGGTTGATTCACGGGTGTATGTGACCTAGGTCCGCCGGCGGGATGCGCCAGCCATGGCCAGCATAACAAGGCCCTGCCGGCGCGAAGGTGAAGCGCATCAATCCCGCCGGCCGGCGGGATTGATGCGTCGCACAGTTACTCGTTGGAGTGGCGTGCCGCGCACAGGTTCCGTGCGCGGCTCGGGCGGGCCGCCGGCGGCCCGCTTTACCTATTACCCGACGCGCGTCTCAGTAGCGGTAGTGGTCGGGCTTGAAGGGGCCGGCGACCGGCACCCCGATGTAGGCCGCCTGCTCGGCCGTAAGCTGCGTCAGGTCGGCACCGATCTTCTTGAGGTGCAGCCGCGCCACGTGCTCGTCGAGCTTCTTCGGCAGCACGTACACCTCGTTCTGGTACTTGCTGCGCTCGGTCCAGAGCTCGATCTGGGCCAGCGTCTGGTTCGAGAACGAGTTGGACATCACGAACGAGGGATGGCCCGTGCCGCAACCGAGGTTCACGAGGCGGCCCTTGGCGAGCACGATGATGCGCTTGCCGTCCGGGAACACGACGTGATCGACCTGCGGCTTGATCTCGTCCCAGCGGTACTTGCCGAGGCTCGCGATGTCGATCTCCGAGTCGAAGTGACCGATGTTGCAGACGATCGCGTTGTGCTTCATGCGCTGCATGTGGCCGTGGTCGATGACCCGCAGGTTGCCGGTAGCGGTGACGAAGATGTCGCCCTTGTCGGCGGCGTAGTCCATCGTCACGACGCGGTAGCCGTCCATGGCGGCCTGCAGCGCGCAGATGGGATCGATCTCGGTGACCCACACCTGCGCCGACAGTGCCTTGAGTGCCTCGGCGCTGCCCTTACCGACGTCGCCG
>Ga0181519_10005440_pt1 | contig 10184 bp, 8 predicted proteins | sample PEATcosm2014_Bin_26_FD_121102 | JGI IMG/M metagenome (GOLD analysis project Ga0181519, IMG submission 121102) | Peatland microbial communities from MTU Mesocosm Facility, Houghton, MI, USA - PEATcosm2014_Bin02_10_metaG | ecosystem: Environmental > Terrestrial > Soil > Wetlands > Peat | place...
CCGGGCTATAGTGGAATCTGGCGACTCTCACGACCTTGCTCAGGCGTGACGAATCAGGGCAATACCATATCCCGGCCTCTGATCTGGGAGGATGAAGCGCCCGCGGAGTCTCGCTTCCGGCGCATGCAGCAGGGTGTGCCCCGAACCGGGCGCGCGCTGCCCGGCATGCCGCTCGAGATGCAGGACCCCGACGGCGACGATCCCCCACGCTCCCATCGAGGCGTCTTCGGTGCCGCGCCCGCCCCTTGGTGGCGTCCGGCCAGCACCGTAGGACGCGTGTTTCTTGCGCTCGGCGCCCTCGCCGTTCTTGCCGGGCTCACGACAGCCTGTGTTCTGCTCAAAACTTATCTCGAACGCGACGCGCGCTTCCGCATCGACGGGGCAAGCAACATCCAGGCTACCGGGCTTACCGAAGTGAGCCGGTCCCAGATGCTGCCTGTCTTCGGCGAAGACATCGGGCGCAACATTTTCTTTGTCCCTATCGGCCAACGCCGCAAAGATCTGGAAGCCCTTCCCTGGGTCGAGCACGCCACGGTCATGCGCCTGCTCCCCGATCGGATTCGTGTCAGCGTGATCGAACGGCAGCCGGTCGCCTTCACCCGTCACGGACAGCAGATTGGCTTGGTCGACGCCAACGGAGTTCTGCTCGATATGCCGGCCGCCACCATGGCGGTCCATCACTACTCCTTCCCCGTCGTCACCGGCCTCGATCCCGGCGACTCGCCCGCATCGCGCAAGGGGCGGATGGCGCTCTATGGGCGCCTGATGGCGGAGCTCGACGCCAACAACCAGCATCTCTCCCAGCAGATCTCCGAGATAGACCTCACCGATCCCGAGGACGCCCGCGTGTTGATGCCCGCGCAAGGCGCCGACATCCTGGCGCACTTCGGCGAAGACCATTTTCTCGAGCGCTACCAGCGCTACAAAACGCACATCGCGGAATGGCGGCAGCAGTACCCCAGGCTGGCCACGGTCGATCTGCGTTATGACCATCAAGTCGTTCTGGAGATGGCTTCCGGAGTGAACGCAACGCAACCGCCCCCCGACTCTGCCGGCAACCGTTCGCCTGCCGCGGACTCATCTGCTGTGGACTCGCCCGCCGTCGCCAAGCCCACTCCCGAAGTACCGGCAGTGCCCGCGCCGAGCGCCGTGAAGACCGCATCCGGCAAACCGTCCGCCAAGACCGTTGCAGCCAAGAACGTCCCGAGCAAGGCAGCTACGACTAAAGCAGCCAAGGGCAAGCTCGGCACAAAGTCCTCCGCCGGCAGCTCCGCGAAGGCGAAGGCAAAGTCCTCCGCCAAAACCAAAGCAACCCAGACCAAAGCGGCCCAGCAGAAAAAGCCCGCGCAAGCCAAACCCGTTGCCGTCAACCTGAACAACAAAAAGCCCTCCCCCACAAAGCGCGCGCCAGCGCCGGAAGGCCAGTGAGCGCGATGACCCAGAAGCAGGACAACCTGATCGTCGTGCTGGATATCGGAAGCGCCTGGACCCGCGTGCTGGCTGCCGACGTCATTGAAGGAGTCCCGCGCTATCGCGGCCATGGCGCAGTCGAGTCGGCCGGCATGCGCAAGGGCCTCATCGCCGAGCTGTCCCCCGCCGCAAGAGCAGTGCGCTCCGCCAACGAGCAGACCGAGCGCGTGGCGCGTATCAACATCGACGAGTGCGTGGTGGGCGTGGGCGGCCCGCATATTCGCGGCCTCAACACCAACGGCGGATTCGAGCTCGGCAATCGCATGCGCGAAATTACTCGCGATGACGTGCGCACCGCCGTCGAGCGTGCCCGCGCGGTTCCGCTCCCTCCCGACCGCGAAATTCTCCATCTGTTGCCCCGCCAGTTCATCCTCGATGAGCAGCCGGGCATCTTCGATCCGGTGGGCATGGTCGGTGCGCGGCTTGAAGTCGATCTCCACATCGCCACCTGTTCCGGTAGCGCTCTGCAAAGCTCGGTCACCTGCGCTAACCGCGCCGGCCTCCAGGTCTCTGAAGCGATTCTGGAGTCCATCGCCGCCGCCGAAGCCACGCTCTCGGCCGACGAGCGGGAACTCGGCATCTGCCTGCTCGACATCGGCGCCCACTCCAGCGATATGGTGGTTTTCTTCGAGGGCGCGGTCGCGCACACGGCTTCGGTCCCCATCGGCGGCGCGCACTTTACCAACGACCTCGCCATCGGCCTGCAAATGCCCGTGGCCCAGGCCGAGGAACTCAAGCGCCAGTATGGCAACGCCGTGGTCACCGCCGTGCCCCAGTTGGCGGAGATCGAGATCGCCAACCCCCAGCCCCAGATGCTGCGCCTGCGCTCGATCGCGGAGATCCTCGAGCCCCGCGCCCGCGAACTCATGTACTACGTGAAAGAAAGCCTCCGCCATGGTGGTGTCGTCGATGCCCTGGGAGCCGGATGCGTCCTCACCGGCGGCGGAGCCATGTTACCCGGTATGCTGGATGTTACGGAGAGCCAGTTGCGCGTCCCCGCACGAACCGGGTCGCCGGTGCGTCTATCCCAAATGCCCGGTGAGCTGGTTCACCCCGGCTTTGCCGTCGCCATCGGCATGCTCCTGTACGCTCATCGAACCCGCGCCGCGCGCGCGGCAGAAAGCAACACTTTTCGATCTAAATTACGCGCCATATTTGCAGCCAGCTATTAGCCGTTAAGAGATATAACCCAGGAAACAGGAGGGCCAAGCCGAGATGGAACCGCAAAGCAACGAGGCCGGAGAGATGCGCATTCAATATCACGATGAACCCACGCGGGGCGCACGCATCAAGGTAATCGGCGTGGGCGGCGGCGGCGGCAACGCCGTCAACCGCATGATCCAGGCGCGCATGGAAGGCGTCGAGTTTATCGCCGCCAACACCGATGTGCAGGCCCTTAAGCTTTCGCAGGCTCCCGTCAAGCTCCAGCTCGGTGTTCGCCTCACGCTCGGCCTTGGCGCCGGCTCCAATCCCGACATCGGCCGCCGCGCCGCCCTTGAAGACTCCGAGAAGATTATCGAAGCCCTGGAAGGCGCGGACATGGTCTTCGTCACCGCCGGCCTCGGCGGAGGCACCGGCACCGGCGCAGCCCCGGTCATTGCCTCGCTGGCCAGCGAGATGGGCATCCTCACCGTCGCCGTCATCACCCGCCCCTTCGCTTTCGAAGGCAAGCGCCGCCTGCAGCAAGCCGAGCGCGGCCTCAAGGAGCTGATCGAGAGCGTCGACACCATGATCGTCATCCCCAATGAGAAGCTGCTCGCCGTGGCCAAAGACGCCGGCTTCTTTGAGAGTTTCCGCATCGCCGACGATGTGCTCCGCCAGGGTGTGCAGGGAATCTCCGACATCATCGCCATCCCCGGCATCATCAACCGCGACTTTGCCGACGTAAAAACCACCATGGCCGGCATGGGGCACGCCGTCATGGGTACGGCTATTCGTTCGGGCACGAATCGCGCCGTGGAAGCAGCGCAGGCGGCCATGGCCTCTCCGCTGCTCGAAGCCGGCGCCATCGATGGCGCCCGCGGCATCCTCATCAACATCACCGGCTCCAGCTCGCTCAAGCTCTCCGAGGTCAACGAGGCTTCGTCCCTCATCCAGTCCTCCGCCCACGAAGACGCCAACATCATCTTCGGCGCCGTGCTCGACGAGAAAATGGGCGAAGAGGTCAAGATCACCGTCATCGCCACCGGCTTCCGCGACCAGATGCCGGAACGCCGCGCCCGCATGTTGAGCGTGGAGGAGGCGCCCGTGGTTTCCGTGCCCCTCGCGGCCCCGCCCATTGCCTCCGTTCCCGTCGCTCCCATCCCCGTCGCCTCTGTCCCGGTCGAATCGCCCAGCAACTGGTTCGACGATGAGAAGGCCGCCGCGGAACCCGAGCCGTCGCCCGCTTCCCCCCGCTTCATGAGCGAGGAGGAAGACGAAGACGCGCAGTCGGCGGAATCGGGCCAGGCTTTCTTCTTTTCGTCGTCAAGGCCGGCCGTAGCCACCACTGTTACCGTCGCCGCCTCGTCCTCCGTGACTGCCGTTGAAGATATCGCCGAGTCTGCACGAGACGAGGAAGAGGCCGAGGCGCCCGCTCGGCCGAAGTTTGAAGAGTTGGCCGCGGAGTCCGAATCGGAGCGCCAGCCCAGAGACTACGCCGCGGATTTCAGAGAAGCCCCGAGCGCCGAGACAAGGCAGTTCGAAACAAGGCAGGAATTGCAGAGCGCCCAGCCTGTTTCGTCGTTGTTTCAGGAGGGCAACGAGGAGCAGCACCGGGATCTGGACGTTCCCGCATTTCTGCGCCGCCTGCAGTTCTAGCCGTTTCCGGTCATATGGTTACAGTTTAATTTCGGCTAATCGGTTATTGTTCAATTCTGGCTATGCGGTTGCGGTTCACTTTGAAGGGTACGGGCTTTACAGGCTGCGGGAAAACTCAAAACGGAGGGAGGAGGGAGTTTCAACCCCTGCATAAAGCCCACAGAATCAACGAGGGCTTCAGCTGTGGAGGGAAGGCAGATTCAGACTAGACCAGCATGTTCCGCTTTTGGGTCATTTCAATTCGGTCCTAAGAACTGTATAGTTTGATACAGTCCATCGAACCGAAAGCTGTTGCAGTCCGTCAAAGGGATAGCCGGTCCTCCCTCAAGTACGCATAGTTTCAACAATTTGAGTTTCTGGTGTTTCTGATCACATGTGCTGGCCAAAGCGTATGGCATAGTAACCCAGATTGGTCGCGACGCGCTGATTCCTGTGCGCGGATTGGCCGATAGGCAACGGTTAAGTCAAGCTAGAAGTGCGCCGCCCATGGGCAGACGTACAGCACGAAATCCATTTTTTGAGGGGAAGTTTACCGGATGAAGCTGTCTTTCGTTTGCACGATCGGATTGGCCCTGGTTGGATCGATCGCTCTTTTGCCCACTGCAGCGGCCTTGAATGCCCCGCACACGCTGCATCGCGCCAAGTCCGCCCCGTCCCATCTGACGGAGACCCACCGCTCCGGCAGCCGTCGCGCAACGGCTCATGCTGTTCGCCCAGCAGCCACTTCGAATGCCGCTCACGCGGCGGTAACTCATTCCCCGGCGAAGACCGGGCCAGCCAGGCTGACCGCAAGAGGCCAGGCAAGAGCCAACGCGCGCCAGGCCGCTCTCCACTCCCGCCGCCATCACTATTACGAGCGCTTCACCGCCAGTTCCTTTGCCGGCTCCGATGAGTTTGCAGGCGACATCACGGCCGGCGAAGACCCGGTCGTCCGCCAGGCGGCTATCGAAGCACTGGGCGACATGAACGGAACAGCAGTCGTCATCGACCCCTCCAACGGGCGCATCCTGGCCATGGTCAACCAGAAGCTGGCGCTCTCGCCCGGCGCAGAGCCCTGCTCCACCATCAAGCTCACCGTGGCCCTGGCCGCACTCTCTGAGGGCTTGGTCACGCGCGATACCCCGGTGCAGCTCGACGGTTTCCGCATGAACATGACCCAGGCGCTGGCCAAGAGCAACAATCTCTACTTCGAGGAGCTAGGCCGCGAGCTAGGCTTTGACCGCGTCCGCCACTACGCCACCCAATTCGGCCTCGGCGAGCTGGCCGGCTACCACATCCAGGGCGAGCAGCTCGGCGAGTATCCCGACCAGCCGATTCCCGCGTCGGAGGGCGGCGTAGCCCGCATGTGCAGCTTTGGGCAGGGCGTCTCGCTCACCCCGCTGCAACTGGGAGCTTTTGTGGCCGCCATCGCCAACGGCGGAACGCTCTACTATTTGCAGCATCCCACCACCCCCGACGAAGCCGCCTACATGACGCCAAAGATCAAGCGCACCCTCGACATTGCCAAGTACGTTCCCGATCTGCAAGACGGCATGGCCGGCGCAGTCGAGTATGGAACCGCCCGCCGCCTCCGCGCCAACTTCAACCAACTGCCCGTCTTCGGCAAAACCGGCACCTGTTCCGACAACGGAACCCGTTTCGGCTGGTTCGCCTCCTATTCCGACACGCCCCAGGGCAGCCTGGTCACCGTCTTCTTCCTCGAGGGCGGACGCCCCACCTTTGGCCCCCGCGCCGCCGAGCTAACCGGCGAGTTCTACAAGAATCTCTGGGACAAGGACTACTTTGCGCAGAAGGATACCATCGCCAACGCCGCCCCGCCGGCCGCTGCCACACGGTCGTCTGAAGCCGGACAGTCCGCTTCGCAGTGAGTTTGATTTGAATCGCAATTGGAGAAGCCGCCTACGGGCGGCTTTCTTGTCTTTGACAGCGCAATTCCGGGGCATGAACTTGAGATCCGATGTATAGTTGAACATGTACGGTAATCTTCCGTACAAGACTGGAGTTGAACTGTCATGGCCGTAGCTCTGCGCACACAACGGACCGAAGCCCGTCTCCTTCCCGAGCAGAAAGAGCGGATTGAGCGAGCAGCCCGTCTCAAGGGGCTGTCGCTTTCCGATTTCATCGTGCAACACGCGGATGAAGCTGCCATCAAGACCATACAGCAGCATACAAGTTGGACCCTGGATGATCGGGACCGCGACATTTTTGTTCAGGCTCTGCTCAACCCGCCTGAGCCGAATGCACGTATGAAAGCGGCTGCCAAGCGCTACAAGGAACGAGTAGGGAAATAGTGACCCGGAAGCCCCTGTCAAGCGAATACAGAATCGAGCCGCTCGGCCCGAATCATGATCGATCGGCCTTCTGCTGTGGAGTTCCAGAGTTGGATGCTTATCTTCAGCGGCAGGCAGGCCAGGATCAGAAGCGCAAACTTGCAGCCGTTTTCATTGCCACCGCGGAAGGCAAATCGGTGTCCGGATTCTATACCCTCTCGGCCGAGTCGATCCTGGCCGCGGATTTGCCGGTTGAATTCGGAAAGAGGATGCCGCGGTTTCCGCTGCCGGTTACGCTGCTGGGGCGCATGGCCGTCGCTCAATCACTGCATGGACAGGGGCTTGGAGAGTTTCTTCTTTTGGACGCACTAGCTCGAGCGTCGCGTGCTTCGCGGCAGGTTGCTTCCTGGGCCGTTGTTGTCGTTACCAAAGCGGGGGCGCGAGAATTCTACCTCAAACACGGCTTCATCCCGCTCGAAACTCACGCCGAACGGCTTTTCTATCCGATGAAGACGGTTGAAATGGCTCTTTGAGGCGCCATTGTATACCTATCGTTGCTTGAAGCGAATTCGCAGTTGAATCATCCGATAAGATAGGACCTTCCCCAATCTCCCACCGGCCATTTGCGGTCGGCGGGCAAAGACGGTCTAATCCCCAGCAAGCGTAGACAGGAGCCCTCTTATGGCACTACCGACCCACGTTCTGCTTATGTACGGCTATCTGATCCTTTTCGCCTGGGTTCTGGTCGAGCAGTTCGGCATCCCTCTGCCGGCAACACCTGTCCTGCTTGCTGCCGGAGCGCTGTCGGCCCAGGGCCAGCTCAGCTTTCCCGCGGCCTTGCTGGCTGGCGTCGCCGCGTCCCTGGCTGCCGATAGCAGTTGGTTCCTCATCGGCCGCCGTTACGGTCACCACGTACTGCGCATTCTATGCAAGTTGTCGCTCGAGCCCACCACCTGCGTCCGCAAGACACAGGACTCCTTCGGGCGCCGCCGCGGCATCACCCTCATGATCGCCAAGTTCGTCCCTGGCCTGGCCACGCTCGCACCGCCCGTCGCCGGCGAAAACGGCATGGACTTTCCGCGGTTTCTGTTTTTCGATGGTATCGGCGCAACCTTGTGGGTGGGCGCGCTGCTGGTCGCCGGCCGCTTCTTCGGCGACCTGCTCAAGCGCGACACCAGCCTGCTCGACTGGGCCGGCCGCTTCTCCGGCGCGCTGCTCCTCCTTGGCATCCTCATCTTCTTTGCGGGCCGCGTCATCCGCCGTCGCATGATCCTCAAGGAACTTGCGGCGGCGCGCCTGGAGCCGGTGGAGCTGAAGCGGCAGCTCGATGCCGGCGAGCCGGTCTTTATCGTCGATCTGCGCCATCCGCTTGAAATCCTGCCCGACCCCTTCACTCTGCCCGGCGCGCTTCACTTTTCCCCCGAAGCCTTGGCCCAGCGCCATGTCGAGATTCCCCGCGACCGCGACATCGTGCTCTTCTGCACCTGCCCCAGCGAGGCTACCGCCGCCAAAACCGCGATGGCCCTGCACAAGCTGGGCATCGAGCGCGTTCGCCCCCTCCGAGGCGGCTTCGACGAGTGGAGGCGTCTGGGCTTTCCCCTCGATGCGGTCACCGACCCCGGCTTCGTCCGCCCCGCCCAAGCCTCGGTTTAAGCAGGAGTCAGCATAAACAAGGATTGGGTGCCCCCATCCTCGTCACGCCGTTGTCTTTGTGGCTAGGGTGGGATTCCACAAACTTCCGCCCAACTCACGTCACGCCCCAAAGCGATAAGCTAGAAACTTGAGTGCTGCCTTCACCGCACAGGAGCAACCCCTTGGCCTACGACGATCTGCGCGACTGGATCAAAACCCTCGAAAAGCACGGCGAGCTCAAGCGCATCCGCGAAGAAGTCTCGCCCGAGCTCGAGATCACCGAGATCACCGATCGCGTTAGCAAGATTGGCGCTCGTGGCATCAACAATCGGGAAGGGAACTATGCCCCCGGTGGCCCGGCGCTGCTGTTTGAGAATGTGAAGGGCCACCCCGGCCACAAGGTCTTCATCAATCAGTTCGGCAGCGAGCGCCGCATGGCTCTGGCCCTCGGCGTCGACAATCTCGAACAGATCGCCGAACGCATCACCGGCCTGATGAACGTAAAGGCCCCGGAAGGCTTCCTCGACAAGCTAAAAATGCTCCCGCAACTCGGTGCGCTCACCAGCGCCTTCCCCAAAACCGTCAGCGCGAAAGACGCTCCCTGCAAGGAAGTCATTCTCCGCGAGAATTTCGACCTGAACGCGTTCCCCATTCTCAAGTGCTGGCCTCACGATGGAGGCCGTTTCATCACCCTCCCCTGCGTCCACACCCGCGACCCTGAAAGGGGAGGAGGCGCCGGCAAGCGCAACATTGGCATGTACAGGATGCAGGTCTACGACGGCCAAACCACCGGCATGCACTGGCAGCGGCAAAAGGTCGCCGCCGAACACTACCGCAACGCGCTCGAAATGCCGCGGCGGCCTCCGCCGACGCCGATCCCACCACTGCAAGCGTAGCCGCCATGGCCGAGTCAGCCGGCGGAGCGGTCTCTATCCCCGACGGCCCCATCGGCGGTCTGCCCCAGGTAGCCATGGGCAATCTCAAAGGGTCGCGTCTCGAAGTCGCTGTAGCCATCGGCACCGATCCCGCCACCACTTTCTCCGCCATCGTCCCCGCGCCGCCTGAAGTGGAAGAGTTTCTCATCGCCGGGTTCCTTCGCGGCAAGCCGGTCGAAATCGTCAAATGCGAAACCGTCGATCTTGAAGTCCCCGCCAATGCCGAAATCATTCTCGAGGGCTACGTCGAGCTCGGCGAGCTGCGCAGCGAAGGCCCCTTCGGCGACCACACCGGTTTCTACACCCTCACCGACGACTACCCCGTCTTCCACCTCACCTGCATCACTCATCGCAAAGACCCCATCTACGCCGCCACCATCGTCGGCAAGCCCCCCATGGAAGACGCATGGATGGGCAAAGCCGTCGAACGCATCTTTTTGCCGGCGATGAAGATGACCATCCCCGAAATCGTCGACATCCATCTCCCCGTCGAAGCCGTCTTTCACAACCTCATGCTGGTGTCCATCAGGAAGAGCTATCCCGGCCACGCCCGCAAGGTCATGAATGCCATCTGGTCCCTCGGCCAGGCCATGTTCACCAAGTGCATCGTCGTGGTCGATGAAGACTGCGACGTGCAGAACGTCGCCGAAGTGGTTCTTCGCGTCGCCAACAACATCGACCCCGAGCGCGACATTCAATTCACGCTCGGCCCGGTCGACACCCTCGACCACTCCTCGCGCCTGCCCAACTACGGCTCCAAAATGGGCATCGACGCTACCCGCAAATGGAAGGCAGAAGGCTTTGACCGCCAGTGGCCTGCCATGATCGAAATGGACCGCGCCACCAAAGCCAAAGTCGATTCGATGTGGGAGCAACTGGGAATTTGAAAAGGGGGCCAGGTAAGACTGCTGGAAGAGGTTTTCACAAGTGGGACGAACCAAGAAGGTAAACCTTCCCGCCCAAATGATTGGACAAATTCGGCCTCCAGAGGGGTTCAGACCTTCCCTCCTTTAAGCCGATGCGCTAACGTGTCCGCATATAGCGCAACCCTTGTGGCGCCACCGAAGGAGGAATGGTC
>Ga0181519_10005441_pt1 | contig 10184 bp, 7 predicted proteins | sample PEATcosm2014_Bin_26_FD_121102 | JGI IMG/M metagenome (GOLD analysis project Ga0181519, IMG submission 121102) | Peatland microbial communities from MTU Mesocosm Facility, Houghton, MI, USA - PEATcosm2014_Bin02_10_metaG | ecosystem: Environmental > Terrestrial > Soil > Wetlands > Peat | place...
CAGGGCCGCGGCGACGACGTCGCGCGGTGAGACCTGGACGCCCCTGACGCTGACGGGGTCGGTCGAGTCGAGTCCCAGTTTGTGGAGCGTCGCGAGGACGTCGATGAACTCCTGGCCGAGGCCGTACTTGAAGGTGACCCGCTCGCACTGGACCCAGCGCGGGATCAGGACGACCTCCTCGTGCTCGACGTTGACGCATTCGACCGGGCCGATCCCCTCCGGGAAGTCGAACACCTCGGGCTCGGAGAAGGGCGCCGTCGTGTAGAAGCCCCGCTCGCGCTCCCAGATCAGGGGCGGGTTCAGGCACTCCTCGATCGTCGTCCAGATCGAGAACGTCGGCGCGAAGTCATAGCCCTCGACGACCAGGTCGGCCCCGTCGCGGACGCCGACTTCGGTGATGCTCGAGAACAGCTCGTCGGCGGCGTGGCGGGCGAAGATGTCCGACAGCCCGGGCTCGACGCCGATCCCCACCAGCGCCAGCAGCCCCGCGGCCTCCCAGGCCTCGTGCTCGGCGAGCTGCTTGTCGCCCAGCATCTCCCCCGGCAGCTCGTGGGGGCGCTCGGGGTGAGGGTGCGAGAGGGTCATGGCCATGTCCAGGTAGGTCACCCGGGCGTCGAAGGCCGCCGCGAAGATCGGCTCGTTGAAGCGGGGGTCGCAGGCGTTCAGGACCGCGTCGGGCCGAACCCGCTCGATCAGCTCGACGAGGTCCGAGCGGCTCGAGGCGTCGACCCGCTCGCCGCTGAAGCGGTCGGGCTCGCCGAGGCGCTCGGCGGCCGCCCGGGCCCGCTCGATCGCGACGTCGGCCAGGACGACGTGCTCGAAGACCGGGCGCCGCTGGGCGATCCCGGCGAACGCCGCCCCGACACCGCCCGCTCCTACAACGAGAACCTTCATGGCCGGGAGTCTTACGCAAACGGCGGCGACGGGACGGCACATGCGCACCGCCGCCGTGCGCCGCAACGTCTCAGATCGACGAGGCCCTCTGGGAGGGTCCCCGCGGGTGAGCGCCGCCCCGGCCCTCGGGGAGCGGCTCAGTTGCTGGCGATCTTCACGGCGCAGCTGGCGCCGTGAAGCTGGCGGCAGACGACCAGGTAGCCCGCCCGGGGCTGATCGTGGGCGTTGGTCAGGCCGGCATCGAAGCGGGTCGAGGCGTCGCCGCCGCTCCAGTCGTAGATGTAGAGGCGCTTGATCTGGGGGTATCTGCCGGCCAGGGCGAACATGAACTTGAGCGCCTTCGCGGCCCGTGTGAGGCCCGCGCCGTGGCGGTTCTTGAAGTCCGTCCCGAACTGCACGATCCCCCCTGTCTCGGTCAGCCAGACCTGCCCGCCGAATGCGGCGATCAGCTGCCGGGTCCGCCAGCTCTGGAAGCGGTTGACGTCGGAGTAGTTGTGCAGGCCCCAGATCGTTGGCATCGGCGTGTGCAGGCGCCTGACCTCGCGCTTGAATTCCGCGATGTAACGGAGCGTCGGGGTGATCACGGCCGCGTCCAGCACATCCAGGCCGATCGCCGTGCAGCCGCCGCAGACCCTGCGCAGGGACTGGTAGAACTTCGCCGCCGTCGTGGCCGAGGGGCTCGCCAGCACATGCGCGATGTTGCCGCGGTTGGACTCGTCCCAGGCCTGGTACTGGCGGACGTTCGGGAAGTCCTTGACGAAGGCCGCGACGTCCTTCTGGTAGGTCGCGACGCTCGGCAGCTTGGTGGGGGTGTGCTCGGAGTGGTAGAAGGCGACCAGGACCTGCTCGTTGTCCGCTTCGGCATCCGTGATCCATTCGCGCGCTTTGCCGAGCTCGTCCGCCCGGACGGCGGCGTCGTAGGGGGCGATGTAGCGGGTGATCTTCGTGTGCAGCTGCTGGTAGAGGGGGTTGGAGAACATCGCCGTGTGCTCGTCGCCGACCCCCGTCAGGTAGGCGCCCGCGGCATGGGCGCGCGGCGCGCGGGGGCCGCCCAGGGCGCTGGCGGCGGCCGCGGCGAGCGCCAGCGCCGCCGTCAGGGCGGCCAGGCAGATCAGGCGAAGGGTGCGGGTCCGGGGCGGCATGGTTCTCCTCAGAACAGCGTTCAGGTTGTGGGGTTGCGGGCCGGGGACGATCTTTAGGAACCGGGCCCGGCGCTCCGGGCGCCACCGGGCGAGGGCCCCTGAAGACGTTCGCCGTCCTCCCCGGCGAGTCCTCCACGCGGGGGAGGCTCTTCACCGGTTCCCGGGGCCGAGCGCAGCGTCGGGTCGGCGACGATCCGCACGTCGACGCCAGGGAGCCCGTCCAGCAGACGGGATAGCAGGTCGGCCCCCAGGCCCAGGCGGGCAAGGCGCCCCCGGCGCACGGGCGTGCCGATCAGGACATAGGTGGAGCCGAGCGCTCGGGCCGTGGCGATCGCGACCGCCGCCTCGTCCTCGCCCTCCTCGATCCGCAGCCGTGCCCCGAGCATCGAGGCCAGGCGACGCAGCTCCTCGATGCGCCGGCGATCCTCGGGGCTGGCCGGCCGTCCGGGCGGTCGCACGAGCAGCACGTCGAGCTCGGCGTCCAGACGCTGGGCCGAGCGCCAGGCGCGGCGGATGACCCGCTCGGACTCGGGTGTCAGCCCGACGATCGCGAGCAGCCGCTCGGCGATCGCCTGGGGCCCGTCCTGCCCGGGCAGGGGCAGGCCCTCTTCGTCGCGTCGCAGCGCGGGCCCGGGCTCGCGAACCAGGCGCTTGATCTCGACGTCCTCGGCCACCTGGCGCAGGGCCGTCTCGCGCAGGGCGGCCAGGTTCTCGATCTTGAAGAAGTTGTTCAGCGCCGCCGGGACGCGCTCGGGCCGGTAGACCTTGCCGGCCCGCAGGCGGGCGATCAGCGCCTCCGGCGTGAGATCGATCAGGACGATCTCGTCGGCCGCCGAGAGGACCTCGTCGGGGATCGTCTCGCGGACCTTGGCGCCCGTCAGCTGGGCGACCTGATCGTTGAGGCTCTCGAGGTGCTGGACGTTGACGGTCGAGAAGACGTCGATCCCGGCCTCCAGGACGGCGCGGACGTCCTCGTAGCGCTTCTCGTGCTCGACGCCCGGCGCGTTCGTGTGGGCCAGCTCGTCGATCAGGCAGAGCTCGGGTTTGCGGGCCAGGATCCCCGGCAGGTCCATCTCCTCCAGCGGGGTGCCGCGGTAACTCAGCTTGCGGCGGGGGATCAGCTCGAGGCCCTCTGCCCGGGCGAGTGTCTCGGCGCGGCCGTGGGTCTCGACGTAGCCGACGACGACATCGCGGCCCGCGTCCGCTTCGGCTCGGGCCTCTTCGAGCATGCGGTAGGTCTTCCCCACCCCGGGGGCCATCCCGATGAAGACCTTCAGATGTCCTCGGTCGTCTGCCATTGAGCCCGGGCGGGACGGTAGCGAACCGCTCCCCCGGGCCCGGCGCGGGGCCCGGCCGGGGCGCTCAGGCGTGCTCTGGCACCGGCGGCGAGGCTCCTGCGCCCGCGGCCGCGGCCGCGGCGCGAACAGCCTCGTGGCGCCGTGCGACGTCGGCGCGGTCGGCTGGCTCGGGCACCGATTCCTCGCAGGAGCGAAGGATCATCTGGGCCTGCCCGAGCAGCAGCTCGCGCTGCTCGTCGGAGATCGTGTGGGCCATCACCTTGGCAAGGGCATCCAGCTGGCGGATCATCACGGCCGGCATGCCGCGGCTGGACTGGCGGATCTTGTCGTGGGCCCGTTCGGCCAGCCGATCGAAGCTGACCTTCACGGTCAGCACGCGCAGGTGCCCGGCGCCGTCGCGGTAGACCGTCGCGGGCTCCCAGCGGGCGGCGATCTTGCCCAGGCCGTCGCCCAGCCAGTCGATGCAGGCCAGCGCGGTGAAGGTGTCGTTGACCGCCGGGGAGAGCGCCCGGATTGCGATCTCCACGAGCTGGTCGACGGCGAAGGAGAGATCCTGCGTGAGCGTCCGGTGAGGCCCCGTCGCGTGGGCCCCGCCGAGCGCCCGGGCGACGCCCGGGGCCGCTTCGGCGGGCCAGACCTGGGCCAGGGGCTGGCCCTCGGCGACGAAGTGCCCGGGCCGGTGGAGCAGGCGGATCACCGCGCCGCTGCCGGTGGCGATGTCGATCAGCGTGCTCATGCTGACGTACTGCAGGTAGCCGCTGCTGGGTGCGCGCACGACGCCGCTGTCCTCCTCCAGGCGGACCAGCATCTCCGCCACCGAGGGCCCGGCCTTCTGGGTGCTCGCCGCGGGCAGGGCCGCCTCGGTCTCGATCGCCCGCGAGAGGTCGCCGGCGATGCTCGCGATCACCTGGGGCAGCTGGATCGACTTGGCGATGTGATCGATGAACACGACCAGGACGCCGACATCGAGGACGACCAGCGCCAGGGTCACCGTGATCGAGAGGTGAGGCACGAATTCCCCGTGGCTGCCCGGCCCGATCACGACCAGGGCGAGGATCGCGTAGACGAACGTCGCGACGAAGCTGCCGAGCGTTATCTGTGTGATCCGGTCGCGGATGAAGTTGCGCAGCATCCGCGGGCCGAACTGCGTCGAGGCGAGCGTCAGCGTGACGATCGTGATCGAGAAGACGAGCGTCACGACGGTGATCACGGCGGCGGCGATCGCGGTGAGGATCTGGCGGGCCGCGTCGGGCGTGCCGCTGATCACCCAGGAGGGCAGGCTCAGCGAGCCGTCATAGGCGGCCTTGTCGAGCAGGTAGGTGCCCGCGAACAGCACCACGGCGAGCACGATCTCCACCGTCGGCACGAGCCACAGGTTCGTGCGCAGCGCCTCACGCCGCCAGGCGGATGGGAGTGGCAGGCCCGACCTCATGCGGCGGGCGCCGGCTCAGGGCGGGGAGGGCGGCTGATGGGCTGGTGGTGGTCGCTGAGCATGGTGTCCGGGCAGCACCGAGTCGATGCCGACCAGGCTTCCCGGCTCACCGTCGCTCACGATACCGGGCCGTGGGGCGCACACGCCCGCCCCGGCCCGCCGCCTGCGCCCCTCAGAAATGCCCGCTGACGGCCCCCGCCGAGATCCGCCGGTCGTCCTCGGGGGCGGGGCGCAGGATCAGGATCTCCGCCGGAACCCGCTCGAGCAGCCAGCGGAGGTCCTCGTAGCTGAGCCCGGCCCGGGGGTCTTCGTCGGCGGAGACGATGATCCGGTCGAAGGGCTCGGCTTCGATCAGTTTGCGCAGCGCGTCGCGGGCCGAGCGCCCTCGCCCGACGCGCGAGTCGACGCTGACGCCCTGCGCGGAGGCCCGCTGCTCGATCGCCTCGAGCAGGGGCATGCCGCGAGCACACTGAACCGGCAGGGCGCTCTCGAGCGGCAGGTTCATCGGCACACGTGCCAGGAAGGCGGGCATGATCGTGGCGTCCTCGGCCTTGGCCAGGCGGACGGCCGCCTCGAAGGAGCGCCGTGAGATCTGCTGTCCGCTGAACGGCAGCAGGATCCGCCGCACGGGCCGCGGCCGGTCGCGGCGGGCCAGGCGCCCGTGCGGGGGCAGCCAGTAGCCGGCGCCGATGCCCAGGAGCATCCCGGCGGCTGCGATCACGAAGATGCTCCAGGGGCTCACGGCGCATCACCGTTGCCCCGCCGCGAGCGGTCGGCGACGATCCGCACGTCGACCCCCGGCAGCAGCTCCATCAGCCGCTGGGGCAGGGGCACCTTGAGCCGGCCGAGGCCCCGCGGCGGGCGCTCGTGGCCGATCAGGATGTAGGTCGTCCCGCGCCGCTCGGCGACGTCCTTGATCATCGCCGCCTCGTCGTCGGACTCCTCCTCGATCAGGCGCGCGCCGAGCACCGAGGCCAGCTGGCCGAGGGCCGCCAGCGAGCGCTCCTGATCGACGGAGAGCGTCCGTCCCGGGGGACGGACCCAGAGCAGGTCCAGATCGGCTCCCAGGCGCTGGGCCGAGCGCCAGGCGCGGCGCACCAGCCGCTGCGCCCGCGGGTCGGGCTCGACCAGGGCCAGCAGTCGCTCGCCGACGGCCTGCGGCGCCTCGGAGGCGAATGACTCCTCGCGCGAGCCGACCAGCTCGGTCGTCAGCCGCTTGGCTCCGACCTCCTCGGCGACCTGGCGCAGGGCCACCTCGCGCAGGGCCGAGAGGTTCTCGATCCGGAAGAAGTTGTTGAGCGCCGCGTCGATCCGCTCGGCGGGGTAGATCTTGCCCGCCCGCAGCCGGTCCAGGAGCGCCTCGGGGGTCAGGTCGATCAGCACGACCTCCTCGGCGCGGCCGAGGATCGCATCGGGGATCGTCTCGCGGACACGGACGCCGCTGAGCTCTGTGATGTGGTCGTTGAGCGACTCCAGGTGCTGGACGTTGAGCGTCGAGAGGACGTCGATCCCGGCCGCCAGGACCTCCTCGACGTCCTCGTAGCGCTTGGCGCGGTCGCTGCCGGGGACGTTGGAGTGGGCGAGCTCGTCGATCAGGCAGAGCTGCGGCGCCCGGGCGATGATCGCCGCGGTGTCCATCTCCTTCATCGCGGCGCCCCGGTAGACGATCCCGCTGAGCGCGACCGACTCGAGCCCCTCGGCGGCCTTTGCGGTGTCTGCGCGGCCGTGGGTCTCGAGCAGGCCGATCACGACGTCCCTGCCGGCGGCCAGTTCAGCATGGCCCTCCTGAAGCATCCGGAACGTCTTCCCGACGCCGGCGGCCATGCCGATGAAGACCTTCAGCGAGCCGCGCTCCTGTCCGCCGGCAGGGCTCATCCCAAGCGCGAGCCCATGGCGCGGGCGCCCGGGGGCTCACCCTCCGAGCAGGTTGTGCACGATCAGGTCGATCAGCTTGATGCCGATGAAGGGAGCCACCAGCCCGCCGGCGCCGTAGATCAGCAGGTTGCGCCGCAGCAGCGCGCTGGCGCCGATCGGGCGGTAGCTGACGCCGCGCAGGGCGATCGGGATCAGCAGCGGGATGACGATCGCGTTGAAGATGATCGCCGAGATGATCGCGCTGCGGGGCGTGCCGAGGCTCATGATGTTGAGCGCCGCCAAGGGGCCCTTGCCGCCGGGCGTGGTGGCGTAGGTCGAGATGAAGACGGCGGGCAGGATCGCGAAGTACTTGGCGACGTCGTTGGCGATCGAGAAGGTCGTCAGGGCCCCGCGGGTGATCAGCAGCTGCTTGCCCACCTCGACGATCTCGATCAGCTTCGTCGGGTTGGAGTCGAGATCGACCATGTTCCCGGCCTCGCGGGCGGCCTGGGTGCCGGTGTTCATCGCGACGCCTACGTCGGCCTGGGCCAGCGCGGGCGCATCGTTGGTGCCGTCGCCGGTCATCGCCACCAGACGCCCGTCCTCCTGCTGTTCGCGGATCAGCGCCAGCTTTCGCTCGGGGGTCGCTTCGGCGAGGAAGTCATCGACGCCCGCCTCTTCGGCGATCTTGGCGGCCGTCAGGCGGTTGTCCCCGGTCACCATGACGGTCTTGATGCCCATCGCCCGGAGCTGGTCGAAGCGGGCCTTCATGCCCTCCTTGATCGTGTCCTTGAGATAGACGACGCCCAGCACCTGGCTGTCGCGCGAGACGGCCAGCGGCGTGCCCCCCTCCCGGCCGATCCGGTCGAGCTCGACCTGCAGCTCCGGCGGCGGTGAGCCGCCTTCCTCGGAGATGAATTTGATGATCGAGTCTCCGGCGCCCTTGCGCAGCTGGTGCCCGTCGAGGTCCACGCCGCTCATCCGGGTCTGGGCCGTGAAGGGGACGAACTCGGCGTTGAGCGTCGCCATGTCGTGCTCGCGGATGCCGTACTTCTTGGCCAGCACGACGATCGAGCGCCCCTCGGGGGTCTCGTCGGCGAGCGAGGAGAGCTGCGCCGCCTCGGCCAGCTCGGCCTCGGGCACGCCGGGCATCGGGACGAATTCCGATGCCAGCCGGTTGCCGATCGTGATCGTCCCGGTCTTGTCGAGCAGCAGCACGTCGATGTCACCCGAGGCCTCGACGGCCCGGCCCGAGAGCGCGAGGACGTTGCGCCGCACCAGCCGGTCCATGCCGGCGATGCCGATCGCCGAGAGCAGCGCGCCGATCGTCGTCGGGATCAGCGCCACGAGCAGGGCGATCAGCGTCGTCTCGGAGATCGAGGTTCCCGAGAACAGGCCGAAGGGTCGGAGCGTCGCGACGACGATCACGAAGATCAGCGTCAGCGCGGCCAGCAGGATGCCCAGCGCGATCTCGTTGGGGGTCTTGCGCCGCTGGGCGCCCTCGACCAGGGCGATCATCCGGTCCAGGAAGGACTGGCCGGGCTCCTGGGTGATTTCGACGATGATTTGGTCCGAGGTGACCCGGGTCCCGCCCGTGACCGCGCTGCGATCACCGCCGGACTCACGGATCACGGGCGCGGACTCACCGGTGATGGCCGACTCGTCGACCGTCGCGATGCCCTCGATGACCGTCCCGTCGCCCGGAATCAGCTCGCCTGCCGGCACGACCACGATGTCGCCCCGGGTCAGCTCGGCGGCGGCCTTGGTGGAGCCGTCGCGCATCTTGGCGACGGTCTCCTTGCGCATCGAGCGCAGCGTGTCCGCTTGGGCCCGGCCGCGGCCCTCGGCGAAGGCCTCGGCCATGTTGGCGAAGACGACCGTCAGCCACAGCCAGATCGAGATCAGCAGGGTGTACCAGGCGGGCTCGTTGCCGCCGCCCAGCGGCTTGCCGCCGAAGACCTGGATGAACCAGGTGACGGTCGTGATCAGCGAGCCGATCTCGACGACGAACATGACGGGGTTTCGCACCTGCACGCGCGGGTCGAGCTTCTTGAAGCTGTCGATCAGCGCGCGGCGGACGATCTCGCCCTGGAACAGGGAGATCGCCTGGCGCTCGCCGGCTGCGGGCATCTGCGCGGACATCAGTGGGTTCCTCCGGTGAGACGGTCGAGGGCGAGATTCAGTTCAAGGACGTTGACCCCCCGTTCGCCGGAGAAGCCGAGGCCGCGGCCAGCGGTGTAGTCCGCGATCAGCCCGTCGACGACCGCCAGCGTCAGGTGGCGGACGGCGGCGATCCGGTGCGCCTGGATCCAGGCGTTGGCCTGCGAGATTTCAGGGTCCAGGTTCGAGCCGGACGTGTTGACCGCGTCGACGGGGATCTTTGCGACGGTCAGACCGGGGTCATAGGGCTGGTTCAGTTCCAGGTAGGCCTTGATGTTTTCTTCGTCGGCTTCCTTGGTCCTGACGCTGTTCGGGCCGCGGTTGGAGAAGGTCGAGGCGGAGGCGTTGTAGGCACCGCCTTCGGTCGCCGAGGGGCGCGACTGGAAGTAGTCAGGGTCCGGTTCGGTCACGACGACGCCTTTGACTTCCTTGGGCTTGCCGTTCTTTTCGAGCACCGGCCTGCCGAAGTTCTGCCCGATCAGCCTCGAGCCGACGAGCCGGCCGTCGCGGTGGACCTGCTCTCCGTTGGCGGCACCGGGGAAGGCGATCTGGCTGATCCCCGTGATCGCCAGCGGGTAGACGAGACCGAGCAGGATCGCGAACACGATCATGGCGATCACGGCGCTGACGGCGTCTCTGATCCAGGGCTTCATCTCAGTAGAGGTGTCCGGTCATGCCCTGGACGATCGGTCCGAGCAGCAGGGCGGGGAAGAACGTCAGCGCGCCGACGAGGATGATCACGCCGATCAACAGCACGACGAACGTCGGGTTGTCGGTCCGCATCGTGCCGAGGCCGGCGGGGGTCACGCGCTTGCCGGCCAGAGCCCCGGCGACGGCCAGCGCGAAGATGATCGGCGCGTAGCGGGCGAACATCATGTCGAAGCCGCCCAGCAGGTCCGCGAAGGTGATCCCGTGCGAGCCCAGGTTGCCGGCGTTGGGCTGCACGAAGCCCGTGTAGCCCGCGAACGCCGAGCCGTTGTTGTTCGCCTGGGAGAGGTAGGCGTAGAAGGTCTCGGAGAACCCCTGGGGCGTCTTGCCGCCGGCCTTGGTCAGGGCGACTTCGGCGATCGAGGCGCGCCCGGACTTGCTGGCCGTGGCGAGGGCCGTGCAGAACAGCGCCGCCAGCGGGGTGATCAGGATGCCCAGGCCGGCCAGCTTGATCTCCCTGGCCTCGAGCTTCTTGCCCAGCCACTCCGGCGTGCGCCCGACCATCAGCCCGCCGATGAAGACGGTCAGGAGGACAAAAACCAGCATACCATACATGCCGCTGCCGACGCCGCCGAACACCACCTCGCCGAGCTGCATCAGCAGCAGCGGCCCTAAGCTTCCCAGCGGCATATAGGAATCGTGCATGCTGTTGTAGGAGCCGTTGGAGGTCGCCGTCGTCGCCACCGCCCATAACGC
>Ga0181519_10005442_pt1 | contig 10183 bp, 6 predicted proteins | sample PEATcosm2014_Bin_26_FD_121102 | JGI IMG/M metagenome (GOLD analysis project Ga0181519, IMG submission 121102) | Peatland microbial communities from MTU Mesocosm Facility, Houghton, MI, USA - PEATcosm2014_Bin02_10_metaG | ecosystem: Environmental > Terrestrial > Soil > Wetlands > Peat | place...
CCCTTCGCGCTGACGCCGGACCCGGCATTCCTGTATCCCTCGCGCCAGCACGCCATGGCGCTGACCATGCTCGAATATGGAATGGAATCGCAGGCGGCATTCTCGCTGCTCACCGGCGACATCGGCTCGGGCAAGACCACGCTGGTGCGCCGCCTGCTGCGCCAGCTGGGCGATCAGGTCGCCGTGGGGCTGATCAGCAACAACCACAACCGCTTCCAGACCATCCACGGCTGGGCGCTGTCGGCCTTGAGCATCGCGCCGGCGGACGATTCCGACATTGCGCAGTACGAGGCGCTGGTCGATTCGTTCGTGCGCGAATACGGCAACGGGCGGCGCACGCTGCTGATCTTCGACGAGGCGCAGAATTTGTCCGTGGAGGTGCTCGAGGAGCTGCGCCTGCTGTCGAACGTGAATTCGGAAAAGGACCTGGTCCTGCAGATCCTGCTGGTCGGCCAGCCGGAGCTGCGCAGCACGCTGTCGCGGCCGGAGCTGCGGCAATTCGCGCAGCGCGTGTCCGTCGACTTTCACCTGAAGCCCCTCGATCGGATCGAAACCCACGGCTACGTGCGCCACCGCCTTAAGGTGGCCGGCGGCGACGGCGGGCTGTTCCTGCCCGAGGCCGTCGAATTCATGTACGCGCGCACCCACGGGGTGCCGCGCCTGGTCAATCAGCTGTGCGACTTCGCGCTGGTGTACGCCTACGCCGAGGGCCGAAAATCGATCGACGCGGATCTGATCGCGCAGGTGGTGCGCGATCGCGGCAACGGCCAGTCGATGCCGGCGTTCATGGCCGCGGAAGCGGGCGCGCCGGCCGGGATGCACGACGTCCTCGGTCTCTCATAGGAACCCGTGCTGCGTAGCCTGCTGCCGGGCCTGGTGCTGTGCGCCGCGGCCGCCCAGGCCGAGGGCCTGAGCGCCGATCGACTGGGCGTCATCTACAGCCAGAACGACCGTTCCAGCGTGCGGGTGGCGCATTACTACGCAACCGCGCGGCGCATACCCGCGGCCAACCTGATCGGCCTGCCGGTACCGGATCGCAGCGTCATCGACCGCGGCGAGCTCGCGCGGCTGCGCGCGCTGATGCTCGCCGCACTGCCATCCGAGGTGCAGTCCCTGCTACTGGTGTGGTCCCGGCCGTATGCGGTGGAGTGCATGGCCGTCACCACGGCCTTTGCCGCCGGCTACCGGCCGGGCTTTTGCGAACCGGGCTGCGGCCGCACGCTCGCCAATCCGCTGTACGACACGCGCGGCTGGCTGCCGGCGGACACCACCGGCTGGCTGCCCGCCATGCTGCTGCCGAGTTCGGACGAGGCGCTGGCCCGCGCGCTCATCGATCGCGGCATCCAAGCCGACGGCACCGCCCCGCGCGGCACGGTGTATCTGATCCGCACCGCGGATGCGGCGCGCAACGTCCGTTCGAGCGAGTACGCCGACGCCAGGACCTTGCTGTCGGGCCGGATCATGCTGGTGGAGCAGGCGCCCATGCGCCGTCCGACGGCCGGCGTGCTCGGCTATTTCACCGGGACGGCGCATGTGGATGAGCTGCAGTACATCGACTTTCGACCCGGTGCGGCAGCCGATCATCTGACCTCCACTGGTGGCGCCCTCGAGGGGTCCACCCAGATGTCGGCCGTGCAATGGCTGCGACGGGGTGCCACGGCCTCCTATGGCTCGGTGTCCGAACCGTGTAATTTGATCGAAAAGTTTCCGGCACCGGCGGTGCTGCTGGATCACTACCTGCGCGGCGACACGCTGCTCGAGGCCTACTGGAAGAGCGTGGCCATGCCCGGTCAGGGGCTCATCATCGGCGAGCCGCTGGCGCGGCCCTACGCTTCGGCCCGCTGACATGCCGCAGCCTGCCCCATCCGAGCGGCGGCCGCGATCCCGCGTGGTGTTCGTCAACCGCTATTTCCATCCCGACGAATCGGCCACCGCGCAATTGCTGACGGACCTCGCCTGCGGATTGGCGGCCGACGGCCTCGAGGTGCACGTGGTCTGCTGCCGGCAGCTCTACGTCAAGCCGCGCGAAACGCAGAGCGTCCGCGAGACGGTGCGCGGCGTCAGGGTGTGTCGCGTTTGGACCACGCGATTCGGCCGGCGGCGGCTCGCCGGCCGCGCCCTGGACTATTTGTCCTTCCACGCCTCGAGCGCGGCGGCGCTCTTTGGGCTGCTACGGCGCGGGGACATCGTGATCGCGATGACCGACCCGCCGCTCATTTCGATCGTGGCCGCGGCCGTCGCCGCGCTCAAGGGGGCCTTGCTGGTGAATTGGCTGCAGGATGTGTTTCCCGAGGTGGCAACGCGGCTCGGGGCGGGCTCTTGGCCAGGTGCACTGGAGGGACTGTTGCGCTGCCTGCGCGACGCCTCGCTCAGGCGCGCCGCGGTCAACGTGGTGCTGGCAACGCGCATGGGCGAGTACCTCGCCACCCGCTCGCCGCCAGCCCGGATCCGGGTCATCGGCAATTGGGCCGACCCGGAGTCGATCCGGCCGAAGCCGGCGGCGCACAGCAGCCTGCGATGTAGCCTGGGACTCGACGAACGGTTCGTCGTCGGGTATTCGGGCAATCTCGGCCGTGCGCACGACCTTGCGACACTGATGGGCGCCGCGGAGATCCTGCGCGCCGAAACGTCGGTGATCTTCCTGATGATCGGCGGCGGCGTGCGCATGGAGGCCTTCGAAAAAGAGGCCGCACGGCGGCGCTTGGAGCAGGTGCATTTTCTTCCGTACCAACCGCGCGGCGCATTGGAGGACAGTCTGGCCGCGGCCGACGTGCACGTGGTGAGCTTGCTGCCGGCGCTGGAGGGGCTCATCGTGCCGAGCAAGTTCTACGGCATTCTGGCGGCGGGCCGTCCCAGCGTGTTCATCGGCGATCCGGACGGCGAGCTGGCACGCCTCATCGGCGAACATCGCTGCGGACGGGTGGCGGCGAGCGGCGACCCGGCGCAATTGTCCGAGGCGCTGCTCGCCCTCAAGAGCGATGTGCGCGAGCGCACGGCGATGGGCGAGCGCGCCCGCCAACTGCTGTGTTCCCGCCATGCGACGCGGGCGGCGCTTCGGCTGTGGGCCGAACTCATCGAGGACATCCAGGCGCGGTACGCGGCGCCGCGGCCGTTCAGACGCTGAGACCCCGATTGCGCCGCCGCATCTCGATCACCTTCATGTCGATCAAGGTCTCGTAAGTGGCGCGCATGCGGCTGAAATGAAAGCCGGCGCGGCCGTCGAGGATGCCGAGCCTGAACACATACAGATACAGGAACACGAGCTGCGGCCGCAGCGGCAGGCGGTAGGCGATGCGCTTGAGGCTGCGGCGGCGGGCGATGGGATCGGGCCGCAGCAGGGATTGCGGGCCGATCGCAACCTGGCGTGCGCCGAGCTTCACCTGCGCCTCCAGGGTGGAGTACCGGTTATGACGTTCGAACCAGTACGCGACGCCCTTGTTGAATGGAAAATGGTGCAGGTGGCCGCGAACGTGGTCGACCCGCCCGTCGGCGATGTACTCCTCGTTGACCGCGCGCTCCACGCGAACGCGCCCGCGGCGCACCAGGCGGCCGAACCAGCTCGGATAGCCGCTGCTGCGCTTCAGCCATTTGCCCATGAAGAAATCCTTGCGGCGCATCCGAAACATCACGAGGTCGGCGGGCGCGGCGGCCGTGACGGCCGCGATCTCCACCGCGAGCTCCGGCGGCACGCGCTCGTCGGCATCGACCATCAGCACCCAGGGATGCTTGTAGGGGACGCCGTTCAGCGCCGCATTGCGCTGCGAGGCATAGTCGTCGAATGCGCGCTGCACGACCCTGACGCCCTTGGCGGCGGCGATTTCCAGCGTGCGGTCATCGCTCAGGGAATCGAACACCACGATGTCGTCCGACCAGGCGCATGAATCGATGCAGTCCGCGAGATTGAGCTCCTCGTTCAGCGTCAGGATGAGCACCGACACGCCGCCGGCCGGGGGCTTGGGCTCGCGGACGTCGCGGGCCGGGGCGGCAAGGGTGTCGGGCAGCAGCATGCGGTGATTGTCGGAGCCCTGCATGACAATGGTCTTACCGCGACGCGCCCTGCGACGGCTGCGCCGCGGCGAGCGGCGCGGAGCATGTCACCGCCCTGCAACACATAGCCGGTATCTAAGTGACTCCGCCGCAAGCGTGGGTGCATCCCGGGAAGTCCATCGATGTCCGTGCAGTCCCTCAATCCCACCGAGGCCGCGTTGCCCGTGTGGCGCCTGCCCCGGGGCCTATTGCTGGCCGCCGCGGCCGTCGGCTTGTTGAGTCTGTGGCCATTCTGGGACGGCCTGCGCCAGATGTGGGGGTGGTGGATCGACGCCCCGGAGTACAGCCACGGTCTGCTCATTCCGCCGATTGCGGCCTTTCTGATCTGGCAGCAGAAAGACCGCCTGGAACGCGAGCCGTTCGCCGGCAACTGGTGGGGGGTGGGCCTGGTGCTGGTGGGCGGCGCGCTGCTCGTGCTCGGACAGCTCGGCACCGTGTTCACCCTCGTGCAATACGCCTACGTGATCACCCTCTACGGCCTGATCCTGTCGTTCCTCGGCTGGCCGGCGTTCCGGCTGATCGCCGTGCCGCTGCTCATCCTGGTGTTCATGATTCCGCTGCCGCAGTTCGTGCTGGCGAATCTGTCGACCGAACTGCAGCTGCTGTCCTCGCAAATCGGCGTGTACTTCATCCGCCTGTTCGACATCAGCGTCTTTCTGGAGGGCAACGTCATCGACCTCGGCGGCTACAAGCTGCAGGTCGCCGAGGCCTGCAGCGGGCTGCGCTATCTGTTTCCGCTGATGACCCTGGGTTTCCTGATGGCCTGCTTTTACAAGGGTGCGCGCTGGAAGCGGGTCGTGCTGTTCCTGTCGAGCATCCCGATCACCGTGCTCATGAACAGCCTGCGCATCGGCGCCATCGGCGTAATGGTGGAGCACTGGGGAATTCAAATGGCGGAGGGATTCCTGCATGAATTCCAGGGCTGGATGGTGTTCATGGTCAGCGCCGCCCTGATGCTCGGTGAAATTGCCGTGCTCAACCGGCTCGGACACGAGGCGGGCACCTGGCGGCAGCTGTTCGGCGTCGAATTCCCGGCGGCCACGCCGAGCACGGCGCCGATCCGGCCGCGCCGCGCGCCGGCCAGTTTCATCGCCGCCGGCCTCCTGCTTGCCGCCTTCGTGGCGACCACCTTGCTGTTGCCCCGTCCGGTGGAGACCGTGCCCGCGCGCGCCTCCTTCACCGATTTCCCCATGGTGCAGGGCGCCTGGCACGGCCGCCGGGAATCCCTCGAGCCGGTGTACCAGGAGGCTTTGAAGCTCGACGATTACGTGATTGCGAATTACGCTGACGACACCGGCGCGGTGGTCAATCTGTACATTCCGTTCTACGACTCGCAGCGCAAGGGAGAGGCGGTGCATTCGCCGCGCTCCTGTCTGCCCGGCGGCGGCTGGCAGATGCGGGATTTCGGCCAGCGCACCTTGCACACCTCGGTCAACGGCGAAGCGCTGCGCGTCAATCGCACCTTGATCGAACTCGGCGACCAGCGCCAGCTGGTGTACTACTGGTTTCAGCAGCGCGGACGTTCGGTGACGAATGAATTCGCCGTGAAGTGGTATCTGTTCCTGGATGCCATCCTGCGGCACCGCACCGATGGCGCCCTGGTGAGGCTCATCACGCCGCTGTCGAAGACCGCGAGCGAAGCGGATGGCGACCGGCGTCTGGCGGATTTCGCGGCGCGCATCACACCCGATCTGGTCCGCTACGTCCCGAACTAGCCATGCGCTACGTCATGCCATTCATCCTGGCGATGGTCGTGACCATGGCCTGGCTGCCCGTGCTGGTGCGGGTGGCAGGGCGCTGGCTCATCGTCGATCGGCCGGGTGGCCGCAAAATCCACTCGAGCCCGATTCCCCGGGTCGGGGGCATGGCCATGGCCTGCGGGGTAATGGTGGCGGCGCTGCTGACCATCGACATGCAGCCGCACGACCGCGCCTTTCTGGCGGCCGCCGCGGTGCTGCTGGTGTTCGGCGCCCTGGACGACCGCTTCGACCTCGACTACCGCATCAAGCTGATCGGCCAACTCCTGGCGGTGGGCATCGTGGTGCTGGCGGGCGACGTGCAGGTGCACGCCATCACCCTCGATGACCGCATCATCCTGCCGGAGTGGATCGCGATCCCGCTCACGCTGCTGTTCCTGGTGGGCGTCACCAACGCCATCAATCTGGCGGATGGCCTGGATGGCCTCGCGGGGGGCACGACGTTCCTATGCCTGTGCGCCGTGGCGCTGCTCTCGAGCGTGGGTGAGCAGGGGCCGGCGACCGCGCTGGCGCTGGCGTTTGCGGGGGCGGTGCTCGGCTTCCTGCGCTTCAACACCTATCCGGCCAGCGTGTTCATGGGCGACGCCGGCAGCCAATTGCTGGGCTTTGCCATCGGCGTGCTGAGCGTGCGCGCCTCGCAGGCCCCGGCGAACGAGATCAGCGCCGCCATCCCCATTTTGCTGCTGGCGCTGCCGATTCTCGACACGCTGAGCGTCATGGTGCAGCGCATCGGCGAACACCGCTCGCCCTTCAGCGCCGATCAGAACCACATCCACCACAAGCTGCTGAGCCTGGGCTTCGATCACCACGAAGCCGTGATGGTCATCTACGTGCTGCAGGCGGCGTTGTTCGTGCTGGCGTATTTCCTGCGCTTCGAATCGGACCTGCTGATCGCCGGCGTCGTGACCTCCTTTTTCCTGATCGCGATCAGCGTGTTTCAGCTGGCGGCGCGCAGCGGATGGCGCCTGCGGCACGGCGTGCGGCGTGCGCACGATTCGCCGCTGTCGCGCTTCATCGCGGTGCTGCAGCAGCCGAAACTACTGCCGCGCCTGTCCTATGCGGCCATCGCCCTGGCGCTCGCTGCGTATGCCCTGCTGGTGGTGTTCGAGACCGCCACCCTCAGCAGCGACATCCGGATCCTCATCGTCGCGCTGTTCGCGGTGACCGTGGTGCTGCTCGCGATCATGCGCATCGCGCCGCTCAGCATCGTCGAAAAGGCGGCCCTGTACGTGACCGTGGCGGTGCTGGTGTATCTGGATGCGATCTACCTGCCCGCACGGAATTTCACATCGGCCCTGGGTTGGGCGGCGGTGTCGATCGCGGGATTCGCGACCGCGGTGCGATTGCGGCTGTACAACGACCGGCGCTTTCAGCTGACGCCGCTCGATCTGATCGTGCTGTTCATGGCCCTGGTGGTGCCGAGCCTGCCGGGGACGTTCCGGCTGCCGCACGGCGGGGCGCTCGCCATCGCGAAGGTGGTGATCCTGTTCTATGCGGTCGAAATGCTGGTGAGCCGTTCCGAGGGGCGGGCCGTGTGGGTGCGCATCGCGGCGGCCTCGGTGCTGGCGGGTCTGGCGGTGCGATCGCTGGTGCCCCTGGCCTAGCCTGGGCCTGGAGGGGGGCGCGTCAACCCTGCGTGCCACACGTCGACGTAGGGTGTCACGCCAACGTCACCGAGGGTTTCTACACTCGCGTTCCCCTGTATCGACAACGGTGCGCTCTCATGTCCAGGCTCCTGCTGAAACGCCCCGGGTGCACCTGCGCGGTGATTCTCCTGGCCGTCGTGGCGGCGGGTTGCGGTGGTGCCGAATCGCGCAAGGCGAAACACGTGCAAAAGGGCGATGCCTTCCTCGCGGCCGGGAATCTGGAGAAGGCCCGGGTGGAGTTCCGCAATGCGCTGCAGATAGCGCCCACCGACAGCCAGGTGCGCTACGACAACGGCGTGGTCGACGAGAAGCTCGGCAACATGCGCGAAGCGGCGCAATTCTACCAGGGCGCCATCGACACCAATGCGGACAACGTGCGCGCACGCGCGAGCCTCGGGCGCCTGTATCTGTTTTCGGGGGCGCCGGAGCAGGCACTGGCAACCGTCAAGCCCTCCATGGCCGCCCATCCGGAGGATGCCGGGCTGCTCACCGTGCGCGCCGCCGCGCGGATCCAGCTCAAGGACACCGGCGGCGCCCTGGCCGACGCCGAACACGCGGTGCGCGTCGATCCGGCCAACGAGGACGCGGTGGCGGTGCTCGCCGGCATCTACAAGAACCAGGGCAACGCGGACAAGGCGCAGGCGCTGCTGGAGGATTCGGTCAAGCGCCACCCGGGTACCGTCGATCTGCGGTTGGCCTTGGCCCAGTTGTATGCCGGTCTGGGTCAGGAGCCGAAGGTCGAGGCTTTGCTGATCGATCTGGTGCGCCTGCAGCCGGGCGAAAAGGCGCATCGGCTGCGGCTGGCCCAATACTATGCGCGTCTGAACCATGACGACGAGGCCGAACAGGTGCTGCGCCAGGGGGTCAAAGACCTGCCCAACGAACGCGACCTGAAGGCGGGCCTGGTGCAGTTCCTGGCGGCGCGCCGCAGCCGGCCGGCCGCGGAGAAGGAAATCAGCGCTCTGATCGCCGCCGATCCGAAGGACACCGACCTGAAATTCGCGCTCGGCCAGTTCTACGAACAGGGCCGCGAATTCGCCAAGGCCGAGGCCGTCTACCAGGGAGTCATCGCGGCGGCGGGTGCCGATGGACCGGGGATCACCGCGCGCAACCGGCTGGCGGCGCTGCGCGTCGGGCAGAACGATGCCCCCGGCGCGGAGAAACTGCTGGCCGAGGTGCTCTCGAAGAATCCGCGCGACAACGATGCGCTGATCCTGCGCGGCAATCTTGCGCTGGCGCAGAAGGATCCGAAAACGGCGATCGCGGATCTGCGCGCGGTGCTGCGCGATCAGCCCAATGCGGTCGGCGTCATGCGTGCCCTGGCACGCGCGCATCTCGCCAATGGCGAGCCGGCATTGGCCGAGGAGACCATGCGCCGCGCGCTCGACGCGAATCCGAAGGACGCCAACGTGCGGGTGGATCTGGCCGAGCTGCTGACCAAGGTGGGTAAGCCCGAGCAGGCGAAGCCGGTCATCGATGAACTGGTCAAGCAGCAGCCGAACAACATCGCGGCGCTCGACGTGCAGTTCCGCGTGGCGGTGGCCAACAAGGACATCGCCTCGGCCAAGACGGCGGCGGACGCCATCGTGACGCTGCAGCCGGACCGCTCGCTGGGCTATTTCTACCAGGGCTCGGTGGCCGAGGCGCAGAAGCGTCCGGCCGAGGCCGTCGCTTTGTACTCCAAGGCCATGCAGCTGGCGCCGGACGCGCTCGAGCCCATGCAGGGCCTGGTCCATGCGCTGGTCGGCATGAATCGATTGCCCGACGCCTTGAAGCGGCTGGACGAGGTCATCGCGCGCGATCCGAAGAATGCGCTGGCCGAGAACCTCAAGGGCGAGTTGCTGCTCGGCGTTCAGCAGCGTCCGGCCGACGCGGCCGCGGCCTTCCATCTGGCGATCGATCGCAATCCGCTCTGGTGGCTGCCCTACCGCAATCTGGCGCTCGCGCAGATGAGTTCCCACGACGTCGACGGCGCCATCGCCGCGCTGCAGAGTGGCATGGGCAAGGCCCAAGACCCGGCGCCGCTGGAGGGCGAACTCGCGCAGCTGTACGAGCGGCTCGGCAAGGTGGACGATGCGGCCCGGGTCTACGAGGCGACCTTGCGGCGCGACCCGCGATCCGAACTGGCGGCCAACAATCTGGCGATGCTGCTCATCACCTACAAGAAGGATCAGGCCAGCCTCGACCGCGCCAAGGCGCTGACGCAGCGCTTCGCGGGATCGCCGAATGCGGCCTTTCTGGACACCTACGGCTGGGTTCTCTACAAGCGCGGCGAAGGCGCGGCCGCGGTGGCGACGCTGCAGAATTCGTCGGCCAAGGCGCCGAACTCGCCGGTGTTTCTCTACCACCTGGGCATGGCGCAGGCGCTCGCGGGACAATCCGATGCCGCGCGCGACACGCTCGCGCAGGCGCTCAAGAGCGGAGCGAATTTCGCGGGCAAGGACGAGGCGCAGGCGACGTTGGACAAACTCGCCAAGCTCGCACCACCGGGATCGGCGCAGCCCAAGTCATAGAAGATTCACACCCGCCGATTAGGCTGGGTGTCGACATTCCCACGGGCAGTTGACATAATGAGAGGTTACCTTCGGCGCGCGTGCGTGCGCCTGCTGTTGGCGGCCGTGGTCGGCGCACCGGCGGTGGGTGTGCACGCCGACGTGCTGCTGAATGAAAGCGAGCTCATCGGCCTGCCCACGGTGGCCCCGCCGTCGGAATACCAGTTCACCGCCGCGGACG
>Ga0181519_10005443_pt1 | contig 10179 bp, 11 predicted proteins | sample PEATcosm2014_Bin_26_FD_121102 | JGI IMG/M metagenome (GOLD analysis project Ga0181519, IMG submission 121102) | Peatland microbial communities from MTU Mesocosm Facility, Houghton, MI, USA - PEATcosm2014_Bin02_10_metaG | ecosystem: Environmental > Terrestrial > Soil > Wetlands > Peat | place...
ACATCGTCTTCGCTTTGCCATCCGGACCACGAACGCGCGTTCGCGGTAGCGATTTGGCTTGATGCTTTCCGTTGGCCTTTTGGAAGACCAGCTTCATCGGGAATGCTCCAAAATGCGATAATGAAGATAGCACGGCCGAGGATTGCGGCAAGATGCCATCCCCAATCGGTGCCATTGACCCGGGCGGATTGAGGGCCGATAACCGTGGCTGCACTATCTCACGGCACGACGATGCGCCTGGTCGGAAAAATCCTCGTCATCACGCTTGCCGTCATCGGCGGCTTCGTCGTCATCGGGATCGCGTTGTCGGTCGTCGCCGCGCTGTCGGCGCGGCCGCAGCCCTTGCCCGACCATATGGTGCTGTCGCTGCAACTGAGCAACGGCGTGGCCGAGGCGTCGCCCACCGGTCCGTTCGCGCGCCTGACCGAGCGGCGCCAGCCGGTGGTGAGCCAGCTGGTCCAGCTGCTGGGCCGCGCCTCGCGCGATCCGCGCATTACGGCGCTGGTGGTCCACCTCGACGCCGCGCCCTTCGGCATGGCGACCGCGCAGGAACTGCGCGAGGCGATCGATTCGTTCCGCGCCTCGGGCAAGCGGACGGTGGTGTTCTCCGAGGATCTCGGCGGCTTCGGCGGGTCGACCATCGCGGTCTATCTCGCCAGCGCCTTCCAGGAGGTGTGGCTGCAGCCTTCGGGCGAGGTGGGGCTGGTCGGCTTCATGGCGCAGAGCCCGTTCCTCAAGGGCACCTTCGATATGCTGGGCATCGCGCCCCAATTCGGCGCGCGCTGGGAATACAAGTCGGCGATCGAGACCTTCACCCACGACAAGTTCTCGAAGGAAGCGCGCGATTCGCTCGATGCGCTGGTGGGCGCCTGGACCAACCAGGCGGCCGAGGGGATCGCCAAGTCGCGCAGCCTGACCATCGACAAGGTGCGCGAGCTGATCGACAAGGGCCCGCTCTTGGCCGAAGACGCCAAGGCGGCCGGGCTGGTCGACCGGCTGGGCTATTGGGACGAGCTGCAGGCGACCTTGCTGACCGACGGCGCCAAGATCGTCGACGCCGAGGATTACGCCGACCGCCTGGGGCCGCAGCCCGAGGCGGTCAGGGTGGCGCTCATCGTCGGCGCCGGCGAGGTGCATTCCGGCGGCGACGACGATTCGATCGGCGGCAGCGTGGGCATGGCGGCGGGCCGGATCACCCAGGCGTTCCGCGACGCCGTCAAGGACCCGCAGATCAAGGCGATCCTGTTCCGCATCGACAGCCCGGGCGGTTCCTACACCGCGTCCGACGCGATCTGGCGCGAGGTCGGCAATGCGCGCGCCGCCGGCAAGCCGGTGGTCGTCTCGATGGGCGATGTCGCGGCCTCGGGCGGTTACGACGTGGCGTTGGAGGCCGACTGGATCGTCGCCCAGCCCGGCACCATCACCGGCTCGATCGGCGTGTTCGGCGGCAAGTTCGTGATCGCGGATCTGTGGAAGAAGCTGGGCGTCTCGTGGGACGAGGTGCATCGCGGCGACAATGCCGGCATGTGGAGCGCCAACCAGCCCTTCAGCAAGGACGGGTGGGACAAACTCAACGCCACGCTCGATCACGTCTATGACGATTTCACGACCAAGGCCGCCAAGGCGCGCAAGCTCGACGCCGCCGCGATCGATGCCGTGGCGCGCGGCCGCATCTGGGCCGGCGATCGCGCCCGCGAGGTCGGCCTGGTCGACGAAACCGGCGGCTTTCCCGAGGCCTTCGCCGCCATCCGCCGGCTCGCGCGCCTGCCGTCGCAGATGCCGCTCCACCTCGTTCCGTTCCCGCGCCAGCGCACGCCGCTCGAACAATTGATGGAGATCGCCAAGCGGGGCGAACTGCCCGCCGACGCGAGCGCCGCGCTGGCCGTGCAGGCGCGGATGGAAGAAATGCTGCGGCCCTTCGCGTCGCTGCTGTCGAGCGGCGACAAGACGCTGCTGATGCCGCCGCTCGAGACGCGCTAGCCATTCCGTGCTCGCGTAGGTAGTTTCCGTCGCTATCACCGGTCCCGTTCCTGCCCCATTCATGCCGACATGGCTGGCAATGTTGCACGCGTGGGTTTGCTGGCAGTTGCGGTTCTCGTGGCGGCGGGAGCCGGGGCGACGCTGTGGTGGTGGCGCACACGGCCGGTCCCGCCCATCGTCTGGCAGGGCTACGCCGAGGCCGACTATGTGAAGGTTGGTCCGATCCTGCCCGGACAGCTCACTTCCCTTTCGGTGGCGCGCGGCGATGAGGTTGCGCTCGGCGCACCGCTGTTCGCCCAGAACGACACAGACGAACGGGCCGCGCGCGATCAGGCGGCGCAGCAGCTGGAACAGGCCAAGCAAACCCTCGCCAATCTCGAGAATGGCGGGAAGCTGACCGAGATTCAACAGGCCGAGGACAATCTGGCCGACGCCCGCGCGACGCTGGTCCGCACCGGGGTCGATCTGGCGCGCAGCGTCGCGTTGCTGCGCGACGGTTTCGCCACCAAGCAAAGCGTCGATCTCTTATCCGCCGACGAAAAATCGGCCCAGGCCAAGGTGGCGGGGGGCGAAGCCGCGCTGGCCCAGATGCGGGCTCCGCTCGGCCGCGTCGCGGAGATCAATGCGCAGGATGCGGCGGTACGGGCGGCGCGGGCCTCGCTCGGCATGGCCGATTGGCGCCTGGCGCAACGCAGCGTGGCCGCCCCGGTCGCCGGGCGGGTCGCCGACGTGCTGGCCCAGCCGGGCGAAACCATGGCGTCGGGCGCGGCGGTGGTCTCGCTGCTGCCGCCCGCCAACATATTCGTGCGCTTTTTCGTTCCCGAACCGGCGTTGTCCTCGGTGCATCGCGGCGACGCCGTCAATCTCGCCTGCGACGGCTGCTCGGCCGGGCTGCACGCGACCATTTCGTTCATCTCGCCGCAGGTGGAATACACGCCGCCCGTGATCTACAGCGAATCGATCCGCGCCAAGCTGGTCTACCTGGTCGAGGCGCGGCCGCCGCCCGAGCAAGCCGCCCAACTCAACCCGGGCGAACCGATCGAGGTGCTGCCGGCGGCGGCCCACGGCGCGCCGTGACCCAGCCGGCGATCGACGTGCACGATCTGCGCAAGAATTTCGGTCCGCGCAAGGTGGTCGAAGGCCTGTCGCTGCAAGTCGCGCCCGGCGAAATCTGCGGCTTCCTCGGCGCCAACGGCAGCGGCAAGACGACGACCATCCGGATGCTGTGCGGCCTGCTGACTCCGGATGGCGGCGGCGGCACCTGCCTCGGGCTCGATCTGTTGCACGAATCGACCTCGATCCGCCGGCAGATCGGCTATATGACCCAGCGCTTCAGCTTCTACGACGATCTGACCGTGCGCGAGAATCTGAACTTCGTCGCCCGGATCTACGAGATGGCGGGCCGGGGCGAAGCCGTGGACGCCATCATGAAGCGGATGGCGCTCGATGACCGCAAGGATCAGCTGGCGGGCGAATTGTCGGGCGGGTGGAAGCAACGCTTGGCGCTGGCCGCCTGCGTGCTGCATAGGCCGAAACTGCTGCTGCTCGACGAACCCACCGCCGGGGTCGACGCCAAGGCGCGGCGCGAATTCTGGGACCTGATCCACGACATGGCGGGCGAGGGGCTGACCGTGCTGGTGTCCACGCACTACATGGACGAGGCGGCGCGCTGCAAAAGGATCGTCTATCTGTCCGACGGGCGCCTGGTGGTGCAGGGAACGCCCGAGGAAGTGGCCCACCGTTCCGGCCTGATCACCTTCGAGGCCACGCTGCCCGACCCTGACGGAGCGGCCCGCAAGCTGCGCACGGCCCCGGGCGTGGAAGCCGCAGCGGTGTTCGGCTCGGCGGTCCATATCGCCGGCATGGATCGCGGCGCGCTGCAAAGCGCGATTGCCGCCTTCGATGCCGGCGCGGCGTCGAGCTGGCATGAGGTCGAGCCGCAACTCGAGGACGTGTTCATCCACATGCTGAGCCAGAAAAGCGCGCCGTGACGAACTTTTCGTTCATGCGGTTCCTCGCGGTGCTGCAGAAGGAATGGATTCAGATCCGCCGCGATCCGATCACGCTGCGCATGATCATCGCGCTGCCGGTGATGCAACTGCTGCTGTTCGGCTTCGCCATCAACACCGATCCCAAGCACCTGCCGACCGGCCTGCTGTCGGTCAACCATTCGCGCTACGAGCGCACCGTGATGGCGGCGCTCAAGAACACCGGCTATTACGACGTGCGCGAACTCGCCTCGGAACAGGCGGCCGAGCGCGCGCTGGCGCAGGGCGATCTGCTGTTCGTGATCGAGTTCCCGCCCGACTTCGACCGCGCCGTCGACCGCGGCGAGCGGCCGGCGATCCTGATCGACGCCGATGCCACCGATCCGTCGAGCATCGGCAACGCGGCGGCGGCGCTGGCCGCGCTGGGCGGCGCGCTCGACCGCGACCTGCCGCCGGCCCTGCAATCGGTGCCCGAGAGTCCGCCGTTCCAGTTCGTGGTTCACGCGCGCTACAACCCCGAGCAGCTCACGGTGCTGAACATCGTGCCGGGACTGATCTGCATCGTCCTCAGCTTCACCACGCTGTTCATCACCACGCTATCCATCACGCGCGAGCGCGAGCGCGGCACGATGGAAAATCTCCTGGCGATGCCGCTGCGGCCGATCGAGGTGATGCTCGCCAAGATGGTGCCGTATGTCGTGATCGGCTATGTGCAGGTGTTCCTGTTCATGGCGATCGCGATGCTGGTGTTCGGCCTGCCGCTGCGGGGGTCGTTGTCGCTGCTTGCGCTGGCGCTCGGCCTGTTCATCGCCAGCAATCTTGCCCTCGGCATCACCTTGTCGACCATGGCGCGCAACGAGATGCAGGCGATGCAGATGGCGCAGTTCACCCTGCTGCCCTCGTTCCTGCTGTCCGGCTTCATGTTCCCGTTCCTCGGCATGCCGGTATGGGCGCAGTGGGTGGGCGAGGTGTTCCCGGTCACCCATGCGCTGCGCATCGTGCGCGGGGTGCTGCTGAAGGGCAACACGGTGGCCGACAACCTGCCGGAATTGTGGCCGATCGCCCTATTTACGTTGGTGGTGGTGGGGATCGCCGCTTGGTCCTACCACGAGACGCTCGACTAGCCGGAAGGCGCCGCGCCGACTATGCCGATTCAGCTTGCGGCTTCGAGCGTATCGAACGAATCGTCGAGCAGGCGGTGCAGTTCGGTCACGCGCGGCGCGCCCAGGCGCTCGATCATCGAATCCTGAGCCGCGCGCCAGAGCGGCTTGGCGGAATCGAATGCGGCGCGGCCCGCGGCGGTCAGCGTCACCGATTTGCTGCGCTTGTCGGCGCCGCGCGCGAGCGCGACCAGCCGCGCCGCCAGCAGCGGCTTGAGCGTGCGCGTGAGCGTGGTGCGGTCCATGCTGAGGACCTCGGCGAGCTGGTTCACGCTGGGCGTCGGGTTGGGACCGAGCGCGAGATTCGAGAGCAACGAGTACTGCGTCAGCGTGAGCCCCGCCGCGGCGAGATGGGCGTCGTAGATGCGCGTCACCTGCCGCGCGGTGCGGCGCAGCCGGAAGCAGGTGCAGCCGCGCGGGCGGTTGGGATCGCGCGCCGGCGATTGCCCCGCCATCGGCTCGGACTCACGCATGGGCATCCTCGGCCGGCCGGCGATGGACCACGAGGAGCGCGGTCAGCACCTGCACGATCTCGTCCTTCTGGTTGCGCGTTTCGGTGCGCATTCGCACCATGCCGCGGTCGGGCCGCGAACGCGAGGGCAGCACTTCGACCACCTCGCTGGTGGCCCGCAGCGTATCGCCCGGCCGCACCGGCACCGGCCACTCCATCGCCTCGATCTTGCGCGCGATGAAGCCGCCGGCCGGGCCCGTGCCGCTGTCGACCAGCATGCGCATCGTCAACGAGGCGGTCATCCAGCCGCTGGCGGCCAGCCCGCCGAACAGCGTGCCCTTGGCCGCTTCCGGGTCGGTATGGAAAGGCTGGGGATCGTAACGTTTGGCGAAGGCGATCACCTCGTCCTGCTCGACCGGAAGCGGTCCCGCCTCGTAACGCGCGCCGACCACCAGATCGTCGAGGTAAAGCATCGCCACTCCGCCGATTGGCATGGTGGCAATCGCGCGATTGACACCCGCCCGCTAATTAGGTGTACTTACACCTATTGAGCGGGTCCGGTCAAGGCGGGACGGCGCCGCCTGATCGCGGAGGACGATGGCGATGCGGAGTTTGGTGCGGCGGCTCGATCAACGCTACGCCTGGGTGGTGGTTGCCGCCTCGTTCCTGGTCCTGATGGTTTCGGCCGGTTCGCGCAGCACGCCCGGCGTGCTGCTGGTGCCGATCGAGAACGACATGCATTGGAGCCGGTCGCAGACCTCGCTCGCGGTCTCGATCGGCATCGCGCTTTACGGGTTGATGGGTCCGTTCGCGGCCGCCCTGATCCAGCGCTTCGGCCTGCGCCGCATCGTGCCCGGCGCGCTGGTGCTGATGGCGCTGGCGAGCGCGTCCACCACCTATGTCACCCAGGCCTGGCAGCTGATCCTCACCTGGGGCGTGGTCAGCGGCATCGGCACCGGCACCATCGCCAGCGTGTTCGCCGCCACCATCGCCGGCCAATGGTTCCGGAAGCGCCGCGGCCTCGCGGTCGGCTTCCTCACCGCCAGTGTGCAGAGCGGCCAGCTGGTATTCCTGCCGATCCTCGCTCACACCGCCGAGGCCGATGGCTGGCGCACCGCCAGCTGGATCGTCGCCGCGGCGGCGATCGCGGTGATCCCGGTGATCCTGCTGTTCGTGCCCGAACGCCCGGCCTCGGTGGGGATTGCGCCCTATGGCGGCACGGCGGTCGAGACCGAGGGCCGGACCACCGGCAATCCCATCGTCAACGCCGTGAAGGCGCTGGGCCGCGCCGTGCGCGTGCCGCGCTTCTGGCTGCTGGCGGGCAGTTTCTTCGTCTGCGGGCTGTCGACCAACGGGCTGATCGGCACGCATCTGATCGCGCTCTGCCAGGATCACGGTTTGCCCGAGGTGCGCGCCGCCTGGCTGCTGGCGGCGATGGGGGTGTTCGACCTGATCGGCACCACCGCCTCGGGCTGGCTGAGCGACCGCTAAAACAACTGGTCGCTGTTGGGCTGGTATTACGGCTTGCGCGGCCTCGCCCTGCTGGCCCTGCCATTCTCGGATTTCGGCATCGTGCAGCTGGGCGCCTTCGCGGTGTTCTACGGGCTCGACTGGATCGCCACCGTGCCGCCGACGGTGCGGCTGACCGCCGAGGCGTTCGGCGAGAAGGACGGTCCGGTGGTCTATGGCTGGATCGCCACCGCGCACCAGCTGGGCGCGGCGGTGGCGGCATTGGGCGCGGGCCTGGTGCGCACCGAGTTCCAATCCTACCTGGCCGCGCTCTTGGTGGCGGGCATGGCCTGCGTGCTCGCGGCCGGAACGATGGCCAGCGCGGCCCTCACCCACCGCCGCGCCCCGGCGCTGGCGGCGGAGTAGACGACTCCGCCGCCCTATCGGCTAGCGCGGCAAGGCGTGCTCGAATTCGCGGATGAGTTCCCGCAAGCGCTGCGGCTGTTCGATTTGCGGCATGTGGCCGCATTCGGCGATCAGCGCGAAGCGGCCCTTGGGAAACGCCGCCGCGAAGGCGCGGCCGTAGTCCGGGTAGACCACGCGATCGCTTTCGCCCCAGACGATGAGCGCGGGCGTTTGCACGGCCGAAAGGCGTTCCCGCAGATCGGGGTCCTGACCGTTCACGGCGCGGCTATAGGCGGCGAGGGTGGCGAAGTTCGCCTTCATCCCCGCCAACTGCTGCTCCGTCATCTTGGACGGATCGATGCGATATTTGTCGGGCGTATGGTAGCTGAACGATGCGATTTCGCTGGGCGCGATCGAGAAGATGTCGAGCACGGTTTGCCCGGGAACCGTGATTCCGGTCGCGTCCACCAAGATAAAGCCGGCGACACCGGCGGGACGCAGCGTCGCCATCTCGGCCGCGATCCAGCCGCCGATCGAAAAGCCGATGACCAGCACATCGTGCAGGCGCGCGCGCTCGATCAGCGTGACATAGGTTCGCGCCAGCTCCTTGACGCTGGTCATATGGTCGGGCCGCGGCGCGCCGGCGAAGCCGGGATGGGTGGGCGTGATCACCTGTTTGAACCGCGCCAGATCGCCGGCGAAGGCGGATACCGACATCGGCCCGCCGCCGCCGTGCAGCAGGAGCACGGTGCGGCCCGTGCCGGCCTGTTCGATCCGAATGCCGAGCTCGGCGGCGATGCCGGCGAGGTCGGTCTTGGCGTCGGGGGTGCGTATGTCGAGGGACTGGTTCATGGCGGCGCTCCGTGGTAAAGTCGCTTTACCTGAATGAGTAAAGAGACTTTACCCAAATGTCAAGCGCGCGCTCCAAACGAATGCCCGGCGGCCACGGAACTCCTTATATCGGCGCTTTGTTGCGCGCGGCCCATCAGGAGCGGCGGCGGCGTATGCTGGCGGCCCTCGCCGAGAAGGGTTTCGACGACGTCGTCGAGGCTCATTTCGCCTTGTTCCAATTGCCGCCGCCCGACGGCGAACGGCCGTCCGACCTGGCCAGGCGCAACGGAATGTCCAAACAGGCGATGAACCATCTGCTCGGACAGTTGGAGAAGCTCGGCTATCTCGAGCGCCGGCGCGAACGGGCGGACAGCCATCCCACCGTCCATCTCACCGATCGCGGCTGGCAGGTGTTGGAGTCGAACATCGACGCGATGCTTCAACTCGAAGCCGACTGGGAACGCCAGATTGGCAAGCGGCGCTTCGCCACGCTCAAGGAGGCGCTGCGCGAATTGACCGGAATCGATTCGCCCGAGAAAAAGGCGCTTGCCGGGTGGGGGCCGGCCAAGTAAGGCTGCGGCACAAGAAAGTTGGGAGACGGCGTATGCTCAAGGGCAAGATGGTGGTCGCGCAGGGCGGCGGACCGACCGCGGTGATCAACCAGTCCCTCGTCGGCGCGGTGCTCGAGGCGCGGCGGTTCCACAATGTCGAGGCGGTGTACGGCGCGCGGCACGGCGTGCGCGGCATCGTCAACGAGGAATTCTTCGATCTCACCCGCGAGCCGGTGGAATCCCTCGAAGCGGTCGCCAACACGCCGGCCTCGGCCCTGGGCTCGACGCGCGACAAGCCCGACGAGAAATACTGCCGCGATATCTTCAAGTCGCTCCGGGCGCACGGCATCAACTGGTTCATGTATATCGGCGGCAACGATTCCTCCGACACGGTCCGCATCGTCGCCGAGGAGGCGCATAAGTCGAACTACGCGCTGCGCTGCGTCCACATCCCCAAGACGATCGACAACGATCTGGTCGAGAACGACCACACGCCCGGCTTTCCCTCGGCCGCGCGTTACGTCATGCAGGCCTTCATGGGCGCCGATCACGACAATCATTCGTTGCCGGGCGTCTATCTCGCGGTGGTGATGGGCCGTCATGCCGGCTTTCTGACCGCGGCCTCGGCGATGGCGCGTCATCACAGGGATGACGGGCCGCATCTGATCTATCTGCCCGAACGCGAATTCTCGGTCGACAGGTTCCTGGCCGACGTGAAGTCGGTGTACGACCGGCTGGGCCGCTGCGTGATCGCGGTCTCCGAGGGCATCCACGACGCCTCGGGCACGCCGATCATCGCCCAGCTCGCCAAGACCGTCGAGAAGGACGCGCACGGCAATGTCCAGCTCTCCGGTTCGGGCGCGCTCGGCGACCTGCTGACCGATACGATCAAGGACAGGCTCGGCATCAAGCGGGTGCGCGGCGACACCTACGGGTACGCGCAGCGCTCGTTCGCCGGCATCGTCTCGGCGGTCGACCGGCGCGAAGCGCGCGAGGTGGCGGAGCGCGCGGTGGTGCACGGCGTCGCCGACGATCAGGACGGATCGATCACCATCCGCCGCGTGCCGACCGGCTTCTACGCGGTGGACTACGTTCCCGTGGCGCTCTCGGTGGTCGGCGGCAAGACCAAGACCATGCCGGCCACGTTCATCGCGCCCTCGGGCACCGACATCACCACCGAATTCACCGACTATCTCAGGCCGCTGATGGGGACCGACGTGCCGGTGCGCGCCACTCTCGCCGCGCCTGCGGTGCCGAAACTGCTGGAGAAGTAGGAAAGCGACGGCGGGCGGTTCAACCGCGCACGCGGGCCGGTTTGGCTGCGAACCGCTGTTCGATCAGCGGTGTCAGCTCGATCTGCGGCA
>Ga0181519_10005445_pt1 | contig 10177 bp, 8 predicted proteins | sample PEATcosm2014_Bin_26_FD_121102 | JGI IMG/M metagenome (GOLD analysis project Ga0181519, IMG submission 121102) | Peatland microbial communities from MTU Mesocosm Facility, Houghton, MI, USA - PEATcosm2014_Bin02_10_metaG | ecosystem: Environmental > Terrestrial > Soil > Wetlands > Peat | place...
ACCACGGCCCGCGCAACGGCGTGCGGCAATTGTAGCAAGGCGTGCCAAGCTGCAAAGCGTGCTTGCGCCGCCAGCGCAAAAACCCGCCCGCCGCAATGCCCGCCGCAACCTCAACCTCCAACTCGTCACCCATCGCCGCCCCCGGCCACCATGCGGCCAAACTCTACGGCTGGGTTGGTGGAGGAAGAAAGGCCAAGGGGCTCTGCCCCCTGGACCCCCGCTAAGGACAAGTCCTTAGAACCTATTCATTAGGTTAGGGGACAGGGAGGGGGGCAACGAGCGCGCGGCGCCATCCTCGTACCCCCCTCCCTGTCCCCTAACCTAATGAACGGGGTCTGGGGCCTACGGCCCCAGCGGGGGGTCCAGGGGGGCAGAGCCCCTTGGCCTTCTTCTACCCGCCAAACCGATCCGCGAGTTGGGCGCGTAGCTCGGGGGAGGCGGTTTCGAGCAACAGCCGCAGTTGGCGGCGGGTGGCGTAGAGCTGGTCGAGCAGTGACAGCACCAGCGGCAGGGTTGGCTCCTCCACCTCCAGGGCGGTGCGCAGATCCTGGATCAGGCGAATGCGCGCGAGGTCGGTTTCTGAGAAAACCGGCTCACCGGCCTGGCGGGCCGGGCGCACCCACTCGGCTTCGACGTAGTGCAGGATGTCGGCCTCGGTGAGGCCTGGCACCGTGGCGACCACGGTGGTGATCGTGATCATGCGCCCTCCTGCAGATGCGCGCGGGGATCGGTGGGATGGCGTTCCGCCCAGGCGCGCAGCGCGTCTTCCAGCGCGGCGTCGGGCTGGCCCGCGACCAGGTGCAAGGTTACGTAGAGATCGCCGGCGGGCCGGTCACCGTGCGCGGGGATGCCGCGGCCACGCAGCCGCAGCTTGCGGCCGGCATCGGAATGGCGCGGCACGGTCAGGCTCACCGGGCCGCTCAGGGTGGGCACGTTCACCTTGCCGCCGAGCACGGCCTCGGCGACGGTGACCGGCAGATCGACGTGGATGTCGTCGCCTTCACGGCGGAAGAACGGATGCGGCGCGACACTGACCTCGATCAGGGCATCGCCGGCGGGGCCGCCGTTGAAGCCGGCATGGCCCTGGCCGCGCAGGCGAATGGTTTGGCCGTCACGCAAGCCGGGTGGGATGGCGACGTCGAGCGATCGGCCTTCCGGCAGCGTGATGTGCTGCGAGCCGCCGAGTGCGGCCTCGCGGAACGGGATGGTCAGCGAGAAATGTTGGTCCTGGCCGCGGAACGCGCGGCCGCCCGCGCCAGCGGCGCCTGCACCGCCGCGAGTGCCGGCCTGGCGGAACAGCTCGGAAAAGATGTCGCCGAATGCGTCATCTTCCGCGCCGGCGCTGCGGTAGCGGCCGGCCTGGTCGCCCTCGGCGTACTGGCGGTAGAACGCGCGCTCGGTCGGCTGGCCTTCGGCATCGATTTCGCCGCGGTCGAATCGGGCGCGCCGCTCGGGGTCGCTGAGCAGCTCGTTCGCACTCGAGGCGGCCTTGAAGCGGGCTTCCGCGGCCGCGTTGCCGGGGTTGAGATCGGGGTGATGCTTCTTGGCCAGCTTGCGGTAGGCAGCCTTGATCTGTTCCGCGGTGGCGGTCTTGGGGATGCCGAGGGTTTGGTAGGGGTCCTGTGCCATGGCGCAAATATGGGCGCGCCATTGCGTGATCACAAACGCGACTTAATTTGCCCGCCACGCATGGTTCGCCCACAAGGGGCGCCCGAACCTGAACCGGAAACGCCCCATGAACCCAATCCGTTCCGCGCTGGCCACACTGTTGCTGCTCGCCTCGACCGCGCTGTCGCACGGCGCGCCGCCTTCGCCCAAAGCGCCGGCCGAGGCCGCTTCGGACAAGTCCGACGCGGCACCCAAAGGCTATTTCAAGCCGGAGCAGGCGGACTCCGACGGCAGCGTCACGATCGGCGGCGAGCGGGTTGACTACCATGCGGTGGTCGGCACGCTGGTGGTGCATCCGCGCGACTGGGACGACGCGCCGCAGAAGCCGGGCGACGACAAGGCGGGCGGCGACAGCGACGCCGACAAGTCGCCGAGCCCGGAGGCCGCGATGTCATACGTCGCCTACTTCAAGAAGGGCAGCCCGGCCGCGTCGCGGCCAATCATGTTTCTCTATAACGGCGGCCCCGGCTCCTCCACCGTCTGGCTGCACATGGGCGCGTTCGGGCCGCGGCGCGTGGTGACCTTGGATGACGCCCATGCCCCCGCGGCCCCGTATCAGTTGGTCAACAATGACAGCTCGCTTTTGGACGCCACCGACCTGGTGTTCATCGATGCGCCGGGCACCGGATTCGGGCGTATCGCCGGCCCGGGCAAGGAGAAGGCGTTTTGGGGTGTGGACCCCGACGCGCACGCGTTCGCCGATTTCATCACCGGGTTCCTGACCAAGTTCAACCGCTGGAACAGCCCCAAATACCTGTTCGGCGAAAGTTACGGCACCACGCGCAGCGCCGTGCTGGTGAATATCCTGGAGACCGAGAAGGACCTCGACTTCAACGGCGTGGTGCTGTTGAGCCAGATTCTGAATTTCGAGAACAGCCCGGACGGGCCGGAATTCAATCCGGGCAACGATCTGCCTTATGTGCTGTCGTTGCCGACCTATGCGGCGACGGCGTTCTACCACAAGAAACTGAATCCGATGCCGGCCGACCTGCGCACGTTTCTGAACGAAGTGGAACAATTCGCCACGCATGATTATGCGCAGGCGCTGAGCTGGGGCAACACGCTGTCGGACGACGACCGTAAGGCGCTCGCGGCGAAGCTGGCGAAATATACCGGTTTGACCGAGGCCTATATCCTGAAGGCCAATTTGCGCGTCAGCGGCGGCGAGTTCGAGAAGACGCTGCAGGACGATAGCGACACCACCACCGGGCGGCTGGATACGCGGTTCTCCGGCCCGACGATGGACCCGCTCAGCAAGGAAGCTGATTACGATCCGCAATCGGCGGCGATCAGCTCCGCTTATGTCAGTGCGTTCAATGACTATGTGCGGCACGATTTGCATTTCGGTCAGGACAAGGTGTTCAAGCCGGAAATCGACGTCGGCAAGTTCTGGAGTTTTACGCATACACCGCCGAATGGCGATGGCCAGACCGCGCCGTTTGTGAATGTGATGCCCGACCTGGCGGCGGCGATGAAATATAACCCGGATCTGAAGGTGCTGATCAACGGCGGGTATTACGATTTGGCGACGCCTTACTTCGCCGCGGTGTGGGAAATGCGGCATTTGCCGATCGAGCGCCGGCTGACGGCGAATATCGAGTTCAAGACGTATGAGTCGGGGCACATGGTGTATGCACATGCGCCTTCGCTGAAGGAGATCCACGATAACGTGGCGGCTTTTGTGGTGGGGACGGATAACGAGAAGAAGTAAAGGAAGGCCAGGGCTCTGCCCTGGACCCGCTGGGGCCGTAGGCCCCAGACCCCTTTTCTTAAAATGGGGGTCTGGGGCCCCCGGCCCCAGCGGGGTCCAGGGGCAGAGCCCCTGGCCTTCTTGACTGCTGGGGGAAACAAAAATGGCAACGATCCAAACCACGCTAGGCCCGCGCGACGTCGATACGCTCGGCAAGACGCTAATCCACGAGCACGTGCTGGTCGGCTACCCAGGCTGGTTCATCGACAATCGCATGCCGCCGTTCATCCGCGCCGAGGCCTTGGATCGCGTTGTCGATGCGTTTCAGCGGTTACACGCCTACGGCGTCAAGACGGTGGTCGATCCCTGCCCGATGGATCTCGGGCGCGATGTCGAGTTCGTGGCCGAAGTCTCGCAGCGCAGTGGCATTAATTTGATTTGCACAACCGGCGTCTATACCGAGGCGCAAGGCATTCCGTTCGCGTTGAGCCATTTCGAAACGTCCGTGATCGCCGAGATATTTCAGCGCGAGATCGAGGACGGCATCGGGCGGTCGGGCATCAAGCCCGGGCTGATCAAGATCGCGACCGGCGACCAGAAGGTGTCTGCCTACGAACGCAAGATGCTGATGGCTGCTGCGCAGGCGGCGAAACACACCGGGCTGGCGCTGCTGTCCCATACCGAGAATTGCAGCTGCGGACATGACCAGATCGATATCGTGACCGGCGAGGGTGTGGCGCCGCACCGGCTGCTGGTTGGCCATTCGTGCGGGCGGGACGATCATGAGTACCAGGCCAGCCTGGCTCGGCGTGGCGCGTATGTTGGATTCGATCGGTTTGGCATTACGATCTTCAATTCGGATGAGAGCCGTATGAAGAACGTGAAGCAGATGATTGATGCGGGGCTGCGTAATCATGTGCTGGTGTCGCACGACACGGTGAATTGCTGGCTAGGGGGTATTCCTGGTGTGGGACATCCGGACCAGGTGAAGCAGGTGGTGCCGAACTGGACGCTGACGCATCTGTTCGAGCGGATATTTCCGGCGTTACGGCAGATGGGCATGACTGACACCGACCTGGATCACATTGTAACCGAAAACCCTCGGCGCTATTTTGCGGGAGCGGCTATTCCCGCCTGAGGTCGGCAACCAATGAACAAAAGTTTTTGCTTCTTTTTTCAAAAAGAAGTGCTTTCTTCTCTTCATTGACGTTCAGTGCGCTTCGCCCCACGATCGGCCGGCACCCGTTTCCACCACCAGCGGTACCGTCAATACCGCGGCCGCTTCCATGATCCGTTTCGCGACCGTGGCCAACCGTTCCGCTTCCGCGGCCGGCGCCTCGAACAGCAATTCGTCATGCACCTGCAATAGCAGGTTCGCCGAAAGTCCGGCTTCCTTCAGCGCCGTGGGTAATTTCACCATGGCGCGCTTGATGATGTCCGCGGCGCCGCCTTGCAGCGGGGCGTTGATGGCCTGACGCTCCGCGCCGGCGCGGCGGGCCATGTTCTTGTCGGCGATGCCTTGGATGTAGAGACGCCGGCCGAACGGCGTGAGCACGAAACCGTGGATGCGCGCTTCTTCCTTGGTGCGCTCCATGTAGGCACGGATGCCTGGGTAGCGGACGAAATACGCGTCGATATAGGATTTGGCTTCGCTGGCCTCGATGCCGAGCTGGCGCGCGAGGCCAAAAGCGGAAATGCCGTAGATGATACCGAAATTGATCGCCTTGGCGCGGCGCCGCGTTACCGGGTCCATTTGCGCCAGCGGAATATTGAAAACCTCGCTCGCCGTGCGTGCATGGATATCTTGCCCCTGCGCGAACGCATCGCGCAAAGCGGGAATATCCGCGACGTGGGCCAACAGGCGCAGCTCGATCTGCGAATAATCCGCGCTAACCAGCACGTTGCCCGGTTCGGCGACGAAAACGCGGCGAATGCGGGCACCTTCCTCCGTGCGGATCGGGATGTTCTGCAAATTGGGGTCGTTGCTGGAAATCCGCCCGGTGCTGGTGGCCGCCATGGCATAGGACGTGTGCACCCGGCCGGTGGCGGGATTGACCTCGGCCACCAGTGCATCGGTGTAGGTGGATTTCAATTTTGCCAGTTGCCGCCATTCCAGCAGCCGCGCGGGGAGCTCGAACCCCTGGTCCGCCAGCGTCTGCAGCATGTTGGCGTCAGTGCCCCAGATACCGGAAGGCGTGCGTTTGCCGCCCGGCATTTTCAGTTCATCGAACAAAATCTCGCCGAGCTGTTTTGTGCTGCCGATGGCGAACTCGCGGCCGGCCAGTTTGTAGGCATCCTGCTCCATGATCGCCATGCGCGCGCCGAAATCGATCGACATGCGGCGCAGTTCGTCGACATCGATGCGGATGCCTGCCGCTTCCATATCGGCCAGCACCAGGATCAGGCGGCGTTCCAACTGCTCGTAGAGGGCGAGCGCGTGGTGGGTGCGCAAGGCGGGCCGCAGCGCGTGGTGCAGGCGCCAGGCGATATCGGCCTGTTCCGCGGCGTATGCGGTGGCCGCCGGGGCTGGCACCTGCGCGAAGGCCAGGCGCGCGCGGCCGGTGCCGGTGGTTTCGTCGAGCGTTTTTGCCGTGTGGCCGAGATGGCGCGCCGCCAGCGTGGGGAGCTCGTGATCGTGTGCGCCGGCGCCTTGCATGAACGAAATCAGGCACGGATCGTCGCACGGCAGCGGCGCGGGCAATCCGGCCTGGCGCAGCAGCAAAAGCGCGTATTTCGCGTTCGGGATGATTTTCAGCACGCTGGCATCCGCCAGCACCGGTGCCAGCAGGCGGCCCGCCACCTCCGGCGATAGCCGCGGCTCGGCCAGTTCACCGCCCGGGAAAGGCACATAGGCGGCTCGTCCCGCGTCGGTGGCGAGGGCAAAACCAAGCCATGCCGCCTGCAAGGCGCGTGGATTGCCATCGGTCTGCACATGCAACGCCAACCGCCGCGCCGCGACGGCGCGCGCCAGCCAGGCCGCGAGCGTTGCCTCATCGAGGATCGTTTCGTACGGACCGAAGGCGGCGGTGGGCGTTTCCTCCGGTGCTGCCTCGCTCTCCGCCGACGCCGCGCCCGCATCCAAACCCAGCCGAGTAGCGGTGCTGCGGAATCCCATGGCGTGCAGAAACGCGGAGAGTGTCGGGCGATCGATCGGTGCCGCGATCAGCGACGCGAGCGGCAGCGGCAGCGGCGATTGATCCGAAAGCTCAACTAGTTTGCGCGAAATACGGGCATCATCGGCGTGCGCCAGCAGATTGTCGCGCCGTTTCGACGGTTTCATCGAGGGGGCCGCGGCCAATACCGATTCCAGGTCGCCGTAGGCCTGGATCAGTTCGGCGGCACCCTTCGGGCCGATGCCGGGAACGCCCGGAACATTATCCACGCTGTCGCCCATCAGCGCTTGCACCTCGATCACCTTTTCCGGGGTTACCCCGAATTTCTCCAGCACTTCCGCGGGGCCGATAGATTTGCCCTTCATCGGGTCCAGCATGGCGACGCCGGGGCGAATAAGCTGCATCAGATCCTTGTCGGAGCTGACGATGGTGACTTTCATGCCGGCCTCGCGCGCCACCCGCGCGTAGGTGGCGATCAGGTCGTCGGCCTCCCAATCGTCGAGCTCCATGCTCGGCACGCCGAATGCGGCGGTGGCATCGCGCACCAATTTGAATTGCGGCACCAGTTCCGGTGGCGGCGGCGGGCGCTGCGCCTTGTATTGGTCGTACAGGCGATTGCGAAACGTCTGGGCGCCGGCATCGAACACGACGGCCAGGTGGGTGCCGACATGATCTTTCAGGAACCGCGCCAGCATATTGGTAAAGCCGAATACCGCGTTGACCGGCGTGCCGTCGGCGCGGGTCATCATCGGCAGGGCGTGGAAGGCACGGAAAATGTAGCCCGACCCGTCGACCAGGATCAGGTGGCCGGCGTCCGGGGCCGGAGCTTCAGTGTCCGTGGTCATCTCCGGCGCCCGGGCGCAACACGAACAGGCGCGAGCAATAGGGGCAGAAGACCTGCCGATCCTCGATGCGCAGGTAGACGCGTGGGTGGCCGAGCGCGCCGTCGCCGCCATCGCAGGCGACGACCCGGCTGTCGACCTCGATGCGCTCGACGGTGCCGATTTCGGGGGTAGGGGTTGTCGCGTCGGGCGCCATCTGTGCCTCTGAGTGGATGAGGCAGATGATACCGCGGCGCGTCGAAGGAAGGCCAGCACCCCTTATGATAGACGGGGGTCTGGGGGGGCGGCGCGCCCCACCAGCCTTACTTTTTCTTTGTCTCTTGTTTCTAAGCGCCTGCGGTTTGCCTGGCTTGTTTCGCCCGCTACCACCCGAGAGTGCACCGGACAAGATGATCCCGCCGGACCTGGCGTTTAGGATGCCGGACGGCGCGCGGCTGCCGGTCCGCGCCTGGCTGCCGCCTGTTGGTTCGAAGCTCCAGGGGGTGATCCTGGCGTTGCACGGCTACACCGACAGCCGCGATGCGTGGGAATTGGCAGCACCCGTATTCGCCCAGGCGGGCTACGCATTTTACGCGCCAGACCAGCGCGGTTTTGGTGCCACCGCGAGTCGCGGCGTGTGGCCCGGCACCACGCGGCTGGTCGACGATGGAGCTGCCATGCTGACGCAGCTCCAGGCCCGCTATCCCGGCCAACGCAGGATTGTGATGGGCGAGAGCATGGGCGGTGCCGTCGCCGCCCTGCTGGCCGCCCGCCCCGATGAGGCCGCCGATGCCACCGTGCTGCTGGCGCCCGCGGTGTGGGGGTGGGACCAGTTGAACCCGGTGCTGGCCGCCACGCTGCGCATCACGGACACTGTCGCGCCCCGGTGGGCCCCCGATCCCGCGCGCGCCGGGGGCCACATTCTGGCCAGCGACAACATCGCCGCCCTGCTCCGCTTCGGCCGCGACCCGCTGACGATCCGCGCCCCGACCGTGAGCATGACCAAGGGGCTGGTCGATCTCATGACGGAAGCCCAGGCCGCGATGCCCCGCCTGCACGGAGCCGTGCTGATCGCCGCCGGCCGCCGCGACCAGATCGTGCCGCCATCCGCGACCGCCGTCGCCTGGGCCAGGTTGCCACCGGACGTGCGCCGCGCGTTCTACCCGCATGGCTACCATCTGCTGCTGCGCGACACCGACAGCGCCCTGGTGCTGGCCGACATCCTGGCCTGGTTGCATGACCCGGAAGCCTGGCTGCCCTCGGGCGCCGATGCGGCCGCGGCGGGCTGGCAGGCCTCCACCCCCTGGGACGCCGGCCTGGATCCGCTGGCCCCGGCGGCGCATTGGGATGGCGCATGGCAGGAGCCGGTGTGGCCCTACTGAGCGCGGCAATTGCGGCGGCCCGGCCGATTGGGTAAGCAGGGTGTGCGGGACCCGTAGCTCAGCTGGATAGAGCGCTGCCCTCCGAAGGCAGAGGCCGAAGGTTCGAATCCTTTCGGGTCCGCCAATGTTTTCAATAGATTTCAATGAGTTATGCCGGCCCCGTCCGGGACGGTGCCCCGAACTAAGCACGAACAAGACACCAGGATGCACAGTTTTGCGGTGCCGTTTAGGTGCCATAGGCCCCTAAGTGGTGCCGTTTACGTGCCATCCGTTCGTGGTGCGTTCGCGCAACGAGCGGCGCTGCCTACGCCAGCCAGCCGGCCAGCTGGAGCCAGTAGCGTGGGGTCCGCCGGCGCAGGATGAAGCCGAACGTGAACCCGTCCGGCCCCCCGAATTCGACGGTCGGCATCCACACCCAAAGTGGCAGGTCCAGCACCGTCAGCCCCCGATACGCTCGAACGGTTGGGCCTGCTCGAAGCCAAGGAAGTCGGCGATCGCCGCGCCGATGCCAGGGTCCGACAACTCGAACACCCGGAAGTTGACGCCCGCGCGCGTCAGCGCCTCGGTCGTCTCGCGCAGGTAGCCGTGGTAGGCCGCAAGCAGCTCGGCGTCGGAATATGGCGCCATCGTTTCGCGCTGCTCGACGCACCAGGTCCAGTAGAAGAACCGCTCCAGCGGTTCGAGATCACGGCCATCCGTGTGCCGGCGCACGGACGCGGTCCATGCCAGCGGGTCGCGCCGCACGACGACGAACTTGGAGTCCGGCCAGGTCCGCAGCAGCTCGCGATAGACCAGCGGACACGGCAGGTCCGCGAACACATCCGCCGTCGCGAAATGCCCCTGCGCTGCGATGAACAGCTTCTCGCTGTCCAACGTTGGCAGCGCGTCTTCCGCCGCCTCGTCGAGAACGTGCCCGCACCAGTGCGCCGAGCGCAGCCCGTGAGCAGCGCAGAACTCGTGGAAGCTCCGCGTCCCCGACCGGTGCGGGCTGATGTTAAAGACCTTCACTTTTTGACGTACCGATCGACGCGGATGCAGTCGGAGTCGCGCCGGCGGTTGTAGCGGCGCAGCCCGTCGCGCAGCAGGATGTTGTCGCTGCACAGATACGGGATGCCAAACACGTCGAACGCGATATCGGCGTCCGGATCGTACTTGCTCTCGCGCATGACGTCCTCGCGGCCGCCGTAGAAACGCAGCAGCTTGCTGCCGTGCCAGGCGTGCGTGATCGTGCCCGGCACACAGCCAATGTCCTGCTTCACTGCGCGATCGGCGACCGCCGCGAATTCGAGATTCTTGCGGTGATACGACAGGGCATAGTCACTGGTGCCGCTATCGAACTGCGGCTGCTGGAGCGCGCGCAGGTTGCCCGCGAAGGCGTGAGCCATGTGATAGTCCGAGCTGCCGGCAATCAGCCAATCCGGCAGGCGGCCCAGCTCGCGGATCGTCTGCGTGCGGGCGGCCCAGCTGAAGCCAGTGTGCGCGCGCCAATCGCGCTCGTCCTTC
>Ga0181519_10005446_pt1 | contig 10177 bp, 11 predicted proteins | sample PEATcosm2014_Bin_26_FD_121102 | JGI IMG/M metagenome (GOLD analysis project Ga0181519, IMG submission 121102) | Peatland microbial communities from MTU Mesocosm Facility, Houghton, MI, USA - PEATcosm2014_Bin02_10_metaG | ecosystem: Environmental > Terrestrial > Soil > Wetlands > Peat | place...
CGCAGCTCGACGAAGGTCAGGTCGGGCCGCAGGTTGGCCAGCTGGGCCCGGCGACGGGCCGAGCCGGTGGCCACCACCGCCCCCGGGCCCAGCTGGTCGAGCCGGCGGCCGACCAGGGCGTCGCGGGGGTCCTGGCGCTCGGGCACGGCCGCCAGCACCAGCCCGGGGGCCGTCACCGGAGGCAGGTCCTTGGCCGAGTGCACGGCCAGGTCGGCCCGGCCGTCGAGCACCGCCGCCTGGACCTCCTTCACGAACACGCCCTGACCGCCGATCTGGGCCAGCGGCACCTGGGCCAGCCGGTCGCCCCGGGTCGAGACGATCTCGATGGCCACCTCCAGGTCGGGCCGGGCCCGCCGCACCCGGGCGGCCACCCGCTCAGCCTGGAGGCGGGCCAGCGGGGACCCCCGGGAGGCCAGCCGCAGGCGGCGTCCCGACCGGCCGGAGGGGGGGCGGGCCACGCGCCCCTACAGGTCGAAGAGGATCCGGAGAGCCTCGACCAGGCGCTCGCCCCGGGGCGTCCCGGCCGTCTCCTTCAAGAGCACGGTGGGCTCGTGGAGCAGCTTGGCCAGCACCGCCCGGGTCACGGCGTCCACCTGGGCCCACTGCTCGGGCGGCAGGTCGGCCAGCTGGGCCCGGTGGCGGTCGAGCTCGGCCACCCGCCGGGCCTCGAGCCGGCTGCGCAGCGCGGCCACCACCGGGGCGGCGCCCCGGGCCCGGCTGGCCGCCCGGTACCGGAAGACCTCGTCGGACACGATGGCCCGGGCGGCGTCGAGCTCCGACCGGCGCTCGTCCATGGCCTGGGCCACCGACGAGCGCAGGTCGTCCATGTCGAAGACGGTGACCCCGGGGCGGCCCACGGCGTCCCGGGCGACGTTGCGGGGCACGCCGAGGTCGACGGCCAGGAGCGGCCGTGTCCGGCCGGCCGGCCCCTCGAGCTCGTCGCCGTCGATGATCGGCCCGTCGGTCTCGGTGGCCGTGAAGACCACGTCGGCCCGGCCCAGGGCCTCGGCCAGGGCGGTGAAGGGCACGGAGCGCACGGTGACGTGGGCCGGCCGGCCGGCCGCCAGCTCCCGGGCCCGGGCCTCGGTGCGGTTGGCCACCACCACCTCGGCCGGTCGGCGGTCCTCGGACAGGTCGACCAGGGCGGTGAGCAGGGCTTGGCCCATGGTGCCGGCCCCGACGACCACCACCCGGGCGCCGGCCAGGCCCCCGGAGCGCCGGCTCTCGGCCAGTTCCACCGCGGCGTGGGAGAACGAGGTGGTGCCCCGGGCGATGGCCGTCTCCGAACGCACCCGCTTGCCGGTCTGGAGGGCGTGGCGGAACAGGTCCGAGAGGACGGGCCCGGTCACCTGTTCCTTCTGGGCCCGCTCCCAGGCCCGCCGGACCTGGCCCAGCACCTCGCTCTCGCCCAGCACGGCCGAGTCCAGTCCTGAGGCCACCTCGAAGAGGTGGGTGGCCACGTCGTCGTCGAAGCGGACGGTCAGATGGTCCTCGATGTCCTTGAGGGAGAGGCCCGACTTGTCGGCCAGGAGCTCTTGGACCTCGGTGACGGCGTCGTGGAAGCGGTCGACCACGGCGTAGACCTCGGTGCGCAGGCAGGTCGACAGGAGCACCGACTCCTCGAAGTTGCTGCGGTCCCGCAGCGTGCCCAGGACCTTGGGCAGGTCGAGCTCACCCACCGACACCCGTTCGAGCAGGTCGAGCGGGGCCTTGTTGTGCTCGAGTCCAACGACCAGGACGGACAGTGGGAACGCCTCTCTCTAGAGGACCGACACCCGATCCGGTGGTCTCGGGCCGGGGACGGCGTCCCCTGGGCGCGGTGCCCAGGACCCCATCGACCCCACCAATCTAGAGGAGCCGACCCTGGTCCCGTCACGTCGGCCCGGCCGGGGCGTCCTCGCCGGGGGCCGGCGGGGTCAGACCGACCGAACGGATGGGGGCCAGCACCCCGGGCGGGTCGGCCGCCGGCAGCCGGGTCAGGTAGAAGCTCATGACCTGCAGCTCGATGGACAGGTCGACGTAGCGCAGCAGGACCCCGGCCGGGACGGTGAGCACGGTGGGGGCGAAGTTCAGGATCGACCGCACCCCGATGCCGATCAGCTGGTCGGTGACCTCCTGGGCGGCGGCGCTGGGCGTGGCCACCACGCCGATGGCCGCCCGTTCCTGGGCCGCCAGGTCGGCCAGGGTGGCCATGTCCCGGACCACGGCCGGCCCCACCTGCTGGCCCACCACCGCCGGGTCGGTGTCGAACAGGGCGGCGATCCGGAAGCCCCGCGACGAGAACCCGGCCGAGTTGACCAGCGCCCGGCCCAGGTTGCCGATGCCCACCACGACCACCGGCCAGTCGTGGTCCACGCCCAGGGCCAGCTCGATCTGCTCGAGGAGGAAGGCGGTGTCGTAGCCGGTGCCCCTGGTGCCGAAGGACCCGAGGAGCGACAGGTCCTTGCGGACCTTGGCCGCGTTCACCCGGGCCAGCCCGGCCAGCAGCTCGGAGGAGACGGTCGGCACCCCGGCCCGGCCCAGCTCGGCCAGGATCCGTTGGTAGACGGGCAGGCGCACCACCGTGGCCTCGGGGATACGGCGCACGCCGGCCAGGTCCCGGTCGATGGACATGTCGGCGGATCGTACCGACCGGCCGGACCGGGCGCCCGGCCGGGCCGTTCGTCGGGTCAGGACCCCGGGCCGGCGGGGCCGAGGCGCACCACCGAGCCCGCCGCCACGCCGAGTCGCCGGGCCGCCGGTGCCGCCGACTCGACCAGGGCCAGCCGCCCGTTGGCGTCGGTCAGCAGCCCCAGCTGGCCCGGTTCGAGCTCGGCGAAGGACCGGACCCGTCGGGCCCGGTGGGTCGGCCCGGCCGGCGCCGGGACGGCCGACCGGAGGGTGGTCTCGACCCGGACGGCCACCCCGGAGGCCCGGGCCCAGTCCGTCGCCCTCCCGTCGATCCCGTCCCCGTCGATCCCCGACAGGTCGTCGGGACCGACCGCCAGCTGCACGTTGCCGAAGCGGTCGACCCAGAGGACCTCGGCCCGCAGCGTCCGGTCCCCCGGTCCCCCGGTCAGCTCGACCACCGGGGGGGCCAGCCGGACCACGCCCTCGACGTCCACCGGCCGGCCCAGCTCGGCCGGATGGGACCCGGTGGCCAGGGCGGCGGCGGCCGGGGCGAAGCGGTCCCGGCCGTCGAAGGTGGTGGCCCCGCCGGCGGCGTCCGGGCCGAGGGCCCAGGCTCCGACCAGCGCCCCCCGACCCTCGGCCCCGGCCACCAGCAGGCCGTTGTCGGGGCCGACCCAGAACCGGGGACCGGGGCCGACCGCCTCGAGGATCAGGGCCCGGCGGGCCGAGCCCACGCCCGGGTCGACCACGGCCAGCACCACCCCCGGACCCAGGTGCGGGGCGCAGCGGGCCAGCGTCCGGGCGCCGGCCGAGACGTCGAACGGCGGCACCTGGTGGGAGAGGTCGACCACCGGGACGGTCGGCGCGCCGGCGGCCAGCACGGCGTGGACCACGCCCACGAACTCGTCGGTCAGCCCGTAGTCCGAGAGGAAGAAGACGGGCCCGAGGGCGCCGCCGGCCGTCCCCCCGGGGGTCAACCGGCCCGGGTCAGCTGGGCGGCCAGGTAGCGGTCGAGATCCTCCCGGTGGATCCGGAACGACCGGCCGATCCGGACCGCCGGCAGGCCGCCGGCGTTGATGAGCCGGTACACCGTCATGTTGGACACCCGCAGAACGGCCGCCACCTCGCCGACCGTGAGGAACCGCGTCTGCGCATCGTCTGGCTGCTGGGTCACCACTGGACTCCTCTTCCGCGTGGGTGACTGTACGCCAACCCCGGCCTCGAGGAAAGCGGAGACCTCACGTATACCCTGGCAGCGCCCCTGCCAACCCTGGACCGGGCCGGCTCAGCGGCCGAGCTGGCGCGACCGCTCGGCCGCCGAGGCCACCGCCTCGAGGAAGGCCGACCGGACCGCTCGGGCCTCGAGGGCCCGGAGCCCGGCCGCCGTCGTCCCCCCCGGGGAGGTCACGGCGGCCCGCAGCTGCTCGGGGTCCTGGCCGGTCTGCTCGAGCATCCGGGCCGATCCCACCAGGGTGTCGACGACCAGGGTCCGGCTGACGTCCCGGGGCAGCCCGGAGAGCACCCCGGCCTCGATGAGGGCCTCGGCCACCAAGAAGATGTAGGCCGGCCCGGAGCCCGAGACCGCGGTGACCGCGTCGAGGTGGCGTTCGGGCAGCCGCACCACCCGGCCGACGGCCGACAGGACGCCCTCGGCCCAGTCGAGGTCGGCCGACGTGGCCCAGCTCCCGCCCGAGATGACCGACACCCCGGCCCCGACCAGGGCCGGCGTGTTGGGCATGGCCCGGACGACCGGGACCTCGGGCGGCAGCACGGCCTCCAACCGGGCCGTCTGGAGGCCGGCCACGATGGACAGGACGCGCCGGGCCCCGGCCGCCCCGAGGGGCCGCAGGACGGCCTCGGCGACGTCGGGCTTGACGGCCAGGAGCACGCCCTGGGCCTCCGACAGCGTCGCCGGATCGACGACGGCGGTCACGGTCAGGCCGGGATGCCGGGCGGCCAGGGCGTCGGCCCGCTCGGCCGACGGCTCGACGACGGCCACCGCGGCCGTCGGCAGGCGGCCCGAGGCCATCAGGCCGGCCAGCAGGGCCCCACCCATCTGTCCTCCGCCCACCACCACCAGCTCCACGGCCATCGGCGCAGGCTACAGCGGTCGTCGGGGGGTGCTCAGCGGCTCCGGGGCCGCCGGTGGTAGAGGCCGGGGTAGCCCAGGGTCATGGCCGTCGGGAAGTGCTCGTCCACGTAGAGCAGCGAGGATCCGGCGATCCGGTCCAGCTCGTCCTGGTCGACCAGTCGGGCCGGCACCCGGCCGACCAGGTAGATGGCGTCCTCGGGGCCCAGGCAGAAGGCCATGCCGTAGAGATCGGCGTTGCGCCGCATCAGGTAGGTCAGCACCTCGGCCACATTGGCGATGGGCGCCGGCATGAACTGGGCCTCGTGGTGCAGGGTGCGCTGGCGCAGGGTCAGCCAGACGGTGATGGCCTCCTTCTCGTCGCCGGCCAGGCGCAGGTACCAGCGGTGCGAGCCCGTGCCGTCGGTCACCTCCTGGCGCTCGGCGGCCACCAGGGCGCCCCCGGCAGCCAGCTCCCGGCTCAGCCAGCGGTCGACCACGGCGGCCGCCGCCGCCATCTCCTCCTCGTCGGGCAGGTCGATCAGGGGCACGGCGGGGCCGGGTCGTTCAGTGACAGTCGACCAGCCGGCCCGACACCAGCTCGTCTTGGATCTCGCGCATCCGGGCCGCCGCCGCCCGCCAGGTGTAGGCCCGGGCCCGGAGCACCGCCTCGGTCGACATGCGCTCGGCCAGCAGGGGTTCGGTGGCCAGCCGGCGCACGGCGTCGGCGAAGGCCCGGGGGTCCCGGTGGTCCTCGATGAGCACGCCGGTGCGGCCGTCGTCGACCAGCGTGGTCAGCCCGCCCACCGCCGAGGCCACCACCGGAGTCCCGCAGGCCGCCGCCTCCAGGGCCACCAGGCCGAAGGACTCCGACCGGCTGGGCACCAGGCAGGCGTCAGCCGCCCGGTAGTAGGAGGAGAGCAGGGCGTGGGGCTGGGGATCGACCAGGGTCAGCCGGTCGGCCACGCCCCGCCGGGCCGCCTCGGCGCTCAGGGCGGCGTAGGTGTCGGCCCCCCGGGGGCCGCTGGGCCCGCCCACCACCACCAGCCGGTAGTGGCCGCCCCGCCGGTTGAGGTCGGCCAGCACCTCGACGGCCACGCCGGCCCCCTTGAGCGGCTGGATCCGCCCGACGAACAAGAGCAGCGCCCCGTCGGGCGGCAGGCCCAGGGCCCGGCGGGCCTGGGGCCGGTCGCCCGGACCGAAGAAGGCGTGGTCGACCCCGGGCGGCACCACCCGGATGCGGTCGGGGTCGGCCCCGTAGAGATCGGCGATCTGCTCGGCCTCGACGGTGCACGAGGCCAGCACGGCGTCCGAGCAGCCGATGATGGTGGCCTCGGCCTCGGCCCGGTGATGGGCCAGGTCGGCGGCCAGCTCCTCGGGGCCGGCTTCGGCCTTCACCCGGTCGAGCGTGTGGAAGGTGCAGACCAGGGGCAGGTCGAGCTCGTGCTTGATGGCGTGGCCGGCCAGCCCGGAGAGCCAGTAGTTGGCGTGGATGGTCTCGAAGGGGCCGATCTGGTCGCCGGTGGTCATGATCCCGAGCACCCGCTCGGTGAACTCGTCCACCACCTTCTCCAGCCGTTCCTTGGGCAGCGGGGCCAGGGCGCCGGCCGGGACGTGGTGGACCCGCAGGCCCGGCTCGACGGTGACCGTGGGGGCCAGGTCGCCCGACCAGGCCCGGGTGAAGACGTCGCACTCGACGCCCGAGCGGGCCAGGGCCGAAGCCAGCTCGAGGACGTAGACGTTCATCCCCCCGCCGTCGCCCGTCCCCGGCTGGGCCAGGGGCGAGGTGTGCAGTGAGAGAACGGCCAGTCGACGCATGCCCGATGGAGCCTACCGGTGGGCCTGCCCACTCCCCCCGGTGGCCGTCCCCGGGACGACCGGATCGGCCGGTCCGGTCCCCGGCCCGCCGCTGGGACCGGTCGTCGGGACGAGCTGGCCCGGGCCGGACGGTTCGGCCCCCTCGGGGTCCTGGGCGGACAGCGCCGCCTCGTGCTCCCGTCGGAAGGACAGGTAGATGCGGACCAGGGCCTGCTTGTGCTCTTCGCTCAGGTGGGCGTCGGCCAGGATCTCCCGGGCCAGGTCGGGCGACCCGTCGGGCGGGTCGAGGATGCCGGCCTGGACGTAGAGGGTCTCGGCCGAGATGCGCAGGGCCCGGGCGATCTGCTGGAGGATCTCGGCCGACGGCCGCCGCAGGCCCCGCTCGATCTGGCTGAGGTACGGGTTGGACACCCCGGCCAGCTCGGACAGCCGGCGCAGCGACAGTCGGGCCGTCCCGCGCTGCTCGCGGATGAAGGCCCCCAGATCGTGCCAGCGATCCGGGGGCTCAGCGGGCATGCCACAGCGTAATCGGGGCCGTCGCCGGTCCCCCGGACCGTTCACAGCCGTCCGGTCCGGCCGGCCGGGGCGTAGCGGTAGAGCACCCGGCCGACCACCTCCCGGCGGGGTAGGGGACCGAAGTGCCGGCTGTCCGTGCTCGACCCTTCGTTGTCGCCCCGTACCTCGACCGAGCGGCCGGTGGCCGACCGGACCCGTTTGACCAGCAGCCGGGAGCCGTCCCGGGGGTCGGGCAGGGCCACCAGCTGCCCTGTGGACAGGGGCCAGAACCGGGGCAGCCGGAGGACCACGATCCGGTCGCCGGGCTCGAGGGTGGGCGCCATGGACCGACCGACGACCTCGGTCCGGCGCACGGCCCAGCCGGCGGCGGCCGCTCCGACCAGGGTCACCCCGACCAGCGCCCCGACCAGCGGCCCGGCCCACGCCCGGCCGGGGCTCCCGTTTCCGTCGTTCAACGCGATGGGTAGTGTTGGCCCGTCTGGCACATCAACAACTGTGGACGAACGGTTCTCGAGACGCGGGGACCTGGAAGGAGCCTCACATGCGCATCATCGACCGTGTGCTCACCGCCGCCGACCGGCTGGCGCCGCCGGCCCCCATCCACGCCCACTGCGACCTCCCGTGCGGCGTCTACGACCCGGCCCAGGCCCGCATCGAGGCCCAGTCGGTCAAGGCCACCCAGGAGAAGTTCAACGCCTCGGACGACGAGGACTTCAAGACCCGGGCCCTGCTCATCAAAGAGGAGCGGGCCGAGCTGGTCAAGCACCACCTCTGGGTGCTGTGGACCGACTACTTCAAGCCCGAGCACCAGGCCAAGTACCCCGAGCTGAGCGAGCTGTTCTGGAAGGCCACCAAGACGGCCGGCGAGGCCAAGAAGACCAACGACGAGGCCGTGGGCCAGCGCCTGCTGGACGAGATCGACCGGATCGCCGAGATCTTCTGGGAGACCAAGAAGGCGTAGGCCCGATCCCCCGGCCCCGTGGACCACCGGACCACGCGCCCGGGTGGGCCCGACGGGCCGGACGTAGCATCGGGGGCGTGCGTCAGAACAGGCGTTGCTGAGGGTGCCTGAACCCTTCGGGCTGTTCATGCCGACGTTCACGAGCCGGCCCGAGCGCCTGCGCCTACCGTTGCGCTTCGAGGTGTCCGGCCTGCTCGAAGACCTCGCCTCGGTGGCCGCCGACGAGTGGGTCCCCCACTTCAACGTGGACGTCTACCAGGGCGAGTGGAGCGGGCTGGCCCTGCGGTCGGTGGGCGGGCGGCCCGACCAGATCTATCCCGACCACGACCCGGGGGCCGACTACCGGGACACCGAGCGGCTGCTCCGGCTCCCGCATCTGCAGGCCGCGCTCGACGTCTTCGAATGCCCGCTCACCTCGGTGCGTCTGTTGTCGCTGGCCCCCGGGGCCGAGATCCATGAGCACCGCGACTACGCCCTGGGCTACGACGACGGGGAGGTCCGGCTGCACGTCCCGGTGGTCACCGCACCGGGCGTGGAGTTCGCCCTGAACGGCGTGCCGGTCGAGATGGGCGTCGGTGAGTGCTGGTACCTCAACGTCAACGTCGTGCACCGGGCAGCCAACCGGTCGGCCGTCCGACGGGTCCACCTGGTGCTCGACTGCCGGGTCAACGACTGGTTGGCCGGGGTGTTCGACCAGGCGGTGGCCGGACCGACGGGCTGAGGCCGGTCGCCCTCAGGCGCCCGAGCTCCCGCCCGTCCCGACCACCGGGGCGCTGGGCGGTGGTGGGGGCGGGGTGACCGGAGCGTCACCGAAGGCGGTCGACGCCCCGTTGGCCGTGGTCAACCAGTAGCCGTTGCCGTCGGCCGTGCCCACCATGCCCACCACCGGGTCGGACGCCGACAGGCCGGACAGCCGGCCCAGATAGGGCGCGTCACCGAAGGCGAACACCCCGCCGTCGGCGGCCACCAGCCAGTAGCCCTGGCCCGACGGCGTGGCCACCATGGCCACGATCGGGGCGCTCAGGGTCACCCCCCCGAGGCTGCCGTGGAACGCCGCATCGCCGTAGGCGAAGACCCCGCCGTCGGCGGCCACCAGCCAGTAGCCGTGGCCGGTGCTGGTGGCGGCGATGCCGACGATCGGGGCGTTGAGGTGGGTGGCCCCGAGGCCCCCGTAGTACGCGACCTGCCCGAAGGCGAAGACCCCGCCGTCCGAGCCGACCAGCCAGTAGCCGGCGTCCCCCGCCGTGCCGGCCAGGCCCACCACCGGCGCGTGCAAGGTGGTGCCGCCCATCGAGCCCTCGAACTGGGCCGAGCCGAAGGCGAAGACCCCGCCGTCGGCGGCCACCTCCCAGTAGCCCAGGCCGTCGGCCGTCCCCGAGATGCCGACCATGGGCGCGTTCAGGGGCCGGCCGGCCATCGAGCCGAAGGTGCCCACCTGGCCGACCGGGTAGACGGCTCCGGTCCCGGTGACCTGCCAGTAGCCGGCCGACCCCACGACCAGGGTGAACGAGACCGAGTCGGTGGCGCCGTCGGCGTCGGTCACCGTGACGGCGAAGGTGAAGGACCCGGTGTGGGTCGTGGTGCCGCTGATGAGCCCCGACGACGCCAGGGTGATGCCGGCCGGCAACGCCCCCGAGGTCACCGCCCAGCCGTAGGGGGCCCGGCCCCCGGCCGCCTGGAGCTGGACCTGGTACTGGACCCCCTGCTGGGCCGCCGGGAGCGAGGTCGTGGTCACCTGAACCGTGGTCACGGTCAGGGTGAAGCTCTGGGTGGCGTCCGGGGCCACCCCGTTGGCCGCGGTGATGGTGATCGGGTAGGTCCCGGCCGTACCGGCCGCCGGGGTGCCGGCCAGGGTGGCCGTGCCGTTGCCGTCGTCGACGAAGGTGACCCCGGCGGGCAGGGGTCCGGTCTCGCTGAGGCCCGGCGTGGGGAAGCCGGTGGTGGTGACCGTGAAGGAGCCGGCCCCGGCCACCGTGAAGGCGGTGGCGCCGGCGCTGGTGACGGCCGGGGGCTGGTCCACGGTCAGGGTGAAGCTCTGGGTGGCGTTCGGCGACACCCCGTTGGCCGCGGTCACGGTCAGGCTGTAGGTGCCGCCGGTGCCGGCGGCCGGCGTCCCGGCCAGGGTGGCCGTGCCGTTGCCGTGGTCGACGAAGGTGACCCCGGTGGGCAGGGCCCCGGACTCGCTGAGCGCCGGGGCCGGGAAG